>QWCT01000002.1_pt1 | contig 386668 bp, 362 predicted proteins | sample 1972681 | NCBI WGS metagenome assembly QWCT01 (sample SAMN09866701, study PRJNA288562) | Human oral metagenome isolate pre3_saliva, whole genome shotgun sequencing... | isolation source: mouth | host: Homo sapiens | place: USA: California
CGGTTCGGCAGTTGTGATTAACGGCAAGGACGGCTCTATCGGCTTGAACGGCACAAACGGCCGCGACGGCATTACCATCCAAGGTAAAGACGGAGCTAAAGGTCTTGACGGGACGAACACGACGCGTATCGTATACCATGACGAAACGAACAATAAAGACCATGAAGTGGCAACACTCGACGACGGCATGAAGTTTGCCGGTGACGACGGTCAAACGGATTCTTCGAAGGTTATCAGCAAGAAACTCAATACGGTTGTCGACATTGTCGGCGGTGCTGATAAGACGAAGCTTACGGATAACAATATCGGCGTCAATAACGTAAACGGCAAGCTTAAAGTACAGCTTTCCAAGGACCTTGATTTGACAGCCGGCGGCAGTGTCAAGATGGGTGATACGACGGTTAACAACGGCGGCATTACCATTAAGGCACCGACAAGCGGCACGACGACGGATGTTCATCTCGGATCTGACGGCCTCAACAACGGCGGCAATAAGATTACGAACGTTGCTAAAGGTACGGCCGATACGGATGCTGTTAACGTAAGCCAGTTGAAAGATGCCAAGAGTGAATTGAAGGCTGATGAACGCCACATTAAGCCGGGAACTTATACTGTTGACAGCAACGGTAAGGTAACTATGACCTATGTGGACGGCAACGGTGACGACGTAGCTAATGAAAAAGCGGTTATTGAAGGCATTGCCAAGAACGACTTGTCAAATATTACAAACGACGGCAAGAATGTTATTACGAACCTTATCGACATGGAAAACGGTAATAACACGACCGTTTCCTCTCGTAAGGATGCAACAGGCAAGAAGATCTTCAAGGTCGACGTAGATTTGTCGGCTACGAATCGGAAGGTTGATACGGCCGCTACAGGTACGGGTTCCGTGGCATCGGGCAGTGCTGCCGGTGCAGCTGTAGTCAATAAGGGCACGCAGTTCGTTGCAGGCGACAACATGGTTGTTAAACGCGAAACTATGAGCGGCAACGATACGGATCAGAAGATTACGTATGCTCTGAACCCGAACTTGCAGAACATTAAGTCCATCAGCAGCGGTACGACAACGAGTAATGCTCCGCGTATCGACTTCGGCTCCAACACGGTAACGATTAATAACGGTAATTTGAGCCTGGGCGGTAACAAGATTACCAACCTGGCACCGGGCACAAGCTCGACGGATGCCGTAAACCTCAGCCAGTTGGAAGGCGCTCGTACGAAGGTTACATCCAATGACGGATCCGTAACTGTTACGAGAAACGAGAATACGACGACGAAGGAAATTACTTATGACCTTCATGTAGCAGGCGGTAACGGTACTCCGGATCCGACTATTTACAATCGTCTCAACAACCTGGGTGATGAAATCCAGACAGTCGGTGCATTAGGAGCCGCATTAGGCGCACTGAAACCGATTCAGTACGATCCGTTGGAACCGACTCAGATTATGGCCGGCTACGGTAACTATCGCGGTACCTCGGCTTTGGCTTTAGGGGTAGCTCATTACAGAAACGAATCGCTCATGATGCATGCAGGCATGTCCTGGGCAGGCGGTTCAAGCCACATGATGGCTAATGCCGGTGTTACGTGGAAACTCGGTCACCGCGATCCGGAAACGGCTATTGCCGACCGCTATCGTCGCGGCCCGATCAGCTCGGCTTACGCATTACAACAGGAAATGGCGGCAGTGAAAGAAGAAAATCAGGGCTTGAAGGGTGAAGTAGCCGATTTGAAGAGCGAAAATGCGGAAATGAAGAAGAATATCGCTATGTTAATGGCGAAACTCGGCATGTAATTCAGCGGCTTTTATGACAGGTGGGGCCTCGCAAGAGGCCCGTCGCCTGTTAACTTGAGACTTGATACTAAAGAAGAGGAGTATAGACATGAAAAAATCTATCTTGTCTGCTTTCACGGCAGCACTTGTTTTAGGAACGGCTTTTGCCGGTACATCCGTACAGGCATTGCACGATCCCTTGCTTAGTAAAAATCCCGAAACGACACCGCAACTCGGCACAGTCGTACTCGTAAAGGTTCCGAATCAGGAAGTTAAGGACTCGGTACACGCTTTTGCACAGGCTTGGCAACATGCGACAACACGTATTGCCGAAGTAAAGGCAAAGCAGGCTGAAGGCAAAGAGTTGACAAAAAATGAAAAGAAATGGCTCGAATCCAATCGAGTCAACAATTACGGCGACTATTTCCGTACGGACATTTATTCGTATGTCCACGGTCTTGAATTCGTAATGAACTGGAATGCCGAAAACGACGGTATTCAGGAATACAACTATGAAACCATGCCCGGTAAGGATCCGAAAACGGGTACGGACATGAAGCACGGCTATACAAACAGCTATGGCTGGAATGTCATGCGCGGTATGGCTGACAGACTTATTGAGATTACAAAAAAACAGCAGGATGAAGGCGGCGTAAAGAGTGATGAAGAAGCAGCCGCTTTGGAAAATGCGATTCTCACTGTCATGGTTGAAGACCAGGAACATGTAGCCAATGAAGAACTGCGCCATTATATGAATGAAGGCGTATGGTTTACGACAAAACAGGTCGTAAAAGACAAACATATTACGGAACCGACCGAACAGGAAGACCATACAGTCGACTTGTGGCAGTCTATAAACCGTAAATAAGCGGATATGAACCGTCCGTTTGATAAAAGTCGAAAAACCGCGATGAAAATCGCGGTTTTTTGCTGTTTAGGCATGTACCCGTTCTTGTCTTTCCGCGGCGTATCTTGTACAATTAAAAACGGAGTGTGATTACGATGCATGTAGTAATGGTGGAACCGGAAATTCCCGGGAATACGGGTAATGTTTCCCGCCTTTGTGCGGCTAACCATATAACCTTACATTTAGTAAAACCCTTGGGGTTTTCGTTGGAAGATAAGTATCTTAAGCGGGCCGGTCTCGATTATTGGGATCTTCTCGATTTACATGTACATGAGAATTTTGAGGAAGTTCAGCAACAGTATCCGAACAGCAGATATTTTTATTTGACGACCAAATCGGATAAGTCGTACACGGATATTGTCTTTAGAGAAGATGATATGCTGGTTTTCGGTAAGGAAACGAAGGGGCTTCCTGAAGATTTGTTAAAACGAAATGCGGATTACTGTTTTCGCATTCCTATGATTGATAAGGCACGGAGTTTAAACCTGTCGAATGCCGTGGCCATTGTTTCGTATGAAGCGTTACGACAATTGGGTTTCCCGGGAATGACGGGCGGTAAGGGTATAGAAAATTTGTAAATGAGGTGCGGCATGGAAGACGTATTTGTAAAAGCCGATGCATTGGCTAAGGCTGTAGGAGAATGTGAAGACTATAAGAATCTTCTCGCTGCGGGAGAAAAGTTGGCAGCCGAAGAAAGTACGCGAAAAAACGTGCGCGACTATCTGATTTTACAGGCTAAGTTAGCTTATGCACAGTCTATGGGCGACAAACCGGTAAAAAAGAAAATCGAAGAATTAAATCGATTAGCCGATATTATTAAAAATAAGCCGACGGCTATGGAATACTTGCAGGCGTATAATACGTGGCAGTCGAAGGCCGGCGAAATTTATCAGATTATACAGAATTCCATGGCGGAAGGGATGAGCATTCTTGACCAGTAAGGCAGTTGAAAAGTTCACGGAATGCCTCGGTGCCGAGATTCCTAAGGATCGAATTTATCGGGACGAACCTATGCGTGACCACACGACCTTTGCCGTCGGCGGACCGGCAGATGTTCTCGTCTTACCGCATTCGGTAAAGGAAATGTCTCTGGCCATTCGGGCGGCTCGCTCTTTGGAACTGCCCGTAACGGTTCTCGGCGGCGGTTCCAATGTTCTTGTTCTGGACGGCGGAATACGCGGCGTCGTCATTCAGCTCAATGAGATGAAGCGAACCCTTTCATGCCACGGCAATCGTATTCACGCCGCCTCAGGTTACATGTTGGCCGACGTATGCGAATTTGCTTATGAAAACGGCCTTACAGGAGCGGAATTTGCCTGCGGCATTCCCGGTACCTTGGGCGGTGCCGTCTTTATGAATGCCGGAGCTTACGGCGGTGAAATGAGTCAGATAGTTTCCCGTGTACGTACGGTAAACGGTCACGGCGGAGTGACGACCTATGAAAAGGGCGAGTTCGGGTTTTCTTACAGAAAGAGCATTTTTCAGAAATTGCAGGAATATGTGGTAGATGTGGAGTTGTCTTTACAATATGGCGATAAAACCGAGATCAGAGCGACGATGGATGATTTAACGGAACGTCGTACGTCTAAGCAACCTTTGGAAATGCACAGTGCGGGCAGTACTTTTAAGCGTCCGCCGGGGTACTTTGCCGGTACGTTAATCGACCAGACGGGGCTTAAAGGGTTATCGCACGGCGATGCGGAAGTGTCGGAAAAGCATGCGGGCTTTGTCGTTAATCGCGGTCATGCTACGGCGGCAGATGTTTTAGCCGTCATTCGTGAAGTTCAGAGGCGTGTGGAAGAAGCTCACGGCGTGACTTTAGAGACGGAAGTGCGTATTATGGGAACACCTTAATGTAATAAGCGGTGGAACGAGCGGTTGTCGACCTTGCGGTTGAGAGCCGCTTTTTGTTTGGCTATGGTCGGTATATGTGCTATACTATTACAGTTATATAAAAATTGAAGTTTTTCTGTTTTTCTGAATGGGAGAGGAAATATATATGGAACGTCAGGATATTCGCAATATTGCTATTATCGCTCACGTCGACCACGGTAAGACTACACTTGTCGATGCGATGCTCAAACAAAGTCACGTTTTCCGGTCTAACGAAAAGGTTGCGGAACGTGTCATGGATTCGGGGGACATCGAACGGGAACGAGGCATTACGATTTTATCCAAAAACACGTCGGTTATGCATGACGGCGTAAAAATAAATATTGTCGACACCCCGGGCCATGCCGATTTCGGCGGCGAAGTGGAACGAGTTTTGAACATGGTTGACGGTGTATTACTTCTTGTCGATGCGTTTGAAGGCCCTATGCCGCAGACCAAGTATGTATTGCGTAAGGCTTTGGAACAAAATTTAAAACCCATCGTGGTCATTAATAAGATTGATAAGCCTGATGCGCGTGTTGCGGAAGTAGAAGACGAAGTCCTCGAATTGTTCATGGAATTGGATGCCAATGATGAACAACTTGATTTCCCCGTTATTTATGCCAACGGCCGTGATGGTATTGCCAAGACGGATATGGCAGATGAAGGTACGGACTTGCAGCCCCTATTTAAGGCGATTATCGACCACTGCCCGTGCCCGAAGGGCGATTTGGAAGGACCTTTGCAGTTCATGGTTACTACCTTGGACTACGATGATTATGTCGGTAAAATCGCTATCGGTCGAATCGTTCGCGGCAGTATGAAACCGAATCAGAACGTGCTTCTCGTCGACGGTGAGAGCCAGAGAAAGGCTAAAATTTCCCGAGTGTATACGTATGAAGGCTTGAATCGTGTAGAACGGGAAGACGGGGCCTCGATGGGGGATATTGCCTGCATCGTCGGCATTCCCGATATAAAAATCGGTGAAACCGTTGCCGATCCGACGAATCCCGAAGCTTTGCCGAAAATCGATATTGACGAACCGACACTGTCCATGATTTTTTATGTTAACGACAGTCCCTTTGCCGGTCAGGAAGGCGATTTTGTTACGAGCCGTCATTTGCGAGACCGACTTTTCCGCGAAGTGCAGACCAATGTCAGCCTGCGTGTAGAAGAAACGGGATCTGCCGATGCTTTTAAGGTATCGGGTCGCGGTGAATTGCATATTGCCGTTCTCATTGAAGAAATGCGTCGTCAGGGCTATGAAATGCAAATCGGTAAGCCCAGTGTTATTACAAAAGAAATTAAAGGTCAGAAGTGCGAACCTCTCGAAGCCTTGACCATCGACGTGCCTCAGGAATTTATGGGGGCCGTTATGGAACGGTTGGGTACGCGTAAGGCCGAAATGGTCAACATGGTCGATATTGCCGGCTATACACGGTTGGAATTTATTATTCCGGCTCGCGGACTCATCGGTTTCCGTAGTGAGTTTTTAACGGCTACGAAGGGTAACGGTATTATGTACCATGTCTTCCACGGTTATGCCCCTTGGAAGGGAGATATTCCCGGTCGTACGCGCGGCAGTCTCGTTGCCTTTGAAGCGGGCGAAACAACGGCTTACGGTATTTATAACTTGCAGGACCGAGGCACTATGTTCATTTCGCCGGCTCAGGAAATCTATCTCGGCCAGGTTATCGGTGAAAGTAATCGTGACGTAGATATTGATGTCAATCCGTGCAAGAAGAAACATCTCAGCAATACGCGTTCTTCCGCATCGGATGAGGCTCTCCGTCTTGTGCCGCCTCGCATCATGAGTTTGGAACAGGCCTTGGAATGGATTAATGACGACGAACTCGTAGAAGTTACACCGAAAAGTATTCGGTTGCGTAAGGCTATTTTGGATAAACATGACCGCAAGAAAGCGGCTAAAAAAGGATAAGCAAAAAAGAGTTACGACTTCGGTCGTAACTCTTTTTAAGTATGGTGGCGAATGTCTTTGCTTATAGAGGACTGTCTTTTTTACATAACATTTGTAAGTCTCGGCCCAGCTCGCAGAGTGTATTTATATCTGCCGTTGTACTGGTACCGAAGATATTGAGGCTTTTTGTACCTTTTATAGTTGTAAATGATTTATTTCTGCCTATAAAGGTTATTGCCTGCTCATCCGTACGGATTGTCAGCTTCAGGCAGGAAATTCGTTTTTGAGGGCTATAATGCAGCTGACAGCTTTGAAGGGGACCGCTTAACAGGATAGTTGCGTTGTTTCGAACCGTGACGGTTCGGTCGTTCAGTTCAACCGTGTATGTTTTCAATAATGCCCGTTGTATCTTCTTTACCGAGTACCAAGCGGTGTATACTGCAAAAATCGTAAGAAATATGTATAGGACAGTCTGTCCGGGCAGTGTTTTGTGTGCCGGCAGGTAAAACAGGAATAAGTTTATAAGTAATATGTTCAGACCGAAACAGAACGGTAATGTCAGGGCTGTGAGTATTTCCGATTTTTCACTTCCTGCCGTAAATACGTATTGTTTCATACAGTGTCCTTTCGTGTGGGTGTCATGGAGATATTAAGTAAATTATAACATTCGCATAAAAAACGGGGAACTGTGCATATGACAGAGCGGCTCAATGGTGGTATGATAAGAAAGTGCTTCATGAATATTAATCGGATTAGGGGGACTTATCATGAAAAAAAGAATTATCGGTGTAGTCGGAATGGGTCATGTAGGTGCTCATGTAGCTTTTGTGTTGGGCATGCGAGGTGCCGCCGATGTAGTTAAAATTTGCGATATAAATGAACAGAAGGCTATCAGTGAACGTCAGGATTTGATGGATGCCGTCCTTTTCATGCCGCATCATGTAGATTATGTGATTGCAAAGTATGAAGAATTGGGTGATTGCGATATTATCATTAATGCCATGGGCAAGGTTGAATTGTGTGCGACTGGCAGTCGTGATGATGAAATGGGATTTACCGTACCGGGTGTAGCCGATTATATTCCCAAGATTATGAAGGGTGGATTTGACGGCTATTTCATTAATATTACCAATCCGTGCGATGTTGTTACTCATCTGATTCGCGAAAAGAGCGGATTGCCGTCTCACAAGGTTATGGGTACGGGTACAGGTCTTGATACGTCTCGTCTGGTTAGCGCTATTTCTCAGCAGACGGGGATTGATCATCATTCTTTCACGGCCTTCATGTTCGGAGAACACGGCAATTCTCAAATGACTCCCTGGTCTCTTGTTAAATTTGCCGGTCAACCTTTTGAAGAATTGGCTGAACATGATGAACGCTTCCGTTTTGATAAGGCGGAACTTCAAGAACGTGCTATTAAGGGCGGTTGGTATACCTTTATGGGCAAGCGTTGTACCGAATACGGCATTGCTTCTACGGCCGTACGCATGGCTGAAGCTATTCTTCATGATGAAAAGGGGATTATGGCGGCCAGTGTCGAATTGGACGGCCAATACGGAGAAACGGGTATTTATGCCGGTGTACCTGCCGTTATCGGAGAAAACGGCGTAGAACAGGTTATGGAATACAATTTAACGGCTGAAGAATTGAAAAACTTTAAAGAATGTTGCCGGAAGATACGTGACAACATTGCTAAGGCCGACGCTTTATTGGCTAAATAAGCGAGATATATTTTTATATGTCCTTATATACGGGCAAAAAGAGACCGTCTGTTTTGCAGGCGGTCTCTTTTTCTGTTTATCGGCTGTTTTTGCTAAAAGGCGAGTGAAATGGTATGATATTACATGCGGAAATGGTAGGAGGAGTTTATGTTTAAGCATGTATTATTCGATTTAGACGGTACGTTGACCCGGTCTCATGTAGGGATTTTGAGGTCTGTTGAGTATGCCTTAAATCGAGAAGGAGAATCTACGGTAGACAGACTACGTCAGGAAGTTGTAATCGGTCCGCCGCTCATGTATACATTTACGCATACGTACGGATTTTCAAAAGACAAAGCTCGGCGTTTGTACGATTATTTTCAGGAACGATACGGTACGGTAGGGCTTTTTGAAAACGAGCCTTATGCCGGCATTGTCGACTTATTGCATGACTTGCAAGATCAGGGAATACGGGCGTATGTGGCTACGTCGAAGCCGCAGATTCACGCAGAATCTATTTGCGAGCATTTCGGCATGAGACAGTACATTACGAAGATTTCCGGAGCTGTTTTGGGAGGCCTTGAGGATAAGGCGAAAATTATGGCTTCCGTTCTGGACGCTTTAACGGCTGAAGAACGGCGACAGGCGGTTATGGTAGGGGATCGGAAGTTTGACGTCATCGGTGCGAAAACGTGCGGGGTACCCTGCATCGGCGTCGGTTACGGTTACGGAAATGATGCGGAACGGGCGGAATTTCCTCCCCGTTATTATGCACGTGATGTAAAGGAATTAAGAAATATATTACTCGGAGAAGGAGACAAAGAATGATAAAAGAGAAGAAGTTCGATGTGGGCACGATTCGTTCGGGATTTCGTGTCGATTCCGTGCAGTATGTAGAAGAAGTGCAGAGTACCTCGTATGTCATGACTCACATACAGTCGGGGGCCAAACTTTTATACTTGGCTAATGATGATGACAACAAGGTTTTTTCCGTGTCCTTCCGTACGACACCGGACAACAGTACGGGTGTACCCCACATTTGTGAACATTCGACCTTGTGCGGGTCACGGAAATTCCCCTTGAAAGAGCCGTTTGTCGAATTGGTTAAAGGGTCGCTCAATACCTTTTTGAATGCCATGACCTTTCCCGACAAGACCATGTATCCCGTGGCCAGTCGCAATGCCATCGATTTCAGAAATTTGATGGATGTCTATTTGGATGCCGTCTTTTTTCCGAATTTTTTAAAGGACCCGCAGATTTTGCAACAAGAAGGCTGGCATTACGAGCTGGAAGAAAAGAACGGGCCGTTGACGTACAGTGGCGTCGTTTACAATGAAATGAAGGGGGTTTTCTCTTCGCCCGATTCCCAGTTGGATCGCAAGGTCATGGCTCATCTTTTCCCGCAGACTACATACGGTGTCGAATCGGGCGGCGACCCGGATGATATTCCGCAACTTACACAAGAAGAATTCGTGGCCTTCCATAAGCGGTATTATCACCCGTCGAACAGTTATTTTTTCCTGTACGGCGACTTGGATATTGACGATACGCTCGCATTTATTGACAGTGAATACTTATCGCCCTTTACAGCTGAAGACGTGCATACGGATATTGCCGTTCAGCCTTGCCCGGGAAGTACGGTAAAGACCTATTCATACGGTATCGGTTCCGATGAAAGTACGGACCAGAAGACCATGCATTCTTTGACATATGTCATTGACGATGCTATCGATACGACTCTGGGATTGGCCCTTAAGGTCCTGACCTATGTATATCTCGCATCGCCGGCGGCTCCTTTGAAAAAACTCTTTATTGACGAAGGCTTGGGCAAGGATATTTCCGGTGATTTCCAAGACGGGATTTTACAACCTTTATGGGGAATTACGATTAACGGTTCCGAGCAAGATGCGCAAGAGAAGATTTTGCCTTTGTTGCACAATTATTTTAAAGAAGTTGTGGCAAAGGGGATTGATAAAACCCTCTTGACAGGGGCCTTGAATCGCTTGGAGTTTTCTTTGCGTGAAGCCGACTTTGCAGGCCGTCCTAAAGGCCTTATTTACGGTATTCGCTGCATGGATACTTGGCTTTACGGTCGTGCGCCCGAGGAAGCCTTGCGTTATGAAGAGAGTCTCAAGGTATTGCGTGCCGGCATTGAAACGGATTATTATGAAAAAATTATTCAGACATACATTCTCGACAATCCTTATTATGCCTTAATTTCTCTCGTTCCCGAAAAGGGGCTGACGGAGAAGAAGGAAGAGGCTACGGCTCAGGCCTTAGCAGCATATAAAAAGTCTTTAAGTGATGAAGAATTGCAGAAGATTATAGATGATACGAAAGACTTGAAAAAACGTCAGGAAGCACCGGATTCGCCGGAAGCCCTGGCCACCATTCCTACCTTGTCGAGAACGGATTTGACAAGGGACGTCGATTTTGTCGAGCCGGAAGTGGAAAAGGTGAAAGACGTCGATCTTTGCTATGTGGAAGATAAGACGAACGGCATTACGTACATTAATCTTTTTTACGATTTAACAGGATTTTCCGAGGTTGATTTGCCGTACATTTATCTGTTGGCGGACATGATCGGAGATTTGGATACGGAAAACCACGATTATATTGAACTGGCATCTCTAATCGACTTGCATACCGGCGGCATTTCCTACGGCGTTCAGTCCATTTCTTCGGAAGCGGATAATTCGTATCGGCCCTTCTTCAGAATTAAGGCTAAGGCACTGACACGTAATACGGACAAGGTCATGGCTTTACTTGAAGAAATTACGGAAAAAACGGTATTTACCAAGGGTACTCGGCTGGCGGAATTGATAGAAGAAGAAAAGACGGGTTGGGATACGGATGCATTCCGTAACGGTCAAACCTTGGTTACGAAAAGACTGTTGTCGTATGTATCGCAGCAAGCAGCCTTCGACGAAGCCGGCGAATTGTCATATTATCGTTTTTTGGCGGATATTGCAAAGACGATTCGAAAAGACGGCGACACGGTAGGAAACCGATTGAAGGACGTGGCGAAAAAGCTCTTCGTAAAGGCGCGTTTAACCGTATCCGTTACAGGCGAAGCTGCAGAAAAAGAGGCTTTGAAAAAAGTATTGCCTTTATGGCTTGAGGCTATGCCCGAAGGCGAAAAGGGAAGTCTGTTATTCGACTTTGATTTACAGCGTCGAAATGAAGGGATCATGACGGGCGGTAAGGTGCAGTATGTGGCTAAGGGCGGTAACTTCCGTAAGCACGGTTTCGAGTATACGGGAGCCATGTCCGTCTTGACGACCATCCTTCAGTATGAATACTTATGGATTAAGGTTCGCGTCCAAGGCGGGGCCTACGGGGCTCATACACGCTTTTCACCGAACGGTGACCTCGTTTTCTGCTCATACAGAGACCCGAATCTGGCTAAAACGATACAGGCTTATGATGACTTACCGTCTTATCTGGAAAGCTTCGATATTCCCGAACGGGAGATGACAAAGTACGTTATCGGCACGCTCAGTCGCATCGATACGCCTTTGACACCGCAACTTAGAACGGGATTGGCTCTGGGTATTTATTTCGCGAAGGCGACTAAGGCGAAACGACAGGAACGTCGTGATCAGCTTCTGAATACGACAGCCGGCGATATTCGGAATTTGGCTCCTGTTGTTAAAGCCGTTATGAACGATAACAATCTTTGTGTTATGGGCAGTGAAAGAAAAATCAAAGAAGAAGGTCGTTTCTTTGATGACACTGTATCCTTACCGAAGTAGGCGGGTATGCGCAGTCGATTTGCTCCTAGCCCCACGGGATATTTGCACTTAGGCAATGTTTGGACGGCTCTTCTCTGTTGGTTGCAGACAAGACAAGCCGGGGGGACTCTGATCCTTCGCATTGAAGATATAGATGAACAACGCTCGAAAAGTGTCTTTGCCGAAGCTTTTATGGCCGATATGAGACGTTTGGGGCTGGATTGGGACGAAGGACCCGATATGGGCGGTTCCTACGGGCCTTATGTGCAAAGCAAGCGATACTTTATGTATGAAGAGGCCTTAAATCGGTTGAAGAGAGACGGACTCATCTATCCCTGTTATTGCAGTCGGGCTCGTTTGCAGCGTATCAGCAGTGCTCCTCATGAAGGCGAGTATCATATATATGACGGTCATTGTTACGGTCTTTCCGAGGAAAGCCGGCCGGAAGGAAAATCTCCTTCCTTGCGCCTGCACGTGCCGGATGAACTTATTACGTATACGGACAGCGTATACGGGGCACAGTCGGAGGACCTGTCGAAAGAATGCGGTGATTTTATCGTTCGTCGTGCCGACGGGTTGTACGCTTATCAGTTGGCTGTGTCGGTAGATGACGGAGCTATGGATATTACGCATGTTCTGCGCGGTCGTGATTTATTGGAGTCTACAGAACGACAAATTCTGTTGCGCCGCCTTTTGGGTTATGAAAACCCTATTACGTATACTCATGTCCCTTTGTTAAAAGATAGTGAGGGGCGACGCTTGTCGAAACGACAGAAAGGCTTGACGCTTCGCGAATTGTGGGATGACGGTGTCGAAAGCGGACAGATTATAGGGTATCTTTTATACTGCGGCGGTTTGATAAAAGAACGTCGCGCCTGTACAGCTCGGGAATTTTTACAGCTGGTTGATTTCACACAAATAGGCAGAGAAGACCTCATTATCGATCACTCTCCGGCAGAAGTAATGAAAACCTTTATATAAAGATGGAAGAACGGGATACAATCCCGTTCTTTTTTTTGTGTGGAAAAGAAAAAGACTAAAAGAAAAACAAAAATGTTACGGTTTTTTGAAGAAATTATAAAACACGCACAAAAATCAATATATTGTATATGAAAAGGTGATAGAAAAACAAATATACTATATTTGCCCCGCTCGAATTAAAAAGACTTGATAAACCGCATAAATACGGGAAATTTTTTAGCATATACAAGGCTTTTTTTGTTGTCATAAAGTGTTTATATGTGGTAGAATGTGGTGAAAAGTGAAAGAAATCTTACGAAAGGGGTGACGAGTCCGTGTTTATGGGTGAATACGCACATAGCGTAGATGCTAAAGGTCGGGTTATTATGCCGGCTAAGTTTCGTGATGAATTAGGTACTTCGTTTGTCGTAACACGCGGACTTGAAGGTTGCCTCTCCGTATACACGCAAGAAGGGTGGGCTCGTTTTGCGACAGGCATGCAGAAGTTGCAGGCTTCTAAGGAAAACGTGCGTGCTTTTAAGCGATTTCTTTTCGGCAGTGCCGCCGAACTGGAATTTGATAAACAGGGAAGAATTCTGATTCCGGCGACATTGCGAGAGTATGCACATTTGGTGAAAGACGTCATTGTTTTGGGAACGGGAGATAAGATCGAAATTTGGAGCAAAGAAGCTTATGCGGCTTACTCTGAAAAGACCGTGCCCGCCATGGAGGCCATTGCCGAAACGCTGGAAGGCTTCGGAGATCTTGAGTTTTAGGAGGCCTCAATGGAATTTCATCATGTCAGTGTTTTAAGAGAAGAAACGATTCATGCCGTTTTGGGGGATCCGGCAGGAATTTATGTGGACTGCACCTTGGGGGGCGGCGGTCACAGCCGTGCCTTGGCGGATTTGCTCGTAAAGGACGGTTTGATTATAGGTCTTGATCAGGATGAAGATGCTATTAGGGCGGCGACAGAGCGAATGCAGGATGCACCGTGTAGATTTACGGCGGTACAACGTAATTTTCGCTATCTGGGCGAGGTGCTTGATGATTTGAATATCCCTACTGTGGACGGGATTATGTTCGATCTGGGAGTGTCCAGCTATCAGTTGGATAATCCCGAACGAGGCTTTTCGTACCAACATGACGGTCCTTTGGATATGCGTATGGATCGACATGGGAAGAAAAGTGCTTATGATGTCATCAATGCGTATGATGAAGCCGATTTATATCGAATTATTAAAGACTACGGTGAAGAACGATGGGCCAAGCGCATTGCTTCTTTTATCGTCAAAGCTCGACGGGAAAAACCTTTTGAACGAACTGAAGAATTGGTTCGGGTTATTAAGCAGGCTATTCCTGCCGGGGCTCGTAAAGACGGACCTCATCCGGCGAAGCGGACTTTTCAGGCCGTACGGATTGAAGTAAATGACGAACTGAAAATCTTACAAGACACCTTCGAGATAGCGGCTAACCGCTTGAAACCGGGCGGTCATATAGGGATTATCACCTTCCATTCACTGGAAGACAGAATTGCCAAGCAGACGTTGCGTAAATTGGCTACAGGGTGCATTTGTCCTCCCCATATTCCTGTATGTACGTGTCATCATGAAGCTGTTTTAAAAGTCAAGGGGAAAGGAATAGGACCTTCCAAAGAAGAGTTGGAACTCAATCCGCGTGCACGGAGTGCGAAGTTACGAGTCGGCACACGGATATAGGAATGTTGTGAAATTGTGAATTGTCGGGAAACGGATGTGTTATAATTATGTTGGCAAGAAAAGCTGGATATATGGGATATCAGGCCGGTCGCGGAATATCCGTACCGACAGGTAAAGAAAGAGCTCGTTTTAATGAGCGGATGTCCCAAGTTCTTTCGATTATTTTTCTTTGCGCCTTCTTTCTTCTTGTCTATGTAGCCTTGTCCGCTATGAGAACGGAATACGGCTATTCACTGATGCAGGAAAAGCGGACGGTACAACAATTACAACGTGACAATGAAATATTACGGGTCGAAATAGCCAAGCTCGAATCTCCCGAACGTATTTATAAAACGGCAACGAGTGAATTGGGAATGGTAGTCCCTGCGAGTGTATTATATAAAGAACAACATAATCAGGACGGACAGTAAATGACACGGGAGCAGCCTTTTTTCGAAGGCTGCTATTGTTGTTTGCTAAATGGATATTGAGGAGGACAGGATATGAAGACAATTAAAGAACTTTGCAAAGAAATTAAAGGTATATATAATATTGACGGACGAGATAATACGGAAATTACGGGTATATCCGCCGACTCGAGAAAAATAGAAAAGGGTTTTCTTTTTGTTTGCATTGCCGGTGTTCATGTAGACGGGGCGACTTTTGCCGGTCAAGCTGTAGAAAAAGGTGCTGTCGCGGTTTTAACAAACAAGCACCTGGACTTGCCTTTAGAAATTACACAGATTACGGTTCCCGATATTCATGCGGCGTTGGAAGACATAGTACCGTATTTTTATGACTATCCGGGGAAAAAAATGCGCATGATCGGTGTTACGGGTACGAACGGTAAGACGACGACGTCACATATTATCGCACATATACTACGTGAAGCCGGGTATCATGTAGGCGTTATAGGTACGATTCACGCACTCATTGATGATAAAGAATTGGAAATTCATAATACGACACCTGATGTAGTAGAACTTCAAGCCCTATTGGCCTTAATGTATGCCGAAGGCATGGATTATGTAGTCATGGAAGTGTCCAGCCATGCCTTGGCTTTAAATCGTGTAGCCGGAATTGAATATGATACGGCCGTATTTACGAATTTAACACAAGACCATTTGGACTTCCACAAGAGTTTTGAAAATTATGTAGCTGCTAAGGCGAAACTGTTTTCCGGACTTACGGCGGAACCTCCTGTAAAGGAAAATAAGACGGCCGTTATCAATATCGACGATCCTCACGCGGACGAAATTTTAAAGGCTACATCCTGCAAGGTTTTGACATATGGCGTTGAGAAAGATGCGGATTTGAAGGGATCGAATTTACAAGTAGGGCTGAAAAGCTCCTCTTTTGATGTCGTAGGACCGTTTGTTTCCGTATCTTTACACATGCATATTACCGGTCTGTTTAACGTGTACAATACATTGGCGGCCATCGGCGCGGCTCATGCCGAAGGCGTGGATACGGATGTTATTGATAAGGCTGTTCAGACTTTTTATTCCGTTCCCGGCCGTTTCGAATTAGTTGAAGCGGGGCAGGATTTTGCTATTGTTGTCGATTATTCACATACCCCCGACAGCTTGGAAAAAGCATTGACTACGGCCAGAGCTATGAAACCGAATCGGATTATTACCGTCTTCGGTTGCGGTGGCGATCGCGATCGCACGAAGCGTCCTATTATGGGCGGCATTGCCGCACAATATGCGGATATCCCCATTGTCACATCCGACAATCCTCGTTCGGAAGATCCGGAATTCATTGTTTCCGAAGTGGAAGGCGGCGTGCGAGCAGCCTTGAAAGAAGGGCAGCGACATGAAGTGATTGTCGATCGGAGGCAGGCTATTTACAAGGCTATAGAAATTGCCGAACCGGGGGACATCGTTCTCATTGCCGGTAAGGGGCATGAAACGTACCAGATTTTAAAAGACGGAACCATTCACTTTGATGATAGAGAAGTAGCCCGCGATGCAGTGCGGGAACTGAAGGAGAGATAAAGATGGCCATGTTTACGGACGGGGAAATTGTTCTCGCCACGGGTGCGCGAATTCTTCAACAGGGCCGTAAGAATATACGTTATTCGAGTATTGAAACGGATACTCGTACTATCGGTGAAGATGCAGTATTCGTAGCCCTTAGAGGTGAAAAATTCGACGGCCACGATTTTATAGAACAGGCCGTCAGTCTCGGAGCGGCCGCGGTTATTGTCGATGATGCCGGACGGTTGTATCCTGACGGTGATTATACGATTTTTGTCGTCAAGAATACATTGAAAGCTTATCAGGATTTGGCCTTATATCACCGCCGTCGGTTTGCCATTCCCGTTGTTGCCGTAACGGGTTCTGTCGGGAAGACATCGACACGCAGTCTTATTGCGACCGTGTTGTCACAGAAGTACAATGTATTGCAGACGGAAAAGAACTTTAACAATGAAATCGGTTTACCGCGAACGCTTTTGCAACTTACGGGCGAACACGGGGCGTGTGTAGTCGAAATGGGAATGCGCGGTTTAGGCCAAATTAAAGAGTTGGCCGATATTGCCGAACCGACTATAGGCGTAGTAACCAATGTGGGTAAAAGTCATATTGAACTTCTCGGAAGTCAAGCCAATATCGCTAAGGCTAAGGGCGAGTTGGTAGAAGCCCTCGGCACGGACGGTACAGCCGTTCTTAACGGTGATGATAAACGGGTGGCGGCTATGGCCGAAAAGTGCAAGGGAAAAACCGTAAGTTTCGGTATTAAAGAGAATGCCCCTGTCATGGCCGGAGCTATAAAAACGGATGAAAAAGGAATCTCCTTTACGTGTCGTTGTTTCGATCAGGTTATGGATGTACACATGTCCGTTCTCGGTCGCCACAATGTTTATAATGCGCTGGCCGCCGTGGCTGTAGGTCGCCTACTCGGAATGAGTGAACATCAGATGCAAAAAGGGCTGGCGGAATATAAGGGTGTGCCCATGCGGCAGGAATTGATTCACCTTGAAGACCTGACCTTTATTAATGACGCATACAATGCCAATCCCGCGTCTATGGCCGAAGCCGTACATACGCTTATGAGCGTAGCATCGGGGCGGAAAATCGCCGTTCTCGGCGGTATGCTTGAATTGGGTGACTGGACAAAGGCGGAACATGAAAAAATCGGAGCTCTTTTGGCGGCGGAAAAGGCGGACGCACTTATTGCCTTGGGTGATGAAGCGACGTATATTGCAGACGGAGCCGAACAAAAGGGCATGAAGAATGTATATAAGGTACGGACGCACAAGGAAGGTGCGGAAATTTTGCGTAAGATAGCCGTTGCGGGAGATACGATTTTACTCAAGGGATCGCGCGGATTTGCGATGGAGAAAATTCTGCCTTATTTTGAAAGGAAGTAATGTGAATGTTTAATGCGCTTGTTTTGGGGTTTGTTGTCAGCCTGGTCGTCGGCCTGGCCTTGGGCCCTCTAGTTATAAAAAAACTGAAAGAGTTTCATGCCAGACAGGAAGAACGGGAAGAAGGTCCGGAAAGTCATAAGTATAAAGCCGGCACCCCCACTATGGGCGGCATTCTGATTTTATTCGCATTAACCGTATCGGTACTTCTTTTTAACGGAGCGGAACCGTCTAAACTGATGGCTCTTTTTCTAACTTTGGGGAACGGCCTCATCGGGTTTGCAGACGATTCTATAAAAGCTGTAAAAAAACGCAACCTCGGTCTTACAGCTAAGCAGAAATTGGCGGGTCAGGCTGTTATTTCCGTTATTTTCTGTATAGCTTTGAAAGTATTTGCCGATATGCCTACGACTGTATGGATTCCTTTTACGGATATTACCGTCGACTTGGGAATGGCTTACTATCTTTTCGTATTCCTCATTATTGTGGGAGCAACCAATGCCGTTAACTTGACGGACGGTTTGGACGGTTTGGCTGCCGGTTCGTCGGCTATTACGGCCGTAGCCTATGTCGTCATTTCCGTAGCCTTGGGCTACGGCGGAATTGCTGTTTTCGGAGCGGCTTTGGCCGGTGCGTGCCTGGGCTTTTTGTTCTATAATCAACACCCGGCCAAGATGTTCATGGGTGATACGGGATCCCTGGCCTTAGGCGGGGGTATGGCGGCTATGGCGATTTTGACGAAAACGGAATTACTTCTGGTCATTGCCGGAGGTCTCTATGTATTGGAAGCACTGTCCGTTATTTTGCAAGTTATTTCATTCAAAACACGGGGAGTTCGTATTTTTAAAATGAGTCCCGTACATCATCACTTCGAATTGTCCGGCTGGAGTGAAGTGAAGGTTGTAACGGTATTTTGGCTTTTTTCAGCCCTTGTGGCTATTATTGCCATCGTTACGGTCTTAGGCGGTAAATAAATCGTAAAGCAGGTGTGAGTATGAGCATACAGGATTTTTCGAAAAAGAGAATCACGGTCCTCGGCGCCGGTATCAGCGGTCGCTCGGCGGCTCTTGCCTTAGCTCGCCACGGTGCCGAGGTTACGCTGAGTGATATGAAGGAACATGATTTGCAGGAAGAACCGTGGACGAGCCTTGTGAAAGAAGGTGTTATCTGTTCTTTCGGTCATCAGGACGAAAGTCTTTTAGATGAGGCAGATATAATTGTTCCTTCACCGGTCATATCGCCGGAGACCCGGCTGCTAAAAGCGGCATCGGCACGGCAGATTCCCGTTTGGAGCGAAGTGGAAGTAGCGGTTCATGTAACGGATGCGGAATTTATCGGGATTACGGGAACGAACGGAAAAACGACTACTACCGTTTTAACGGGTGAAATTATGAAGGCTACAGGGCGACAGACCGTCGTAGGCGGAAACATCGGTTTCGGTTTGTCCGAAACGGCGGAAGACCTGCCATCGTCGGCTGTTGTAGTTGCGGAATTATCCAGCTTTCAATTGGAACTCACCTCGTCCTTAAAGGCTAAGAGCGCCGTTATACTGAATTTGACACCTGATCACTTGGACAGACATCATACTATGGAAGCGTACGGGGAAGCCAAGAAGCGGATTTTTCTGAACCAGGATAAGAACGATTACGCCATTTTAAATTATGACGATTCGGCGGTGCGTGCCATGGCTTCCGATTTAAGCGGTACGGTTCTGTATATTTCCGTGCATGGAAAAGTGCCTGTCGGAGCCTTTGCGGCAGACGGCAATTTATTTATTCGTATGGAGGGAAAAGATACGTGTCTGTGCAAGGAAACGGACTTGCATCTTTTCGGTAAACACAATATTCAAAATTGTCTGGCTGCAGCCTTATTAACTTATTGTGCCGGTGCTTCGATAGACGTTATTCGCCGGGTGTTGACGGAATTTCGCGGAGTTGAACATCGTTTGGAATGGGTACGCGATGTAAATGGCGTACCGTATTACAACGATTCTAAAGGAACGAATACGGATGCTTCCGAAAAGGCACTGGAAGCCTTTTCGGGACACCTTATTCTCATTGCCGGAGGACATGATAAGATGACGGACTTGACGAGTTTTATGAAACTGGCGGCTCGTAAAGTAGATACGCTCATTCTCGTAGGGGAAGCAGCCGATCGCTTTGAAGCGGAAGCTCGCAAAGCGGGTATGAAGGATATTCGCCGTGTCGGATTTTCTATGGAAAAAGCCGTTCGCACAGCTTATGAAACGGCTGAAAAAGGGCAGACCGTCCTTTTGTCGCCGGCATGTTCAAGTTACGATATGTACCATCATTTTGAAGAACGGGGCGATGATTTTAAAAAAATCGTCAAGTCCTTGTAAATACGATAGCCACTAGAGGAGGAAACAGTTTCATGCGCCGTGTCATTATATCCGGAGGCGGGACGGGGGGCCATATTTATCCGGCCATTACCATAGCCGAAGCCATTAAAGAAAAGGAGCCGACAGAGATTCTTTATGTCGGATCCAAGACGGGATTGGAAAATACGCTTATTCCCAAACAGGGCTACGACTTCGTCACTCTTGACGTGCGCGGCTTGGAACGTAGACTTTCCGTACGCAATTTGGTGACTGCGGGAAAAACGGCGGCCAGCCTGTTTCAAGCGGAACGAATTATTCGTCGTTTCAAGCCTCATGTGGTCATAGGTACGGGCGGTTTTGTTTGCGGTCCCGTCTTGATGGCGGCAGCCTTGTCTGGCATACCGACGATGATTCAGGAACAAAATGTCATTCCCGGAGTTACCAATACGATCCTGGCAAAGGTAGTCAATAAGATTGCTCTGGGCTATGAAGAAGCGGCGGAACGATTTAAGCAGAAAAACAAGCTCGTCTTTACCGGCAATCCCGTGCGACAGGATATTATGACGGTCAGTCGTCAGGAAGGCTTGGATTTTTTGGGCTTCGACCCTCAGAAATTTACGCTTGTCATTGCCGGCGGCAGTCGCGGGGCTCGCAGTATTAATACGGCTATGTTGACAGTGCATAAGTATTTTAAGGATGCGGACGACATTCAAATCCTTCACATTACGGGTGACCATGAGTATGACCGGGTTATGAAACAACTTGACGGAGTCAACGGTCAAGGTTTTTACGGTAAGGGGAGTCGAATTGTTCCTTATTCACACCATATGCCGTCCGTGTTGGCGGCAGCCGATCTTGTAGTCTATAGAGCCGGAGCCGTAGGACTTGCCGAATTGGCGGCCAGAGGAATTCCTTCAATTCTTGTGCCTTATCCGTATGCAGCTGAAGATCATCAACGTTATAATGCACAGGCCTTTGTTATGAACGGGGCGGCTCGCATGATTTTGGATAAATTATTGACAGGTAGCGATTTGCTTGATGAAATCATATACTTAAAAGAAAATCGCCCGTTATTACAGCGTATGGCGACTGCCAGTCTGGCTATGGGCAGAAGCGACGCGGCTTCAGTCATTGCCGATATAGCATTGGATCTGGCAAAAAAGAGCAAATATGCCAAAAAAGAGGGATAAAGATGATAGATTTAAATACGGTCAGCCGAGTTCATTTTATCGGAATCGGCGGCGTGGGCATGCGTGCTATTGCCGATATTTTTATCGATAAAGGATATATTGTTTCGGGGTCCGATGCCAAGTCGTCACCCGCAACGGAACGACTCAGACAAAGAGGAGCCCGCATATGTATCGGTCAAAAGGCTGAAAATTTGGGTGATGCACAGGTCGTTATCATTTCTTCGGCAATTCGTGATACGAACGAAGAGTTGGAGGCGGCCAGAAAACAACAACTTCCGATCATTCACCGTGCCGATGCATTGGTACATATTATGACCTACGGTAAAGCGATTGCCGTAGCGGGAGCCCACGGTAAGACAACGACTACGTCTATGTTGGGGCAGGTTTTCTATGAAAGTAAGATGGATCCGACCCTCGTCATTGGAGGAGAGGTGGATTATTTACAGGGAAATTCCATTCTCGGTAAGGGCGAGTACGTCATTGCCGAAGCGGATGAAAGCGACGGGACCTTTCTAAAGGAGCATCCCCACATTGCCGTTGTTACCAATATCGATGCGGATCATATGGACCATTACGGCACGATTGAAAATGTTATTCAGGCCTTTAAAGATTTTATTCATTTACTTGACCCTCAGACGGGTTTGGCCGTCTTGTGTGCCGATAATGATAAAATCAGGGCCTTTTTGCCGGAAGTAAAGCGTCCTTTTGTGACGTATGCCATTGAAGCTCCGGCCGATTACAAAGCTAAGAATATCGGTTACCATGAGGGCAAACTTATATTTGACGTGTATAAGCATGATGAATTTTTAGGACCCGTTGAACTGAATGTGCCGGGTAATCATAATGTTCTGAATGCTTTGGCAACCGTAGCCGTATCCTTATCCTGCGGTATAGCTTTTGAAGATATTGCGGCGGCTTTATCACGCTTTCACGGCGCCAAACGACGTTTCCAGACTAAGGGACATGTAAACGGCATTTGGGTTGTTGACGATTATGCACATCATCCTACGGAAATTCATGCTACCCTGGCGGCGGCACGCAGTATGGGTACGCATCGTGTCGTGTGTCTTTTTCAACCTCACCGGTATACGCGTACGCAACTTTTAGCTGAAGAATTCAGCAAAGCCTTTACATGTGCGGATAAATTGATTCTGACAGATGTCTACTCGGCAGGTGAAGACCCTATCCCCGGTATAGGCGGCACCTTTTTGAGCGACAAGGTCAAGTCTGCAACCGGACAGGATGTAGAGTACATCGGTACAAAGGAAGCGTTGCTTGAATATTTGCGCAAGAATGCGCGGCCTCGAGACTTGATTTTGACGATGGGCGCCGGGGATATTTATAAGGTTGGAGAGGCTTTCGTAGCTGCAGAGGAGTCCCGTAAGGCATGAAAAACTTAAAGGGTAAAAAGATAGCCGTCATTGTCGGCGGGCCGTCTACGGAAGCGGCTGTATCGCGTAATTCGGGAAAGAATGTAGCCGCTGCTCTAAGGGCGAAAGGATATGATCCGATTATTACGGAACTTGTCCCTGAAGAATGGGCTCGTACCTTAAAAGAAGGGCAGTTTGATATTGTTTTTAACGCTTTACACGGCCGATACGGTGAAGACGGCGTCTTACAGGGAACGTGTGAAATGATGAATATTCCTTATACGGGACCGGGGGTTATGGCCAGTGCCGTGGGTATGAACAAGGTGGTCAGTAAGAGTGCCTTTGTCGGTGCCGGTATTTCTACGGCCCCTTTTCGATACTACTTTGAAGAACAGGGCGTTGACAGTATTGCCGAAGAAATCCTGAAAGTCTTTTCCTTGCCGGTTGTCATCAAATCGGCTGCTCAAGGATCGAGTATCGGTACGGTTATTGTAAGAAAAAAGGACGACTTGAAGAGTGCTTTAAGCGAAGCTTTTGCATACGGCAAGTCCATTGTGGCCGAAGCTTTTTTGTCGGGCCGGGAATTTACGGTAGCCGTTATGGATGAACTGGCCTTTCCTGTCATTGAGATCATTTCCAAAACAGGGCGTTATGACTATGAATCGAAGTATACGCCCGGGCTTTCGGAACATATTTGTCCGGCTCAGATACCGCCGGAACTGACTAAGGAATTACAGGATTTATCTCTGGCCGTGTTCAGGCTTTTTCATTGCAAGGGAGTGGCCCGCGTCGATTTAATGACGGACGAAAACGGTAAGGCCTATGTATTGGAAATCAATACGGTGCCGGGCATGACCGAGACGAGTCTCGTACCCGATGCTTCCCGGGCTATGGGGATGCCTTTTGAAGATTTATGTGAACGGATTTTGGAAGAAGCCTCGACAGGTAAATTTTAATACGTATAAAGGTTCAGCATATGGAAAAACATCATTTAGACGGGCAACCGGAAGAAGCTCGTTTTTATATACCCGAAGGAGCGGACAACAAAGGAGTACCGTTCGGCCCTGAAGGAGAGATGCCCCTGACGGCAGCTCAGGAAAAAATTGAACAGCGTCGTAAAAAGCGGCAACGGAGGGAAGAAGGAAGGCGGCGGCGCAGGAAACGTTTACAAGTTATCGGTGCCGTAGCGGGTGTTTTCGTTTTGTGGCTTTTGTTGCGTTTCTTACCCGTTCCCTTCGGCTCCGTAGTCATTGAAGGAAACGGTACCATGCCGGATGAGGATGTGTTGCGTGTAGCCGGAGTTCCGTCGTATGTAAATGTCGTACAATTGTCCACATCGACTATGAGGGAACGCCTGGTAAGGGATTTACGTGTCGGTGAAGTCACGGTAGAACGACAGTTTCCGGCCACTATTCACGTGTTTATTAAAGAACGACGGGCCGAAGCGGTGGTCATGACTTTGTACGGGTTTGCTTATATTGACGATACGGGGACGGTTATTGCTGTAGAACCGAAAATTAAGGGTGTGTCCGTGCCGATTATTACGGGTAAAAAAATGGATACTCTTCTTCTGGGCGATAAACTTGACGATAATACGATGAAAAATGCACTGGCTTATTTGAAAGCATTGTCACCGTCCGTAGCCTCGTCTATTGCGGAAATTAACGTAGGCAATCCGAAGGAACTTATTGCTTATACGACAGACGGACTGTCCATTCATTTGGGTGACGGCGATCGCGTATCGGAACGGGCTTCCGTGACGGAAGAATTATTAAATGAAATTGCCAAGAAACAGCTTTCCATTCAATATATTGATGTCAATCCCGATGCACCTATTGTTAAGGAAAAATAGACCCGAATGATGTAGACATGGAAGATGTTGTAGAAAAAGGCGGATATTTGAGGTATAATATACCGATAAGAGTGAGTCAATTATCGACAAACAAGTTCTTTTAGTGTATGATGTAAGAGAACTTTAAGTCTGTATACGTACGCACGATGTTAAGGAGGATACATTACATGGCCGAGTTTGCAAAAATTAAAGTAATAGGTGTCGGCGGCGGCGGTAACAATGCTGTCAACCGAATGATAGAAAGCGGTTTGCAAGGTGTTGAATTCATCTCTGTAAATACGGAAAACCAGGTATTGGAAGTATCGAAAGCGGATGAAAAAATTCAAATCGGTGAAAAGTTGACGCGCGGTCTCGGTGCCGGTGCCAATCCTCAAAAAGGTGAACAAGCCGCATTGGAAAGTAAGGAAGACATTATGAAAGTCCTCCAGGGTGCGGATATGGTATTCGTTACGGCCGGCATGGGCGGCGGTACGGGTACGGGGGCAGCTCCGGTTGTAGCCGAAATTGCCAAAGAATTGGGTGCCTTAACGGTAGCCGTTGTTACGAAACCCTTTACGTTTGAAGGCAAACGTCGTAAAGAACAGGCGGAAAAGGGAGCGGCTTACCTGAAAGAAAAAGTCGATACTATCATTACGATTCAAAACGATAAATTATTGCAGGTTATTGATAAGAAGACTCCGTTGAACGAAGCTTTTACAGTAGCCGATGATATTTTACGTCAAGGTGTACAGGGCATCTCCGACCTTATTACTACGACCGGTCTTATTAACCTTGACTTTGCGGATGTACGCACGATTATGGAAGATCAGGGCGAAGCCATTATGGGTATCGGCGTAGCCAGCGGCGAAAACCGTGCCGTAGATGCAGTGGAAAGCGCTATTAAGAGCCCCTTGCTTGAAATGAGTATTGACGGCGCTCAGAGCATTTTGCTGAACGTTACGGGCGGCCCCGACGTAAGCCTTTATGAAATCAACGAAGCGGCAGAAAAAGTATCGGAAGCCGTAGCCCCCGATGCGAATATCATTTTCGGTTCTGTTATCGATCCGGATATGAAAGATTCTATCCGCATTACTGTCGTAGCTACAGGCTTCGGCAAAGAAGCTTCTTCCGTGCCTTCCTTCGGTAAGACAAGCGGTCTTGCTGACGGTGGTAAAGAAGCGGGCGGAGTTGAAATTCCGGCTTGGATGAGATAATAATAAACTAAAAAAGCGGATCCGCATGGGACCCGCTTTTTTTAGAATAACGGGAGGAGGATTTTATGCGTTGTCCTTTTTGTAAACACGATGACACTAAAGTAACCGATTCGCGGGCTACCGATGACGGTCGCGCAATTCGCCGCAGACGGGAATGCCAGGCGTGCAATCGGCGGTTTACTACGTACGAAATGGTGGAAGAAGTGCCTCTGTATGTAATCAAAAAAGACGGCAGTCGCCAACTCTTCGACAGAAATAAAATTTTGAACGGCCTTTTACGGGCTTGCAATAAACGTCGTGTTACGCGACAACAGTTGGATGATATTGTCCTTAAAGTAGAACGCAATATTCGCAATACATTGGCCCAGGAAGTGCCCAGTGTCAAAATCGGTGAAATCATTTTAACGGAACTTCGCAATATTGATGCTGTTGCGTATATTCGCTTTGCTTCCGTTTATCGACAGTTCGGCGATTTGGACAGTTTTATGGAAGAACTCAAGTCGCTTATGGGAAACGAGAAGAACTAAATTCTCTCTGTATGGGAGGTGTTGAAAACGGAACGGTATATTGATAATTTTTTAAATAATCAACTGCCGCAACTGCGTATTGCCGTTGTGGGCGATGTTATGGTCGATCGCTATGTGTACGGTAAGGTAGAGCGAATTTCTCCCGAGGCGCCTGTGCCTATTAACAAGGTGGATCGTATGACATCCGTCCTTGGCGGGGCGGCCAATGTTGCGGCTAATCTGGCACATCTCGATTGCAATGTTTACTTGGCGGGTCTTATCGGTGACGATGCTAACGGCGGTCTTTTAAAGAGCCTTTTGGCGGAAGGCGGCATTGACAGTTCGGGATTGATTACGCGGGATGATCACGCAACGACGACGAAAATGCGTATCTTAGGAGCGAGACAGCAGATGGCCCGTCTCGATTTCGAAGAAATTACGAGTTTTACGGAACAGGAACGGGCTGAACTTCAGGGGTGGCTTGACGATCGTATCGCCGCAGGGCTGGACGGCCTTGTTCTGTCGGATTATAACAAGGGCGTATTGACGGACGAAGTGGCAAAACTGCTTATTTCAGGAGCCAATAAGGCTAAAATCCCCGTTCTCGTCGACCCGAAAGGAAGCGACTGGACAAAATATAGCGGGGCAGATTTCGTAACGCCTAACATGAAAGAACTGTCTCAATGTATCGGCTATGATGTGCCTAATGATACGGAAGCGGTTGTAGAAGCTGCGCGTAAGGTGTTGGAGCGTTATAATTTCGGCAACCTTATGATTACTCGTTCAGAAATGGGGATTACCCTGGTCAGCAAGGACGGTAAGGTATGGAATAACCCGGCTACCTCTCAGGAAGTCTTCGATGTATCCGGTGCCGGAGATACGGTAGCGGCAGCGTTTATAGCAGCCGTGGGAGGCAAGTTGTCCATCCGTACGGCTCTTAATATAGCCAATGCGGCGGCGGGAATTGTAGTTGCCAAGGTCGGCACTTATCCCGTACACAGACGGGAACTTTCGGAACTCTGGTCACATCGTCAGCAGTATATCCACAGAGAACCGTATCGCTCCTTGACGATTCAGGATATGGCGGATCGCGTGCGCATGTGGCAAGATAAGGGAGAAACTGTTGTCTTTACAAACGGAGTCTTTGATATCTTACATCGCGGACACGTTCTCTACTTGCAGCAGGCGGCAACTTTGGGACAGCATCTCATTGTGGGACTGAATTCCGACGCGTCATGCAGACGGCTGAAGGGGGAAACGCGGCCTTTAAACCGTCAGGAAGACAGGGCTCTTCTTCTCAGTGCCTTGGCTTGTGTGGATGATGTGGTTGTTTTTGATGAGGACACGCCGAAAGAATTGCTTTCCGTACTGCGTCCGGATATTTTAGTCAAAGGCGGAGACTATAAGTTGGAAGATATTGTCGGTCGTGAATATGCGGATCGGACGGAAGTCATTCGGTTTGAAGACGGATATTCGACGACAGGGTTGATTGAAAAGATTGGCGACTTGGTAAAGAAGGGGAAACTATGATTATCGTAACAGGCGGTGCCGGCTTTATAGGCAGTAATATTGTAAAGAAACTCAATGAACGGGGGATTGACGATATTCTCGTCGTCGACGATTTGACGGACGGCCGTAAATGCCGGAACTTGCAAAGCCTTCAGTTTGCCGATTATATGGACTATGAAGACTTTGCGGATCTGATGGCCGACGGTTCCTTTGATTGCGGTCCCGTAGATGTCATCTTCCATGAAGGTGCTTGCTCGGATACGATGAACTATGACGGTCGCTATATGATGAAAAATAATTATGAAGGCAGTAAGGATATTCTTCATTATTGTTTGGAACGGAGGATTCCTTTGTTGTATGCCTCGTCGGCATCTACGTACGGCAGCGGGAAGAACGGCTTCCGTGAAGTTTCGGATTGTGAAGAAGCTCTAAACCCTTATGCTTTTTCAAAGTTACAGTTTGATCGCTATGTGCGACGCGTCTTGCCTTATGCGCAAAGTCAGGTGGCAGGCTTCCGCTACTTCAATGTATTCGGCCCTCAGGAAAATCATAAGGATCGCATGGCTTCTCTTATTTTCCAGAAGTATCATGAATTAAAGGAGAAAGGGAAGATCACCTTATTTGAAGGGACGGCAGGATATGAAAACGGCGGTCAGATTCGTGACTTTATTTATGTCAATGATGTAGTAAAGGTCCTTTTCTATTTCTGGGAGCATCCCGAATTGTCGGGGATCTATAATTGCGGGACAGGTACGGGGCATACCTTTAATGAATTTGTTAAGGGGATTATTGATTATTGTGGTACGGGTAGCATTGAATATGTACCCTTCCCGGAAATTCTAAAAGGAAAGTATCAGAGCTTTACGACAGCCGACACGACGAAACTTACCGATGCCGGCTATGACAAAGGATTTACGCCCTTGGTTGACGCCGTAAAGGAATATTGCGAACTCTTGGATAAACACGACGGGTACTTTGCCTAATGAAAGCCGTCTTTTTCGATCGTGACGGTGTCATTAACGAAGATGCCGGTTATTTGTATAAACGTGAAGATTTTATTTGGACGGACGGGGCTAAGGACACGTTCGCTCACTTACATAACTTGGGCTATGCCGCTTTTGTCGTAACCAACCAAAGCGGCGTAGCCCGCGGCTATTATACGGAAGATGATGTGAACCGTCTACATCGTTGGATGTGCGAAGAAGTTGCCGAAGCCGGCGGAAAAATCGAAAAGGTTTATTATTGTCCCTACTTGGAAGGAGCAACTGTTGCCGCTTATGATCGTAAAAGTTCATGGCGCAAGCCCGAACCGGGTATGATTTTGCAGGCCTTTGCCGATTATGATATCGATAAGGAAAAATCCTTTCTCGTCGGCGACAGTCCGCGGGATATTGAGGCGGCTGAGCGTGCGGGACTGGACGGATACTTGTTCTCAGGCGGTTCGTTGAAAACCTTTGTCGACGGGATTCTGAAGGAGAGAAACGTAGATGGAGCCATATAAGAATATACTGATTATTAAAATGAGCTCCTTGGGAGACGTACTCCATGCACTTCCGACTCTATATGCCTTGCGACAGAATTGTCCCCGGGCTCGTATTGTCTGGGCTGTACATGAGAATTTTTCCGCACTTTTACCGGAAAAGCCTTTTATTGACGACATTGTCTACGTGGATAAGAAGAAGCTGAAAAAGCTCTCCTATTGGTTTGAATTGAGAAAGACCTTGCATGCTTACCACTTCGATTTATCCATTGATTTGCAAGGCCTTGCTAAAAGTGCAATTGTGGCCTTTAACAGCGGAGCCCGTAAAAAGGTCGGTTATTGGGAAATGCGTGAAGGAAGTTGTCTTATCAGCAAAGGACTTAAAGGACCTCATGCATATGACCACGTTATTGAGCGATATCTCGATGTGGTTCGTTGTCTCGGCGGGACGGTCAATGATGTTGAGTTTCCCCTGGCCTCCATTGAAAAAGAACGAGTTGAAGTTGCCGCAAAATTAGCGACTCTTACGGGCGGCAAGCCTTACATCGTCGTAGTGCCGGGAACGCGCCGAGCTGTTAAGGAGTGGCCTGTAGATTATTGGGCGAATTTTGTTGCTCGCGTAGCCTATAGTGGTATGTATACGGTACTTCTCGGAAGTGCCGATGACGAGGAAAAAGGCCGACTTATATGCGAAGGCGTATGTTTCTACTGCAAGGAAGCGGGCGATTACGTTATCAATAAAATCGGATATACGAGCTTGAAAGAACTGACGGCTTATATTGAAGGAGCAACCCTTTTTGTCAGTGTTGACACGGGACCCTTACATATTGCCAATGCTTTAAAGAAAGAACTGATAGCTCTCTTCGGACCTACCAGTCCCGAGAGGACCGGGCCTTACGGCGGTAAAAACGGTGATTATATCCATCTCGTTGTTTCGCCCACATCGACGGCTACGACGGAGCATCCTGTGACGGATGACCCTGAATGTATGAAAGCCATTACAGTTGATTCCGTTTGGCAGACCTATGAAGAGGTTATGGAGAAACGCAATGATCGACTTAACTAATAAACGAATTATCGTTACTTATTTGATGCATCTGGGCGATGTTATTTTGATTACGCCCTTTTTGCATGTTCTACGTAAGAATGCACAGGGGTCGAAGATTACCTTGGTCGTTGATAAAAAGGTAGCCGATACAGTACGCTATAATCCCAATATTGATGAACTGGTAGAAGTGGATAAGAAGGGGGCCGACAATTCCGTCGGTGCCTTATGGAGAATCGGCAGAAAGTTGCACGGCAAAGACTATGATTTACTCATTAACCTGCATCCCAACGAACGGACGTCTTTTTTAGCTACTGCCGTAGGGGCTAAGGAATTTGTCGGCATGAGTCATTTTTTGTTTCGACCCTTTATGACGAAATATACGCGTCTGGATCGACTGCATTTGCATGCAGCCGACATGTACATAGATGTGTTGAAACAATTGGGCGTGACGGATACGGAAAATGAAGGGCTGGAGTTTTTTACCTGCCCCGATTGGGAAAAGAAGGCCGAGACTTTTTATGTCAGCCACGGAATAGAAGCAGATACGCCGCTCATAGGCTTTAATATCGGCAGTGCCGTTGAACAAAAGCGTTGGCCGCCGAAACGTTTTGCCGCTGTAGCCGATTGTTTTGCCTTACAGGGGTATACGTGCGTGTTTTTCGGCGGGCCGACGGATGTGGATATGGTTCATGAGGCCGTATCCTTAATGGAATCACAGGCTCTCGTAGGGACGGGAAAATTCTCTATCGGTGAATTGGCGGCAGCTGTAGGACGGTGCAAACTTTTAATTACCAATGACAGCGGTCCCATGCACGTAGCCGTAGCTCGCAAAGTTCCCGTTGTAGCTCTATACGGACCAAGTAATCCCAAGTTTTACGGTCCTTATACGGATAAGGCTGTCGTTCTTGAGTCGACACAAGAATATGTAACGGGAAAAAGCATGAAAAAAATTATCCGCGAAGGAAAGTATAAAGGCATCAGCGTTATTACAGTGAAACAGGTTGTAGAAGCGGCTGAGACAATCTTGTGTTCATACCGATAATTGAAGTTTTCGGAGAAATCCCGTATAATACAGGTAATGTCACTTAGATTATATAAGTGTACTTGATTTTTTGGAGGTGCAGAATTATGAAAAAGGTAATTACAGCGGCCTTGCTGGCTACTCTCGTATCGGCCGGTGCCATGGTATATGCAGCAGGTACTCCCGTTCAGAACCGCCAACAGGGCGATCTTAAAATCGATGTAAACTACGGTTTTGATCAGAAAATGGGTCATCGAGATGCAAAGACTCATTTTTCCGGCGGCGACGTAACCTATGTCTTGAATGACAAGGTAGACTTGCAGTACGATAACAACAATACGAAAGCAAGCCATAACGGTGACCGTGTAAACGAACATGCCGTTAGAGGTATTTACCATATTAACCCGTACATCTCCGCTTTCGGCGGCGTAACTCGTGTCAATACGAAGATGGCCGGTCACAGAGACCATGATTACGGCGGACAAATCGGCTTGGAAGGACAGGTTCCCGTAGCTGATAAGGTTACGGCTTTCGGTTCCGTAGGTATCGGTGATGATGTGAATACGTACGAAGTCGGCGTAGGCTACAACTTCAACGAAAACTTGGATGCACATGTTAAATATCGTCGTGACGACATTGACGTAAACAACTACGACAATGATGTTAAGGGTTGGCAAGTAGGCATGGGCTACAAGTTCTAATAAGTGAATAGTGAAATAAAAAAGGAGAGCCGTGAGGCTCTCCTTTTTGTGTTATATGTTAGTAGGACCAAATGAGGTGCCAAATGCTATCAAATATCGATCCGGGAGGAATAGGCATCTTTTTTTTGTGCATAATTGGGAACAGATCCGCTATTTGATACTTTTCCGGAAGTATTGTAGTTAACAAAAGCTAAGAGCGTAACGGAAGGATACGTACGTGTCATGTATGCTTGAAAAAGTGCAGAGGTACCGTCAGGTGATACTCTTTCGGACCAAACTATTGCGTCCGTTTTATTATAGATGAATTGTCTATATAAAAGGCGCTACCGGAACTATTAGTGCCCACATAATACCAATTGACAGCTAAAACGGGCATTACTGAACAGGAAAATAGGAACAATAGGGCTATTATGATTTTTCGCATCGTTTATGTACGACCTTTCAAAAATAGATTAAGAAAGTCGTAACATAAAGTAGATTCATTATTCAAAACAATAAGCTTTGTATGCTTAAACAATATGGATTTATCTTAGTGAAGATGGGGGACGGCTGTAAACATAAAAATCACCGTTCAGTGTACGGCAAATGGGGTGCAATTCCCCGTGTCCGATTTGACCGAACGGTGATTCATCTTTTAAAAGTTTAGCAGATATTCAGAATATTTCAAGTTTCTACGGATCCTACATCAATCCCTGTTCCAAAAGTTCGTCGGCGTAGCGAACGGTGCTCATGGCGTCTTTTCCGTAGCAGTCGGCACCGATGGAATCGGCGTATTGCTTGGTCATGACGGCCCCACCGACAATGACTTTGCAATCGGGCTTTTTTTCTCGTAAGAGGCGGATGGTTTCTTCCATGTTGACGACTGTCGTCGTCATGAGAGCCGACAGTCCGACCAGGCGAATGTCTTCTTTCATCGCCGTTTCGACGATTGTTTCAGGATCTACGTCACGTCCCAAATCTACAGCCTGATAACCGTAGTTTTCTAAAAGGACTTTGACAATATTCTTGCCAATGTCGTGAATATCGCCCTTAACGGTAGCCAAGATGACCTTGCCCTTTGTTTCTTGAGGTGCATCCGTTAACGCTTCTTTTACGACGGCAAAGGCTGCCTTGGCCGCTTCGGCAGCCATTAAAAGCTGAGGCAGAAAGAGGGTTCCTTTTTCAAAGCCTTGCCCCACGTTGTCGAGGGCGGGAACGAGGTCTTCATTAATGATGTCCAAGGCATTTCGTGTCAAAAGCGCGTTGTGCGTTGCTTCGGCGGCAGGGCCGGCCATGCCGCGCTCTACGGCTTCCATCAACTTGTTACCGTAAGTTTCGTCTTTCGTTGCGTTAGGAGCGGAAAGGGTGTCCGTTTCTTTTTTTACATTTCCTATGTGAGACAGGTCGGCACCGTCCAAATCGAGGGCGCTTAAGACTTTGCGTTTATAGTCATCCACGGCTTTTTGCACCCGCTTGTCCGGTGTTTCGTAATTTTGATAAGCCGTAATGAAGTTTGTAAAGTTCGTATCCTTGCCCGATAAAGCACAGTAGGTACGATAAGCTTGCATCATAGCTTTGTTATTCGGGTTAATAATAGCCGATGAAAGACCGGCTTGCAGGGCCATGGCAAAGAAGTAAGAGTTTATGAGTTCACGGGCCGGTAAGCCGAAGGAAATATTGGAAACCCCGAGGATGGTGTTTCCGCCCAATTCATCGTGAATGCGGCGAATGGTTTCCAAGGTAACAAGAGCCGATTCGGGGTCTGCCGAAACGGTCATGCAGAGGCCGTCAATAATGACGTTCTCTTTGGCAATACCGTAGTCGGCGGCACGTTCATAGATTTTACGGGCTACGGCTACGCGGCCGTCTGCCGTATCGGCAATGCCGTCTTCGTCGAGGGCTAAGCCGATGACGACGCCGCCGTATTTCTTGACAAGCGGAAAGACGGCTTCCATCGTTTCTTCCTTGCCGTTGACGGAGTTAATCAGAGCTTTACCGTTGTACATGCGCAGGGCCTTTTCCATGGCTTCTACATTAGATGTATCGATTTGTAAGGGCAAGGGCAGAATGGACTGGAGTTTACCTACCACTTCCTGAATGAGTTCCACTTCGTCTACTTCGGGAGAACCGACGTTGACGTCCAGTGCATGGGCACCCGCTTTTTCCTGTTCCAAACCTTGGGAGATAATATAGTCGATGTCGTGATCAATCAGAGCCTGTTTGAAGCGCTTTTTGCCTGTCGGATTGATGCGTTCACCGATAATCAGAGGTTGAGCCTCATCGCCGATGAGGGCTGTGCGTGAGAAAGAAGAAATGACTGTTTTATGCTTAGGAGCGGGCGGTATGAAAGGAATATCCTCCACTTCAGAGATAAGGGCTTGAATGTATTCGGGTGTCGTACCGCAACAACCGCCGACGGCGTGTGCACCCGCTTCGACAATGTCTTTCATTTCTTTGGCAAACTCATGAGCATCGACGTTGTAAACCGTTTGACCGTCAATTGATTCGGGTAAGCCCGCATTGGGATTGACGAGGACGGGGACGGAAGCGGCGGCTACAAACCTTTTTACGGTAGAAAGCATAGCTGCAGGACCTAGGGAACAGTTCGTACCGATGCCGTCTACCCCAAGTCCTTCCGCCATGGCGACCATCGATTCGGGCGTCCCGCCGGTGAGCATCTTGCCGCCTTCATCAAAGACGCAGGTTAAAAGGACGGGCAGGTCACTGTTTTCTTTGGCAGCCAGTAAGGCGGCCTTGGCTTCGTACGAGTCATTCATCGTTTCAATCAGGATGAGGTCGGCTTCTTCGCGGACGCCTATTTTAACCAAGTCGGCAAAAATATCTACAGCTTCTTCAAAAGGCAGATCCCCCATCGGTTCGAGAAGTTTTCCCGTAGGACCGATGTCAAGGGCTACATAGGCATCATCTTCGCGATTAGCAAGGCGGCGAGCTTTTTTTGCCAGACGGATAGAAGCCGTAACGATATCGTCCAGATTATCCGGGTATTTCAGGCGATTGGCGCCAAAGGTATTCGTGTTAAAAATATGACAGCCTGAATCCAAGTATTGTTTGTGCAAGTCTATAATGACATCGGCGCGTGTTAAGTTCCACGTTTCAGGCAATTCACCGGGTTTGAGACCGGCGGCTTGTAAGAGAGAACCGGTCCCGCCGTCGAAGAACAGACGTTCCTTGCCGAGGCGTTTTCTTAAATCTTGTCTCATTTATAATTCTCCTAAACAGGTTAATTTCATATTAGAGTCGGAATTCACAGTCACCTTTTGTGCAAAAGCGGCATTTTTCGACATTCGTATTTTCAGTTTCTTGTGTTGATACGCCGGCTCCGGGTCTCGTAGCTTCCCAAGGATTAACTACGTCGGCTAAGTATACGGATTCGTCCTTTACGGGTGTTTCTTTCGTACAGCCTATAAAGGCTGTAACCGATTTGGACGGCACCATGAGAAGAGTGTTCGTCAAGGTTATGCCGCAGGTCTTGGGAAGTTGCAGAATGCGTGAAAAGTCGCGCTGCAAGTCTATGGGCAGGTCTCCGTAGCCCGGCGAGAAGCGAGGACGAAGTTTGTAGCCCTCCGCCGCAGCCTGAATTTTCAGTTTCGTATTTAGCTCGTCTACGTAAGCTTCTATCATTTCCGCACCGGCAGCCTGGTAGATGAGGGCATCAATCATGCCGCCCACTTCGCCCCGCTTAATGAGGCGGTCGATGCCGATGCCGACTGTAGCGGCAAAAAGGTATACATAGTCGCAGCCGCTAAGGTTCTTATACAAATGTTTGGAGTAAATCGTAAGACCGGCCGTTTCTACCGTATTCGGTGCCGTTATCGTGACGGGAAAGCGTTTGTATGTAGTGCGGAAAACCGCGGCTCGTTCCATTTCCTCCACACAGATTTCCACTCGTTGCACTATATCTTCAGGAGGTTGTGTATTACGAAAGCCGAGGTAGCGATAAATTTCTTTTCGTCGTAATGTAACCATAAATTCTTCAATCCTTATTTAGAATTCAAGTAATCGAGAACAGGGCGAATGTTTTCAGAAATAGCCTTGGCCACGTCCGGTTTGTTCATGGCAAAAACATGAACGTTTCTGACGCCGTTAGCATACAGGTCCAGAATTTGTTCCGTAGCATAGGCAATGCCGGCCTGTTTCATAGCTTCGGGAGAATCTCCGTAGGCATCGACCATGGCAATGTAACGGGCAGGGACAGCAGTACCGGACATAGCAAGAGATCGAGTCAGAATGCGTTTGTTTGTAATAGGCATAATACCTGCCAAAACGGGTACGTCTATGCCGGCGGCATGGAGTCTGTTGAGGTAGGAGTAGAAAAGGGAATTGTCAAAAAACATTTGTGTAGACAAGAACTGTGCTCCCGCATCTACTTTGCTTCTTATATTTTCAATATCGGCTGCCAAGGAAGGCGATTCGGGATGGCCTTCAGGATAGCAGGCACCGCCCAGAGTCATAGAGGAGTCGAAGCTTTTGATCTGCTTCATTAAATCCGTAGCATGTTCAAAGTCGTTTTTTCTCGTACCGTCGGCGGGAACGTCACCGCGCAAAGCCATAATTGTTCCAAAACCCGCTTCTTTATAGTCTTGCAAGGTTTCGGTTACCTTTTCCTTCGTACTGGACAGGCAGGTGAGATGCGGCATTACTTCCACATCGTAAGTCTTTTTGACGGCTGAAGCGATGTGTACCGTAAAATCAGACGTACCGCCGCCGGCCCCGTAGGTAACGGACATAAAATCGGGATGCAATGCGGCAATAGCTTCGGCGGCCGCCAAGGCTGTCGGGACGGCATCGGCTGTTTTGGGAGGAAATACTTCAAAAGACAATGTTACTCGTTTATTTTTTAAGATATCGATAATTTTCATAAGAAAAGCCCCTTTGTCGATTTATTCGGATTAGGCGTGGTGAAAGATTACAGCCCATTCATTCAGAAAATACATGTGTTTATTATAACAGGTATCGAAAAGGTATAATAGATAATATAAAGGTATTTTAGGGGACAAGTTAATTTATAAAATAATGATTTATAGTATATAATAAAAACAATAGGGGAGATAAACTCGTTGAAAGATTCATGGGCAAAAACTATTGCCAAATAAAAGCCTTCATGCTATAATTCTTTTTGTTCGGACTGTTTACCGATTCCGAACGATATACGGCCTCGTGGTGTAGCGGTTAACATGTCGCCCTGTCACGGCGAAGATCGTCGGTTCAAATCCGATCGAGGTCGCCATTTTTGCTCAGGTAGCTCAGTGAGCCTCGTTTTCCGCTCCATATACGGCGGCATAGCCAAGCGGTAAGGCAGAGGTCTGCAAAACCTTCATCCCCAGTTCGATTCTGGGTGCCGCCTCCATAAGCTTCTAAAGTTTGTCATGCCGAGGTGGCGGAACTGGCAGACGCAACGGACTTAAAATCCGTCGGATAGCAATATCCGTACCGGTTCGATTCCGGTCCCCGGCACCAATAAGGAAGCGAAAGACAGCCGGTCCGGATATTTCCGGACCGGCTGTCTTTTTGCATCGGAAGGAGTGTAACAGGATGAGATTTCCATTCTGTTGCACTCTTTTTAAGTTGTTTGAGCATATGAGCAAGGAAGACTGTTGTGGAAGAATATCGCTATAAGGTATCGGACTTTGAAGGTCCTTTAGATTTATTATTGTATTTGATTGAAAAGAATAAAGTCGATATTTATCATATTCCCGTTGCGGAAATAGCCGACCAGTTTAATGAATATGTAGCACAAATTGATTTCTTTGATGTCAACTACGGCAGCAAATTTTTTCTCATGGCCGCCACGTTGTTGCAAATCAAATCGCGACGCCTTTTACCGAAGGTCAAGGCGACGGAAGCAGAGGAAGAAGAGGACGATCCGGAAGAAGTATTGGTACGACAACTTCTTGAGTATAAGCGCATGAAGGAAGCTTCCTCCGTTATGGCCAAGTTGTGGGAAGAAAGAAGCCTTATGCTCAGTAGAAAAAGGACGCCCTTTGCATACGAACCGAAATTTTCGGGAAACCTTGAAAAAGAAGCTCTTTTTCGTGCTTTTCAAACGATTTGCAAGGTCGTAGCGGATAAGGAAGCGGCAGCAAAGCCGGTGCGAATTGAAAGAGAAATATACAGTGTCGACGAATGTATGAATCGTGTTGTCGATTATTTACAAGAAGTAGGCGACCCTGCGGCCGTGACTGCCGTGTTCAGCCGGTGTGAAAGTCGGTTGGAATTGGTCATCACGTTTTTGGCCGTACTTGAATTATTAAAGACCGGTCGGTGTCGTACCGTCTCGGCAGGAGAGGAAGGAAACGCACTTGCCTTACAGTACATCCGTTAATGACGACGTTTTGTTGGAGGGGCTCCTTTTTTTAAGCGGTGGGCCTATGAGTGTTGCGGTTTTAAATAAGCACACGGGGTGGTCCAATGACCGGATCGAGACGGCAGCGGAAGTTCTTGAAGAGAGACTGGCGGCCACCGCAGGTGCCCTGGTTCTCTTACGTGTCGGTGGCGGTTATCAGTTGGCGACGCGCAAGGACTTGTATGAGGTTCTGCACTGGGAAAGGGAAAAAATTGATACTCTGTCGGCCATGGCTATGGAAGTATTGGCTATTATCGCCTTTAAACAGCCGGTGACGCGGGCGGATGTAGAGAAGATACGAGGGGTTTCATCGGAACGATTGATTTCCGCCTTGTTACAACAGAATCTGATTGTCGATTTAGGGAGAAAAGACAGTCCCGGTCGGCCGATTTTATACGGCACGTCTCCTTATTTTCTGGAATGTTTGGGTATCGACTCTGTTGATGATTTGGCGGAACGCATGCCGAAAGAGGTAGAACCTGAAGGGGAGATTACGGAGTCCGGGGCCTTGCCGCCGGATGAGGAGGAACATGATGACAGAACGCTTACAGAAGATAATGAGTAATTGCGGAGTCGCTTCGCGAAGAGCGTCGGAAGAGATGATCGCAGCCGGTCGTGTACGCGTAAACGGCGTGATTGTAAAAACGCCGGGTGTTAAGGTGGACTTGCAAAAGGATATTATTGTCGTAGACGGGAAACGACTGGAAAAGCCGGCTAAGCAATATTATCTTTTTAATAAGCCCAAAGGGGTTTTGACAACGGTTAAAGACGATAGAGAAAGAAATACGGTTATGGACTATTTTAAGAACGTAAAAGACCGTATTTACCCTGTAGGTAGACTCGATCAGAACACGGAAGGGTTACTGATAATGACCAATGACGGCGCCTTGGCCAATATTCTGATGCACCCCAGTAAGTTGGTAGACAAGACATACAATGTACGCATTAAAGGACGGATTACGGATGCCGTATTGGAAAAGCTTGCACAAGGAGTACCCTTGAAAGACGGAATGACGGCTCCGGCAGTTGTTGTCTATGTAGGGTATGACGGGGCGACGAATATAACGGAAGTTGAAATTACCATTCATGAAGGGCGGAATCGACAGGTTCGACGTATGTTCGAATACTTCGGTTTCCAGGTACATAATTTGCGGCGCACACAATATGCTTTCCTTACGCTCAGCGGGGTCAAACGCGGTGCTTACCGCCGTCTGACACGTGAAGAAGTGGCCGGATTATATAAGTATAAATAAGGGGATTATTTATGAATTCCGTAGGAATTATCGGTGCCGGCGCAGCCGGGATTATGGCTGCTCTGGCAGCTGCCGAGGCGGGTGCCGATGTATCATTGTTTGAAAAAAACAATATTGTGGGAAAAAAAATGGGGATTACGGGCAAGGGCCGCTGTAACTTGACGAATGCGGCTCCTATTACCGACTTTATAGGTTCTACGCCGGGAAACGGTAAGTTTTTGTACAGCGTTTACCAACGTTTTACGAATGAAGATTTACTGGAATGCCTGCATTCGTGGGGCCTGGAAACCAAGGTGGAAAGGGGCGGTCGCGTATTTCCTCAATCGGACAGTGCCGTAGAAGTACGCAAACTCCTGTATTTTAAATTGAAGGACTTCGGTGTACACTTACATTTAGAAGAAGGTGTTACGGCCGTAGCCGTTCATGACGGTCGCACCCGTATCACTACCGCTAAAGGCCAGTATTTTTTTGATAAACTTATTATCGCTACGGGCGGTATGTCTTATCCCGTTACGGGGTCTACCGGGGACGGTTATACTTTTGCGGCCGGTCTGGGACACACGATTCAGGAACCCAGACCTTCGCTTATACCCTTCGTTTCGCCCGATACATGGGTACATGAACTGACAGGTCTGGCATTGAAAAATGTAGATGTTACCCTGTGGAAGGGGAAGAAGAAAATCGCATCCCGTTTCGGAGAAATGCTCTTTACTCACTTCGGTATATCCGGCCCCGCCGTTTTAATGCTCAGTACGGCGGCCGTTCACAGTAAAAAAGCCGTTTATCCTATGGAAGTCGTTATTAATTTAAAGCCGGCCTTATCGGAAGAAAAATTGTATAAGCGGTTGGAGAGAGATTTTGAGTTGTACGACCGTAAACAGGCGGAAAACGCCATGAAGGATTTGTTGCCGAAACGGCTGATTCCCGCTGTTTTGTGCCAGGCGGAAGTGGCGGCGGATGCACCGGTTCACACGTTGTCGGCAGCTGCTCGTTTACAGATTGTTCAGACTTTGCAAAATTTGCAACTTACCGTTACGGGGGTACGACCCTTGGCGGAAGCTATCGTGACGGCCGGCGGTGTGTCGGTCAGGGAAATCAATCCTAAGACGATGGAATCCAAGATAGTTCCCAATATATATTTTGCCGGAGAAGTTACGGATATTGATGCTTATACGGGCGGATATAATCTGCAGGCCGCTTTTTCTACCGGTTATGCAGCCGGCGTAGAAGCGGCCGGAGGGAGTGAATAGGAAATGAAAAAAATCAGTGTTGCCATAGACGGTCCGGCAGGGGCGGGTAAGAGCAGTGTTGCCAAAGCAGTAGCCAAGCGGGCGGGATACTTATATTTGGATACGGGTGCTATGTACAGAGCTTTGACATGGGCCGTTTTACAGGCCAACGTCGATTTGGCGGATGAAAAAGCTTTAAAGAGCCTTATTCATACGACAGATATACATATGGAGCCGGGCGAAACGGATCGAGTATTTGTAAACGGCACGGATGTAACATCACCTATTCGTAGTGCCGAGGTGACCGGACATGTATCGGCGGTAGCGGCCTTGCCGGCCGTAAGAGAAAAGCTGGTGGATTTACAGCGGCAGATTGCTGCCCGCGGCGGTGTCATTTTAGACGGAAGGGATATTGGAACCGTCGTTTTGCCGAAAGCGGAGCTCAAGGTTTTTTTAACGGCTTCCGTTGAAGCTCGCGCGGCAAGACGTTGTGTTCAGTTGGCGGAAAAGGGTGAAAACGTACCGCTTGAAAAGGTCAAGGCCGATATTTCGGCACGTGACAAGGCCGACAGTGAACGCCGTGTTTCTCCCTTGCGCGAAGCCGATGATGCGGTACATGTGGACAATAGTCGGTTGACGGCCGAAGAAACGGCCGATCTTTTATATAAACTCATAAAGGAAAGGGAAATATGAAAGCTTTCTGGTACTCCGTAATACGACATATTTTTAATATTATTACGTACGGCTTGTTTCGCATGAAGGTATACGGCCGTGAACGTATTCCTAAAGAAGGGGCTTTTATTGTAGCGGCTAACCATGCGAGTTATTTTGACCCGCCCTTGCTGGGAACAGCCATGAGTGCAAGACTTATTCATTTTATGGCCAAGGAAGAATTGTTTAAAAATCCTCTTATGGGACGCTTTCTGAGATATGTCCATACCTTTCCCGTACGTCGCGGTCATTTGGATCGAAAGGCTATTATCGAGGCCATGCGTGTACTTAGGGACGGACATGTACTCGGCATTTATCCTGAAGGAACGACTCAAAATTCGGGAAAACTCGGACGTTTTCATGAAGGGATGGCGGCCATGGCTTTGCGAGCCAAGGCGCCTATCTTACCGGCAGCCATTACCAATTCTCGTACCTTGCCGAAAAAAAGCGGACCCGTGTGTGTGGCATTCGGAGAACTCATAATGCCTGAAGGAGATGCATCGAATAAGGATGACGTAGCGGCATTGACTGAAGCCGTACGTAATTCCGTAGCCGCTCTTTTGGAGGAATACGGGGGCGAAGACCGATGAGAGTGCATATAGCCGAAGCTTGCGGCTTTTGTTACGGCGTCAGACGAGCCGTAGAATTGGCATCGACAGCTGAAAAAGGAACACATACCCTGGGCCCGATAATACACAATCCGCAATTGGTAGATTCTCTCAGCGCAAGAGGTGTTTCTCCGGTGGACAGTTTGCAAGATGTGGCAGACGGTTCGAAAGTTCTCATCAGGTCACACGGGGTCGGACCTTACGTTTATGAAGAAGCGGAGGCCAAGCATCTCGATGTAGTGGACGCGACATGCCCCCATGTGAAAAAAGCACAACAAGATGCCCGAAAAGTCATAAATGATAAAAAAGCATTGATAATAGTAGGTGAAAAGGACCATCCTGAAGTAATTAGCATTTCACAATGGGGGTGCAATCGTGCTATTATTATAGATAAGGTTGAAGAAGCGAAAGAAATTCCCTATTGTGAGCATATGGGAGTTGTAGTGCAGACAACGTTTTCTCAGTCGCGGTTTAAACAGATAGAGTCTGTATTGGCCGAGAAGACGGATGACTTGGATGTGTACATGACTATTTGCACGGCTACGCGGCAGCGGCAGGAGGCGGCTGTCGAATTGGCGAAAAAAGTGGATGCTATGATCGTTATCGGCGGCAAAAACAGTGCCAATACGGGCCGGTTAGCACAGGTGTGTGCCGAACAAGGGTGTCCTACATATCATGTCGAAACGGCATCCGAATTGAATGTGGCTGATTTTCGAGGTATGAGCGACATTGGCGTTACTGCCGGTGCTTCAACACCGGATTGGATAATACAGGAGGTTGTTAAGATGATGGAAGATTTGCAAGCTGAAGGCACAGAGGTAATGAGTGAAGAGTTATTGGATCAGTACGACTACGAAGAAAATCCTAAGAAGGGCGACGTGGTAACCGGTACGGTTATTTCTGTGAATGATGATGCGGCCTATGTTTCCATCGGTACGAAAGCCGAAGCCGTTTTGCCTAAGAAGGAAATGGCTGTTCCGGCTCCCGAAAAGGCGAGCGATTTCGTTCAAGTCGGGCAAGAACTGACTGTAGAAATTGCTAACAACATCAAAGAAGAAGGATCGATTGTCGTATCTCTCGTACGCATGAAGAAAGTCGAAGATTGGAAAGAAGTACGTGCCGCATTCGAAGCGGATGAACTTGTCGAATGCGTAGGTAAAGAAACGAACAAAGCCGGCCTTGTCGTAGCTATCAAATCGTTGCGCGGCTTTATTCCCCTTTCGCAAGGTGATGTTCGTTTTGTTAAGTCCCTGGACTACCTTGTAGGCGAAACCTTTACGGTTAAGGTTATCGATATGGATGAACACAAAAATCGTCTCGTCCTTTCCCGTAAGGCCGTTCTTGAAGTAGAGAGAGAAAAGAAACGCGCTGAAGTATTGAAAACCATTGAAGAAGGTTCGGTTGTAGAAGGTACGGTTGTTAAAATTATGCCCTACGGTGCATTTATCGACTTGGGCGGTGTAGAAGGGTTACTCCACATTTCCGATATTTCGTGGAAACGTATTAATGCCGTAGAAGATGTGTTGGAAGTAGGCGAAAAAGTGGAAGTTCTCGTTCAGAAATTCGACGAAGAACGCAACCGTATTTCTCTTTCTATGAAAGCTTTGCAGAAGAACCCCTGGATTGCGGCTGTTGAAAAATTCGAAGTGGGCGATGTGGTTAAAGGGGAAGTTAAGAAGTTGTTACCCTTCGGTGCTATTCTTGCCATTGACCCGGAATTGCAAGGTCTTCTCCATGTTTCGGAACTGACGGATAAACGCGGAGCCGTTGTTAAAGATTTGATTGCAGTCGGCGATGTGCTGGATGTAAAGATTATCGGTATCGATACGGATAAGAAGAAAATTTCCTTGAGCGTTGTTGCCATCGAAGCAGATGAAACGGCTCGTGAAATTAACGACTATCTGGAAAACCATCAGGAAACTGAAAACGGCACTATCGGAGATGCTGTAGAAGAAAACTAATAACGAAGCTGGAGGGTAATCGGCTGTACGATTACCCTCTTTTTCGTATCTGGGGGATTGTATGGAAAAGCAAGAGACAAAGGCCGTCATTGCCGCTATTGAAGAAGGCAGTAAGGCACAACGTCAGGGGTTGCACGTAGGCGATACAATTGTTTCCGTTAACGGACAAAAGGTGGAGGATCTGATTGATCTCAACTTTGCTCTTGCCGATGAAGAAGTGCGTCTTGTCGTAAAAGAAGGCGACACGCTGAAAGAGTGTTATTTCCAAAAGAGATTTGGTGAAGACATCGGCATTACGATGGAGTCGGCCGTATTCGACCATATTCGTCAGTGCCATAATAATTGTATATTTTGTTTTATTGCGCAAATGCCCAAAGGAATGAGACCGTCCTTATACGTGAAAGACGACGACTATCGCATGTCCTTTTTGACGGGCAGCTTTATCACCTTGTCCAATATGACGGAAGACGACTTGCGACGCATTGTACAATTCCATTTATCGCCTTTACACGTATCCGTTCATACGACGAACGGAGAGTTGCGCAAAAAGATGATGCGCCAAGAAAAGACGGGCGATATTCTTGAAAGACTGCGTCGTTTGACGGATAATGATATAGACTTGTATTGCCAAATCGTCCTCGTTCCGGGGTATAATGACGGCGACGAGTTCACGAAGACTTTGACGGATTTGTCCGGATTGGGATCGAATATTCTCGGCGTAGCCGTCGTGCCGTTGGGAACTACGAAGTTTCGTATGGACTGTGAAGAATTACAACCTGTTACGCCTGAAATTGCCGCCGATATTATTAAGCGATCTCGCCCGTTTATAGATCAGGCACGCAAAGACGGTCGCGGCAGTTTTGTATATTTGGCTGACGAATTCTTTTTGAAAGCCTCGGTTCCCGTGCCGGACAATGAATATTATGACGGATACGGGCAGATAGAAGACGGCGTAGGCATGCTCCGCTTTTTTGAACAGGAGTGGCACGGTTGGAAGGGTGAAGTTCGAAAGTCATATGATAAGCCTTTGAAGCTGGCTCTTTTTACGGGGACCTTGGCATATGATTTCTTAAAAGAGCTGATTGCCGAAGTATCGGTAGAGAATCTGACCATTCATGTGATTGCCGTAGAAAATCATTATTTCGGCACGCAAATTAATGTGGCCGGCTTACTGACGGCTCAAGATATGGAACGGGCTTTTAAGGAATTGGACGGAACGTATGACGGTCTGATTGTGCCCGGAACGGCATTGCGTAAGGGCGAAGATATTTTCTTGGACGACATCACGTTAAAAGAATTTTCGGCATCTGTCGGCGTGCCTGTCGAGGTCAGTGAGTTTGCTCCTCAGTTAAAGGAGTTACTCTATCATTGGCCTGCACAATATGATGAATAGAGGATAAGCATATGTATAAACCTTTGGTAGCCGTCGTCGGACGGCCTAACGTAGGAAAATCGACGCTTTTTAACGCCATTGTCAAAAAACGTATTTCTATTGTAGAAGACTTACCCGGAGTAACTCGCGATCGTATTTATTTCGATGCAGAATGGCTCGGTAGGGAATTTACACTCATTGATACGGGCGGCATCGAATTTGTCGACTCGGACAACAATATTTTCACGTCCATGCGTTATCAGGCCGAACTGGCTATTCATGAGGCGGATGTAATCTTATATGTTGTTGACGGTAAGACCGGTATCCAGCCGCAGGACCAGGAAATTGCGGCTATGTTGAGAGCGTCGGGAAAACCGGTCATTCTTGTTGTCAATAAAATCGACAGTGTAGAACAGGAAGTTAATATTTACGAATTTTACGGACTCGGCTTGGGTGACCCTATCGGTGTTTCGGCTGTTAACCTTATGAATCTCGGTGATTTGCTGGATGAGGTGCTCAGTCATATTAAAGAGGTCCCCGTGCAGGAAGACGACGAAAGTGTCGTCCATATTGCCCTCGTAGGTCGTCCCAATGTAGGTAAATCGTCATTGACCAACGCCCTTCTCGGAAAAGAACGAGTTATTGTCAGCGATATGGCCGGAACGACTCGAGATTCAATTGATACACATTGGAAACATGACGGTACGGAATTCGTTTTAATCGATACGGCAGGGATGCGGCGTAAGGGAAAAATCGACTTACCTGTAGAACGATACAGTGTTGTTCGCGCCTTGCGGGCTATTGACCGTTCCGACGTGGCCGTTCTCGTCTTGGACGGTGTAGAAGGCGTAACGGAACAGGATAAGAAGATTGCCGGCTATATTCATGAGTCAGGTAAGGGCTGTATTATTATTGTCAATAAGTGGGACCTGGTAACCAAGGACAGTAAGACATCCTTGCGCTATACGGAAGATATACGCCGCGAGTTGGCCTTTTTGCAATATGCTCCCGTTCTCTATGCCTCGGCTCTTACGCACCAACGTGTGGATCGACTGGCCGATTTGGTAAAATACGTTTCGGAACAGCAGCACATGCGTGTATCGACGAGTATCTTAAACGAGCTCATGGCCGATGCTCAACTTACCAACCCACCGCCTACCAAGGGTGGCCGACCGTTGAAAATTTATTATTTAACTCAAGCCTCCGTAGCGCCGCCGACCTTTGTTCTGTTTGTCAACGATCCGGCTTTGCTCCACTTTTCGTACAAACGGTATATAGAAAACCGACTGCGCGAAACCTTCGGTTTTGAAGGTACGCCTGTGAGGATTATTACGCGCGGCAAAAAAGGAGAGGATGAATAGTGTATCCTTTTTTACTGCTTTTAGTTGCCTATGTCATCGGTTCCGTTCCCAGCGGACTCATTGTAGGGCGGGTATTTTTCAATACGGATTTACGAGACTACGGCAGTAAGAATATAGGAGCTACCAATGCGTATCGTGTCTTGGGAGCTCCCGCCGGGTTATGTGTACTCATAGCCGATGTAGGTAAGGGGGTTCTGGGCGTATATCTTGGTCAAACGACCGGAAATATTTATGATCCCGCACTTACCGTATACTGTATGATTATGGGCGGATTATTGGCTCTTATCGGACATTCGGCATCTGTATTTTTACACTTTAAGGGCGGTAAAGGCGTGGCGACGGGCCTGGGTATTATTTTGTATCTGGCTCCTGTTGAGACGGCCATTGTTTTTTTCGTCTGGTGCGTTATCGTCGGCTTGACTCGACTGGTGTCTCTCGGTTCGGTAGCGGCGGCCTTGCTTGTACCCTTGACGATGTGGTATTTCAAGGAACCTTGGCCCGTTTTTATTTTCGGGACCGTAGCGGCACTTATTGTCATTGTAAGGCATAAGGATAATCTCATTCGGTTGTTACAAGGCAAGGAATTGAAGGTTGAACGGATTGAGAAAAAGTAAGTTTACGGAAGGTCGAGCAATCGGTTAAATTCGGTTGATATACGAAAAAAATCGTGTATAATTGATTATGTACAAGCAGGTGGTCATGGTGAGGATTATCTCCGGCAGTGCACGGGGACGTATTCTGAAATCGCCGCAGGGTATGGCGACGCGACCGACATTGGATCGGACGCGGGAGAGTCTTTTTAATATTTTGGCAACTTCATCTTTCTATGAAAAGCGCGTGTTGGATATTTTTGCCGGCACCGGTGCCTTGGGGTTGGAAGCCATGAGTCGAGGTGCGTCGGAAGGTGTTTTTATCGACGTTCGCACGGCTTCTCTTATTAAGAAAAATGCCGAATTATGTAAAGTCTCTGAGCGTTGCAAGGTATTGCCTTTGAATCATAAAAATGCCTTACAACATCTGGAAGGGCAAACGTTCGATTATATCTTTGCAGATCCGCCGTATGATAAAGATTTTGTCAATGAGACGATTTTAACGGTTATGAAATACGGGCTCTTGTCCGACACGGGCCTGCTTATTATGGAGCACTCCGCTCGTGAAGATATTATGCCGAGCGAGTCATACACGGTTGTACGGGAGAAGAAATACGGGAAGGAAACGCGTATCTCTTTTATCGTCAAACGTAGAAATGGGGAATAATTTTGCGTATCGGTATCTGTCCGGGCAGTTTCGACCCTGTGACAAACGGCCATGTTGATGTTTTTGAACGCAGTGCCAAGTTAGTAGATAAGCTTATTATCGCGATTTTTGCAAATCCCGGTAAACACCCGCTTTTTTCTATGGAAGAACGGGAAGAGTTGTTACGGCAAGCCGTAGGGCATATTCCCAATGTTGAAGTCGTCAGTTTCCAAGGCCTCTTGAACGAATATGCCGTTGAACGAGGGGCTACCGTTATTATTCGCGGTTTACGGGCCGTTACGGATTTTGAATACGAGTTTCAGCGTGCTCTGTTAATGAAGCAGTTGGAACCGACTTTGGAAACCGTATTTATTATGTCGAATACGAACTATTCGTATCTCAGCTCTTCGGGCATACGGGAGCTCGCCTGTTTCGGCGGCAAACTGGACGGTCTCGTCCCGGATTTCACGGCTAAGCGCCTGAAAGAAAAGTTCAAGGATAAATATCAGATATAGGGGTGTGGAATCAGATGAACTCGGAAAAATTATTGGAAGATTTGGAAAGTATTGTAGTGAATGCATCCAAGATGCCTTTTACAAATAAAAAGGTCGTCGATGAAGAAGAGTTATTGTCTATTGTGGACGAATTGAAAGGGGCAATGCCTGATGAAGTAGAACAGGCACGTAAGGTCTTGGCTGAACGGGATAAAATCATTGCCGATGCACAGCGTCATGCAGACAGCATGGTAGCACAGGCTAAGGATTATATTGCCAAATTGACTGAAGAAAGCGAAATCGTGCGTCAGTCACAAGAACATGCCAACCAAATTATTCAAAATGCCAATCATTCTTCCGAAGATTTGCGAAACAGTTCTGTAACCTATGCCGGACAAGTTTTGCAGTACGTTGAATCCACGTTGGAAAAAACGTTGGCAAGCGTTCGTCAAAATCGCGAAGGCCTGGTTCAGTCCAATCGTCAAGAATCGAATAAATAAGAACTCGTTAATTATAGGGGATGTAGCAAAGCGGCGATCCGTTTTGTCACATCCCCTTACTGACTATAGGGCAGGAGAAAAGATGAAAGAAATTACGTCGCGTGACAATCGTCTGGTAAAGCTGGCTGTACGGTTGCAGCAAAAAAAATACAGATATGAAGAACGGCGCCTTATTGCCGAAGGATTTCGCATTGTAGAAGATGCGGTACATACGGGTATTACGGACGGTATCTGTTTGGTAGCGGCCGAGGCCGTTGAGCGGCCGGAGCTTCAGAATCTTCAAGCCGAGTCGGAGAAAGTCGGCTGGGAGTGGTATTTGTTGCCCGACCGGATATATGAGAAGGTGAAAGAAACGCATTCGTCTCAGGGAATTACGGCGATTTTACCTTTCTTTGAATATACTTTCGAAAACTTGCCGGAAGTGGCAAATGAACGACCTATTCTATATTTAGAAGCCATACAGGACCCGGGAAATTTGGGAACCATCTTGCGAACGGCTGCTGCTGCCAATGTAGGAGCTGTTTTTTTAAGTCCCGATTGCGTGGACTTATATAACGGGAAGACGGTCCGTTCCGCTATGGGTGCCATTTTTAAGGTTCCTGTCGTACAGAATGTTTCACTTGAACGGATAAGTTCTTTTTGCGACGAGAAAAAACGTATTTTGACGGGAACCTTGCTCGGTGCGAATAAGCTGTATACTCAGGTTAATTGGCGACAACCGACTGTCATCGCCTTCGGAAATGAGGGAAACGGTCTGTCTCAAGCGTGTGCGGAGGCTTGCCGGCAGGCGTTGACTATACCCATGAAGAGTCATACGGAATCGTTGAATTTAGCTACGTCCGTTGCCGTAGTCCTTTATAAAGCTTGGGAAGAGGTCGGGTTTGCGGACAAAACATAGGTCACGGAAAGAGGATGCGTATGGACAGTGTTTTAGCTCAAGTTATTGCGAGTACACGCGAGCGTTTACAAGCTGAAGGGTTTGAGGTTACTGCGGGAAACGCTATCAATTACGGGTGGAAGTTGACTGTAAGCTCGGGAAATGAATGCATACACATAGCCATATATAACGGGAAAAAGGGGATTTCTTTTGTCGTTCAAGGGAAGGCCGGCGATTTGAAGAAAAGAGTGGAGATACTGTGCTCTGAAAACCGTATTACGCCCGATAAAAAAAATTTGAAGAAAGAAAAGCCGGTTATTATGAAAGGACAGGATTTATGTCCCGACGGGACGCCTTGTTGGATCGGTGCTGATGAATCGGGCAAAGGCGACGTCTTCGGACCTTTAGTGATAGCAGCCTGCTTAGTAACCAGGGCGGAAGCGGCAACACTTCGTTCATGGGGTGTCACCGATAGCAAAGCCTTGACGGATAAACGCATACTCGAATTGGCGGGTCCTTTAAAAGACTTATTAGGCGACAGGGCGTGTGTAACCGTATTGATGCCTGAATCGTATAATTATGAATACAACAAGATGAAAGAAAGAGGAAAAAATCTTAATCATCTTTTAGGAAATTTACACGGAAAGAACATTAAATGCCTATTGTTAAAGCACAAATGTCCGTGTATAATAGTCGATAAGTTCGGTAAGGATGAATATGTGTTAACGGCTCTGGGCTCTGCAGCGGCGGGAAAGACAATCATACAAGTGACCAAAGGTGAACGGGATACGGCTGTAGCCGCCGCATCCGTTTTAGCACGAGCCGCCTTCATAGAAAGTATGAATGAATTGGAAGACCGTTTTCATATGTCCTTCCCTAAGGGAGCTTTTGCCGGTATAGAAACGGCACTTACCGCTTTTTGCGGGACTTATGGGAATAAAGAATTATACAAAGTAGGTAAATTAAATTTTAAGACTTTTGATTCTTTGCGGTGATAAGGGTGAACAGATTAATTATTAATGCCGATGATTTCGGTATTCATGAAGCTGTGAATGAAGGTATATATAGTGCTTACGGTCAAGGGGTTCTGACCAGTACAAGCCTTTTGGCACAGGGCCCCGCTTTTGATGATGCCGTGCGTATGTCAAAGGAATGTAACCGCTTGGGTATAGGCATTCATTTATGTCTGGTAGGGAGTCTGCCTACCGTATTATCACCTCGAGAAGTGCCGTCTCTGGTTGAGTCGGACGGGTTGTTGCCGGATAATTATATGACCTTTATTAAGCGGGTTTATACGGGGAAAATCGATTTTTCTCAAGTATATGCGGAATTATCGGCTCAAATAGAGAAAATTTTAGACTCAGGTATACGCGTTACGCATATAGACAGCCACCAGCATTTACATGTCTTACCGCCTGTGTGGAAAATAACGGTGGCATTAATGAAGAAATACGGAATTCATCGCGTTCGCATACCGCGGGAAGCTTCGACCTTTAAGATGTTGACGGCATCTCCCGCTCGGGTTTTCGGTCGGGACGGTTTGACCGTATTAGCCGGGCGAGCTGCACGTGAAGCCGAGCGGCTCGGCTTTTCTCTTACCGATTACTTTTGGGGAATGGTTGACGGCGGCAATATGACGGAGGTCAATTTGCAATATATATTGCGACGATTGCCCTTCGGGATACATGAGATTATGATGCACCCCGGCAAGAGCGATGATTTACTGGGGCATACCTTTGCATGGGGCTATCATTGGCAGGAAGAACTACAGGCTTTGGTTAGTGTAAGGACACGGGAAATTATTGCGTCTAAGAAGATAGAACTCATTAATTACGGCGATTTGCTATAGACGCCATTGGGGGGATTCAGTGTGAAAATTTTGGTAACCGGCGGAGCCGGATTTATCGGTTCACATATTGTCGATATGTTGGTAGACCGTGGTGATGAAGTCGTGGTCATAGACAATCTCAGTACGGGTGTTAAGGAGAATGTGAATGATAAGGCGCGATTGTTGTGCTTTGATATACGGGACAGAGATCGCCTTTTGCAGGTATGCGAAGAGGAAAAGTTCGATGCCGTTTTTCATGAAGCGGCACAAACTCAGGTTCCTTATTCACAGGAACATCCTTATGAAGACAGTGATGAAAATGTAATGGGTCTTTTATCCGTCTTGGAGGGTGCTCGTAAGACGGGAGTGAAAAAAGTAGTTTTCTCATCATCTGCAGCCGTATACGGAGACAATGACAATCTTCCCTTAAAAGAAGATGAACCGTTGGCTCCTACCTCTTTTTACGGATTGTCCAAGGTCATATCGGAACGATATTTGGAAATGTACTATAAAGTATTCGGGTTGCCTTATGTTGTTTTGCGTTATGCCAACGTTTACGGTGAACGTCAGGGAGTTCACGGTGAAGGCGGTGTCGTCTTCGTCTTTGCACATGCATTGACGCATGGTGAAGATTTAACTATTTACGGTGACGGGGAACAGACGCGGGATTTTGTTTATGTCAAAGACGTGGCGGCTGCCAATGTAGCGGCCTTGCAAGACGAGGTAAAGCCCGGCATTTATAATATCAGCACGACCATTGAAACGACGGTAAACGCCTTGAAAGAGATACTCTTCCACTTAAGCGGTATACGCAAGGACGTACATTACGAGGATGAGCGGACCGGAGATATCGTTCGCTCCGCCTTGGATAATCATAAGGCCAAGGAAATTTTAAAATGGCGTCCGAAGGAAAAGATTATATCCGGATTGGCATCAACGTATGAATATTTCGTACAGGAGGCTGAACGTGAATAAGAAAGATAAGGACTTTAAATTTTATCTTGTTAGGGAAGATATTCTTCCGGAAGCCATAAAAAAGACGATAAGGGTCAAAGAAATTCTTAAACGCGGAGAGGTACGAACTATTCATGATGCCGTACGCATGATGGATTTAAGCCGTAGTGCATATTATAAGTATAAAGATTTCGTTTTACCTTTTTATGATGTTACTCAGGGTAAACTCGTTACCTTGTCCATTATTTTGTCCGACCGTCCCGGGAAGTTGTCCCAAGTATTGAATACCGTAGCCGACAGTAACGGCAGTATTTTGACCATTAATCAGGGCATTCCTTTGCAAGGGTCGGCAGATGTCAGTATTTCCATTGAAACGAAAGAAATGGAAATTACGGTGGAAACTCTTGTGGAACGGTTGGGCGCTTTATCGGGTGTACAAAGTGTACGCATAATCGGGCAAGTATAAGGAGGATGTTATATTGAAAAACGTATCGATTGCATTACTCGGTTGCGGAACTGTCGGCAAGGGTGTCGTTGATTTACTGCAAATGAACGGCCATCTTATTGCGGAGCAGACGGATACGCAAATTCATATAAAGCATGTTCTCGTAAGAGATATAGAAAAATATAAGAATGTCGGGTTGGATGAAAACCTTCATTTGACGGATAATTTTAAAGATATTATCGAAGACGACGAGGTGGAAATTGTCGTCGAAGTTATGGGCAGTGCCGATTTTGCCAAGGCTTGTATCGAAGAGTGCTTTAGGCGCGGTAAGAGTGTTGTCAGTGCTAATAAGGATGTCATCGCCGATTGCGGTATCGGTTTACTGAAACTGGCTCAGGAGAACGGGGCGGATTTTCAGTTTGAAGCCAGTGTAGCCGGCGGGATTCCTATTATTCGGCCCATGTACTCTTCGTTAAATGCCAACCAGATTGAAGAAATTATCGGCATTATGAACGGTACGACAAATTATATTCTGACCAATATGACCGACCGGGGACTGACTTATGAAGAGGCCTTAAAAGAAGCGCAGGAAAAAGGTTATGCCGAGGCGGATCCGACCAGCGACGTAGGCGGTTTTGATGCGGCCAGAAAAATCGCCATCTTGGCCAAACTGGGTTTTCATGCATACGTCAACGTTAAGGATGTATCCATTGAAGGCATTGAAGGCGTTACGAAAGAAGACATTGCCCATGCTACCGCTATGGGGTATGCCATTAAGCTTCTCGCCGTAGCGGAGAAGAATACGGACGGGATATCCTTGGCAGTTCATCCCGCTTTTGTTCCTAAAGACCATCCTTTGGCTAATGTAGGCGGAGCCTATAATGCCGTATATGTGCGCGGTAATTGTGTAGGTGATGTCATGCTTTACGGACAGGGAGCCGGATCTCTGCCTACGGCCAGTGCCGTTGTCAGCGATATTATGAATGTTATTCAACATATTAATACGGAAATGACGGGGAAACGCCCTTATTTGTGGCATGAAACGGCGGTGAAAGATGCAGCTGAAAACAAGGCACCTTATTATATTCGCTTAATTGCCGCTAACGCTCCGGGTGTATTGGCCAACATGTCCGGTGTTTTTGCAAAGCACGGAATCAGTATTCGGTCACTTATTCAAAAGGATGAAACTAAGGAAGCGGCTGAAATCGTAATCTTAGTAGACAGTACACCTTGTAAAACCGTGCGGTTGGCTTTGAACGAAATAGAGCAACTGACCTGTATTCATCGCATTTGCAACGCCATTCGCGTCATTGAGGTGTAATATGAGCCAAGACATTACAGTAAAAGTTCCGGCTACGTCGGCTAATATCGGATCTGGTTTTGACGCTTTGGGGTTGGCTCTTTCCTTGTATAACGAAGTCTCCTTTCGTAAAACGGACGAAGGAGGATTGAGCCTTGTCGTAGAAGGACTGGGACAAGGGAAAATTACGACTGATTTTGAAAGAAACCTTGTGAGTCAAGCTATGTTACGGGCAGCGCTTGTCAACGGTAAGACCTTGCCGGAAAACGGAGTGATTACGCTCTTTAATCGCATTCCCTTAGCACGCGGCTTAGGGAGCAGCTCCGCAGCTGTAGTGGGTGGACTTCTCTTAGGCAATGAATTGACCGGGCGAGGTATGGATGAGAATCAAATACTTCATGAAGCCACTCTTATGGAAGGGCATCCCGACAATGCGGCTCCGGCTCTTTTAGGCGGACTGTGCGTGTCCGTTACGGATGAAAAAAAGAAGGTATCGGTTCAGACGTTTGCCTTGGATGAGGGTTTGTCGTTTATTACCGTAAGTCCCGATAAGGAAGTAAGAACAGCCGATGCTCGCGCCGTCCTGCCACAGACTATTGATTATCATGCCGCTGTCTTTAATGTAGCCCATGTCGCTTTTTTGGTCGGGGCTTTTATCGGGAAGCGTTATGATTTGTTGCGTACGGGTCTTCAGGATAAACTGCACATGCCTTATCGATTGCCCTTAATTCCCGGCGGAGCGGAAGCCCTGGCAGCTGCCGAAAAAGCCGGGGCTGTGGGGGCTACGGTCAGCGGCTCGGGATCGACTCTTATTGCCTTTGCCGTAAAAGGGGAAGAACAGATAGCTCAAGCTATGAAAGACGTTTTTAAAAGCGTCGGATTGGCATCTGTACACCACATATTGAAAGTTTGTAACGACGGGGCTCAAATTGTCCGTGAGGATAAAAGATGATTCATGATATAAAACCTTGCGTATATGATAATTCGTACATACCCGTGGCGCCTGAAGGGCATAACTATGTTCTTTTATGTAAAGGGCAAGAAGCGGTTTGCAAGATTGGACACGACGGTACTCTCTTCTTGCCGCGTGTAAAGGATTTCGCGTCGTGTCAGTACAGGTATTTATTTTCTATTGACGAAGATGCATTTTTTATGCCGACGGGCGGGGATATAAAGTTGCCTGTCGGTTTTTCCTTTGAGTCTTTACGGACCATGCGTACGGCACGGCCGAGAAAACTGGCCTTTGCCGTCGTGACGGCGGCGTCTCTTACCAGATGGTATGATCTCAACTGTTATTGCGGACGTTGTCGTACCGCCATGGAAGAAAGTAAGTCGGAACGGGCCTTAGTTTGTCCTTCATGTGAAAATACCGTCTATCCTCGAATCAATCCGGCAGTTATCGTTGCTGTACGTGACGGGGAACGTCTTTTGGTCACTCAGTATGCCGGCAGACCTTATAAGAACTATGCCTTAATTGCCGGATTTGCCGAAACGGGAGAAACGATTGAAGAGACGGTTTTACGAGAAGTAAAGGAAGAAACGGGTATCACCGTCAAAAACCTGGAGTTTTATAAAAGCCAGCCCTGGGGCTTTTCCGACTCTCTTCTTTTCGGCTTCTTTTGCGATCTTGACGGAACGGACGAGTTGATTGTGGATAAGACGGAACTGGCAACGGCTCTTTGGGTGCAGCGCGAAGACTTGCCGGACGACGAGGAAACGGTAAGTCTGACCATGGAGATGATGACTCTCTTTAAAAAAGGAGATAAATAAAATTTATAAATAAAATTCATTCTAACGAAAATTAAAAATATATAAAAGAAGAAAAATTTCAATTTTTATGTCTTGACAGAAATAGGTAAACTTGATACGATAATTTCCGATAAATGCGATGACCGGAAGAAGTCCGATGTTCTTTGTGTCAGAGAGATGCCCAAGCGGTGAGAGGGCGTTCATAAAGAAGCGGGCGAGTCACCCGTGAGCCGGCAGAAGGAAAGGTCTGCCCGGATGCAGCCGTTATCTGTCAATGAGAGGTCGTCTAGGCGACAAATCGGGTGGTACCGCGGAAGATACGCTCTTTCGTCCCAAGTCTTTACTTGAGACGAAAGAGCGTTTTTTGTATAAAAGGAGGAGTACATATGAAGTGGGACAAGGAAAAACTCGAAGGGTATAATCCCGGAGAAATTGAAGCGAAATGGTATGATTTTTGGGAGAAAGAAGGGTACTTTCATCAAGATCCCGATTCGTCTCGTGAGCCGTATAGTATTGTTATGCCTCCTCCGAATGTTACAGGGCAGTTGCACATGGGTCATGCACTGGATAATACGTTGCAGGATATTCTCATTCGCTTTAAGCGCATGTCGGGGTACAACGTAGTCTGGATTCCCGGTACGGACCATGCGGGGATTGCAACACAGGTTAAGGTTGAAGAACAGCTGGCAAAAGAAGAAGGAAAGACTCGTTACGATATCGGTCGTGAAGAGTTTTTAAAGCGAGTTTGGGCGTGGAAGGAAAAGTACGGCAATCGCATTGAACAACAGGTTCGTCGACTCGGCTCATCTTGTGACTGGTCGCGGAAACGGTTTACCATGGACGATATTTGTGCCCGTGCCGTTCGTGAAGTATTCGTGGCTCTGTATGAAAAGGGTCTTATTTACCAGGGTCATCGCATTACGAACTGGTGCCCTCATTGCCATACGGCTTTGAGTGATATAGAAGTAGATCACAAGGACGAAGCAGGCCATTTGTGGTACGTAAAGTATCCCGTCATAGGTGAAGACGACTATATCATGATTGCCACGACTCGGCCCGAAACGATTATGGGTGATACGGCTGTTGCCGTAAATCCGAATGATGAACGAATGAAAAAGTATATCGGTAAGAAGGTACTCGTTCCCTTGATAAACAGAGAAGTGGAAGTCATTGCCGATGATTATGTAGATATCGAGTTCGGTACGGGTGCCGTCAAAATTACGCCGGCTCACGACCCGAATGACTTTGAAATGGGTGAACGCCATAATCTGGAATCGATTATGATTATGAACCTCGACGGTACGATGAATGCCGCTGCCGGCAAGGAATATGACGGCATGACTTTAAAAGAGTGCCGTAAGGCCGTTGTTGCCGACTTGGAAAAATTAGGCCTTCTCGATCACGTAGAAGAACTCAATCATGCCGTCGGTCATTGCTCACGTTGTAAGACGACAGTAGAACCTTTGTCGACAAAACAATGGTTCGTAAAGATGAAACCCTTGGCTGAAGAAGCCTTGGCAGCCGTCGATCGGGGCGATACGAAGTTCATTCCCGGACGGTTTACGAAAATTTACGACCATTGGCTGGAAAATATTCAGGACTGGTGCATTTCCCGTCAGCTTTGGTGGGGACATCAGATTCCCGTCTGGTATTGCGATGACTGCGGTGAAGTTAGTGCCAGCCGTACGGATTTGACGGAATGCCCCCATTGCCACAGCAAGCATATCCATCAGGATCCGGACGTTCTCGACACGTGGTTCAGCTCGGCATTATGGCCTTTCTCGACTATGGGTTGGCCCGATAAGACTCCTGACTTGCAGCACTTCTTCCCGACGAGCGTTCTCGTAACGGGCTATGATATTATCTTCTTCTGGGTAGCCCGTATGATGTTTGCTACTTGCGAATTTATGAAGGAAGTTCCCTTTAAAGACGTATTCATTCACGGACTTGTGCGTGACAGCCAGGGGCGCAAGATGAGTAAGTCCCTCGGTAACGGCATCGATCCCCTGGAAGTAAGCGATATGTACGGGGCTGATGCTTTGCGATTCACCCTTGTTACGGGTAATACGCCGGGAAACGACATGCGTTTTTACATGGAACGGGTAGAAGCGAACCGTAATTTTGCCAATAAGATTTGGAATGCGTCCAAGTTCGTCATTATGAATCTGGAAGATTATGATCCCGAATTCGTTCCGACTACGGACGATTTTACCTTGGCGGATCGCTGGATTCTGACATCATTCAACCAGGTAGTACACCAGGTTACTAAGGGCCTCGACTCGTATGAATTGGGAGATGCGGCTGCTACGGTGTACGACTTTACGTGGAACTCGTTCTGCGACTGGTACATTGAATTGGCTAAACAGCGCTTGTACAAATCCGATGACAAGCGCAGCCGTCAAACGGTTCAGTATGTCTTGGTTCGCGTACTGACCGGTGCCTTAGCGCTCTTACATCCCTTTATGCCCTTCGTTACGGAACACCTGTGGCAGCACTTGCCGCATGAAGGCGAAAGCCTGATTGTCGCACCGTGGCCGACTGTTGATAAAGCCTTAGACTTTGCCGAAGATGCGGCTACGATGAATATTATGATGGAAGCTGTTAAAGCTATTCGGAATATGCGTGCCGAAGCTAATGTGCCGATGGGCAAGAAAGCTCCCGTTACGCTCGTACCGTCGGATGAGGCAATGGCAGAAGTACTTCATACCTACGAAACGTATTTTAAGACCTTATCCTTTGTCGATGAAGTTCATATTCTCAAAACAACGGATGCTAAGCCGGAAAATGCCGTTGTGACAGTCGTTCCTCGCATCGAAGTGTACTTGCTCTTAAAAGATTTGATTGACGTTGAAAAAGAAACGGCTCGTGTTGCGAAGGAACAGGAAAAGACTCGCGGTGAAATCGAACGACTTGAAAAGAAATTGTCCAACAAGGGCTTTACGGATAAGGCACCTGAAGCGGTTGTAGCTAAGGAGAAAGAAAAATTAGCTGCTTATCGGGAAAAAGCCGAAGCTTTAAATAAACGAATGGAAGATTTAAAACATTTATAAGAGGACAGGGCAGATGACATATGAAGAAGCTATAGCTTATTTGGAAGATGCCTGCACGTTCGGAATAAAACCGGGGCTCATGAGAATTCATGAGCTCCTGGTTCGTTTAGGTAACCCACATGAAACCTATAAGACCGTACATGTAACGGGAACGAACGGCAAAGGGTCGGTTACAGCCGTTATAGCCAATGTACTTACAGCGGCGGGTCGCAAAACGGGGCGCTATACGTCTCCTCATTTAGAAGAATATACGGAGAGAATGAGTATAGACGGCCATTTAATTACAAAAGAAGAGTTTGCAATCATTACGGAAGAAGTAAAAGACGCTACGGAAGGTATGAAAGCTGACGGTTTCGAGCAACCGACAGAGTTTGAAATGCTGACGGCCGCCGCTTTTTTATATTTTTGTAGGCAACAGGTTGAGTATGCGGTTATCGAAGTCGGTCTTGGAGGACTGTTGGACTCGACCAATGTTATTACGCCGCAGGTTTCCGCTATTACCAATGTGGCCGTCGACCACACGGCTTATTGCGGTCCGACGGTAGAAGATATAGCCGTTCATAAGGCAGGGATTATTAAAGAAGGAATACCTGTTGTTACGGCGGCAACCGGTACGGCTTTGGAAATTATTGAAAAAACGGCTCGGAGTAAAAAGGCTCCCTTATATGTTGTTGATAAAGAAATAGTGATTCAGAATAGGGCCCTTATTCACGTGAGTGACGGTACGGTTCGTCAAAAAATATGTATCGAAGGTCCCGAACTGATGCGAACAGAGGTTGATACGCCTCTGGTAGGTGCTCATCAGGCCGTAAACGCTGCGGTAGCCGTAGGAGTCCTGCGACTTTTAGGTAAAACGGACGGGGCTGTAAGAGATTTAGCGATTATGAAGGGCTTTCATACCGTGTATTGGCCCGGGCGTTTTCAAATCCTTTCCGTTTCGGGAAAGACAATGATTATTGACGGAGCGCATAATCCGGCGGGGATTGAAAGTTTTTGTCGCACATACGAAGAAGTATTCGGAAAAAGACGACGCGTTTTCGTTTTTTCCGTTTTAGCCGATAAGGAATACGATAAAATTGTAAGACGACTTTTCCGGGCGAATGATGCGATCTTTTGTGCACCTGCACCGACTCCTCGCACGGCGGATCCGAAAGCTATGGCCGATTTAATCGGAGAGGCGGCAAAGGCCTGCCCGTCCGTGTCGGCGGCTATCGATACGGCGCTGAAAGAGACGACGGAAGAGGACGTTTGCGTTGTTGTAGGCTCCTTGTACATACAAGGAGAAGTGCGAAGGTACTTGAGAGAGTACTATGGGGCCTTTGTATAGACAAGAAGTGCGGCGAACCGTATAATGGAAGTCAAAAGGAGTATCTCTATGAACCTCTTGACTTCGCTAAAAGACAGTCCCGAGGAAAAAGCGAGAATACGGGTAGTATACCTGCTTTTGGGGACTGTTTTTTTCATGCCTTTACAATTGTATATAGCCGAGGGATTGTTAGCTCTCACCGTTATTTTTTCTTTGTACTTTATCTATCGATACGGTATACATGAGTATAAGCCGGGCCCTTTAGCCGTACCCATTGCAATCTTTACGGGGGCGACGCTTATTTCCTTAGCCGGCTCTACACAAGCTTTTTGGAATACCGCTTTTTGGTTTTTTACGGTCTTTCAGTACGTACTTTTGTTTATGCTTGTACAAGTGTTTATCAAAACGGAAGAGGAGCGCCTTTTAATAGTACACACTCTGTTGGCTTCGGCATTTTTTGTGGCCGTCTACGGTGTATATCAATATGTACATATGTGGGCTCTCGGTGAAACGGAGTGGGTTGATACGTCTGTCTTTCCCATGTTGCGCCGTCGCATGTATTCGACTTTGTACAATCCTAACCTTTTTTCCTGCTACTTATTGTCTATCATGTCGCTTACAGGGGCCTATGCTTTGTGGACGAAGGATAGAATACGACGTTTTCTTACGGCCGCTTTGTTCGTTCTTCTATCTTTGTGCCTTGTGCTCACATACTCGCGTGGGGCATGGATCAGTGCAGCCGTCCTGGTCTTTGTTTTCGGACTTGTTAAAGACAAGCGCTTTTGGTTTGCACTACTTCTTGTACCGATTATACTGGTCTTTTATCACGGCGGTATAGCCGAACGATTTATGTCTATTTTTTCACATAGAGAGGCGGATACGTCTTTTGCCATGCGCCTCGATATGTGGAACGATGCCTTAAGTATGTGGGCGGACCGACCTTTCTTCGGTATCGGTTGGGGGGCTTTTAAGTTTACCTATCCGGCATATAATGAACTCATCCAAAAAGCGGGTATTACTATTTTTCATTGTCATAATTTATTTTTGAATATACTTGCAGAAACAGGACTGGCAGGATTTGCGTCTTTCTTCGCCTACTGGTTCGGACACCTCATCTTTGTACGGCGTGTTCTTAAAGACAGAGCGTCAGATTCTCTGATATATATGCTCAGTTTGGCTATGGCGGCCATGGTAGCATCCGTATCTGTCAGTGGCATAAGTGATGATAATTTATTCAGTACACAGGTGTCGTTAATGTGTTGGACGATTAGTGCTCTCTTTTGTAATACGTATACGGCATATAAGAAGCAATGAAAACAGTTTGCGAAAATATTCACAATAATATATAATAATTACGGATTACAAGTTAATATTCAGTTTTAACTTTATAGAAGGGTATGGTTCATTCGGAGGGGATGACGATGAAACAAAAGAAAGCTATATCCGATGCGGTTATAGAAAGACTGCCGTTATATTATAGAGATTTACTGCTACTGCAAGATGCGGGAATCGATATTATTTCGTCTGAAAAGCTGGGTGAGCGCTTGGGCATAACGCCCGAACAAATCCGTAAGGACTTGACTTGCTTCGGTGCCTTCGGTAAAAAAGGTGTAGGCTATTATGTAAGTGAACTCAGTCAACAAATTGTGGAAATTATCGGGTTACAACAGCATTGGAAAGTTTGCATTGCAGGTATCGGGCACTTGGGATGGGCCTTGGCCAATTATAAGACCTTCGGTCGACTCGGATTTCGGACGACCGGTCTTTTTGATGTAGACCATCGGATTATCGGTCAAAACGTAGGCGGTATTATTGTTATGTCGGCGACGGAGATGGAAGAAACTATTCGTCGGGAAGGTATTCAAATAGGGATTATTACGACTCCCGCATCGGTAGCTCAACAAGTAGCCGATCAGATGGTGGCCGGAGGTGTGCGAGGAATTTTTTCTTTTGCTCCCATTCGGCTGGCTGTGCCGTCGCATGTCTATGTATTCCGTGAAGATTTGTCTATCGGCTTGAGCCGTATTTCGTACTACTTGACGAACCGCACGGATGGCATGATGAATAACTAGTCAACGTACTCATTCATACCTTATAAAAAAGGACCTCTCGTTTTTATATGAGAGGTCCTTTTATTACGATATTGAGTTATAAGGTTTTTACGAGTTCTTCCAAGTGCTTTGTCAATTTCATGTTTTCGCTGTAATCTACAGGGCAATCAATGACGACCGGCTTGGTTTGTTCAAAGGCCTTCTTTAAGGTAGGTAAGAGGTCTTCAGCCTTTGTAATGCGGTAGCCGATGGCCCCCATGCTTTCTGCAAGTTTGACGAAGTCGGGGTTTGTAAAGTCGACGTATGCCGGGTGTCCGTAATGCATTTCTTGTTTCCACTTAATCAGGCCGTAACTGCTGTCGTTGAAAATAAGGGTGACAAAGTGAGAACCTAAGCGATGAGCCGTTTCAAATTCCTGACAATTCATTAAGAAACCGGCATCGCCCGTAATAGCCAATACTTTGCGGTCCGGATGGACCAAGTTGGCGGCAATGGCTCCGGGAACGGCAATGCCCATGGTGGCGAAGCCGTTGGAAATAATGCATGTATTGGGTTTATAGCAGTTGTAATGGCGAGCCGTCCAGACCTTGTTGGCTCCCACGTCGGTAATAACAATGTCATCAGGCCCCATGACTTCACGTGCGTCAATGAGGACTTTTTGGGGCTTCATGGGAAAGGATGTATCATTGCGATACTGTTCGTGTTCGGCAACCATTTTTTCACGAATCTTTAAGGCGTATGTCGGCTCAAGAAGACGAGCCGCCTTACTTATAATGCGATCGAGGGAATCGGTTATCTCGCCGACTACTTCCACTTCGGGTTGGTAGGTCTTATTAATGTCGGCCGGTAAGGAGTCGATATGAATAATATCGGCGTTATTGAGGTGCCATATATTAGGGGCGTATTCAATAATATCGTAGCCTATACAAATAACCAAGCTGGCATTTTCCAGAACCTTTGTCTGATAGTCTTCCATAGGTATGCCGACTGTCCAGAGAGAATAAGGATTATCAAAGGGAATGGCACCTTTAGCCATCATCGTATTAATGACGGGAAGCTTCAACTTTTCAGCGAACTCCGTTAACTTGCGGGCCGCCTTATTACGGATAACGCCGCTACCGGCCAGGATGACGGGATTGCGAGCGTAGGAAATGAGTTTTGCCGCTTCTTCAATGGAGTATTCCGAAGCTGTTTCAGGCTTAATGGATTTATGGTGTAGCGGTCGTTCATTGTCGTCTACAGGCATCATCCCGATATTGACGGGCAAGTCGATAAAGGTAGCACCCGGTTTTTCGCGTTCCGCGTATTTAAAAGCCAGGCGCGTGATTTCGGCAATAGTATCGGGACGAACAACTGTATAAGCACGCCGCGTAATAGGTTCGAACATGGAACGCAGGTCAAGATACTGATGGGCCGTAATATGCATCTTATCCGTGCTGACCTGGCCGGAAATTGCTACTAAAGGGGCTCCGTCGCTGTCTGCATCGGCGACACCCGTAATCAGGTTTGTTGCACCGGGGCCCAAGGTAGCCATGCAGACGCCGGCTTGGCCTGTTAAACGACCGTATACATCGGCCATAAAGGACGCACCCTGTTCATGGCGTACTGTTATAAATTCGATCTTAGAGCGTTCCAAGGCATTCATGACAGCCAGATTTTCTTCACCGGGAATGCCGAAAATATAATGAACACCTTCTTCTTCCAGACATTCAACCAATAAATCGGCTGTATTTCTTTGTTTCTTTTTATCTGTCATTGTGGGGCTCCTTTACGTTTTCCAGTTATGAAAATATTCCTTTTGATTATAGTACGCATAAGAGGGTTTGGCAATTTCGCAATATGAAAACAATATTCTTCATAAGAAGACAAAAGAAAAAGACCGTCATTGACGGTCTTTTTCTGCTTTTATCTGTACTGAAGTTTTTGTAATACTAAATCGGCCATGTGAGCACGGCCCTTGACAACATCATTACCCTTAGCAACCGATTGGGGGTAAAAGTGCTGTTTAAATTTCTTTTTTCCTACCTTCGATACGAGTTCTTTAAGCTGAATGGTTTGTTCGTCTACGTTATAAACGTATGTACATTGGTCTGTAGCGTCGCCGAAGGTTTCTTTGGTCTGGAAGGTAAGGATTCTCATACCGTTTTCCGTAGTAACCTTAGCGGAACTCATGTTAATAGCAATATTTTGGTTATATTGCCAAATCGCATCTTTTGCTGCGCAAACGGATACGGACATAGCTACCGCCATGGTCAGAGAAAGAAGAATTTTTTTTGCTTTCACGTGAAAACACCGCCTTTTTTATATGCTTATGCGTATTATATCATGGAAGGGAAGTACGAGGCTACCAAATGACTTTCCCTAATACATGGTCCAAGGGAACGGGACCGATGAAACGACTGTCCGTACTGTGATTACGGTTGTCACCCATGCAAAAGACGTAGCCTTGAGGGATAACTACTTCGCCTTCACGGCTGTAATCCATAGCTCCGTTTATATACGGTTCATCGAGAGGCTTACCGTTGCGCCAAACTTTGCCGTCGTGAAAGGCGAGTGTATCGCCGCCGCGACCGATGACTCTTTTAACCCATACATTACGAGTCTGCATGTTTTTATCAAAAAAGGCCAGATAGTTGTGCAAAGGTTCGACTGCATCGTCCATCCAAGTGCGGTCGTAGAGAACTCGGCTGTCGATAATTACGATATCGCCGTAATCAGGCTCGCGGCCCAGAATATGATCCCACTTTTCGACGACCAGATACTCGCCGTTATGCAGGGTGGGCACCATGGATTCGCCGGACACTCGTGTCGGTTGGACCACAAAAATATGAATAACCATAGCAATAGCCAAGGCAATGACTATAGAATAAATCCATTCGTAAATTTCCCGTATTAGCGTGTTCAATATAATACCTCCTTGCGTTCCGTTTCATTGTAGCAGAGGGCAGAAACAAAGTAAATGACCGATTAGGGTAAGAGCGAGTCGGTCAGGATATCAATTTCCGATTCACCGTAAATACGAACCCCCATATCGGATAAGGCTTGAGCCGTAACGCCCGAACGATTGGTTAAAGTGCCGCTGAAGGTACCGTCGTAAATACGTTTGAAGCCGCAAGAAGGTGATTTTTCTTTTAAAACGGCATAAGAGCAATTGTATAATTCAGCCAGTCTGCACGCCGTGCGGGCGCCGACCTCGAATTGTTCTGTTACATTTCGGTCGTCGCAAGTCTTCACTTGCTGACCGCAACGCTCTGCCGCCATGCGCGGTGTGGGCAAACCGCCGGCCTGCTCGGGACAACAGGGAATAAGTGTAATATCGGGTCTGTTAAAAAGCTTTGATACAGCGGGATAGTCCTTTATCTTTCCGTCGTACCGGCAATACAGTCCTATGAGACAGGCACTGATGAGAATGTTCATAAATCCTCCTTGGTATGAAGTCTCTTTAATATCATTATCATAGCACAAGATATGAGGAAAAGAATAAAACAAAAAAACGGCTTCAAGCATTAACTTGAAAAGCCGTCTGAAATGGTAGCATCAGCGTAATTCTACAGCCGCAATATTATCGCCGTCGATGGAGACTGTATTATCTCCTGTAAAAATATAATTTTTATGTCCGAAAAAGCAGGCGGAAAAATCGGTTGTTTCACTTATAGATGTATTGCCTTGTTTGCTCTTAATGGATTTCAAATTGGTAACGATAAGTTGAGGCCCGTTTTTTATGTAAATATAGGCATTCACAATATTCTCCTCCCTTCCGAAACAGTATATCATGACTGTCCGCTTCTTACGTGACGGTAAATAAACAGTACCATTACAAATATGTGTCAAAAAGGCCGAGAAAAAAGCGGCTGTCATAAAGACAACCGCTTCTGTGGTGGACCATCAGGGGATCGAACCCTGGACACCCTGATTAAGAGTCAGGTGCTCTGCCAGCTGAGCTAATGGTCCATATTACGTGAACAAGTCACATGAGCTATATTACACTATGGACGGTTAAAAATCAAGAGGAAGAAAAAATTTTTGCAAACAGAAGGAGAATCTCGTCTTATTGATTTGACAAGGTATAAAACAGTATAATAATAAATACGGTTTTTATTTCGCAGTAGGGAGGCAGAATGTATGATTACATGTAACGGAAGCGGAAATCCCGATGCCGTCGTTCTAGGCACGGACCGTCGTTTACGTGCTTTATCGTTGGTAACGGAAGAAGAAGGAGCTTTAATTCGTGCTTATACGGATAAACATCCTTCGGCTATGAAGGCCGGTAATGTGAGTGTTTTGCGTGCTCTTCAAGGCGATACGATAAAAACATATTTTCTTGCCGGAACGGAAGATGACTCTCAAGAACGCGGTACTTTTCGTGAATTCGACAGGGCTAAAAAGATTATGGCGGCGGCAATGAAAGAAGATGTAGGTGAGTTGGCCGTTTATATCGATACCCTTGATATGGATGTGGAAACTCTTATTGACGGATTGTTGTACGGTAATTATGAGTACAATCAATATAAGACCAAGTCGAAGTCGAAGGTGCTGAAAAACATCAATCTCATTACGTCCAGTTTAAAAAGTAAAGACTTTAATACCCTTTGTTATGTATATTCGTCCATTTATGAAGGGATTTATTTTGCCCGCGATCTGGTTAATATGCCGCCTAACGACATGACGCCCCGCAAGTTTGTAGATACGGCTACGGCCGTATGTACGGGTGACAACATTTTTGTCGAAGTGCTGAATAAGTGGAATTTGGAAAAACGCAATATGGGCGGTATTGTATCTGTCGGTAAGGGCAGTATGAATCCGCCGCAGCTATTGTCCGTAGCCTATACGGGGGATCCCGAAAGCCGCGATGTGCTTGCCGTTGTCGGCAAGGGTATTACGTATGATTCGGGCGGCCTGTCCTTGAAAACCAGGGCAGGGCAGTTAAACATGAAGTCCGACATGGCCGGTGCGGCAACGGCTTTGGGTATTATCAGGGCGCTCATGTTGCTGAAATATCCGGTCAATGTTCTGGCGGTTATGCCTTTGGCCGAAAATATTCCTTCAGGAATGTCTTATCATGTAGATGACGTGATTACCATGTTTGACGGTACGACAGTGGAAGTAAAGAATACGGATGCCGAAGGACGGCTTGTCTTGGCTGATGCCGTCTCTTACGCTCAGTCCAAAGGGGCTAAGCGAATTATCGACTTGGCTACTTTGACGGGAGCCTGTGTAACGGCGTTAGGTTCGGTCAGAACCGGTATGATCGGCAATGATCAGGATTTTATGAACCGCTTTTTTGCCGCCGCCGCACAGGTAAATGAAAAAGTATGGCAGTTGCCGGCAGACGAAGAGTATGAACGACAATTAAAGAGCCGGGTCGCCGATATTTCCAATGTAGGCGGTCCTGAAGCGGGAGCTATTACGGCGGGACTGTTTATAAAACACTTTATTCAAGAAAATACGTCATGGATTCATTTGGACATTGCCGGGACGGCTTTTCGCGATAAAAAGGATGAAAACGGTTTCTACGGGGCGACGGGTGTCGGCATTAAATCCGTATTAAGACTCTTGCGAGGCGATAAATAATGATTGTCGACTTACATGTACATACCGATTGTTCCGACGGCGTTTATTCACCTGAAGAGGTGACGGAAAAGGCCGCACGCGCCGGACTTTCGGCCATTTCCCTGACTGATCACGATACGTTAGCGGCTTATGACGGCACACATCGTTTAAATCCCGATATCCGAATTATTCCGGGTATTGAAATGAGTTCCGAATATGCCGACGGTGATGTTCATATTTTGGGCTATTATATTGATACGAAGAACGAAGAGTTACTTGAATATTGTCGTGACTTTTCTCTAAGACGGTTGAACAGAGCTGTACTTATGGCTCAAAAATGCTGTGAAGCCGGATATGATATTGATCCTTGCGAGGTTCGGACTTGTGTTCAAAAGGGCGGTACGGTCGGACGCCCTCATTTGGCGCGTATGCTCATCAAAAAAGGGTATTTTACCGATATAAAGTCCGTTTTCGACACTCTTTTGTATCGTGGTGGACCGGCCTATGTACCTTATGAACGAAAAACTATAAATGAATGTATAAATCTGATTCATAAAGCCGGCGGTTGTGCCGTTTTGGCTCATCCGTCTCTGGTAAAAAAAGGATTGGCAGACGTGGAAGCACAGCCTTTTGACGGAATTGAAGTATACCATCCGAAAAACAAGGGTCGGTATGATGAATTTACGGCTTTGGCTGAAGACCGCAGGCTTCTTATAAGCGGTGGCTCGGACTTCCACGGTACGGCGGGACGATTCCCGGAGGAATTGGGGCTGTTTACCGTGCCGGCCGAAAAAGTAACGAATTTACTTGAGTATGAAGGGACTTGCAAAGCATGCAAACCATAGGATTTGTCGGACCGAGCGGCACGGGAAAAAGTCATCACGCTCTGGTTGTAGCATATGACAGAAAAATAGAGGCTATTATTGATGATGGTCTTCTTATCTATCGTAATCGAATTGTAGCAGGTCATTCGGCTAAGGACGATTCCAATCGTATGAAGGCTGTGCGGACGGCTATTTTCTCCGAAAAGGCGGATGCGCAGGTCATGCGACGGGCACTGGCTCGAATCGAGACGGAGAAATTGCTTGTTTTAGGTACGTCGAAGCATATGATTGAACGAATTTGTGATGCTTTGAACCTGCCTTTTCCTGAAGAGTATATTCGTATTGAAGAAGTGTCGACACCGGAAGATATGGCCATAGCCAAAGAGCAACGTACGAAAGAGGGTCGGCATATCATTCCCGTACCGACTATGGAATTAAAAACTCATTTTCACGGATATTTACTGGATTCTGTGCGATCTTTATTTCGCCGCAACGGTGCCAAAGAAGAAACGGAATTTGAACACTCTGTGGTACGGCCCGTTTTCAGTTATTACGGGAAGTTGATTTTTTCCGACAAGGTTTTGTTGACGCTTGTACGCCATACTGTAAAAGAAGAGACGGGCATAGTAAAGCTTAATAAGTTGCGTATTCGTAAACACAAAGAGGAAGAAACGAACGGTCTTTCAGTTGATATGGCGTTGACGGTGCGTTATGGTGAGAATTTGAAAAGTTTGACATCCCGATTACAAAAAGCTGTAGAAAAAGAAATATCCTATACGACCGGCATGACTGTGGAAGTATTGAAAATCACCGTCCGGGATGTGGCCGTAGAATCGTGAAAAACGGGTCGGACCTTTCGTTGACAAGGGTTCGACCCGTTCTGTATAATAAATAAGGAAAGTCATGTGACTGACGGAAAGTGGAGTTAACCACGGGGAGCATGACCGATTACAGCCGACCGTCTGGGCATTTGGTTCCGGAGGGGTCGGTTTTTTTGTTTGCCTATTAAACGGGAGGTACAGATGAAAGAAATGACGTTGAAATACGGGTGTAACCCTAATCAAGGCGGTGCTCGTATTTATATGAATGACGGCAGTGATTTACCGATTGAGGTGATGAACGGACGACCGGGATATATTAACCTTCTCGATGCCTTTAACAGTTGGCAGTTGGTTAAAGAATTAAAAGAGGCTACCGGTTTACCGGCAGCGGCTTCTTTTAAGCATGTCAGCCCTGCCGGAGCAGCAGTGGCAACAGATATGAGTGATACGCTGAAAAAAATATATTATGTCGATGACCTCGAACTTTCGCCCTTGGCAACGGCTTATGCCTGTGCGCGAGGTGCCGATCGCATGAGTTCGTACGGCGATTTCGTAGCCTTATCCGATGAGTGTGACGCCCAAACGGCTACTTTGTTAAAGCGGGAAGTGTCGGACGGTGTCATTGCACCGGCATATACGGATGAAGCTTTGCATATATTAAAGGAAAAAAGAAAGGGGACGTATTGTGTCCTGAAAATAGATCCTGCGTATGTGCCGGCTGAAACGGAACACAAGGAAGTATTCGGCATCATGTTTGAACAGCATCGCAATAATGCGGTAATAACGACCGATTTGTTTAAGAATAGGCCGACAAAAAATAAAGATATCCCTGAAAAGGCACAAAGAGATCTACTTATTGCACTTATTACTCTTAAATATACGCAATCCAACTCGGTATGTTATGTTAAAGACGGCATGACTATCGGTGTAGGCGCAGGCCAGCAATCGCGAGTTCATTGCACTCGTTTGGCGGGTAATAAGGCGGATATTTGGTGGTTGCGTCAGCACCCCAAGGTATTGTCCCTGCCGTTTCGTGATGACGTTCGCCGTCCCGACAGAGACAATACGATTGACGTATATATTTCCGATGATTACGAAGACGTGTTGGCAGACGGTCTGTGGCAAAATGTCTTCACGACTTGCCCCAAACCGTTGACGAGGGAAGAAAAGAAAGCTTGGCTAAGGGAATTGCACGGCGTATCGCTCGGTAGCGATGCATTCTTCCCCTTCGGTGACAATATCGAACGGGCTCATCGCAGCGGGGTAGATTACATTGCCCAGGCAGGCGGTTCCATTCGCGATGACCATGTTATCGGTACCTGCGATAAGTACGGGATTGCCATGGCCATGACAGGTCTTCGTCTCTTCCACCATTAGAAATAAAGAGTTCATACCTGACAAGTAGTAATACTTGACAGGTGTGAACTCTTCGTATATACTGAGCGAGTATGAACGATAAGGACGGTGATACGGTGATAGAAGACGTAGTCCGCATGGGACGCTTACTGGATGTTTACGGACCTTTATTAACGGATAGACAAAAGCGTTGCATGGAACTGTATTTTTACGACGACCTGTCCTTAGCCGAAATCGGAGAGGAACTTTCTATTTCGCGACAAGGCGTTCATGACTTGTTGCAACGTGCTTCACAGGCGTTGGAACATTATGAAATAAAATTGGGAGTGTCCCGTAAAAATGAGCGCATACAGGCGACGGTAGATGAGGCTCAGGTCTTATTAAAGCAGGGGCGTGCCGAAGATGCGGAGCGAATTTTGGGAACACTCGATATATAAAACCCGGAAAAGGAGGAGCTGTATGCCATTCGAAAATCTGTCCGAACGATTTCAGGCGGCATTTAAAAAGCTTCGCGGCAAGGGGAAACTGACGGAAGAGGATGTCAATGAAGCGCTTAAAGAGATGAGACGCGCTTTGTTGGAAGCAGATGTCAATTTTGCCGTAACTAAGGACTTCATTAAACGCGTACGGGAAAAGGCTGTAGGTGAAGAAGTCTTCAGTACGTTGAATGCAGCCCAGACGGTTATTAAAATCGTGCGGGATGAATTGACGGACTTGTTAGGCGGCACACAAAGTCGTATCACTATTTCATCAAGACCGCCTACCGTCGTTATGTTGGCCGGTTTGCAAGGGGCCGGTAAGACGACGACGGCAGCCAAGTTGGCGAAAAGATTTGTGCGTCAGGGCAAACATCCTTTGTTGGTTGCTTGTGACGTATACCGTCCGGCCGCTATTGAACAACTTCGTGTACTCGGTAAGGAATTAAATATCCCTGTTTACTTTGAAGACGACAGTAAGGATCCCGTAGCTATTGCAGAACGTGCCGTTCCCTATGCGACGAGTCACTTGTGCGATGTAGTAATTGTCGACACGGCAGGTCGGTTGCATATTGACGAAGACCTCATGGGTGAGCTGGTTCGTATTAAAGAGGACATTCATCCTCATGAAATCTTACTCGTTGTCGATGCTATGACGGGTCAGGATGCCGTTACGGCGGCCGAAGCCTTTGATAAGGCTTTGGGTATTGACGGTATTATTATGACCAAGCTCGACGGTGATGCTCGCGGCGGCGCAGCCCTGTCCATTAAAGCCGTAACGGGTAAGCCTATTAAATTTATCGGTGTCAGTGAAAAAACGGACGGACTGGAAGAATTCCATCCCGACAGATATGCGTCCCGTATCCTTGACTTGGGAGACGTAGCGACGATTATCGATAAGGCGAAAGAAGCTTTCGATGCCGAATCGCTCCAAGACATGGAGCGGACCATGAAGAGCAATTCCTTCACTTTTGAAGATTTTCTCAAGCAGTTGCAAATGATTAAGAAAATGGGGAATCTCGGCGGGATTTTGGGACTTATTCCGGGTATCGGCAAGTACAAAAAGGAATTGGATAAGGTTGATATGGACGGTAAGGAATTCAAGCATATTGAAGCGATTATTACGTCCATGACACGCAAGGAAAGAACGAGTTCCAATCCGAAAATGTTGATTAAGGACAGCCGCAAGCGACGTATCGCTCAAGGCAGCGGCACGCGAGTCCAGGATGTAAACCGGCTGTTGAAGCAGTTTACGGAATTTCAGAAAATGATGAAACAGGCGCAGAAATCCCAAAAAAAGGGACGTAAATTTATGCCGCGCCTTCCCTTTTAAAGATAGTCGTAAGGGATACCAAAATAAGGAGGTGAAATTATGATTAAAATTCGTTTGGCTCGTTTGGGAGCTAAAAAGAAACCGATTTATCGCGTAGTCGTAGCAGACGTCCGTAATGCACGTAACAACGGTCGCCCCATCGCTACCATCGGCCAGTACGATCCTGCAAAGGAAACGGCACAGGCTTTGACTGTCGACACTCAGGCTGCCTTGGAATGGCTCGGAAAAGGAGCACAGCCGACCGATACAATTCGTTCTCTCTTCAAGAAAGCCGGCATTATGGCTCAGTTTGAAGCATCCAAGAAGTAAGTGAGGTTGGATATGATGGAAGAATTGATTTCATGCATTGCCAAGGAGTTGGTTACTCAGCCCGAAGCAGTGACGGTTACTAAGATTCAGAAAGCAGACCTCGAGGTCTACAGACTTCATGTGGCTCCCGATGATATGGGTAAGGTTATTGGCAAGCAAGGTAAAATAGCGAGAGCTTTACGCCTTGTTGTCAAAGCCGCAGCCGTACGGGCCGACGTGAAGGTTGCAGTAGACATCGTGTAAGGAGGATCTATGGATCAAATTACACTTCGTATTCCCGTAACGGTAAAATCAAAAGTTACGCAGGAATTGAAAGACAAAATCCTGAAAGAGACGGAACAGATTCTGGCCGACATTGACCGGGAAATGCAAAATCTCGAATTTCAGACACAGCGCATGATGAGTGAGCAGGCAAAATTGGATTTGCAAGGGCTGACGTCTTTGCGCGCTCAGGTTGAAGATCAGAAACAGCGGCTTACCAATGCGAAAGCGAAGGCTCAGAGCGATCACGACCAAGCGGCACAATTGGAAATCGGCTCGGAAATTACGCAAGGCCAGTTGGAACAGACCGTAACGGTTAAAGTTGGCGACGACTTGAACAAGCTTATGGGGCTGGAAATTTTATTGGAAGACGGCAAAGTAGCCGCATTCCGCCAATAAAATCATGGCCGAAACGGAATTTTTCACAATAGGACAAATCGTTGCCCCGCACGGTGTGCGGGGTGACGTTCGTGTTTATCCGGATACGGATTTTCCCGAGCGGTTTTTAACGATGAAATACGCCTATATTGACGGCGTTAAATATGAAATTACGGACGCCCGTTTTCATAAACGGGTCGTTTTGATGAAATTTGTCGGTATTCATGACCGAAACGGCGTCGAACCGCTTTTACACAAAGAGCTGCAAGTGACGCGGCAAGATTTGATGCCGTTGGAAGAAGGACAGCATTATGTTTTCGATATCATAGGTTGTCGCGTATTTGATAAGGAAAATAACGTCTTGGGTACAGTGACGGATATTTTAAAGACCGGCAGTAACGATGTGTATGTTGTTACCGATGAAGACGGCAAAGAATTACTTTTAGCCGTTATTCCGCAAGTCATCTTGTCCGTGGACACGGATACCAAGACGATTATTGCCGATCCGCCGGAGTGGACGGAATGATGCGCATAGATATTATTTCGCTTTTTCCCGAATTCATACAGGCTTTTTATAGTCACAGTATTATTGGCCGCGCCGTAAAAGCCGGACTTCTCGATTTGGATGTGACCAATCCGCGGAATTTTACGTATGATCGGCATCGCATGGCTGATGATACGGTATATGGCGGCGGTTGCGGCATGTTGATGAAGGCTCAACCCGTATTTTCGGCTGTCGAATCGATACGTCGCGGCGTGGAAAAACGACGCATTATTTTTATGGGACCTGCAGGGGAGCGGTTTACGCAGGCTAAGGCCCGACAGTTGGCTGAATATGAGCAGATAATACTGATTTGCGGCCATTATGAAGGTGTTGATTACCGCATCGAATCTCAGTTGGCCGATGAAACTGTATCTGTTGGTGACTATATTCTTACGGGCGGCGAATTGCCGGCCATGCTTGTAACCGATGCGGTAGCACGCATGATACCGGGCGTACTCGGAGCATCGGCCGGAGCAGCTGATGATTCGTTTGCCATGTCCTTGTTGGAGTGTCCTCAGTATACGAAACCGGCCGATTTTCGCGGGTATGTAGTACCGGAAGTATTGCGTAACGGCGATCATGCCAAAATAGAGGCTTGGCGAAGAAAGGCTTCTCTTGCCAGGACGATGGCGTTACGGCCCGACTTATTGGCCGCCGCCGAACTTTCAACGCGGGACTTACAAATTCTCGACGAATTGAAACGGGAGATGACCGTATGAAGGTACCCTTGTATGTGGGCTTAGTTCATTATCCTATGTATGATAAAAACTTTAATATCGTCGCCACGGCTGTAACGAATTATGATTTGCATGACATTTCCCGATCGTCAAAGACGTTCGGTGTTAAAAGATATTTTATTATTCATCATGTAGAAGGCCAGCTGGATATGATTCATAAAATCCTGGCTTTCTGGCGCAGTAAAGTCGGCAGAAATTATAACTCCTATCGCACGGAGGCTTTCGATATTGTAGAAACGCTGCCCGATACGGATGCGGCCATCAAGGCTGTAGAAGAAGCGGAAGGTTGTCATCCCTATGTGGTAACGACGGATGCACGCACGTATGCCGATACGATTTCGTATAAGGATTTGAGAGATTTGGGCGAAACGGGCGGTCGACCGATTTTGTTGCTGTTCGGAACCGGATACGGTATGACCGGAGAGATGATGAAGAAATTCGATTATATACTCGAGCCCGTATACGGTCCGGGAGAGTACAATCACCTTTCCGTCCGTTCGGCAGTAGCTATTATTCTGGATAGGCTTGCCGGCGAGGCATGGTGGAAATAAAAGGGGGACATAAGATGTCTGGACATTCAAAATGGGCCAATATTAAACGAAAAAAAGGTAAGAATGATGCCGTTCGCGGCAAGATTACGACAAAAATCAGTCGTGAAATTACGATTGCCGTCCGCATGGGCGGTGCCGATCCGACGGGAAATATGCGTTTGAAACTGGCTTTGCAAAAAGCTAAAGAAAACAATATACCGAAGGAAAATATTAACCGTGCTATCCAAAAGGGTGCAGGTACCTTGGAAGGGCAGAGTTATGAAGAAATCGTCTATGAAGGTTACGGCCCGGCAGGTGTTGCTTTGACGGTTAACGTCTTGACGGATAACCGTAATCGGGCAGCTGCCGATGTACGTCATCTCTTTTCTAAACACGGCGGTAATATGGGTGAAACCGGATGCGTGTCATGGATGTTTAAGAATCTGGGACTTTTTGTCGTTGCCAAAGATGCGGTGGACGAAGACAAGCTGATGGAAGTAGCTCTCGATGCGGGTGCCGATGATATCCGCACGGAAGGCGACGAGTATGAAATCGTTACGACGCCTGAAGCTTACGATACCGTTGAACAGGCTTTGGCTGACCATAATATTCCTACGGAACACGCACAGATTACCATGGTTCCCGATACGACGATTGCATTGTCTCCGGAAGATGCACAAAAGTTAGAAAATATGATTGATGCATTTGACGATTTAGATGATGTACAGGATGTATATCACAACGGGGAATTCCCTGACGATATGGACGGAGAATAAGAGGAAAGGGTTACGACTTTTAGAGAGCGTAACCCTTTTTCAATGAGTCGAAATGTACTATAATAAATAGCAGTAATAACAAGTATTACTTGTAAAGAATGGTAACGGAGGTAAGAGATGGCTACGGTTCAGGAAAAAATCGATCGCTTTCATGAGAAGCTTGCTAAAATCGAAATGGGCGGCGGTCAAGATAAAATCGATAAGCAGCATGAGAAGGGAAAACAAACGGCTCGTGAACGCTTGAATAAATTATTTGATGCCGGCAGCTTTACGGAAATAAGTCAATTTATTCGTCATCGCAGTACAAACTTTAATATGCAGGAAAAGGAAATTCCCGGTGACGGTGTTGTAACCGGATACGGTACGGTTGACGGGCGACTCGTATACGCTTACGCCGAGGACTTTACGGTCGAAGGCGGTTCTTTGGGTGAAATGCACGCTCATAAAATATGTCAGGTGCAGGAAATGGCTCTAAAAATGGGAGCTCCCTGTATCGGTATTAATGACTCCGGAGGTGCCAGAATTCAAGAAGGCGTTGATGCGCTGGCCGGGTTCGGACGGATTTTCATGAATAATACGTCCGCATCGGGGGTCATTCCTCAAATATCCGTCATTATGGGACCTTGTGCCGGCGGTGCCGTATACAGTCCGGCTTTAACGGATTTTATCTTTATGGTCAAGAATACGAGCAATATGTTCATTACCGGTCCGGCAGTTATTAAGTCCGTAACGGCTGAAGAAGTAACGGCCGAAGAGTTGGGAGGTGCCGTTACGCACCATACCGTTTCGGGTGTAGCACATTTTGCCTGTGAAACGGAAGATGATTGTATAGCACAAATTAAACGGCTACTTTCATATTTGCCGAGCAATAATATGGAAGAGCCGCCGATGACGGAAACAAATGACGATCCGAATCGCACGGATGAAGGTCTTAACAGCATTGTTCCTGATAACAGTAATATGCCTTATGATATGCTCGATGTTATCAAATCGACAGTCGATGGCGGCGATGTATACGAAGTTCTCAAAAATTATGCACAAAATATCATTACCTGCTTTGCCCGCTATGACGGACAAACTGTCGGTATTATTGCCAACCAGCCGAAGTTTTTAGCCGGTTGTCTCGATATCAACGCATCGGATAAAGCGGCTCGCTTTATTCGCATGTGTGACAGCTTTAACATTCCCTTGGTTACTTTTGTGGACGTACCCGGCTTTTTGCCGGGAACAACTCAGGAATTCGGCGGTATCATTCGTCACGGCGCGAAGATGCTTTATGCGTATTGTGAAGCGACGGTGCCGAAAGTTACGGTCGTCGTACGCAAGGCTTACGGCGGAGCATACATTGCTATGTGTTGCCGTCAGTTGGGAGCCGATATGGTCTTTGCCTGGCCGTCGGCGGAAATTGCGGTTATGGGTCCTGACGGAGCAGCCAATATTATTTTTAAACGAGACGAAGATAAGGAAGCCAAAAAACAGGCTTATGTGGAAGAATTTGCCACTCCTTACAAGGCGGCGGAACACGGTTATGTGGATTGTATTATCGAGCCTAAGGAAACACGACCTCGTGTTATCGATGCCCTTGCTATGTTATACAGCAAGCGGGAAGAACGGCCGGCTAAAAAGCACGGCAATATTCCCTTGTAAGGAGGCGTCTTGATGGATATATGGAATCTGTTCAGCCCTACTATAACTAATATTGTTCTTGTCATTGCTTTGGTTTGCATTATTTCAAATCAGAGACATATTAGAAGACTGGAAGCTCAACTGGAGGCTCTAAAAGAGAAGAAGGTTGAGGAAGAGTCCGTTCCCGCTATAGAACCTGCCATACATACGGAACCCGAGACTAAAACCAATGAAAAAGCCCTGGTTAAAGCTGAAAATGAACGGCCTTTAGTCCTTATAAAAACAAATCATGAAAAAGTGAGCGAGAGTGAGAAGAGCTCGTCAGGACCTATAGTGGAAGACGGCATTGATGAAGAAACTGTAGCCGTTATTGCGGCTGCCGTAGTGGCATGCGGTTATGTGCCTCTGGCTGTTCGCAAGGCACATCGCCATAAGCGGCGACATACCCAATGGGTTATGGCCGGCCGCTTGGCAGGCATGAGATAAGAGAATAATCAGACCGTGGAGGATAGAATGAAAAAATTTAAGGTAACTGTAAACGGAAAATCGTACGAAGTAGATGTAGAAGAATTGGGTACGGCCGCACCGGCCGCTCCCGTGACCCCCGCACCGGCTCCCGTAGCGGTGGCATCCCCGACTCCGGCACCGACTCCGGCACCGGTATCGGCAGCCTCGCCTGCGGTTCAAGCAGCACCCAAGGGACCGATTCCCGACTCGGCTGTCGTTGTTAAGGCTCCTATGCCCGGAAAAATTTCAGCTATTAAGCAGGAAAGCGGCTCGGTAACACGAGGATCCGTGATCCTCGTGTTGGAAGCCATGAAGATGCAGAATGATATTCCTGCACCGCAAGACGGCACGCTGACGGAAGTTCGTGTAGCCGTAGGCGATAATGTAAAAACGGGCGATGTTTTGGCCGTTATTATGCCGTAAGAAAATAAAAATCGTACCTCTTATTCAGGCCGAATATGAGGTACGATTTTTTTATCTTTTTCCCTAACCGTAAGGGTACCGTTTGTTTTGTCACGTAAGGCGAGGAGACATTCGTCAGCCTTATCTTCCGGAACTTCAACGGTCAGGCCTACGAAGTCCGCAAAGTCGCGCTTCGTAATAACGGCTTCGAAGTCCGGGAGCAGTCGCTCTGTTGCGGATAAAAAGGAATAATCGGTTTGTAAATATAAGATGCGACAGTCGATATAGTCTTCAATAATTGCATTGTCAAGGGCTGCAACGGCCGCTGTGCCGTAAGCTCGAATAAGGCCGCCGGTCCCCAATTTAATCCCGCCGAAATAACGGGTAACAACGATAAGCGTATTGGTGAGGCCCTTATTTTTTAATACTTCCAATATAGGCTTTCCGGCAGTTCCCGACGGCTCACCGTCATCAGAGGATTTTTGCTTTTCGAAATTCATCCCCAGCTGGTAGGCGTAGCAGTTATGACGGGCATCCCAGTATTGTTTTTTACCGTCTCGTAAATAGGCTTGAGCCTCTTCTTCCGTTGTTATATGAACGGCTCTGGCAATGAATTTGGACTTTTTAATGACATACTCGGCGTAAGACTCGCCCCGGACTGAAGACATGACAGGTGTGGGCATACAACCTCCGTAGAAAAGAAAAAACATCCGACGATGAGTCGACGGATGTTTTTATTATGGTGGTCGGTAATGGATTCGAACCATCGACCCCCTCGATGTCAACGAGATACTCTAACCAACTGAGCTAACCGACCGTGTTAATACTGTACCAGTATACTAAAGGCGGTCGGCCCCTGTCAAGTTGACGAGGAACGATGAACTATTCACGCTAAGCTTTTCTTGAATAAATAACACGACTTGAAAGTTGGGCCGATACAATACCGACAGACATGAGTACGGCACCGAGAATTTCCGATGATGTCAGAGTTTCACCCAAGAAGAGACAGCCGGCAATGAGCCCGAAGACCATCTCCAGACTACAAATAAGAGAGGCTTCCGTAGGCGGCACTCCTTTTTGTCCCAGAATTTGGAAGGTAAAGGCGATTCCCGTTGAAAAAATGGCGCAGTATAAAACGGGAAGTAAGGCGTTTAGAAAAATGGAGACCGTTAACGATTCGCCGGCCGGATACATGGCCAAGAAGTTAAAGAGACCGCAGAAGAAAAATTGCCCTATGGCCAACTTTACGCCGTCATAATAGCGGACGAAGCGAGACACGGATACGATGTGCAGAGTCCAGAAAAGAACACTTGCCAAGGTTAAAATATCGCCTATATTGGCGTCATCGAACCCTCCGTGGAAGGAGAGAAAATATACACCTATGAGAGCCACAACACAACCGAACAGGTGGGAAAGCCTTAGGGGATTATAAAATAAAAGGCTGACGACAGGTACAAATACTATGTATAAAGACGTGATAAATCCCGCCTTGCCGGCCGTTGTATAAATAATCCCGATTTGTTGAAGCGCGGCTCCCGTGAATAGTAAGAAGCCCAGAGTTAAGGTTGCCGTGAGCAATGTGTAGGGCGGCTTTTTTGATTTTGGGATGGAACGTATACGCGTTTTAAGCAAACAATAGGCAGGGACAATGGCCAGACCGCCGAGCCAAAAACGCAACCCGTTAAAGGCAAAGGGTCCGATAAGTTCCGTGCTGACTCGTTGTGCTACTAAAGCAAAGCCCCAAAAGAGGGCTGTTGTTAAAAGCAGTAATCTATATTTCAGAGGAATACCCTCCTTCCGGATAAGAATAAAATATTCTAAGGATAAAGGCTTAAGCCGTATTATACCATTTCTTTGTAAAAAAATATGCCATAATGAATTATAAACATCACCTCATATCAAGTGATGTTTATAATATATAAGGTGACCGGAAATTTTATTTTTACTTACTATTCAATTGGAGTATAATATAAAAAATGCATAACATGGAGGCGGCAACATGTATACAGATGTGCTTTTAACGGACTTATATCAGCTTACTATGATGCAAGGCTTGTATTTTGAAGGCAAGCATGAACAGCGCTGTGTTTTTGATCGGTACTATCGCAAGAACCCTTTTTCGGGCGGGTATACGGTAGTAGCCGGGTTGGAACACTTGATTGACTATGTTGAAAATCTTCATTTTAACGAAGATGACATGGCTTATCTTGCCGGTACGGGAATATTTAAACCCGAGTTTCTCGATTATTTAAAAGGTATTCGTTTTACCGGTAATATATATGCTATGCCTGAAGGAACGGTGGCCTTTCCGCAGGAAGTCCTCTTACGGGTAGAGACTAAAAAGGCTGAGGCCTTGCTATTGGAAACGTGCATGTCCATGATTATGAATCATGAAAGTTTGATTGCTACAAAGGCGAGACGGGTGAGAACCGTAGCGGGAAATGATGTGCTCATGGAATTCGGTTTGCGTCGGGCTCAAGGAAAATCTGCCGGTGTATATGGAGCCAGAGCGGCTTTTATCGGCGGATTTAACGGGACTAGTAATGTTTATGCCGGAGCCTGTTTCGGCATACCCGTTTTTGGGACCATGGCTCACAGTTGGATTATGAGCTTTCCTACGGAACTGGATGCTTTTCGAGCTTATGCTCGTCAATACGATGATAACCTCATCCTTCTTGCCGATACATACAATACACTGAAACAAGGTGTTCCCGATGCCATTACGGTTTTTAAGGAATTGCGTGATGCCGGGAAGTTGCCGGCCCGATACGGCATTCGTTTGGATAGCGGTGACTTGGCTTACTTGTCCAAGGAAGCGGGGAAAATGTTTGCCGCTGCGGGATTTGACGATGCTATTATTTCAGCGTCCAACGATTTGGATGAAAACTTGATTAGCGGTTTGAAATTACAGGGAAGCCTGATTAATTCCTGGGGTGTAGGTACAAATTTGATCACATCTAAAGATAGTCCGTCCATGGGCGGCGTCTTTAAACTTGTCGGCCAGTATGAAGGAGATACCTTCGTGCCGAAAATCAAGCTGAGTGACAATGCGGAAAAAATTTCCAACCCGGGCCGCAAGAATGTATTTCGCCTGTATGATAAAGATACGGGTAAGATGAAGGCGGATATTATTGCCCTAGAGGGCGAAACAATCAGTACGGATACAGCCTTTCACCTTGTGGCCGACAGCATGCCTTGGCGGTATCGTACCGTTCCCGCCGGGTCCTTTACGGTTCGGACTATGCTTGAACCTATATTCCGTAACGGAAAATTGGTTTATAAAAAGCCGTCATTATCGGAAATTTGCGACTATGCGGAACGGGAAATCGAAACACTCTGGCCTGAGTACTTACGCCTTATCAATCCTGAGGAAATGCGCGTGCAGCGCAGTGCGAAGCTGTCTGAATTGCGACAGGACGTATTACGTAAAGAATCGGCTAACTTTTTATAAAATAAAGCTTATAAGAAAAGAGACTCGACATATCGAGTCTCTTTGTTGTTAAGTCATAACGGGAGGCGTTTTCCAGTCGGCTAACCCGTTTCGTGCTGCAGGATTGTGAAAAAGAAAATGTTGAATATCTGTCGCTTTGGCATCGAGCCTGAGTAATTCCTTGTAAGGAGCCTTAAAATCGGCGTCGGCAAATTTCGTGATGACGGGAATTTGTCCGGACTTTCGACGATTATTCAACACTTCTCGCCCTCGACAGGAAGCTCCCAACAGACGGGCGTAAGGCGGTGCTTCGTATAAGTAGTCGGTTGCCGTTTCTTTTTCGATACCCAAGAGAGTATAAGCGGCCATTCGACGGAGCCTGCTGTACATATAGCGTTTAGTTTTGACTGCCTTTAAACTCTCGGTCAGGGAAGTCGAGTTCTTCATAACTTTATGCCAACGATTTTCCAGGCCTTCCGTAAATGCGGCCAGAGATTGTAAGTCACTTTCCGTCAGCAATCGTCCTTGTAACAAGACGGCATCGTCATAGCGTTCATAATTTATATATTTTCCGTTTTTTATGAGATCGGAAAAGAGGGTGCGGCAAGAAGGCGGAATAAAAGACAGACAGTCTTCGGCATTCTTTCTTTCGGAGCAGATTTTACGCAGCTGTGAAGCCGAAGTATATATGTCGGGACGGGCCGTGTTTCTGTAGACGACTTCCAGCTTTTCAGGTAGAGAATATTTCCTTATGGCTGCAGCATAAGAAAAGGCCAGTATTCCGTTGGGTGTTGCAAGAAGAGGAGCTGACGAGGCGTCGTCGGCCTGTAACGCCGTCAGTAAAGCCTGACCGTACGAAACACGGTGATTCAGTGCTTCTTTTAGGCGTGTTTGCACAAACTGCGATTCGGCTCGTCGAGCTAATTTTTCATACAAGGATCCGCTGCCCTGCTCGCTGCCGCAGACGAGGGTCGATACTCCCACGGAAGCAGCCAGTCGAGCGGCACCGGCGGCAAAGGTCGAAGCATATGACAGGGTGTAAAGGGTCGGTAATTCGAAGACGAGATCACAACCGCACGATAAGGCGAAGGTCGTACGGTCGAACTTATCGAAAAAAGCCGGTTCACCCCGTTGGACGAAAGAGCCGCTCATAATGACTGTAATGACGGCCTCTTTTCCGTAGCGTTCTCGCACCGTGCGAATGAGATGAGCATGCCCCGTGTGGAGGGGATTGAATTCTGCAATAATACCGATTTGGTCCATAATCTTTCTCCTTATCATGAATATTATATAGGCAGTTACCCGGTTCTGACTACCGTTTCTCCGAATTTGTTGCAAAAGGCGGCTATTAAGGGACTTATCTATAACGGATTCGGGTAAAACCATAGTATAGGTACAAAGAATGTGATATAATGACTCCAGTCTGTTAGAAAGCTTGTAGGTGATATGATGAAGTCGCTGAAGTTCATAAGTACGGTTCTTTTAACGGCATCCGTGTTGTCTCTTTCCGGGTGCGGCAAAACGAGTATTGCTGAAGAATATAGCTTCGGGAATGCTACTTTGCGTGCAGGAAATACACAACTCATGTTGTTTACACCTTTTGATCTCGTTTCGGAGACGATTAAGGGAACGGACCGGACTGTATACGGGAATCAAGATGCGCATGTCAGTGTAGTTGTTACGTATGATCCCGCTACGGGTCTAACGCTTGACAAGGCGGCGGATAATGCCATAGCAGAACTTTCAGGCCATTCGGAAATTACGATTACAGGTAAGGAAACGAAGGCCGCTGTCGTAGAAGGCAGTAAAGGAAAAATTTGCACGGTTGACTATACGCTTACGGCTAAAGGACAGCAGGTGGCCGTTGTCGAACAGATACTCGTGTTCGAACATGAGGGCTATATCTGGACCGTTCGCTACACGTATCGCCAAGATGATGAAACGGCTAAAGAAGTGACGGACTATATTTTTAAACGCTTCGGTAACCAATATTAATGAAAGAAGGTACATTCATGATCGTATTAGTTGTAAACTGCGGCAGTTCATCTTTGAAATATCAATTGGTGAACATGGATAATGAAGAAGTAATGGCAAAAGGGCTTGTTGAAAAGATTACCCTTCCCGATGCTCAATTGACACATAAGTGGGGCGATCAGAAAAAAGAAGTTGTTCAACCTATTCCCGACCACAAAGTTGCCGTTAAATTAGTTCTCGATATTTTGACGGATCCCGAAGTGGGCGTTATTAAGTCCATGGACGAAATCGATGCTGTGGGTCATCGTGTCGTTCACGGCGGTGAAGAATTCGCGGCTTCCACTTTAATTACGGACGAAGTTATGAAAGCCCTTGAAAAGTGCTCCGCTTTTGCACCGCTTCACAATCCTCCCAACATTGTAGGGATTAAAGCTTGCGAAGCTATTATGCCGAATGTACCGCAAGTTGCCGTCTTTGATACATCTTTCCATCAAACGATGCCGGCAAAAGCTTATATGTACGGCTTGCCTTATGAATACTATGAAAACGACGGAATTCGTCGTTATGGCTTCCACGGCACGAGCCATCGCTATGTAGCCGATAGAATTGCTGAAGTAATGGGTAAGAAAAAAGAAGATTTGCGCATTATCAACTGCCACTTGGGCAACGGTTCTTCCTTGGCGGCTATCCAAAACGGTAAATGTGTTGATACGACGATGGGCTTTACTCCTTTGGCAGGCATGCTTATGGGTACGCGTTGCGGTGATATTGACCCGGCTATCGTAGTTACGCTCATGGACAAGCATGGTTTCACGACGAAGGAAATGGATACGATTATGAATAAAAAGTCCGGGGTTCTCGGTATTTCCGGCGTTTCCAGCGACTTCCGTGATTTAGGGGAAGCGGCTGCGGCAGGTAATAAACGTGCTCAGCTTGCCTTAGATATGTTCCATTATCAGGTACGTAAGTTAATCGGTGCTTTGGCGGCAGCTATGGGCGGTGTTGATGTTATCACCTTTACGGCAGGCGTCGGCGAAAACGGTATTGAAGACCGTGCCGCTATTTGCAATGGACTTGAATACTTGGGTGCCGTTCTTGATGAAGAACGTAACAATGTACGCGGTAAAGATACGTGCATCAGTACGGATGATTCCACTTGTGCTTTGTACGTAATTCCGACAAATGAAGAAATTATGATTGCCCGCGATACGAAAGACATCGTTTCGGCTCGATAATTATCGAAGACGGCAGCTTCATCGGAAGCTGCCGTCTTTTTTTGCAAGCGGAGGTACGTGTGAAACTCTTATATTGGGATATAGACGGAACGATGATTAATACAGGCATGGCCGGTATGCACGCTATTTACGATGTATTTCATCGACTTATGGGTGACAATACCGCTATTCCGCAGATTTCCGCCGGCGGTCGGACGGACAACTATATTTGTCAGCAACTTTTGTATCAGGCACGAGGTGTCATGCCGACAGATGAGGAAGTCTTTGCATTTTGTCGTGAATATGAACAAAGTTTGCTTACCTGGTTGAAAAAAACAAGGGAAAGCAGCCGTGTTTTGAAGAATGTAAAGGAAAATCTGGATTATTTTCATCGAGATCCGCAGGTCGTTCAGTTACTGATGACCGGTAACAGTCGATACGGAGCCAAGCTGAAATTGGAAGTTTTCGGGTTGGATAGGTATTTTGATTTTGAACACTCCGGGTTTGCCGAAGAGTTTTACATGCGCGATGATTTGGCACGACATGCCTATGATATTGCCCGCCGTGAGTGGGGTGAGGATATTGAAGCTATATATGTCATCGGCGATACGATTTACGACATTCAATGCGGTAAGGCCATAGGGGCTAAAACGATTTCAGTAGCGACAGGACATTACGACAAGGATATGTTGGCTGAACAAAAGCCGTGGCGTTTATTTACGCATTTACCGGCTTCTGCGGAAATGACTCGACTCATACACTGAAAGTTAAAAAGAGGGGAAAAGATTTTCTTTTCCCCTCTTTTTACTGACGAGGCGCGTACATAATAAACCAGACACCGATGAGGCACAATAAAGCTCCCAGACAATCGAATCGATCGGGAATATGCCCGTCTACCCAAAGACCCCATAAAAGAGATAAGACGATAAAGACACCGCCGTAAGCGGCGTAGACTTTTTCAAATGAAGCGGGTTGGAAAGTGGGAACAATACCGTATAAAACGAGGACGGCCGCACCGGCAATAAAATAGAATATACCACGTTGTTCACGCAATGAAATCCAAACTAAATAACCGCCGCCTATTTCACAAATACCGGCAATTAGAAAATATAATAAAGAACGTAACATAAAAGGCACCTCCGTAGTATTTTGACTGAATTTATCATATTCTTTTCAGTCTGTATAGGCAAGGCGGGAAAACTGGAAATGAACGGGGCAAAATGATATAATAATAAAATCCGATATTATGCTTATAGATTCATCGGGTGGCATAAGTATCGGTTTTGACAGTATTTTCCGGTGAATGGTATAATTAAGGATGACCTTTTCGGGTATGCAGGGAAAGACGGTTATATCCGTCGTAACTCCCGTTTATAATGAACATTTGAATATCGAAAAGTTCTATGAAGAAGTGACGAAGTATATGTCGGACCTTCCATACGACTATGAAATTATTTTTGTAGACGACGGATCGACCGATGCTACCCCTCTTGTTCTCAGTCGGTTGACACAGCAGGACTTGCATGTGCGTGCCTTGATTTTGGCACGAAATTTCGGTCATCAGCTGGCTATTACATGCGGCATGGATCATGCTTCGGGCGACGCCGTTATTACTATGGACGGAGATTTGCAGCATCCGCCGTCGATGTTACCCGATTTGATTCAAAAGTGGAATGAAGGGTTTGACATTGTCCAGACTGTGCGCTTGGCAACAGACGATGCGGGGATTTTCAAGAAAGTTTCGTCCGGCCTGTACTATACGTTGATAAACGCATTATCACCCGTGTATATTCGACCGGGCGGCTCCGATTTTCGTCTCATAGACAGACGGGTTGCGGAAACATTTAAGCAATTCCGTGAGCATGATCGTTTCATTAGAGGTATGATCGGCGATATCGGATACAAGCAAACCGTTGTCGAGTTTGTGGCGCCAAAACGGTATGCGGGGAAGTCGAAGTTTTCTCTTCATAAAATGTTCAGTTTTGCCTTAGACGGCATTATGGCATATTCGAAAACGCCTTTGCGCATATCATTTTATGCCGGGATTTTCAGCGGCCTGTTAAGTTTGCTTATGATTCTTCATGTGTTATACAGTAAATTGACGGACCAAGTTACACCGGGGTGGACAACGACCATGATTGTCGTGTGTCTTATCGGCGGTTTGCAACTTATCTTTCTGGGAATTATCGGTGAGTATATAGGACGAATTTTTGAAGAAGTAAAGAATCGACCTTTGTATTGGATAAAAACCGAGTTGGGTCGTCATAAGGACGACAGAATTTCACAGTAAAAATGGAGTGCCGAATCTCGATTCATATGGAGTACGGGGGAACCAAGTTTTTGGGGTGAAGCCGCGAAGCGGCGGGCTGCCTTCAAGCCTAACCCGTCAGTTAACCTCGGAGGCGGAGAGGAGTTTTTATGCGGAGATTATTTTCCAAAACGGTTGTTGCCGTTGCACTTATGGCAACATGTACTTTATCGGTGGGGGCTTATTCCGTAGGCTCGCAAGGTTCCGATGTATTATTAATACAGCAAAATCTCGTGAAACGGGGCTATAAAATAGGCATGGACGGTATTTTCGGTAATGACACCCGTCGTGCCGTTGAACGCTTTCAGGCTGACAAAGGCCTGACCATCAGCGGTTCTGTTGATGCTAAAACCTTTAAGACTTTGACGGGTAAGGCTATGCCTCAGGCAGCAGCCCCCAAAAAAGCGGCACCTAAGAAGAAGGCGGCAAAACCCGTAACGATTCATGACTACGGCACGGGTAAGGCCGGCAAAGGTGATGTTAAGCATAATGCTTTCGGCAATAATGTGGTCAGCCAGGCCTATAAATATTTAGGGGTTCCGTATGTATTCGGAGGAAATACGCCCAGCGGTTTTGACTGCTCGGGATTTACAAAATATGTATTTGCTCACAGCGGTGTTTCTTTGCCGCGTATGGCGGATGAACAATATTTAATCGGGGCCAGTGTTTCCAAAGGAAATCTGATTCCGGGTGATCTCGTGTTTTTCTCTACATATGAACCGGGAGTTTCTCATACGGGAATATATGTAGGAAATAATCAATTTATCAGTGCTACTACGAGCAGCGGGATTCACATAGACAGCTTGGATAGTGAATATTGGGGATCGCGGTATATCGGTGCAAAACGCGTTAAGCGCTAAGAGTCGGTCGACAGCCGGTGACAATGGAATATATATTATAAGACCGGCTTTTGACCGGAATACAAGGAGTGTTACTGCAAATGAAGTACATGACGGGTAATGAAATTCGTAAGGCATACTTGGATTTTTTTGAAAGCAAAAAACATTTAAAATTACACAGTTTTTCCCTCGTGCCGGAAAACGACCCGAGTTTACTTCTTATTGGTGCCGGTATGGCTCCGCTCAAGCCCTATTTTACCGGTAAGTTGGTACCTCCCTCTTATCGCGTGACAACCAGTCAGAAATGTATTCGTACGGGTGACATCGATAATGTCGGTCGTACGGCACGCCATCATACTTTTTTTGAAATGCTCGGCAATTTTTCTTTCGGTGATTATTTCAAGAAGGAAGCTATTACCTGGGCGTGGGAGTTTTTGACTGAAGTTCTTGAGCTTGATACGAATAAACTGTATGTTACCGTTTATCCCGAAGATGAAGAAGCTTATGATATTTGGCATAATATAGTCGGTTTGGCGGATGAACGAATTTTTAAACTGGAAGATAATTTCTGGGAAATCGGTGAAGGCCCTTGCGGACCCGACTCGGAAATTTTCTACGATCTCGGCCCTGAACGGGGATGCGGTAAACCTACTTGCAATGTCGGCTGTGATTGCGACCGCTATTTGGAAATTTGGAATCTCGTTTTCACACAGTTTAATAAGACAAAAGACGGATCGTATGAACCGTTGGAAAAGAAAAACATTGATACGGGTGCCGGGTTGGAACGATTGGCATCGGTCATTCAGCAGAAAGAATCGAACTTCGAAACGGACTTGCTGTTCCCTATTATGCAAAGGGTCATCGATGTGTGTCACGGTGATTACAATAATAAGGAACAAAAGATTGCCGTCAAGGTTATCGGTGACCATATTCGTGCCGTTACGATGATGATCGGTGACGGTATTTTGCCGTCAAACGAAGGTCGCGGTTACGTACTTCGCCGTATTTTACGTCGTGCCGTTCGCTTCGGCCGTGTCCTCGGCATTGAAGAAGCCTTCCTGGCGGATTTAGTCGATATTGTTATTGACATGTATAAGGAAGCATATCCTGAATTGGCGGAACGTAAAGAGTTGATTAAGACCGTTATTGCAACGGAAGAAGCTCAATTCAGTGCGACTTTGGCACAAGGTTTGGAACTTCTAAACGCCATGATTGAAGATGCCGACGGGACGGGTGTCTTGGCAGGCGAGAAGGTATTCAAACTTTACGATACTTTCGGTTTTCCTGTCGAACTTACGGAAGAAATTGTTCAGGAACACGGAATGACCATTGATCATGATGGTTTCGACAAGGCGATGAAGGCACAACAGGAACGGGCCAGAGCGGCACGGGCCAAGGTGTCCGCCAAGGTAGCCACGCCGGATACGACAGGTCTCGATCAGTCCGCATTGGTTAAAGATGAAAATGCCGTTAACGCACGAGTCGTACTTATCGGTATCGACGGAGCGGCTGTTGAACGGGCTGAAAAAGATACGGCTATAACGATTATTCTCGATAAAACACCCTTCCATGCAGAAGGCGGCGGCCAAATAGGGGATACAGGGTATATTACGGGTCCTTCGGGAAAGGCGGAAGTAACGGATACGAAGTCTTTGGCGAACGGCTTAACCTATATGATTGCTATTGTAACGGAAGGCAGCCTGTCTAAGGGCGATGAAGTCGATATTACGGTCGACAAGGTTCGCAATCTGGATATTGCTCGTAATCATACGGCAACTCATTTATTACAGGCAGCGTTGCGTAAGGTTCTCGGCACACACGTCAACCAGGCCGGTTCTTTGGTAACTCCCGAACGGTTGCGTTTCGACTTCACCCATTTTTCACCTATGACAAATGAAGAGTTGGCGGAAGTAGAAAAAGAAGTTAACCGTCAGATTATGAAGAACGTAGATTTGGAAATTGAAGAAATGCCCGTTGACGATGCTATAAAAAAAGGAGCTATGGCACTTTTCGGTGAAAAGTACGGGGATATCGTTCGTGTTGTCAACGTCCCCGGATTCAGCTGTGAACTCTGCGGCGGATCGCACGTCTCCAATACGTCCGTTATCGGTTCCTTCCGTATTGTGGGAGAATCCGGAACGGGTACGGGTATTCGTCGTATAGAAGCCGTTACGGGTAAGGCGGCTCATGAACGGGCTGTAGCCGATGCCGTCTTGTTGCAGGAAGCAGCGACTTTGTTAAAGAGCAAAGAAGCGGATATTCCCGCTAAGATTGAACAATTATTGACAGCTCTTAAAGAAGCGGAAAGGGAAGTAGCTCAACTCAGTCATAAGTTGGCTACCTCATCGCTTGATGATATCTTGGCGGCTAAAGAAGAAATTCACGGAGTATCCGTTACAGCGGCTTCCGTCACTGTCGATTCGGCAGAAGGATTAAGAGATATGGCCGATATGGTCCTGGATAAGGTTGGCGGAATTGTTCTCCTGGGTGCCGTACAGGGGGATAAAGTCAGCTTTGTATGCAAGGTTGACAAGGAACTTACTAAACAGGGCTATCATGCCGGAAAGATTGTAAAAGCAGCGGCCGTAGCAGCCGGCGGCGGAGGTGGCGGACGTCCCGACATGGCACAGGCCGGCGGCAAAGACCCGCAAAAATTGGAAGAAGCGCTCAAGGCCGGTAAAGAGGCGGTACAAGGCGCAGGTAAATAGAATCGCAAAAGCTACTCGAAGGGAGAGTGGGCAAGATGTCAGTAAACGATAAAACGATGATTGTAAGCAGCAAAGATGATCAAAGTGTTGCTTCCATGATTTTAGAAGATGTATATAATTCGTTAAAGGAAAAGGGCTATAATCCTATCAGTCAAATGGCAGGATATCTCCTTTCCGGAGATCCGACATACATTACGAGTCATAACAACGCTCGCAGCAATATTCGCCGTCTGGAACGGGATGAATTAGTGGAAGAATTGTTAAGTTCGTATGTCAAACATCGGAATCTTTAAATTATGCGAATTTTAGGACTGGATGTAGGCTCTAAAACAATCGGAGTGGCTTGCAGTGACGCCCTGTTGCTGACAGCTCAGGCCGTAGGCACACTGAAACGTCAATCGCGACGCAAAGATTGTCTGGCTCTTGCGGATATATGCAAGGAAAAAGAGGTGCATCGCATTGTTGTCGGAAAGCCTTCTCACATGAACGGTGATAAGAGTGCGAATACGGAAAAAATCGAGCAGTTTGTAGAGGAATTGAAGAAGACGGTACCGCAAACGGAAATCGTTTGGTGGGATGAACGATTAACGACGGTTATGGCGCAGCGGCAGTTGATGGAGGCCGGTGTGCGCAGAGAAAAGCGTAAGGCCGTTGTCGATACGATTGCAGCCGTATTCATATTGCAGAATTATTTAGATGCTCAAGGAGGATAACATGTCTGAAGAATTAATGGACGAATTCGAGTTGATCACCATTACGAGTGAAGACGGAACGGAAGAATTTTTTGCCGAAGCCGATTCTGTGGAATATGAAGGGAAAACCTTCATTCTTCTCGTACCCGTTACGGAAGAAGGAGAACTTCGTGAAGAGGCGGATCCCATTCTGGCTCGGATCGAAGAAGAAGACGGAGAGGAAATCTTCGTATCTCCTACGGAAGCTGAATTTGATGCCGTCATTGCCGAGTTTGAAAAAGCATCGGCTGAAGAAGAGGAATAATTAATAAGCAAAGAGGACCATACAGCTTAATGCTGTATGGTCCTCTTTGCTTACAAAAAAAGAGAACGGAAGCGGAGATTCCGTTCTCTTACATATGAACATTATTGACCTTGCCGTACATGTAATGAATTCTGAGGTGTTGTCGTACCGTCGAGTTTCCACGTATTTTCCAAAACCCTGAAGTTCAGAGATGACCATTGGCGTTGAATCGATGTAATCGTTTCATTAAGAGTATAAAGCATGTGGTTATGCTTATCGTAGTCCCGTTCCGTCTGTGCTATACGTATTTCTTGTGTTCTGACGGTAATAGTCAATTCCATAATCTGCCATTGCAGAAAGAGAATATAAGCAGCTTCAAAAAGAATGAGGATAACGGCTGCCAAGGCGAAACGTCGAAGAAGTGCGTCGTGCTCACCATCCCGGTGGGGGAACGTTTTTATAAAATATTTCAGTTCCGACGTCTTATCTGCAAGTTTATTACTATACATTGGATGAAATACGCGTTCTGTTTCGTACAAAATCAAGCCATAATTGAGCCGCATGAGACAGATAATGACCGCGTTTCCAAATAACGTATAATACATGGAGTATTTTGGGCTCAACCAAGGGACGAACGACAACGGATTCGTAGACCCGCGGTGCCGACTCTTTAGTGGGGCAGAGGCGACTGGGTAAAAGGGCAATGCCTAAATTGGCGACAACCGTTTGAATCATAAGATCTCGTTGACTCGTTTCAAAAACGATTTTCGGCTGAAAACCGATTTTCTTACAGTTCGTAATAATTTCGTCATGTAAGTTGAAATCGTCGCGATAGAGGACGAGCGATTCGTTAGCTAACTTTTTTAAAGGAATGGTTTTTTCCTTGCTGAGCGGATTATCCCGGTGAATGATAACATTCATGGGGTCCTGGTCGAGGAAAAACGATTCAAAATCTTTTTCCTTCGGTTGTGTGCAAACGATACCGAGATCGATTAAGCCTTCCTGCACGCTGATGCCGACCTTTTTAGAACCGTGTTCATATAAGTCAAGTTCAATTTGCGGATATTCCTGTTTAAAAGCACCCAACAGGTTGGCAAAGACGGGGGCACCCGTAATAGGAGGCAGACCGATAAGCACTGTTCCTTGTTCCAATTTGAATTCATTTTCGAAATCCGTTTTCAAATGCTCAAACATAAAAACAACCCGTTTGGCATGTGTCAGGAAGATTGCGCCCGCATCAGTCAGCTCGACAGCCTTGGCGTTACGCATAAAGAGAACTACGCCTAACTCGTCTTCCAATGCCTTAATAGTGCGGCTGATGGCTGATTGAGAAATATGTAAAGTCCGTGCTGCCTTGCTGAAGGATTTCTTATCAGCGACTTCAGTGAAATATTTCAAATGATGAAAATCCATCTCAACACCTCCTGGAGTTATAGGATACTAATCAAGTATACGTTTACAAATTTGCACTTTTTAATAGTGAAAACAGCAAGGTCGAGCTATTGAATTTCAAATTTGCAAAGCATATAATGAACGTGAAAAAAGTTAGAAAAAACGTTCATGTACTGGTCGAAAACCGCATGAATATTGCCACTTCCGGGCACGTCCATATGTAGTATTATTATTCAGTATATTACATGATCTGTCTGATGGCAATATTTTTTTGGCGGAATTCAGCACCTTCGTGGGCTTTATACAAAAAAAGTATTGCCGCGACGTATATGTATATAATGTGTAATCTACACGTACATATGAGTGGACTGGACTGGTGGGTTTTTAACTTTGATTTCAATATATTCAATTATATATTGGTCTTTATTCAATAGTTAAAGGAGCGTGTTGTTTAATGAGTAAGTTCAAAACCATGGACGGTAATGAAGCAGCAGGTTGGATATCCTATGCATTTACGGAAGTAGCTGCTATTTACCCGATTACGCCGTCTTCGCCGATGGCTGAACATGTTGATGATTGGCAGGCACAGGGACTGAAAAATATTTTCGGTAACCCTGTAAAAGTTGTTGAAATGCAATCCGAAGCCGGTGCAGCAGGTGCATACCACGGCTCTTTACAGGCCGGTGCATTGACCACCACCTACACGGCTTCTCAAGGGTTCCTCTTGATGATTCCGACCATGTATAAAGTTGCCGGCGAATTGTTACCGGGCGTATTCCATGTTGCTGCTCGTGCCTTGGCTAATCACGCACTCAGCATTTTCGGTGACCATCAGGACGTTATGTCCGCTCGTGCGACAGGTTGCTGTCTTTTGGCGGAATCCAATGTTCAGGAAGTTATGGACCTTTCCGGCGTAGCTCACTTGGCAGCTTTGAAGGGATCCTTGCCGTTTATCAACTTCTTTGACGGTTTCCGCACGTCTCACGAAATTCAAAAAGTTGAAGTTATGGAATTCGACAAACTCCGTGATCTCGTTGATCAGGATGCTTTGAAACGTTTCCGTCAACGTGCACTCAATCCGGATAATCCGGAAATTCGCGGTACTGCCGAAAACCCGGATATTTACTTCCAGCATTGTGAAGCAAACAACAAGTTCTATGACGCAATGCCGGATATCGTAGCTGATTATATGGCTAAGATTTCCGAAATTACGGGCCGTACATACAAACCGTTTAATTATTACGGTGCAGAAGACGCTGAACGCGTTATCGTATCTATGGGTTCCTTGTCCGACGTTGTATACCAGGCAGTTAACTACTTGAACGGCAAAGGCGAAAAAGTCGGCCTTATTAACGTTCATCTCTATCGTCCGTTCTCTGCGAAACATTTACAGGCCGTATTGCCTAAGACGGTTAAGAAGATTGCCGTTATCGACCGTACAAAAGAACCGGGTGCTATGGGTGAACCCTTGTACCTTGATATCGTAAACTTCGCTAAGACGGTAGGCCTTGATGTAGACATTATCGGCGGTCGTGCAGGTCTCGGCTCGAAGGACGTTCTTCCGGAAGATATTCTCCCCGTATTCGAAGAACTCCAGAAAGATCATCCGATGCACGGTTTCACTATCGGTATCGTTGATGACGTTACGAACCTTTCCTTGCCGCGTGCCGACAAAATGCCTTTGGATACGACCGGTCTTACGGCTTGCAAATTCTGGGGCTTCGGTTCCGACGGTACAGTCGGTGCCAATAAATCGGCTATCAAGATTATCGGTGACCATACGGACCTGTACGCACAGGCATACTTTGCTTATGACTCCAAGAAATCCGGCGGCGTAACGGTATCTCACTTGCGTTTCGGTACGAAACCTATCGATATGCCGTACTTGATTGATGCGGCGGACTATATTGCTTGTCACCGTCAATCTTATGTAAAACGTTTTGATTTGCTTCGCGGCATTAAAGACGGCGGTACGTTTATGCTTAACTGTACCTGGTCTGATGAAGAACTGGATCATCAACTGCCGGCACGCATTAAACGTGCGATTGCTAAACACCATGTAAAATTCTACACCTTGAACGGTGATGCTATCGGTCAGAAACTCGGCCTCGGCACACGTATCAACATGGTAATGCAGGCTGCTTTCTTCGCACTTGCAAAAGTTATCCCCTTGGATGACGCTGTTAAATACCTGAAAGACTCTATTGTCAAGTCTTACGGCAAGAAGGGTCAGAAGGTTGTTGACATGAACTGGGCTGCTGTTGATGCAGGTGTCGGTGAATTCCATGAAGTAAATTACCCCGCATCTTGGGCTGACGCTGTAGACGAAAAAGTGGAAGGTCGTCCGACAACGGAATATTTCGAAAACGTAGCAACTCCGATTCTCGGTCAGATCGGCGACGATTTGAAGGTATCGGACTTCATCGGCCGCGAAGACGGTACGATGCCTGTAGGTACGTCCAAGTTCGAAAAAGCAGGCCCGGCATTGTATGTTCCTTCCTGGGATGCTGAAAAATGTATCGGTTGCGTACAGTGTTCCTTCGTCTGCCCGCATGCTACGATTCGCCCCGTTTTGACGACGGAAGAAGAACGTGCAAAAGCTCCGGCAGGTTTCGTTACGGCACCTAAAGCTAAATCCGGTAAGGAATACGGCTTTACGATCGTAGTTGACCAACTCGACTGCCTCGAATGCGGTAGCTGTGCAAATGTCTGCCCGGCTAAGGCATTGACAATGGTTCCGAATACGGAAGAAGAACGTGCCAAGATGGACTTCTGGTATTACGGTACGGAAGAAGTGGCACCGAAAGCTAATCCGCAGAACAAGAAAACGGTTATCGGTTCGCAGTTTGAACAACCTCTCTTCGAATTCTCCGGTGCTTGCGCAGGTTGCGGCGAAACTCCGTATGTTAAATTGACGACACAGCTCTTCGGTGATCGCATGATGATTGCCAATGCAACAGGTTGTTCCTCCATTTACGGCGGTTCCGCTCCGGTTGCTCCGTATACGACAGATGCAAAGGGTCACGGTCCCGCATGGGCAAACAGCCTCTTTGAAGACGCTGCCGAATACGGCTTCGGTATGTTCGTAGGTGTTGATAAGGTTCGCAGAGACTTACTTGCAAAAGTAGAAGATGCCAAAGCCGTTGCATCGCCCGAACTTCAGGCGGCATTAAGCGATTGGGCTGCCAACTTTGCTGAAGGCGAAGGCACACGTGAACGTGCCGATAAAGTAACGGTACTTCTTGAAAAAGAAGCTGCAGGCAAGCCGGTTCTCGAAGCATTCCTCGACAACAAACAATATCTTGTAAAACGTTCGCACTGGATCTTCGGTGGTGACGGCTGGTCCTACGATATCGGTTTCGGTGGTGTGGACCATGTCCTCGCACAGGATCAGGATGTCAATATCCTCATCCTTGATACGGAAGTTTATTCCAATACGGGCGGTCAGTCTTCCAAGGCTACGCCGACAGCTGCTATTGCGCAGTTCGCCGCTTCCGGTAAACGTACGAAGAAAAAGGATCTCGGCATGATGATGATGTCTTACGGTTATGTATACGTAGCACAGGTTGCTATGGGTGCCGATAAGAATCAGCTCGTAAAGGCTATGACCGAAGCTGAAGCTTACCATGGTCCGTCCGTAGTCATCGCATATTGCCCGTGCATTAACCACGGTATTCGTAAGGGTATGGGCAAGAGCCAGGAAGAAGAAAAATTGGCAGTTGCATGCGGTTACTGGGATATGTATCGCTACAACCCGGAACTCAAAGAACAGGGTAAGAATCCGTTCAGCCTTGATTCTAAGGAACCGGATTACAGCAAGTTCCAGGAATTCCTTGAAGGCGAAGTTCGTTATGCGTCCTTGGCAAAAGGATTCCCCGAATTGGCACAGTCCCTCTATGAAAAGACCGTTGCGGATGCGCGTGCTCGTCGTGAATCCTATGTCCGTTTACAAGCGGGATTTGAAGCTAAATAATAGACTCGACAGAGTTAAACTTAACAACCGTCTCTCATTACGAGAGGCGGTTGTTTTTTTCTATTGTCAAAAAGATAGTAAGGATGTAAATACGCTATGGTAAATTATAGTTTTCTCAAAAAACAACTTTATTTGAGAATGAAAATGTGCTAGAATAAATTAACTAATTGATAGCTGTTATTTATTTCTTTAGCAGGCATATATGGACATGCGTTGGATATATACCGAACCGTCACAGGAAACGGTTCGGCAATTACAAGAACAACTTCACATTTCAAGCTTATTGGCCCGTACACTTGTCAATCGGGGAATCACCGATTCGACAGATGCCAAGCATTTTTTGTATGATAATATATCGTCATTATACGATCCTTTTCTTATGAAAGATGTTCGTAAAGGAGCTGAACGTATTCTCACGGCCATTGAACGAGGCGAGCGAATTGTCGTATACGGAGATTATGATGTAGACGGAATTACATCAACAGCCTTAGTGTACCGTTCTCTTTGTGATTTAGGCGCCGATCCGGCATTTTACATTCCTGAACGGCAGTCTGAGGGATATGGCTTGAACCGGGATGCATTGGAAGAGTTGGTGCGCGACAAAACCGAGGTGATTATTACAGTCGACTGCGGTATTTCTTCAGCTAAGCTGGTCAAGGAATTCAACACGCAGACAGATATTATCATTACGGATCATCACGAACCGTCGGAACATATTCCTGAAGGATATGCCGTCATCAATCCGAAGCAGCAAGACTGCATGTATCCTTATAAGGAATTAGCGGGAGTGGGGGTAGCCTATACACTGTGCCGTGCCTTAAGAATGCTGGCCGGCAAGACAGGCGTTGAGGAATATACATCTTTGGTTGCTTTGGGTACCGTAGCGGATCTGGTACCGCTGACGGGGGAAAACCGAATTTTAGTGGCTGACGGACTGTCACGTATTGCCGAAGGCGATAATTTCGGTATTCAAGCTTTAATAGAAACGACGGGTTTGGATGCGACGAAAATTTCGGCAGGAAATATCGCCTTTTCCGTTGCGCCTCGGTTAAATGCTGCCGGCCGTATCAGCCATGCCGAAAAGGGAGTGTTTCTCCTTTTGGAAAAAGATTCTGATAAGGCAAAAGAAACGGCTGAAGAACTGCATGATTTAAATACACAGCGACAGGACATTGAGCGGGCTATTACAACGGCAGCCATAGACGAGGTGGAACATGAAGGATATGAAGACGACCATGTCCTTGTTGTTGCCGGTGACGGTTGGCATAGCGGAGTTATCGGTATAGCCGCATCCCGGTTAATTGAAAAATACTATAAACCGTCTCTGGTCATATCCGTTAAAGACGGTGTGGGCAAAGGGTCATGTCGGAGTATTACCGGCTTTAATATGTATGAAGCTCTGAATTCGTGCAAAGAACTTCTCATTCAGTTCGGAGGACATGCCATGGCAGCCGGCTTTTCCGTTGCTCAGGAGAATATTGACGCTTTGCGAGAACGGATGAACGAATATGCGTCACGGCATTTGACGGAGAAAGACTACATTCCCGTATTAAATGTAGATTCCGTGGTGGCAGGTGAGGACGTAACGGTCGATACGGTTCACGAATTGAGTCTCCTCGAACCTTACGGCATGGGAAATACTCGTCCTCTCTTCGTTTTAAAAAATGCGCTTCTTTATGATATTAAGGAAATAGGCAGACAGAAGACGCATTTGCGGATTGTTGCTGAAAGTGAAGACGGTTGTCGCTTGAGCGGTGTAGGCTGGTCAATGGCTGATAAGGCGGACTATATATTACGGAATGACGAAGTGGATCTGGCTTTTCAGCCGGAACTCAATACATATCACGATCGAACTACGGCTCAGCTTGTATTGCGTGATATGCGCTTAACCCATGAATACAAGCCGACCCTTACTAGAAACGATATGGTAGACATATATAAGGTTTTAAAGACCTATGTAGGGGAAGGCCGCCGTACTGTCAGTGACACAAGACGGTATATGCTTGATGCAGTGACATTGATAGACGGGCATGATGTACTGACGGCCCTGCAGATTTTTAAGGAGTTGGGGATACTGGTTACTTCATCTGATGATGAAGATATATATTATGAAATGCCCGCTCAGGGAAGTAAATTGTCTTTAAACGATTCGCCCACATTCAGGGCGGTCGGCTCGGGTTTATAAGGAGGCAGAAAGATGGAAATTTCGAAAAAAGAAGAAGCCTATAATCGCCTCATAGAAATAATTAAGTCATATCAGCCCGATGAAACTTGCGAAAATATTCGCAAAGCATACGAATTGGCCGATGAGGCACATAAGGAACAAAAGAGGGTTAACGGGGATCCGTATATCCTTCATCCCTTAGCTGTAGCGGAAATTCTGGCTGATATGGAAATCGATACGACGACGATTACGGCATCTTTGTTGCATGATGTCGTAGAAGACACGGAGTATATGCTGGAGGATATTGAACGAATCTTCGGTAAGGAAGTGGCCTTTCTTGTTGACGGTGTTACTAAGTTAAATCGTTTGGACTATCGTACGAAAGAGGACCAGCAGGTTAACAGTATGCGTAAAATGTTCTTGGCTATGGCTAAAGACATTCGTGTCGTCGTTATTAAGCTGGCAGACAGACTGCATAATATGCGAACCTTAAAGTACATGCGTAGTGAAAAACAGAAGCGCATTGCTCAAGAAACATTGGAAATTTATGCTCCGTTGGCACATCGCTTAGGGATTTTCAATATTAAGTGGGAACTGGAAGATTTGTCTTTCCGCTATATGGAGCCTGACAAGTATTACGACTTGGTAGATCAAATGAAAGAAAAACGGAAGGTTCGCGAAGAAATTGTCAATGAAGCCATTGATGTACTGAAAAAGACGCTGACCGAATCGTCCATCAGCTTTGAAATAAACGGAAGACCCAAGCATTTTTACAGTATTTATAAAAAAATGAAGAAAGACAATCGCGATTTGAGTCAAATTTACGATCTTTACGCCATTCGCGTTATTGTCGATACAGTTCAGGATTGTTACGGCGTTTTGGGGATTGTACACAGCTTGTGGAAACCTCTGCCTTATCGGTTTAAGGATTATATTGCCATGCCGAAGCCGAATAATTATCAATCTCTTCATACGACGGTTATCGGTACGCGCGGACAGCCTGTCGAAATTCAAATTCGTACATGGGATATGCATCATATTGCCGAATACGGGGTAGCCGCTCATTGGCGGTATAAGGAAGGCAGAGCCTCGCAAAAGGCGACAGGTTTTGATGAAAAGATGGGGTGGCTGAGAAATCTGTTGGAATGGCAGGATACGAGCAACCCTCAAGAGTTTGTGAATGCCCTTAAACTGGATGCCTTTTCCGATGAAGTGTTTGTATTTACGCCGCGCGGTGATGTTATCGATTTACCGCAGGGAGCTATTCCCATTGACTTTGCATACCGTATTCATACGGATGTAGGCCACCGGTGTGTAGGGGCCAAGGTTAACGGAAAAATCGTGCCTTTGGACTATGCCTTGAAGAACGGTGACATTGTCGAGGTTATTACGTCTAAAACCGGTAAGCCGAGTTTAGACTGGTTGAAGATTGTAGGCAGTTCGGAAAGTCGCTCGAAAATACGGAACTGGTTTAAAAAGGAAAACAGAGAAGAAAATATCGAAAAAGGATCAGCCGCTTTGGAAAAGGAATGCAAGCGCCTCGGTCATGATTGGAAGTTGGTAAGTCATTCGGGTCGTATAGCCAAGATCGCCAAGCAGATGAATGCCGGTACGGAAGATGATTTACTGGCTGCTGTCGGTTACGGCGGGTTTGCCGTCAATACGGTTCTTATTAAGCTCTTGGAACTGCATAAAGAATTGGATAGAGTTGATGACGAGCAGAATGAAAAATCGCTTATTGAAAAGCTCAAACCTCGTAAAGCATCGGGACACAATCATTCGGGAGTTCTCGTAAAAGGCGAGTCGGGACTACTCGTGCGGTTATCAAAATGTTGTAGCCCTGTTCCGGGAGATCCGATTATCGGCTTTGTTACCAGAGGCAGAGGGGTTTCCGTCCACCGGGCGGATTGTCCTAATGTGCGCCTTGATGAAGACGTGGACCGACTGATTGATGTGGAATGGGATTACGGCATGTCCGAGTCTTTCGAGGTAAATATGGAAATTTCAGCCTATGACAGGACCGGCATGATAGCCGATATTATGGCCGCTTTGGCGGAGATGAAGATTTCTATTACGTCCATTAACGCAAAGGTATCGGAAACAAAGAGTGTAACCATTCACTTGGGTATCAGTATTAAGGACTTGGCCCAATTCGAATTTGTCGCCACGAAAATTCGTCGTTTGAAGGATGTATATAAAGTGCAGCGTTTTACGGGAGGCAGTCAGTCATGAGAGCGGTTGTACAACGGACAATACGTTCTTCCGTAACATCGGAAGGCACGGAAACGGGACGCATCGGTGAAGGATTGACGGTTCTTTTAGGTGTAGGCAGGGATGATGACGAAAAAGATGTTGTTTACACGGCGGATAAAATATTGAATCTTCGCATTTTTGAAGATGAAGAAGGTAAGATGAATCAGTCTCTCTTACAAAAGAGCGGTGAAATGTTGGTCGTTTCCCAATTTACCCTGTACGGAGATGTACGTCACGGTCGCAGGCCGAGTTTTACGGCAGCGGCGCCTCCGGATTTGGCGAACCGGTTATATGAAGAGTTTGTACAGTACGTGGAAAAACAGGGCGTTCGTGTGGCGACGGGAGTTTTTCAGACGGAAATGGTCGTCTCTTTGGATAACCACGGTCCCGTTACGATTTTGTTAGACAGTAAGAAAGAATTTTAGGAGGCGAACGCTTATGGCCATACAGTATAAGACCCTTCCGCTCGGCCCGTTGGAGACCAATTGTTATATTGTCTATGACGATGTTGAAAAAGAGGCGCTTTTAATCGACCCGGCATGGGATTATGAGCGAATTGATAAGGCTCTTGACGTTCTCGGGGTGACTCTCAGGTTCGTGTTCTTAACGCACGGACATGCCGACCATATCGGTGCGTTACAGGAAGTGAGAAATCATAAGGAAGTACCCGTCTATATCGGTAAGGGTGATGTGGATCTCATTGCCAACTCACGTAACAATTTATCCATGTTCCTGGGTAAGGAAATCGTTATCACGTCACCTGAACACATTGCTACGGACGGAGAAGTTATAAACTTTGCAGGTGTACCTTTTAAAGTGATCGAAACGCCCGGACATACCCCCGGCGGCCTTTGCCTGTACGGGGCGGGACTCTTGTTCGCCGGAGATACGCTGTTTCGTTGTTCAGTGGGAAGAACCGATTTTTACGGCGGTGATTCTCATGTTTTAGTTAGCAGTATTGAAGAAAAATTAATGAAATTACCTGATGACACGGTAGTGCTTCCCGGTCACGGGCCGGCTACGGATATAGGGTATGAACGGAGAAATAATCCGTTCCTCGGCGGAGGCTGGTAAGGTGTCTAATAATAAAACGATTGAATTCAGGTTGCGCGTCGTTCTCATGATTTTGGGCGTGTGCCTGTTTTTAGCAGTAAAGGAAATTTATTGGCCTGTCATTGTATCATTGATTATTACCTTTATTTTGACGCCCCTTAGGGATGGGATTCAAAAAGGACTGGTGCGGCTCTTTAGAAGACAGGTGCCGATTGATATTTCAATTTTGCTGTCATTCGTTGTTTTGATTGCAGTCATTGCCGCCATGACAAACAGCATTTTGAAACCGTTAATCGGTCAGTTAAACCTGCTGGCCAATAACTTCAGTACCATTGTCAGTCAGACGTATGAGCTTGTAATTCAACTTGAAAGCGATCAGGCACCTATTTATATTCCCGATCAGGTCAAGGCAATTGTTAATGAAGCCTTTATTAAAGTTAGTAACTACGGCATTGACGGCATTTCAAATCTGGTTAAGTCGGTCTTTGCCATTGCCGGTACAGTCGTAGAGTTTTTTGTCGTTCCCTTTATAACCTTTTATTTTTTGAAGGACGGGGAACGGATGATGAACGCCTTTGTCAATCTGTATCCGTCCGACTATAGGCTTCATTTACGCTCGTATTTCGAAGAATTGAGCCTTATTTTGAGTCGTTATATTCGCGGGCAGCTTCTTATGAGTTGCATTATAGCCTGCCTGACCTTTACGGGGATGTGGATTATGGGGGTTCCCTATCCTTTGGTCATTGCGCTCTTAGCGGCCATTACGGAGTGGATTCCCGTTATCGGGCCCATTGTCGGAGCCATACCGGCTATCCTGCTCGGTGCGACTATCAGTCCGTCCCTGGCTTTGAAGGTTCTCATTTTTTACGCTGTGGTTCAGCAAATAGACGGGCATCTGATTATGCCTCAGGTCATGGGGAAGGTTATCAGCATCCACCCTGTGGTTATCGTCATTGCCCTTTTAATAGGCGGCACCCTTTTCGGTGTAGCCGGTATGATTTTGACAGTGCCTCTTGTAGCCGTATTGCAAACGACGGCACGACACTTATGGTTTTTCAGTTCTTATAGAGAAAGGATGTCAAAGAACGATGGAAAAGACTAAAGATGATGTAATGGAATTGATGATGAAACGCATGAAAGATAAGATTAAGGACCAGAAATATAAGATGACGTCTCAGCGTCAAGTGGTCTTGCGAGCTTTTGTGGAAAGTACGGCTCGTCATTTAAGCGCTGAAGACGTTTTTGAACTGGTTAAACAGACGGCCCCCGATATCGGTTTGGCGACTGTATACAGAACTCTTGATCTGTTTACACAGATGGACTTGTTGAAAAAATTGGATTTTGATGACGGTTGTAGTCGTTATGAGTTGAATGATTGTGAAGAAGACGGTCATTTCCACCATCATCTCATTTGCCTTGACTGCGGTAAGGTGTGGGAATGCAAGGACGATTTATTGGAAACATTGGAAACGATTTTGGAAAAGAGATTGCATTTCCATACGGTAGATCACCAATTAAAAGTGTACGGCTATTGCGAAGAATGTGAAGCGAAACGTAAGGCTGCCGGTTTAGACAACGGCTTTCCGCAGGAAACGGATCGTGACTAAAAAAGCGGCCGCATATGTATATACGGGACCTGACGACTGGCACGGCCTTGTCGGTCAGGTCCTTGCTTCATTGGGATATGTTTATGACAGTGACGGCAAGGAAGCGGCTGTTCGTCTTACGAGTCGGAGAAAGAGTCTGGTTTTGGACGGATATTTTACGGATTCGAACGGACAGGCTTGTAATTTCGGGCCCTATGTCGTTACTACCAAGAAGGAAGTAAAGAATTATTTGCTCGAGGCTTGCCGCACCTTGACAAAGCGACCTCCTTCGCCGTGGGGGAAACTTACGGGTGTTCGTCCTATAAAACTCGTTCATACCCTTTTGGATGAAGGGGTGTCGCCTGAAGGAGTACGACATCGGCTGTGTAAGGATTTCGATGTAGCGGACAGAACGGCGGATTTGTTGGTGCAGGTGGCAGTAACACAGCGACCTTACGTTGTACAACATGAGACTCGGGATGCAGCTTTATATGTAGGCATTCCGTATTGTGCCAGTCATTGTCTGTATTGTTCCTTTCCGTCGCGTCTTGTGGGAAATGAGAAAGCGGAGCGGTTACTGGATTTTACGAATAAGCTTATCGAGGATATACAGGATGTACAGCGCTTGTGTAGTGATACGGGGATTCGTATAGACAGCATTTATGTAGGCGGCGGTACACCGACTTCTTTGTCTGTAGAAGCTGTCGAACGCATTATGAGTGCTTTGCAGCCCCTGGCAGGAGATTGTCGGGAGTGGACGGTAGAAGCGGGGCGCCCCGATACCATGACCGAAGAGAAGGCGAGAATACTGAGAGCTTGCGGCGTCGACCGCATCAGTATTAATCCGCAGACCATGCAGCAACATTTGCTGGATGAACTCGGTCGTCGTCATACTGTTAAAGACATATACCGTATGTTCGATTATTGCCGTGACGCCGGCTTTAGTGTCATCAATATGGATTTTATTGCCGGTCTTCCCGGACAAACGGTAGAAGACATGCGGCAGAACCTGGAAGCCGTTTGCCAATTGGCCCCGGAAAATGTTACAATTCATACGTTAGCATTAAAAAAGGGGGCACCTTTGTTTCGTCATACTTTACGGGAAGAAATACCGCCTGTACAGGTTGTGGAAGAGATGGTAACATCGGCTGAAGAATCACTTTGTCGACAAGGATATGTTCCGTATTATTTGTATCGGCAGCAGTATATGGCGGCTGAGTTCGCCAATATCGGATATGCTAAGGACGGGGCTGTAAGTCGCTATAACATCGAGATGATGGAAGAACGACAAACCGTATTGGGAGTCGGCCCGGGGAGTGCTACGAAGTTTATCGTGCCCCATATGAAGATGGAAAAAATGTATATGCCTAAAGATATAGGGCAGTACACGGAAGCCTTGACAGAGCGGATGAAACGGCGTCGTCTTTTGTGTACTGCCGTATATGAAGGAGTGAATTGATAATGGCCATTACGGCACCGCGGGGAACTCAGGATTTTTTGCCCGAACAAACGGGAGACTGGCAGAAACTTGAAGAGAAAATCAGAAGTATATGTCGGATTTACGGGTTCGGCGAAGTGCGTACACCCATATTCGAGAGTACGGAATTATTTTTAAGGGGTATCGGTGAAACGACGGACGTCGTTACGAAAGAAATGTATACCTTTGAAGACAGGGGCGGTCGGAGTATGACGCTCAGACCGGAAAATACGGCTTCTGTCGTACGTGCTTATTTGGAACATAAACTTTACGGGGAGCAGAAGGTTCATAAGTTTTATTACATGGGACCCATGTTTCGACATGACCGTCCGCAAGCCGGTCGGTATCGCCAGTTTAACCAGTTCGGCGTAGAGGAAATAGGTTCTCAGGATCCGGCAGTAGATGCGGAAATAATTGCTATGGCCTTCCAACTCTTCCGTGAATTGGGTCTCAATGATTTGGTACTTCATTTAAATTCCGTCGGTTGCCCCAAGTGTCGTCCCGTGTACAGACAAAAACTTATCGAGTTTTTTGACGGTAAGAGAGATGAATTGTGTGACGACTGTAAGTCGCGATTGGATAAGAATCCGTTGCGCGTACTGGACTGTAAAGAAGACGGTGAACGCATGTTGTCTGAAGGGGTTCCCCTCATTACGGACTATTTATGTGAAGAATGTGCCGAACATTTTGAGAAGGTCCAGTCCTATTTGACGGGAATAGGTATTTCCTTTGAAAAGGATCCTCGGCTGGTGCGCGGCCTTGATTATTATACGAAGACGGCCTTTGAAATCATGTATGCTCCCTTAGGGGCGCAAAGCACCGTGTGCGGAGGCGGGCGTTATGACGGATTGATTGAAGAAATCGGTGGCCCGTCCGTACCGGGAATCGGCTTTGCCGTCGGTATGGAACGGCTGTTGCTGACCTTAAAGGAACAAGGACTGCTACCGCCTGTTGAAGAGATTCGTCCCGCCTATATCGTTGCCTTAGGCGATGAGGCGAGAAAAGAGGCCTTTATCTTGCAACAAGCTTTGCGTGCCAAGAGTTTGTATGCCGAAATCGATACGAACGGACGCAGCATGAAGGGACAAATGAAGGCGGCAAACAAGATAAATGCCGATTTTACAGTGATTATAGGCGAAGATGAGTTGGCACAGGGACAGGCACAAATTCGCAATATGGAGACGAAAGAGCAGGAAACGGTAGCCCTTGGCGACGTGGTTGAATATATAGAAAGAAAGAAGAAGGGATGAGTTTAATGGATACAATGGCAGGATTGAGCCGCTCTCATTATTGTGCGGCCGTAACCGAAGAGGATCAGGGAAAAGAAGTCGTATTGTGCGGTTGGGTTGAACGTCGTCGCGACCACGGCGGTTTGATTTTTATCGACTTACGAGACCGTACGGGTATTATACAGGTCGTTGCTTCGCCGGACTATGAGAAGGCATCGTTTGACAAGGCGGAACAGGTTCGTACGGAATATGTCCTCGTTGTTCGCGGTATTGTCCGCATGCGTGATGAAGCGACAATCAACGAAAAGATGAAAACCGGTAAAATCGAAATTCGTTGTGAAGAATTACGAATTTTGAACACATCCAAAACACCGCCCTTCTATATTGAAGATAATATTGACGTAGATGAAAAGATACGTCTCCAATACCGCTACCTCGACTTACGTCGTCCGGAAATGCAGAACAACCTGATTATGAGAAATAAGGTAAAGCATGCTATGCGTGATTTTCTCAATCAGCACGGCTTTATCGACATTGAAACTCCCGAACTTTGTAAAAGTACGCCTGAAGGGGCACGCGATTACCTCGTACCGAGCCGTGTCAACGAAGGAAAATTCTACGCTTTGCCCCAGTCACCGCAGATTTTTAAACAGCTGTTGATGATCTCCGGCATGGATCGGTATTATCAAATTGCACGTTGTTTCCGCGATGAAGATTTGCGTGCCGACAGACAGCCTGAATTTACACAGCTCGATATGGAAATGTCTTTTATGAGTCAGGAAGATATTTTACAGTTGACGGAAGAAATGATCGGGTATGTATTCAAACAGGCTCTCGGTTATGAGATTCCCGGTCCGATTCAGCGCATGACTTGGGACTATGCTATGGAAAACTACGGTTCTGATAAACCGGACTTGCGTTTTGACATGAAGTTCAAAGATATTACGGAACTCGTAAAGGATACGGAATTCAAGGTCTTCCGTAATGTCGTTGATGCCGGCGGTCAAGTTAAGGCTATTAACGTTAAAGGGTATGCCGGTATTCCCCGTCGTGAATTGGACGGTTTGGTTGAATATGTTTCTACCTACGGAGCTAAGGGATTGGCTTGGATTGCCTTTGCGGAAGAGGGCATGAAGTCTCAGGTAAAAAAATTCCTCGGTGAAGATACATTAAAAGCTATCGGTGAAGCTTGCGGCAGTGAAACGGGTGACTTGGTTCTCATGATTGCCGATAAACCGTCTGTTGTAGCAGCCGCTTTGGGTGAATTGCGTAAAGAAATGGCTCGCCGCACGGGCATTATCGATGAAAATGCCTTTGCGTTTACATGGGTTGTCGATTTCCCCATGTTTGAATATGACGAAGAAGAAAAACGTTACACGGCAATGCACCATCCGTTTACGGCTCCGCGCGACGAAGACTTGGACAAATTGGAAACGGACCAATCAAAAGTGTATGCCAAGGCCTATGACCTGGTTTTGAACGGTGTTGAATTGGGTGGCGGTTCTTTACGTATTTACCAACCCGATATTCAACAACGCGTATTCAAGGCTATCGGACTTACGGATGAAGAAGCGAAGCAGAAGTTCGGATTCCTTCTCAGAGCCTTCGAATACGGAGCCCCTCCTCACGGAGGTTTGGCTTTCGGCTTGGATCGCATGATTATGCTGATGCTCAAGAGAAAGTCCATTCGCGACGTTATTGCTTTCCCGAAGACGCAAAATGCTATTGATCCCATGAGCGAAGCACCTTCGGAAGTAGCACCGAAACAGCTGCGCGAACTTCATATTGAAGTAGCTCAGGATTTGGTCAAAAAATAATAACACATAACAGTGCTTCTATCATAACGTTGAAGTCGGTATCAAAGAGATGGCGACTTCAACGTTATTTTTGTAAAATAAGAACTCGTCATATGCGGATACGTACCGTTGAGATAGAGGGATGAGAATGCAAAAGTATCCGCCCATACATGTCTAATTGTTATGTATCTTATAACTGCACCGTTTGACAAAGGAAAGGAGCGACAGGTATAATAATATAAGGTTATGTAACTGACGGAAGTGGAACAACCACGGGGAGCATAATCCATTTTAGCCGACCGTCTGGGCAATGATTCCGGGCAGAGTCGGTATTTTTTATGCCTCCTGCCACATATAAACGAGGAGTAACGGATATGAAACCTGTATTAAGCGATATCGAAATTGCACAGCAAACTGAGTTAAAGCCGATTACGGAAATTGCCGAACAAGTGGGACTTACGGCAGATGATTTGGAATTGTACGGAAAATATAAGGCGAAGGTCTCTTTTGATGCTATTCGTCGATTACAGAGTCGACCGGACGGTAAATTGGTCCTGGTTACAGCTATTAACCCGACGCCGGCAGGTGAAGGGAAATCCATGACTACTATCGGCTTGGCTCAGGCTTTTAACCGCTTGGGGCATAAGGCTGTTGTAGCTATGCGCGAGCCTTCTTTAGGACCGGTTTTCGGGATTAAAGGCGGTGCGGCCGGAGGCGGGTATTCTCAGGTCTTGCCTATGGAAGATATAAATCTTCACTTTACGGGCGATATGCATGCCATTACTACGACCAATAATTTGTTAGCCGCAGCCATTGATAATCATGTACATCAAGGCAATGAATTGCGTATTGACGTGCGTCGTGTCATTTGGAAGCGGGTCCTTGATATGAATGATCGGGCATTGCGTAATTTGACCATAGGCTTAGGCGGTAAGGTATGCGGTTTTCCGCGTGAAGATCATTTTATGATTACCGTTGCGTCGGAAATCATGGCCGTCTTGTGTTTGGCTGAAGATTTGGAAGATTTAAAACAACGGATGGCTAAAATTACGGTAGCCTATGACTTGGACGGCAATTTGGTAACAGCCGGACAGTTAGGTGTAGCAGGGGCCATGGCCGTTGTTATGAAGGATGCTATTAAGCCGAATTTGGTACAGACAACGGAACAAACACCGGCGTTAGTTCACGGCGGGCCCTTTGCCAATATTGCCCACGGTTGTAATTCCGTTATTGCGACGAAACTGGCTATGAAAATGGGTGAAATTGCAGTAACGGAAGCCGGTTTCGGTGCCGATTTAGGGGCTGAAAAGTTTATGGATATAAAATGTCGTTTCGGGCATATTAAACCGTCGGCAGTAGTTATTGTAGCAACTGTCAGAGCATTAAAGATGCATGGAGGAGTAAAGAAGGCGGACTTACAGGAAGAAAATGTGAAGGCTTTAGAAGCCGGGTTTGCCAACTTGGCGAAACACATTGAGAATATGCGTATTTTCAATGTGCCCGTAGTAGTAGGAATCAATCGCTTCCTTTCCGATACGGATGCGGAGTTGGAAACTCTTACCCGCTTGTGTGAGGACTACGGTGTGCCTGTAGCTTTAAATGACTGCTGGGCTGAAGGCGGTGAAGGCGGCAAAGAGATGGCCAACTTATTGCTGCCCTTAATGGAAAAAGATGCAAGTCCTTATTGCCCTTTATATGACGTAAATGAAACGATTCCCGAAAAACTGGAAAAAATAGTGACTCGTATTTACGGCGGTAAAGGCGTGATCTTTGAAGGGAAGGCTCAAAAACAGGTAAAGGAACTCGAAGCTTTCGGGTTGGATAAGATGCCCGTATGTGTCGCTAAGACGCAGTATTCTTTGTCTGACAACGCCGACCTTTTAGGCGCACCTGAAAACTTTTATGTAACGGTCAAAGATGTGCGTGTATGTACCGGTGCAGGCTTTATTGTCTGCGAGACGGGTAATATTATGACTATGCCGGGACTGCCCAAGGTGCCGGCGGCGAACAGGATGGATATTGATGAAAAAGGAAATATTACAGGGCTCTTCTAAAACCATGGGAATAGAAGATTTATCCGTACGTGAATTTTTAGATCAAACGGCATCGTCCGCTCCTGTGCCGGGCGGCGGGAGTATTGCCGCCGTTACGGCAGCTTCGGCCGCGGCCCTTATTGAAATGGTCATTAATTTGACGATTGATAAAAAAGGATATGAAGAGGTGCAAGGGCGAATGATTTCTATGAAATCACAGTTGCCTTCTTTGAGAAAATTGTATTTGCAAGCTGCTGATGCTGATGCGGCCGCATTTTCTTCCCTTATGGAAACCTTACGGCGACCGAGAGAAGAAGAAGGACGGGCGGAAGCGGTTCAAGCGGCGTTTAAAGAAGCGGCTGAGGTGCCTTTGACATTGGGGCAGGATATTTTTCCTTTGCTGACCATGGCTCGACAAGTTGTCGAGCACGGTAATATTTGGGCCGTTACGGACGGAGTTATAGCTGCCATGAATGCCAGAGCGGCTATGCGGGCGGCTTTTTACAGCGTTCGTGTAAATTTACAGTCTATTAATGACGGTGCTTATGTGTATAGGACATTGTCCATTATTTCCGATTTTGAAAGTCGTGCCGACGGACAGGAAAGGCTTATAGAGTCACTTTATAAAAAACGCCGATAGAAAAAGAAGGTTCTGCATTGTGCAGAACCTTCTTTTTATGCTCGTTTCGATGAGAAGTTGCTGAACCAGGCCTTGATACCCTCTTTAGGATATACGCCTACCATGGTATGCTGTAAAGCCTCGCGTACTTCTGCTTCATTTTCTAAAGGATAGATGGACTTATATTCGTCGTATACTTCCCAGAAATCTCGCATATGCAGATTGGCATACGTATCGCCGTATACTTTAAAGCACGAATCACAGAGCGTAATAAATACGGCTTCTTCTTCCTGTTGGGTTGCATCGTCAAGTCCGCAGCAACGAGTATATAAATTGATATTGCCGAAGAGCTTGTGCAGGTAATCGTAGACTTTTGATGTCATCTTGGGCTCTAATTGAAGCAGCTTACAGCCGGGAGCAAAATAAATAGGAAATTGGGTTAAGTTATCTAATGTATCCATTTTCAACACCTCTTTTTAATAAATAACGATTCTTTAAATAAAATATATCATAATGAATGAGTTTCTTCAATTTTTGCAATTAAGAGCGTTAATAAGAGTCCTTCTCTTTTATAAAAAAAGTAAAAATCTGTCGAATATCTTTATAAAGAAGTTTTCTCACACTGCAAACTATATTGATCTTAAAAATATGATAATAAATATTAATTAATAATAAAAAACAAGAAAAACAAGTAAGTTGCTTGCAAAAAAAGCAACATTATTAACCATCTCTTGCTATGGTTGCAATGTGTTATAATAAAAACCGGCAGTATGAAAGGGGCGATTTTATAAAAATTTGCCCGTTATATGTTACGGAAAGAGAGTTGACAAAGTGATTACAAAAAAGAAAAAACAAGAGATGTTGCAACGCTTTCAAGATACATACGGAATCATGAAGCCTGCACTTATATATCAGTCGCCTTTTGAACTTTTGGTGGCTGTTGTCTTATCGGCTCAGTGTACGGATGAACGCGTGAATATTGTAACTGCCGGGTTGTTTCCGGAATACGCTTCTCCCGAAAAAATGTTGACCTTGGGAATTGACGGGCTGGAAGAAAAAATAAAGACTTGCGGTCTTTATCACAGCAAGGCCAAGAACCTATCGGCAACCTGTCGTATTTTATGTGAAGAGTATCAGGGGGAAGTGCCTAAGACCTTTGATGAATTAGTGAAACTTCCCGGTGTAGGACGTAAGACGGCCAATGTGCTTGTCAGCGTTCTTTACGATACGCCGGCTATTGCTGTGGATACTCATGTGTTTCGTGTTGCTAATCGCATGCAGCTGGCTGTCGGTACGACGCCCGACAGTGTGGAAAAGGGTCTGCAAAAAGCCATCCCCGTTGAATGGTGGAGCCGGGCTCATCATTGGCTGATCTGGCACGGCAGAAGAATTTGCAAGGCTCGTAAACCCTTATGTGAGGATTGCTTCCAAAACGATATCTGTCCGTCGTCAACTGTGAGAGTTCGTTCCATTCATTGACAGGGAAAAAGAACATAGAGTAAGATAAAGACATCCTGTTAGACAGACGGTCAAGCAAGAAATATCTCTTACGGAGGTTTATGCTATGAGCTTACGGTATGTCAAAGGCAGTTATATGGATGAGATTCTCGTCAGCGGGAATCCCGTACTGGTCGTTCTTGAAGGCTTGGAAGAAGGTAAGGAAAAAGAGGCCCGTCGATACGGTAAGAGCGTATGGGAATGGATACTTGCACATCGACCGCGCGTAGCGGCTCATGCGCCGCTTATTGCCAAGTTTAAAAATGAACATTGGCTGAATGACGGTGAGCCGGAAATGACGGCCGAGCAAATTCGTGCCAGCCTGGAACGGATTAATTCTGTTTATATGACTTATAACGGAGACTTTGATGTCTTTTTTGCGACTAACGAAATTTTTGATAATCGTGCCGTCGTAATTACGATGAGTAAGGATTTCCAATTTAAGCAATTACGTCTGTTATAGTGATTGTAGACGTGCCGATTATATGCTATAATACAACAGATATTGATAGCGAGGTGAACCGATATGGCAAAACACATTATTACCATTAATACCGAATCCATTCAGAAGACGGCTCAACATGCAGGTTGCAGCGAATGCCAAACATCCTGCCAGTCCGCATGCAAAACGTCTTGCACTGTAGGTAACCAGGTTTGCACAAAATAAGTAATTAAGAGGGGACACCCTTTACCGACCAGGTAAAGGGTATTCTTTTTATGTGGAGGAAAAATGGCGGAAAAGATTCAACCCATGATTCATAAATATATTATGAAAGGGTTATATATGTTACTCGATGTTAACAGCGGTATTGTCAATGTAATCGATAAGCTGGCTTACGATGTTTTGGATACGTATAAGGGTAACAATAAAGAAGCGGTGTATACTGCCCTTGAAGGAACGTATACACACGATGAACTAACGGAAACGATGGACGAACTTGACGAGTTGATTAAGGCGGAAATGCTTTTTGCGCCCATGTGCGAGTCTTTTAAGGTCGTAGCCGATGAAAAACCGGTTGTAAAATCCTTATGCCTGAATATAGCTCATGATTGTAATCTTCGTTGTAAATACTGTTTTGCCTCTCAAGGCGATTATGACACGAATAAACGAGAATTAATGAGTTTTGATGTGGCTAAAAGAGCTATCGATCTGCTGATTGAAAGTTCGGCAGGCAAGCGGCAGCATTGTGAAGTGGATTTTTTCGGCGGCGAACCGCTTATGAATTTCGGGGTCGTCAAACAGACCATTGAATATATACGAAAACAGGAAAAGTTGCATAATAAGGTATTTAAACTTTCTCTGACGACAAACGGGCTTTTATTGGATGAAGAAAAAATTACATATTTAACAGATAATCATATCAGTCTGATTCTCAGCCTGGACGGCCGAGAGGATGTTCATAATCGTATGCGTCCCGATGCAGGCGGTCACGGCTCTTATAAAAGAATTGTTAAGAACCTGCAACATGCCGTATCCGGAAGAAACGGGGAAGAATATTATGTGCGCGGTACGTATACGAAATATAACCTTGATTTCACGGCTGATGTAGAGCATATGGCAGATTTGGGTTTTGACGGCCTGTCCATGGAACCGGTTGTCGGCGATGACCTGTCGTATGCTATCGACGAGTCGGATTTAAAACGTATCGATGAAGAATACGAAAATTTGACGGATTTTTATTTGGAACGCTATTTCAGTAGCCGCCCCGTTATTTACTATCACTTCATTATGGACTTATATCGAGGCCCCTGTATTGCCAAGCGTTTGCGCGGCTGCGGTGCAGGCCATGAATATATGTGCGTGGTTCCGAACGGAGATATATACCCCTGTCATCAGTTTGTCGGACAGGAAGAATATGCTATCGGCAGTGTATACGACGGTATAACGAATACGGAACTGCCCCGCTTATTCCGAGATATGCATGTACTCAATAAACCGACATGTTGCAAATGTTGGGCTAAATTTTTCTGCAGCGGCGGCTGTCATGCCAATAACATTAAGTACGGCGGCAGTATAGACACGCCTTATGAGTTGGGCTGTAAGATTCAGAAAAAGCGTATTGAATGTGCCATGTATATTCAAGCTTTGATTGCTGTGAAAAAGCGGGAGGGAGAAAAAGCCGGTGAGTAAAATACGATTCTTTTTATGGATAGTCGTATATGCATATTTAATCTATGCACTTATCAAAGACGGTCCTTCGTCGCTTGTAGTCGGGCTCTTGATTTTAGCAACCCTGACAGTAATCATGCAGGCATGGCTCCATAGCGAAAAACGGCGGAAATTACGTGAAAAATATGGAATGGACAAAGAAAAAGACGAGTGAAATGAATACGGTTCTTAAAATACACTAAAAAGGTTGACTTTGTAAAAATGATGGAGTAATCTAAGTGTAGTAAAAAAGTATGATTTAAAAGTTTATACAGGAGTGATTGGTAATGAGTGAATTATTACGTGTAGAGAACCTGAAGGTAACCGTTGACGGTAAAGAAATCCTCAAGGGTCTCGACTTAGTGATTAATAAAGGTGAAACTCACGTCATTATGGGTTCCAACGGGGCCGGTAAGTCGACACTGTTTCATTCGATTATGGGGAATCCTTCGTATACCGTGACAGACGGTCATATTTTTTTTGAAGGACAGGATATTACACATATGCCCGTAAATGAACGTGCTAAACTCGGTATTTTTATGGCATTTCAGAACCCTATTGCCGTTAAGGGCATCAGCGTAGAAAACTTTATCCGCAATGCCAAGAGTACGATTACGGGAGAAACGCAACGAATTATGCCTTTTCGTAAAAAGTTACGTGCTCAAATGGAAGAATTGCGTATGGATAAGTCTTATGCGGAACGGTATGTAAATGACGGTTTTTCCGGCGGAGAACGAAAGAAGACGGAAATCCTGCAGATGACCATGTTGGAACCGAAATTGACCATGTTGGATGAAATCGATTCGGGGCTTGATGTCGATGCGGTTCGCGTTGTTTCCGACAGAGTTGCTGCTTATCACAATGGGGAAAATGCGGTTCTCGTCATTACGCATCACAGCGAAATTTTGCAAAGCCTGAAACCCGATTTCGTCCATGTTCTCATTGACGGAAAGATTGTGAAAAACGGTGATGCTTCCCTGATTGATGACATCGAAGCGAACGGGTACGATGTATATCGTACACAGGCTAAATAGGGGGCATTGTCCATGGCTGAAGAAAAAAGATTTGCCAAAGAACGGGAAAAGATAGAGTCTTTTTCCGACTTTAGCAATGTATATAACTTTAAAAAAGATTTCAAATATTCATATAAGACCGATGCGGGCCTTACTGAAGAAATAGTTCGGGAAATTTCGGCACAAAAGGATGAACCCGAATGGATGCTTCAGGCACGCCTGAAGTCGCTTGAACTCTTTTATAAAATAGATTACCCCACATGGGGGCCTGACATCAGCGAACTGCAAATGGACAACATCGTTACGTATGTGCGCCCCGATGCGGGGTTGAAAGCTGATTGGAATGAAGTGCCCGAAGATATTAAGGATACCTTCGATCGACTCGGTATACCCGAAGCGGAAAAGACGTCTTTAGCCGGTGTGGGGGCTCAGTACGACTCGGAAGTGGTGTATCACAGCATTCAGGAAGAATTGGTCAAACAAGGCGTAGTTTATACTGATTTTGATACGGCTCTGAAAGAACATGAAGATATTGTGCGCAAGCACTTTATGAAGCTCATACCGCCGACAGACCATAAGTTTGCGGCCCTGCACGGTGCCGTTTGGTCGGGCGGATCCTTCGTTTACGTGCCTGAAGGAGTCCAAGTGGATATTCCCTTGCAAAGTTATTTCCGTCTGAATGCTCCCGGCGCAGGACAGTTCGAACATACGATGATCGTTGTAGAAAAAGGGGCAAAGGTTCACTTTATTGAAGGGTGTTCCGCACCTAAGTACAATGTAGCCAATTTGCATGCCGGGGCGGTAGAACTCTTTATCGGCGATGATGCGACCTTGACCTATTCGACGATTGAGAACTGGTCAAAAAACATGTACAACATGAACACGAAGCGCTCCATTGTCGGTAAGAACGGAACGATGAACTGGGTAACGGGTTCCTTCGGATCTCATACATCTTGCCTGTATCCTATGACGATTTTACAGGGAGAAGGAGCTCATTGCGAATTTACGGGCGTTACCTTTGCCGGTAAGGGGCAGTATTTAGATACGGGGTCCAAGGTGGTTCATAACGCACCGAATACGACGAGTAATATCGACTCCAAGTCCTTGTCAAAGAGCGGAGGTGTCTGTATCTATCGCGGCAGTGTCGTAATTAACGAAAAGGCGGAAGGTGCCAAGTCCAATGTAAGTTGTGAATCGCTTATGTTGGATGAAATTTCTCAGTCCGATACGATTCCGGCTATTGTTGTTAAAAATGATAATATCGACTTGGGTCACGAAGCTAAAATCGGTAGAATTTCCGATGAAGCCGTTTACTATCTCATGAGTCGCGGTCTTAGTGAAGATGAAGCCAGAGCCATGCTTGTGCGCGGTTTTGTTGAACCCGTTTCCAAAGCTTTGCCTTTGGAATATGCCGTGGAAATGAATAACTTAATTAATCTGGAGCTGAAAGGCTCGTTAAAATAAAGGAGGGTAATGATGAGTAAAGAATTATACAATGAATTGCCTCGTCCTACCTTCCGTTGGATGAAGGTCAATCATTTAGAACTAGACGGATTGAACGCCCCTTATTTGCCGTCAGTAGATATTGAACATACCGTGTCCGGCGATACGCAGGTTACTTTTTATCAAGGCAACGGACTTGACGATTTGGACGGCTTTGAAGGGGCTTCTCCCGAATCGTTGCGAGATGCTGTCAATCACAGCATGAACGGGTGCCTCATTCATGCACCTAAGGGTAGCAAAGGAACGGTTCGCCTGATTTATCGTGTAGAAGACGCGGTGCCGAATCTTACGGCACAACTTAAAATTGAAGCTAAAGAAGGCAGTGAAACGGAAGTATATCTTATCTTTGAAGGGGATGCTCCGACAGGCAGTGTTAATATAGCCGAATATATTGAAGCCGAAAAAGATGCTAAAGTTACGATTAAAAAGATCCAATTCAACGGTGATTCCGTACGTCATATAGAACATCGTTGTGTCCGTGCCGCTGCAGAAAGTGAAGTTCGTTTTGTCAGCGCTGAAATGGGCGGGGCGCAGACAATTTTATATTATAAAGTCGATTTGGACGGAGAAAAAAGCAAGTTCGTCAATCATGCCATGTATGTAGGTTATGATCAGCAGGTTTTGGATTTCTCTTACTGGGTCTTGCAAAAAGGTCGGAAATCTTATGCCGATATTTTGACGACAGGAGCCTTAACGGATACGTCAAAGAAAAACTTCCGCGGTACCCTTGACTTTTTGCGCGGTTGCAGCAAATCCGTCGGTTCGGAAACGGACGAATGCCTGTTGCTCAGTCCGAAAGTACATTCCGTATCGTTGCCGCTTCTTTTGTGTAAAGAAGATGATGTAGAAGGTAATCATGCCAGCAGTGCCGGGCAAATCGACAAGGACATGCTTTATTATTTAATGAGCCGCGGACTCAGCGAAAAAGGGGCTCAACTGATTATTGTAGAATCGAATATTCGTCCCGTTATTGATGAACTGGGCGATGAAGAGTTGATTGCGCGAGTTCTTGACAGAGCCCGTGAAAAAATGCAGAAATACGAATAGAAAGGTGAGGGGTATGACAACGATTCGCGAAGATTTTCCGATTTTAAGCAAAGAACATAACGGGCATAGGCTCGTTTACTTTGACAATGCGGCGACGACGCAGAAACCGAAGCAGGTTATTCAGGCTATTGTCGACTTGTTGGAACATCATAACGGCAATCCGCACAGAGGGGCTCATATTCTCAGTGTAGAAGCCTCTCAATTATATGATGATGCCCGTGAAGCCGTACGCGAGCTGATCAATGCCAAGTACAGCGAAGAAGTGGTTTTCGTCCGTAATGCGACGGAAGGCCTGAATCTCATTGCCAGAAGCTATGCGGAAACGCATTTGAAGAAAGGCGATAAAATCGTCATCCCTATTTCGGAACACCATGCAAATCTGGTAACGTGGCAACGCGTCTGTCGAGTAACCGGTGCGGAATTGGTCTACATGTATTTGGACAAAGAAGGTCATTTTACGGATGAAGATTTAGCTAAGATCGATGATCGTACGAAAATCGTATCCTTTGCGGCTGTAAGCAATGTATTGGGTATGAAACGGCCCGTAAAAGAATTGGTAGCCCGGGCTCACGCAGTAGGAGCCGTGGCTATTGTCGATGCGGCTCAGGCTATTCCTCATATGAAGTGTGATGTTCAAGACTGGGATTGCGATTTTCTTGTTTTCTCAGGTCATAAAATGTTGGCTTCTGCGGGAACGGGTGTCCTTTACGGTAAGCGCGATTTACTGAATGATATGGAACCTTTCCTTTTGGGCGGCGACATGATTGAATATGTACAAGAACAGACGACGACGTTCAATGTCCTGCCCTTCAAGTTTGAAGCCGGTACGGAAAATGTGGAAGGTGCCGTTGCCTTGCATGCGGCTATTAAATATTTGAACAACTACGGATGGGACAAGATAGAAGAACATGAATATGAACTGACTAAGCGTTGTCTCGAAGGTATGAAAAAACTGCCGTATATTCATATCATCGGCTCGACCGATGCAAACGAAAAAACGGGGGTTATCGCCTTTACGATTGACGGAGTTCATCCTCACGATGCGGCCACCATTCTTGACAGCTACGGAATTGCCATCCGCTCGGGCCATCATTGTGCACAGCCTTACGGCGCTTATATTAAGGCGGAAGCTTCTAATCGTGTCAGCTTCTATATTTACAATACGCCGGAAGAAGTGGATTATTTCCTGGAAGTATTGCCCCTTGTTCGTAAGCAAATGGGCTTTAAGGACTAAAGGAGAGGCGAATGACAATGGAAATGGATCAACTGTATTCCGATATTATTCTGGAACACAATCAGACACAGGAAAACAAACATGAATTAGCCGATGCGACTCTTTCCGAACACGGGCATAATCCCAGCTGCGGTGACGATATTACGTTGCAGGTTAAAATAGTCGACGGTATTGTTAAAGACGCAGCTTATACGGGTCACGGCTGTGCTATCAGTCAGGCGTCGGCGGATATGATGATTGACGTTATTAAGGGAAAAACCGTGACCGAAGCCTTGCGACTTACGGAACTTTTTTTGAATATGATTAAAAGAGAAGTTACGGATGATGACGAACTGGAAGAGTTGGAAGACGCTATTGCACTTAAAAATATTTCCAACATGCCGGCTCGCGTTAAATGTGCCGTCTTGGCTTGGCACACGTTGAAAGAAGCGTTAGCCAAAGAAGAAAACCAATAATGGATTCCCTTTTGAGTGGAATAAAAAGAGCTCTCGACCGAAGATACGGCCGAGGGCTCTTTTTATATATGAGGTGTTATTCGGATTTTAATTTTTCATCTTCTCTACCGTATATTTGTAGGACTATCCAGATGGCCAAAGCTATGACAAAGGCAATGATACTCGTCCATTGAGCGGATTTAAAAGCCCAAAGAGTTGATACGTAGTCGCCCCTTAAATATTCGAGGAAAAAGCGTTCTACGGCATAGAGCATAACATATACACAAAAGACCTGTCCCTTCTTATGCGGGAAGACGCTATATAAGAGAAGGGCTACGAAGACGAGAATATCGACTTGACCCTCCCACACTTCGGCAGGCCAGAGCGGACTGTTGCCGTATGTACGATGGGCCAGGGTCGTTTCGGGATAGACGATGCCGAAAGAACCGCCCGTAGGATGGCCGAAGGCATCACCGTTCATTAAGTTGGCCATGCGACCTACCGATTGTCCGAGGATGATAGCGGGAGCCAGTAAATCGCCGAAGGCCCAAGTATCGATGTGATGAATTTTCGTATAAATGACACCGGCTACGGCACCGAAAAGGAGTCCTCCCTGAATAGCCATGCCGCCTTGCCAGACATAGGGGATTTCCGTCAAGTGGTTGTGGTAGTATGCCCAATCAAAGAAAAAGACATCCCAGAGGCGTCCGCCGACAATGCCGGCCAAGCCGCAGCAAAGGGTGAAGTCGAAGATGTGAAGGTGCCAATGACGCCCGTCTTTTTTCATAATGTAATAGGCCGTAATGCCTGAAGAAATTATACCGAGCATAAAGAGAAGTCCGTATGCGCGGACGGGAAAGGTTCCTATATAAAAGAGATATTGATGCATGACGAAAGTCATCCTTTCATGTGATATAATGAAAAAGTTAAGTACCAGTATATTATACACTACCAATTCACTGTGAACAGGAGTTAGCCATGAAAAAGGGAAGACGAATAGTCGCTTGTCTTTGTGCCGTATTGCTCGGTTCCGCTATCTTAACGATTCAGGGAGCTGATGCGCACGGACACGGTAAGCAAACGGATTATAAAAAAAAGACGTCGGTCGCGACACAGCCCGTATTGACGAAAAATGAAGAGGCTTTACAGATCTTAGTAAGTCCCTCGCTTTTAAAAAAGGCCGGTATTCAAGAGGCGGAAAACGGTAACTATAGAGTGACCTTGCCGGACAAAACAGGCGTTGTTTTTCAGAATAATGTTGTAGATTTGACCTTTCCTACTGTAAAAGAAGGAAACGGCACATTTGTCGACGTAACGTATATTAAAGATGCCTTACGTCTGAAACTGGAAGGCAGTGAGGGGACGATTGCCGTCACTTCACCGCAAGGGCTGGTTGTTTTGAAAGATGTCGTAGAAAACAAACCTGTTGATAAGGCGCAAGCAGGGGGCGTTGATCTTATGTGGGATCCGGAAATGAACACAGAGAATCTTGCACAACGCCCGACAACGGGTACTGCCGTCATATCGCCGACGGCCTTTCGAGTTACTCCGTCGGGAGTAACTATTCACAAAAAAAACTTTGATACTTATGTGGGTGCCTACAAAAAGGCGGGTTATAAAATTTGGCCCCTTGTGGACAATAACTTTAACCCTACGGCAACGCACGAATTTTTGGTAAATAAATCGGTTCGTGAAGAAACGATTAAAAGGCTCATCGGGTATGCTCTGTTGTACGGCTTTGACGGATACAATCTGGATTTTGAAAATATAAACTACGAAGACAGAGACGAACTGACCTCATTTGTTGCCGCCTTTTCAGTAGCCGCTCATGCATACGGATTAAGGGTATCTATGGATGTAACTCCCGTGTCGGCGAGTAAAAACTGGTCTCAAGTCTATGATCGAGCCTCTTTAGCTCCGCATCTCGACTATCTCATGCTTATGGCTTACGATCAAGTGGGACGTACCAGTCCCGTGCCGGGCCCTTGTGCTACCGAACCATGGGTGGAGTCGGCTGTCCGTAAAACCTTGGAATTTATAGATAAAGATAAGCTCGTTCTCGGCATACCTCTATATATGCGTACATGGTACAGCACTGATGAAGAAAGTATGTTACCTGAAAATCCCGATGAATGGCCGGCACCGACCGGAAGCGGTCCGGGAGAAAAAGATAACTATAAGTCGTATAGTACGTTGAAGGTAAGAACTTTGACCATGAAGAACAGTCTTAAAATCAGGGAAAAATATGCTTCCTATATTCGCTGGAACGATAAGGAAGGTCTCTACTACATGAATCTGCCTTTAAAAACAGGTGTAGTTCAAATCTGGTTTGAAGACAATACGTCCTTGGCAAACAAAAGAAATCTCATTGATAAGTATCAGTTGGCAGGTGGTGCCTACTGGCGCAAAGGCTTTGAAGATACCGACTTTCGGAATATTTGGAGTAGTTCTGCTGATTGACTTGATATGATGAGAACACTATAATAAAAACAATTCGTATTTTGAGCTGCATGGCGGCTTACTTTAGGAGGCTTATGTATGGAAAAGTATATCCCTCAGGATATTGAAAAGAAGTGGCAGGGCGTATGGGCAGAATCTCATGCCGATAAAACGCCTGATGATAACGGAAAACCGCCGTATTACGTGCTGGAAATGTTCCCTTATCCTTCGGGAAACTTGCATATGGGGCATGTGCGTAACTACACTATCGGTGATGTTATTGCCCGCTATCGCCGTATGAACGGATACAACGTATTGCATCCTATGGGTTTTGATGCTTTCGGTATGCCTGCTGAAAATGCAGCTATTAAACGTAATATTCCTCCTGCCGAATGGACATACGATAATATTGCCAATATGGAAAAGCAACAGAAATCTCTGGGTTTGTCCTATGATTGGGACAGAGAAGTAGCTACGTGTCATAAAGATTACTATCGTTGGACACAATGGATTTTCGAACTTTTATATAAGCGCGGATTGGCATATCGTAAAGAAGCGAAGGTTAATTGGTGCGATACATGTAATACTGTATTGGCCAATGAACAGGTTATTGACGGCCAATGCTGGCGTTGTGATCACGACGTAGTCAAAAAGGATTTGAAACAGTGGTTCTTTAAGATTACGGACTATGCCGATCAGTTGCTGGATGACTTAAAGTTGTTGCCCGGTTGGCCTGAACGTGTTAAGACTATGCAAAAAAACTGGATCGGTCGCAGTGAAGGCGCTCAGTTTTGTTTCGATATTCCCGAAATCGGTGAAAAACTGGATATGTTCTCTACTCGTGTCGATACGATTTTCGGTACGACCTTTGTGGTTCTGGCTCCGGAACACCGGTTTGTGCAACGAATCATTAAGGGTAAGAAAAATGAAGCTCAGCTGCAGGAATACATTACGCTCATGAAAAATCAGAGCGATATGGAACGTACGTCTAATGAAGCTGAAAAGACAGGCATGTTTACCGGTGCCTATGCAATCAATCCCTTGAACGGTGAACAGGTTCCCATCTGGATTGCCAACTATGTTCTCGCCGATTACGGGACAGGTGCCGTTATGGGCGTTGCCGGTCACGATCAAAGGGACTTTGAATTCTGCAAAAAGTATAATATTCATATTCACTATGTCATCTCCGACCCGACCGGTGAATATGACTATGAAAATGCCACAGAAGCCTATACGGGCGAAGGCGTTCTTATGAACTCGGGAGAATTCGACGGCCTTTCGATTGAGGAGGGAAAAAAGGCCATTACTAAATGGTTGGAGGCCCATAACTGCGGCAAGGGGACAGTTAACTTCCGTTTGCGCGATTGGTTGATTTCGCGTCAACGCTATTGGGGAGCTCCTATTCCTGTCGTATACTGTGAGAAATGCGGTGAACAATTGGTTCCTGAAGAACAGTTGCCCGTAGAACTGCCTACAGACGTAGCCTTTACGGCCGGTGCCGTATCCCCCTTGGCAACAAGTGAAAAGTTCAGTCACTGCACCTGCCCGGTCTGCGGCGGTCCGGCAACGCGCGAAACCGATACGATGGATACCTTTGTTTGCTCGTCGTGGTACTATTTGCGCTATACGGATGCACGCAATGAAAAAGCACCGTGGAGTCGTGAAAAAGCCGATCATTGGATGAATGTGGACCAGTACATCGGCGGTATTGAACATGCTATTTTACATCTTATGTATTCACGTTTCTTAATGAAGGTATTCCGCGATGCAGGCTTGGTTGAAGCGTCCGAACCCTTTGAAAGATTGCTTACTCAAGGGATGGTCTTAAAGGAAGGCAGCAAGATGTCCAAGTCCAAGGGCAATGTTGTCTCGCCGGAAGAAATTCTTTCCAAATACGGGGCCGATACGGCACGTTTGTTCATTTTGTTCGCCGCTCCGCCTGAACGCGACTTGGATTGGTCCGACAAGGGGGTAGAGGGATCCTATCGATTCTTAAATCGTGTTTGGAGAATCGTACATCAGTTTGCCGACATTGCCAAAACGGCGGAAGTGTCGAAAGGCATCTATTCCGAAGCGGATAAGGCTTTGCGTCTTGTTGAATACGCGTCGGTTGCCAAGGTTACGGATGATATTCAAGGCGATGACGGAAACTACGCTTTGAATACGGCCGTCAGTGCCGTCATGGAATTTGTCAATGCTATGCATGCGTATGTAGGTGAAGATAAGGGGCAGTTGCATGCCGATGTAGCCGATGAAGCCAATGAAAATCTCTTGCGTCTTTTAGCTCCTTTTACGCCGCATATTGCGGAAGAACTGTGGTCTATCATCGGTAAAAACGGTAGTGTTCATACCCAAGAATGGCCGCAGACGGACGCACAGGCTCTCGTCGTATCTACTATTGAATTGCCTGTACAGATTAACGGTAAGGTTCGTGAACGCATTGTCGTAAGTGCCGATGCATCGGTTGAAGCTGTAAAGGAACAGACTTTGGCGTCCGACAGAATTCAAACTCTCATTGACGGTAAGAACGTAGTTAAGTTTATTGTCGTTCCCGGAAAGATTATCAATATTGTCGTCAAATAGGTTGAAGGAGTATATATGAACGAGCAGGCCGTATTGGCTCCCTGGCCCGAACACGAGAGGACCTCGTCCGTACTGTTTAACAATGTACCCTGTGCCGTTTTGGTACCTTTTATAAAGAATTCGGGAGGCCTGGACCTTTTATTTGAAGTTCGCAGTAAGACGTTGCGTTGGCAGCCGGGAGATATTTCTTTTCCCGGCGGAAAAATAGAGGCGAGCGATGTTACTCCTTTGGCAGCGGCTATTAGAGAGACGGGAGAGGAACTGAATATACCTCCTGAAAAGATACGTGTCCTGGCAAGCTTAGCGCCGCTGGAAACCGTTACGGGCGTTACCCTGAATCCTTTCGTGGCGGAAGTTTCGAGCGTAGAGGATATTCGTTGTACTGCCGAAGTGGATCATACCTTTACGGTACCGTTGCAGTGGTTTATGGAGCATGAGCCTGAACTGGCGGAAATGGATTTGGCAACTCGACCGGGAGCTACCTTTCCCGTAGATATTCCTTATGCGGGAAATCCCATGGAATGGCGACGTCGCAAAACCTATTTTGTATATATTTATCGATATGAAGGATATCGTATATGGGGTATGACGGCACAAATTGTAAAAGAATGCATCGATATTATAAAAGCTATGTAAGCAAGCGGCCTTTTATAGGCCGCTTTTATTTTGTTTTATATGAGCGGAATATCTCAACTTAAAAGTATATATAAACATCAATTCTCTAAAGTGAAAATTTTTATCGACTTATTATTGACACAATTTATCAATAATAGTAGACTGAAATAGCAATACAGATATTCTTGCAGTCTTTATTGCCGAACGATACGATCGGAAGCGGAAGAGGAAACATGGACAACTCGCTCCGTACGGTTATATCGATCTTGCCTATTCGATGCAGGAACAGTATAGGAAAAGAGGTAACGGACATGAACAAAAAACTCGTAGCATCTTTAGTAGCAACTATGGCAGTCGGTGCCACTGCATTTGCAGCCAATCCCTTTGTGGATGTCCCTCAGGACAGCTGGGCATACAATTCCGTAGTAGAATTGGCTAACTCCGGTATCATTCAGGGGGTTGACGGCGTTCACTTCCAAGGAGAACGTAATATCACTCGTTATGAAGCTGCTGAAATCGTAGCAAAGGCTATGGCGCATGAAGATCGTGCAAACGCTGAACAGCGTGCACTTATCAATCGTTTGGCCGATGAATTTTCGGACGAACTCGGTAAACTCGGTGTTCGCATATCCAACTTGGAAGAACGGGTAGGCAATGTTAAACTTTCCGGCGATGCCAACGTTCATTATCAGCATCAGAAGGGCAATATTGAAGGCGATGCTTCTTGGGAAGCTGCTGTTCATCTCTTGGCAACGGCAACGGTTAACGACCGCACGACTGTTAACTTGGGTCTCAGCACGGATGATATGAGCTTTGCCGACGAACATTCCGCATCGAGCGGTGATGACCATAAGCTTTATGTAGACCACGCTAATGTGGAATACAATGCCGGTAAGCATGTAAACTTCCTCGTAGGTCGTTATGACTACCAAATCGGTAACGGCATGGGTATTCAATACGGAGATACTTTTGACGGTGCTCAACTCAAATTCAGCGGTGACCACTGGGCATTGACGGGCGGCTACGGTAAGTTTAAAGAAGCCGATCCGGAAGCTCCGAATCCGAGTCTCCTCGATGTTAAGACCGGCTATGCATCTTTGGACGGCACGTGGGGTGACTTCGGTGCCGGCGTTTATTACAATCACTTCGGCGGTAATAAAGCCAACGCAGCCAACTTGGATAACATCTTTGGCGGCTATATGTCGATTAACTTCGCTAAGAAGTGGAACCTCATGGGCGATTACCAACGCGTAAGCAAGAACAAAGAAACGGCAACGGATAAGGACGGTAATATTTGGGGTGCTAAACTCCAGTACGGCCAATCCGTTCCTGAAGAAAAGGGTACTTGGGACGCATGGGTAGACTATGTACGCTTGGATAAAGGTACCTACTACGGCAAAACGGCTAACTGGCGTGACGGCGGTTATCTCGGTTATGAACACGGCGTTAAAGGTTGGGGTGTAGGTTTTGATTATACCTTGGCTAAGAACGTAGTCTTGGCAGTAGGCCAGACCTTCGGAACAAAATCCGTTGATAACGGCACGAAGCAAAAAGAATATACAAGCGCTGAATTGGATTTCTTCTTCTAAATCGGCAGTAATTTTTCGGGACGGCAGAGTATTCTGCCGTCCTTTTTGTGTATAATAACGGTGGCTTCAGGAATTATATGAAATAGGTTTAACTTAAACAGAATGCAAACCTAATTGTAATACATTTTTGGATTACAATATAAAATAGCTCATATTGTATAAAGGATTAAAGTTACAACCATATAAAGTATATTTATAGTAAAATATACAATAATTCGGTATTTTGACACAGAATAGAGTATTATGTAATGTTATATGTGAATTTTTTTATCTGAAATAAAGTTAACAAAATAAAAACTCGTCGTATGTGGAGGCCTATGAGGGAATCCGCCGGGAACGGTATTTTCTTATCATGTACGAAGGAGTCGTTGCGCAACGCCGAAAAAATCGGAAAGGGCGTAAACCTTGTGAATAAGAAAATAATTTTAATCATATCCGGCTATATGATGATGACAGCCGTAGTTTCGGCAGCTAATCCTTTTACGGATGTGCCGCAAGACAGTTGGGCATATCAGTCCGTGACGGAACTGGCTAACCTTCTGGGATAATTTTAATACAACCCAATCAGCCTCGTCGGGCAGCGATACTTTTTATGTCGACAGAGCTTATATTATGTACCGTCCCGACGCAAATAAAAAATCCCTCTTTACAGCAGGGCGTTTTGATTATGCCTTCGGTAACAACCGGGCCCTTCAATACTATAAAACCTTCGACGGCCTGAAATATAGATATCAAACGGATAAAGGAGCCTTTACTGCAGGCTACGGTAAATTCAAAGAAGGTCGCAGGCTTTTAGACAGTAAAGCGGCTTTTGCCGAAGTGGAAAAATTCTTTAAGAACGGTTCGGTACTGGGCTTGTATTACACGCGGGTTAACGGTTTGACGGATGAGAGAAGCGGTCATGTATGGGGCGGCTATACCAATATCGTTCTGGGTAAAAAGTGGCAGGCTAATTATGAGCTTTATCGCGTTGACAGAAAAGATGAAAGTACATTGAAAGACGGTACGACCTACATTGCTACAGTGAAATACGGAAAAGCGGACTTTACAAAACCCGGATCATGGGATTTATGGGGTGAATACTTACATGTCGCAGCCGGAACGGCTAACGATGATTGCTGCGGGACATGGCGTATGCATGCTGACGATACGAAAGGCTGGGGAATCGGTATGGACTATACATTGGCAAAGAACGCACAGATACAACTGTTCCGCACCTTTGATACGAAAGTAACGAGTACGGGTAATAAACGTAACGAGCTGACAAGAGCTCAATTTATATTTTTATTTTAAATAAGCTCTTTAAAAGTCCTTGTCGAAAACCGACAAGGATTTTTAGTATATAGTCGATAAATAAAAATATTTAAACATGCATAGTAAGCATAATGTGCTATAAAACAGTACTTTTTAGTTATAATAAAAGAAAAATATAGGTTAAAATATAGAAAAATCAGCTTAACAAAGGGATTATGACAAAAAATAAACAAAAAGATTACAAAATTGACACAAAAGAAAAAAATATGCAACACTGTCCGTAGGTGAAGAAAGGAAGAAGAGTTGATGAAGGATACGGCGAGAGGAAACATGGACAACTCCACAAGGTATCTTCATCTGAATTTTTCCTTTTATGTCAAAAAATTATGAATAAGAGAGGAAGAGTCACATGAACAAGAAACTCGTAGCATCGTTAGTAGCAACCATGGCAGTAGGCGCAACGGCATTTGCTGCCAATCCTTTTGTAGACGTACCGTCTGATAGCTGGGCATACAATTCCGTAGTAGAATTGGCTAACTCCGGTATCATTCAGGGTGTTGACGGCGTTCACTTCCAAGGCGAACGTAACATCACCCGTTATGAAGCCGCTGAAATCGTAGCTAAAGCTATGGCTCATGAAGATCGTGCCAATGCTGAACAGCGGGCACTCATCAACCGTTTAGCTGATGAATTCTCCGATGAACTCAATAATCTGGGTGTTCGCGTCTCCAATTTGGAAGATCGCGTAGGCAACGTTAAATTGACGGGTGACGCTCGTGTTCGTTACATGAAACAAGGTCAGACATTGAAAAACGATGATTCTTGGCAGTTCCGCGGCCGCCTCCGTGCTAATGCGAAGATTAACGACCGGGCATATGCCGTTCTCGGTACGGAGTACAATACGAACTTCGGTAATCATACACATGCAAGTGCAAGTGCATCCAGTGCCGGCAGAGATCACTTCTATGTAGATCGTGCTTATGTAAACTATGCATTGGATAACGGTCATAAATGGAATGCAATGGTCGGCCGCTACGACTATGAATTGGGCAATAATATGGGCCTTATTTACGGCAATAACTTTGACGGCGCTCAGCTTAAATTTGCTGATAACAAAATGGCGGCTACAGTTGGCTACGGTAAATTCAAAGAAGGTACTTTGAACGACTCCAAGACGGCTTACGGCGAATTGGAAGGTTTCTTCGGCGGCGGCACGGCTGCAGGATCGGCTGTAGGTGTATACTACAATGACTTCAATGCTTCTTCTGGCGGAAGTGCGGAAGACGCAAAGGTATGGGGGGCTTATGCATCCTTAAACTTCGCTAAGAAGTTTAACCTCAATGCCGAAGCTTATCGTGTAAACTACGACAAGGCCAGTGTTGCCGATGCTGACGGCTTTTCGGCTAAACTCACATACGGCAAGGCAAAATTCGATACGCCTAAATCTTGGGACCTGTGGGTTAACTACATCAATATCGAAGACGGCGCAGCTGATGATGGCGGAACGGGTTCGTGGAGAACGAACGTCAATAATACGAAGGGCTGGGCTGCCGGTGCAGACTACACCTTTGCTAAGAATGCACAGCTTCAAGTCTTCCAGACGTTTGATACTAAGATTGAAAAGACCGGTAAAGATCGTGATGAACTCACGCGTGCTCAGTTTGTATTCGTATTCTAAAAATGACTTAAACAAGGTCTCTCATACGAGAGACCTTGTTTTTTTATATAATAAGTAAAGAAAACTATTGTTGGGTTACGAGTTTTATCCGGAAATAAAAAGAAATTTTAATATTTTTCAAATTTATTTTTCGGTTATGCCGGTTTGAAAAAAACGAGGTATACAAAATATAGACGAAATAATAAATATATACACTAAATATAGAAGAAATTAAAATCTAAACTCCTTTTTTTGACAAATTTCAGAAAATAGGGTAAACTAAATCTCGACTTACGGATGACCTTGTGCCATGCTTAAGTCGAATGGAGAAATGAAGCTGTTTTGAAGCAGTAAAAGAGAGGAAACATGGACAACTCGCCAATGACCCTTCAAAACAAATTCAAAAGTTCTCCGAAACTTATATTTGTTTTTTGAAAGGAGTCTTTCACAATGAACAAGAAACTCGTAGCATCTTTAGTTGCAACGATGGCTGTTGGCGCAACTGCATTTGCAGCTAACCCCTTCGTTGACGTACCGTCCGACAGCTGGGCTTACAATTCCGTAGTAGAATTGGCTAACTCCGGCATCATCCAGGGTGTTGACGGCGTTCACTTCCAAGGCGAACGTAACATCACTCGTTATGAAGCAGCTGAAATCGTAGCTAAGGCTATGGCTCATGAAGATCGTGCAAACGCTGAACAGCGCGCACTCATCAACCGTTTGGCTGACGAATTCTCCGATGAACTCAACAACCTCGGCGTTCGCGTTTCCAACTTGGAAGATCGCGTAGGCAACGTTAAATTGACAGGTGACGCTCGTGTTCGTTACATGAAGCAGGGCCAGATGTTGAAAAACGACGGTTCTTGGCAGTTCCGTGGCCGTCTCCGTGCTAACGCAAAGATTAACGACCGCGCTGACGCTGTAATCGGTGTCAACTACGCATCCAAATTCTCCAGCACAGACGCTGCATCGGCAGACAAAGATACCTTCTACGTTGACCGTGCATATGTAAACTATGCATTAGACGCTGGTAAGAAGTTCAATTTAATGGTTGGTCGTTATGACTATGAATTGGGCAATGCTTCGGGCATTCAGTACGGCGATAACTTCGACGGCGCTCAACTCAAATTCGCTAACAAGAAAATGGCTGCAACGGCAGGCTATGGTAAATTTAAAGAAGGCCTCTTGAACGACACGAAGACGGCTTACGGCGAATTGGAAGGCTTCTTCGGCGGCGGTTCTGTAGCCGGCTCTGCTGTAGGTGCATTCTACAACAACTTTAATAAGGGTACCGGTACAGTAGCTCCGGATGATCTCTGGGGTGCATATACGTCCTTGAACTTCGCTAAGAAATTCAACTTCTTGGGCGAATACCAGAAGGTTAACAACCCCGGCACGTCGACGGATGCTGACGTATTCTACGGCAAACTCCAGTACGGCAAAGCTCTCTTCGCACAGCCGAAGACTTGGGACCTCTGGGTTGACTATGTAAACATCGACAAGAAGGGTGTATACGGTTCTACGGGCAACTGGAGAACGGATAGCCTCCTCGGTATCGGTACTGGTAACGGTGCTAAAGGCTGGGGCGTCGGTGCTGACTATGCATTTGCTAAGAACGCACAGTTCCAGGTATTCCAGACTTTCAACTCCAAGACGAAAGCTAGCCAGGATATCGACGAACTTACTCGTGCACAGTTCGTATTCGTATTCTAATCAATACGGTTATCAACAAGACCTCTCTTTGAGAGGTCTTGTTTTTTTTGCGTGCGAAAGTGACAAGTAGACGAGTGGTGTAGCTTTAAGGAATAATCATATAAGGAGAATTTTACCAATTTCCCTTATATGAATACCGGGCGATAATACCCTAAGAAGTGAAATTTCTTGCCGTAAAACCCGGTCTTACAAGTAAAGATCTTCTTATTATGTATAAAACTTTACAATGTTTTCAAGTACCAAAAGTCGCTTAAATACTGACTTTTATGAGGGTACTATGGGATAATATGCAGATATAATAGGATAAAATCTGATTTTTCTGTCACAAAATGTATACGAAGATGAAAACTTAAAAGTGTTGACGAGTTTTCAAATTGGGGGTATACTCATGTCAAGTTCAGAGAAGAAGTGTTTCGGAACTGAACTTGCAAGAGAAAATACAGTGCCGGTTAAGACGGGAAACGAGAGGAAACATGGACAACTCGCCGAGACCCCTTGAAGGCAAGGTATATTTCTCCGATTACAATAATTGCAAACTTATGCATTTACAGAAGGAGAGATTATTATGAACAAAAAACTTTTAGCAACTTTAGTTGCAACCATGGCAGTAGGCACGACAGCTTTTGCCGCAAACCCGTTCCAGGATGTTCCTCAAGACAGCTGGGCATACAATTCCGTAGTAGAGTTGGCCAACTCCGGTATCATCCAGGGTGTTGACGGCGTTCACTTCCAAGGTGAACGTAATATTACTCGTTATGAAGCAGCTGAAATCGTAGCTAAGGCTATGGCTCATGAAGATCGTGCCAATGCTGAACAGCGTGCTCTCATCAACCGTTTGGCCGATGAATTTTCGAATGAACTTAACAATCTGGGCGTTCGTGTTTCCAACTTGGAAGACCGCGTAGGTAATGTTAAATTGACGGGCGACGCTCGTGTTCGTTACATGAATCAGGACAATTCGTCCAATAAAAATGACGGATCCTGGCAATTCCGCGGTCGTCTCCGTGCCAATGCCAAGATTAACGACCGTGCAGATGCCGTATTAGGCGTAAATTATACCAATAATTTTGCTAATCAAGATGCAGCATCGTCCGACAAGGATAAATTCTACGTTGATCGTGCATATGTCAATTATGCGTTGGACGGCGGTCACAAGTGGAATGTAATGGCAGGCCGTTATGACTATGAACTCGGTAACGCAACGGGTCTTCAATACGGTGATACCTTCGACGGCGCTCAGCTTTCTTATGACAATGCCAAGATGACGGCTACTGCCGGCTACGGTAAGTTTAAAGAAGGCGACTTGAACGATACGAAGACGGCTTACGGCGAATTGGAAGGTAAATTCGGCGGCGGTTCTGCAGCAGGTTCCAAAGTCGGCGTCTTCTATAATAACTTCAATAAAACGAATTTGGCCGGATCTACGGCTCCCGATGACCTCTGGGGAACTTATGCTTCCGTAAACTTTGGTAAAAAGTTCAATCTCTTGGGTGAATACCAGAATGTAAATAATCCCGACGGCACAGCTGATGCAGATGTATTCTACGGCAAACTTCAGTACGGTAAAGCTACGATGGCTCAGCCGAAATCGTGGGACCTGTGGGTTGACTACTTGAATGCTGAAAAGAACGGTGTCAACGGTTCTTCGGGCAACTGGAGAACGGACAACCTGCTCGGTAAAGCCAACGGCGTTGAAACCTGGGGTGCCGGCGTAGACTACACCTTCGCTAAGAATGCTCAGTTCCAGGTTATGCAGTCCTTCGCTTCCAAATCCAAGGACAGTAATGCATCTGATCCGGACGAACTCACGCGTGCACAGTTCGTATTCGCATTCTAAGTTTAACTGAAACTATGAAACAAGGCCTTTCTTCTGAAAGGTCTTGTTTTTTTGCGCCTATCAGAGCTTCCTCCTGAGAATTTACCGCATTGACGCTTCATTTTGACAAATATATTAATTATGATATACACTTTAAAATACAATGGCGTTTATGAATAGTTGAAAAGGAGAAGGCGATGAAGAAACTTTTGGCTTTTTTCGTTATGACTACTACATTAGGGACAACGGCCATGGCGGCCAATCCTTTTGTAGACGTACGGTCGGACAGTTGGGCGTACAATTCCGTAGTAGAATTGGCTAACTCGGGTATAGTTCAGGGTGTTGACGGAACCTATTTCCAGGGAGAACGCAATATTACCCGTTATGAAGCCGCTGAAATGGTGGCCAAGGCCATGGCTCATGAAGATCGTGCCAATGCAGAACAACGTGCACTCATTCATCGATTGACTGATGAATTTTCAGATGAGCTCAATAATCTGGGCGTTCGTATCTCGAATCTTGAAGACCGTGCAGGTAAGGTGAAGGTGACGGGAGATGCACGTGTTCGCTATATGAATGCTAAAAATTCGCCGATTTATAAAAAGTTTTGGGATTTCCGAGGTCGCTTGCGTGCTCACGGACAAATCAACGATCGCACCGAAGCTGTCCTGGGCGTTCAATATGACAATAATTTTGACGATGAAACGGCGGCATCCGGGTCACCTGTAGTCTTTACATACGGTTATAAGCTGAATAACTTTTTTGTCGATACAGCCTATGTAAACTATGCATTCGATTCAGATCATCAGTGGAATTTAAAAGTAGGCCGCTATAATTATAAGATCGGCAAGGTAACGGGCCTTCAGTATGATGATACCTTCGACGGGGCTGAACTTAATTTTAAAAATAAAAAAGCGACAGTTACGGCAGGGTACGGCAGGTTTAAAGAAGCCAATTTCAATGAAGCCAAGACAGCTTACGGCGAGGTGGAAACTTCCTTCGGAGGCGGTTCGGTCGCCGATTCGGGAATCGGTTTGTATTATAATCGCTTCAGCGGTGAACAATGGAATATGAGCCATCCTCAGAAAGCCTTGAAGGGTGCTTATATGTCTTTGAACTTTGCCAAGAACTTCAACCTTTTCGGTGAGTACAATCGCGTAAGTTTTAAGGACGGCACGAAAAGGGCCGATGTATTTTACGGTAAGCTTCAATACGGCAAAGCCCGTTTTGAAAAACCTCAGAGTTGGGATCTGTGGGTTGACTATTTAAATAGCGATCGTTCGGGTATTCAAGAATTCCTGGTCAGCGGTAATTGGAGAACGGAAAACCTCTTAGGCGCAGATTACGGAGTTACATCGTGGGGCGTAGGGGCGAACTATACGTTTACCAAGAATTCGCAACTTCAGTTATTTAAATCGTTTAACTCTAAGTTGAAGGATCGAAGCGGTAACTTGTCCGAACTTACGCGTGTACAATTCGTATTTGTATTCTAAACGGTATAAAAAGCCTTCGTATTGGTATATATGATAATAAGAAAGCGAGCTCATAAAAAGAGCTCGTTTTTTGTATTTAAATATATTTTTTTACAATAAATTGAAAATTTGATATAATCATCAAGGAAATTAATGCAAATAAAGCATAATATTTTAAAGGAGTGTTTAGGATGAACAAGAAGACGGCAGCTATTCTCGCAGTTATGTCGGTTGTCTGTTCGACAGGGTTTGCAGCGAATCCGTTTACAGATGTACCTAAGGATAGTTGGGCTTATAATTCGGTCATGGAATTGGCGAATGCAGGTATTATTCAAGGCCTTGATAAGACGCATTTTGAGGGCGAACGCAATATTACCCGTTACGAAGCGGCAGAAGTAGTGGCTAAGGCTATGGCACATGAAGACAATGCCGATGCGCAGCAACGCGCTCTTATTAATCGTCTGGCTGACGAGTTTTCGAGTGAGCTTAATAATCTCGGCGTTCGCGTATCCGACTTGGAAGACCGTGTAGGCCGGGTTAAGGTAACGGGTGATATGAGATTCCGCTATCTGAATGATTCGAAATCCGTTGCAGACCATGATTATTGGGATTATCGTGCTCGTATCCGAGCTAACGGGAAGATTAACGACCGTGCAGAAGCCGTACTGGGAATCCAGTATATCAACTGGTTTGATGATGAAACGGCGGCATCGGGTACTCCTATGTACGCCTATAACGGAAGCCTTTACAATAACTTCTTTGTTGATCAGGCATATGTGAACTATGCTTTGGATCCGGCTCACAATTGGAATCTTAAAGTCGGTCGTTATACGTATGTGTTAGGTAAAGCATCGGGGCTTCAATATGATGATCCCTTTGACGGTGCCGAACTGAGCTTTACGAATAAGAAACTTACGGCTACTGCAGGGTACGGTAAGTTTAAAGACGGCTATTCCAACAATGCTAAAACGGCTTACGGAGAGTTGGAAGGAAACTTCGGCGGCGGTTCTATGACGGGGTCGGCAGCCGGTATTTACTATAACAATTATCCCGGAATGGGCGGAATATTGATGCATGAACCCCAAGATCTTAAAGGGGCCTACGTATCTTTGAACTTCGGTCCTAAATGGAATCTTTTCGGTGAATATAATCGAGTAAGCTTTAAAGACGATACGGCATCTGCCGATGTATATTACGGCAAGTTGCAGTATGGTAAAGCTCTCTTTGAAAAACCTAAAACCTGGGATCTTTGGATTGATTACCTGAACAGCGGTTCGAGCGGTATTCAAGATTTCCAGGGAACGGGTAACTGGAGAACGGAACACTTTACGGGCGGTACCTTCGGTGTAACCTCATGGGGTGTCGGCGGTGACTATGTTTTTGCTAAAAATGCAAAATTACAGTTATTCCGAGCTTTTTCATCGGAAATAAAGGATTGCAATCGTTGTGATGCAGGCAACTTTACACGGGCACAATTGGTATTCGTATTTTAGAATATAATAAAAGACCGTCCTATAGGGCGGTCTTTTATTATATTTATTGGGTAAGTATTTATTTCGTAAGAATTATAAAAAAGAGTCGACACTTGTGTCGACTCTTTTTTATGTGGCGGAGCGGGTGGGATTCGAACCCACGAGACCTTTCGGCCTAACTGATTTCGAGTCAGCCCCGTTATGACCACTTCGATACCGCTCCACATAGGTACTTCATGAGTTTATCACGGTTTCATAAGACCGTCAAGGAGCGTTCCTGCATATTTCACAACTTACGATGGTCTTACAAGGATGGTTTTAAAGATTGCTTTATTTTTGCCGTATCGGTTTTGAGCTTTTTCATATTTTCTTTAATAGCTCGCATATTCTCTTTCATACTTGATGACGTGTCCCTAAAGTTAGAAGTGCCGTTTTTCAGCTCCTTCATATTATTCTTTGTGACAGACAGATTTTCTCGAATGTCAGGCCACGACATGGGGGCATTACTATCTGATGAGAAGAGGTTAAATGCTACCGATGAGGAAGGAAAGACAACGCTAATGTCGCCGAGGATGAGTTTACCGTTTACGATTTGAAAGGCATCGGTTGTAATCAAGCCGAATTTAGTGGCGATAGTTACGTCAAAAAATTCTAAAAGGTGTCGCCTGTTGGAGAACTTTCCTTCTAAATAGTTGAAGGAAAAAAGGGTGTAGCGACCTTTTCCGGATCGGAAGGAACCGTACGTAAGCAAATTGTCGGGATTACCGTCGCACTCCATGGTAATATCCGTATCTACCAGGCATTTAAATTCCATGCGTTTTAAGGCTATGCGACTGTCCAATCCCGTGCCCTTTCCGTGAATGGTATAAGCTCTGGTATTAAGATTGTAATCGCCGTAAGCGGCCAGTTTTCCGTTATAAACATCGGCTGTTACATTCGTAAATAAGAAAATTCCGTCTTTATAATCGATATCGCCGCGGACATTTGTGAAATCCAGGGCGGGGATGGACAGCTTATCCATCTCCAGTTTGCCGTGAGCCATGGGTGCGGATACAGGACCTGTAAACTGCGTTTTCAAGGTAAGAGGATCGTGAACGGATTTGCCGAAGCCGACGGAAGAAGGATCAACTTTTAAGAAATTCACTTCCAAATCGGCTTCGGGTATGGGTGTACGCAAGTTGACGGAACCGTCGATATTAATGCCGTCACCGACAGCCGTACCGCTAAAAGGTCCGGAAGAAAAATTGACGGTCAAAAACTCATTGGACTTCAAATGCAGTGCCGCATCTACAGAGGTCATGACATATTGTTTATCGTCCTTATAGGCTTCAAAGCGACAATTATTAAGGTTAATACGCAGATTGAATTTTTTGTCCGTCATATTGAGAGTGCGTATTTTTTCATCAAGAGTAGTCGATTTTTTCACCGGTTCCGGAGCCTCGGAAGAAATAATTTGGGCCGACATGTCTTTATCGAATTTAACTGATACGGTCGAATCGTTTAGCGTAATTTCCCGCAAGGTCGTCGTTTTTAAAGAACGATGCAAAATAAAGTCCCAAGGATTGACTTTGAAACTTCCTGAAGGAACGAGCAGTACGGGTGTACCGTCCGGAGCATCCCACTCCAAATCGGTGAAATTCACCTGGCCGCGAATATCGGCAGATAAAGTGTTGACATGAATTGTACCTTTTACGACCGACTGAGTTTCCATGACGCGGTTAAAAATAAAGGCCGCACCGTGTGAAGCAAAGAGGGCCGATACAAGAAGCATTAACAAAATGGCGGTAAAAATTGCGCCTATTCGTTTGCCGAATTTTCCATAGTGTACGGTTATATATTTTAGTGCTTTTTTCATGTCAGACTCCCTGTATTCGATTTTTTTATTATACCACTAACAAGACTAAGGAATTAAGGAAAGATTAAACTTTGTTCAGTCCCCTTAAATTTAGGTAAAAAAGAGACATTTATTCTTTACAACGATTATGCTGTACATACAGGAGGTTTTCAGATGAAAAAATCGGTTTGGACTGATGAGGAAGGAAAAACGGAAACGGTTCAAAACTTAATAGAAAAGTTGTTTTCCTATGCAATGACCATTGGTGTCAGTGATATTCACGCGGAGCCTCTTGATGAAACATTTCGCATTCGTTGTCGCCGCGACGGTGTTTTGCAGTCCGTAGGCGCTATACGAAAAGAGAAGGGAAAAGCCTTTATCAATCGTCTAAAGGTTATGGCCGCTTTGGATATTGCCGATGCACGTAGACCGCAAGACGGGCGTATTGTGTACAAAGAAGGTATTGACATGCGACTTTCAACTATGCCTACCGTTCGCGGTGAAAAAGCGGTTATTCGTATTCTGGGCGGTAGCAGAAACCTGCCCGATTTAGATGGTCTGGGAATGGATAAGCGAGCTGTAAGTCTGATTCGCAGGTCTTTGCGGGACGCAAAGGGATTAATCATTATCTGCGGTCCTACGGGAAGCGGTAAAACAACGACCTTGTATGCGGCTTTGCGGGAGATAGATAAGGAGTCCGTCAGTATAGCCACCCTGGAAGATCCGGTCGAGTATAAGATAGACGGCCTTTCTCAAAGTCAAATAGGTAAAAAAGGCGGGATTGCTTTTCATGAAGGATTAAGAGCTCTTTTGCGGCAAGACCCGGATGTTTTGGTTATCGGAGAAATAAGGGATGATGAGACGGCCACCATTGCCGTCCGTGCCGCATTGACGGGACATCTTGTTTTTTCTACTATCCATGCTAACGAGGCGGCCGCCGTTCCGGAGCGTTTGGTCGACATGGGTGTTCCCGCCTACTTGGTAGGTGACGCCTTGGTGTGTACGGCTGCTCAAAGGTTGGTTAGAAAGCAATGTTCGGTTTGTGGCGGCACCGGTTGCCTTGCGTGTAATTTCAGCGGTTATGACGGAAGAGGCTGTCTGGCCGAGGTTATCTATTTTACGAACCGGACGAAGGAGGCTGTACGTCGTGATGCGTCCACCGGAGCCGTACGGAAAGGGGCACAGGAAAAGATTTTTTTCAAAGAAACGGCAATGGCGATGGTGAGAGACGGCCTTACGGATGAACGGGAAATTATGCGGGTTTGCGGTGAAGACCATGAATATTGACGAACTTTTGCATGAAGCTGTTATGGCCGGCGGAGCGGACTTACATATCCAGGAAGGGCGCCCGCCTTTTATACGACTGCCCGATACCGATCTGATTCCGTTAACAGACAAGTCTGTTGTGAAGGAAACGTCGGTTGAATGGCTTCATAAACGAGGCTATAAATTTTCGGGAAACGAATGTCTGTCCTTTTCTTTCCCCATGAATGAGCACTTGAGATGTAGAGCCCACTGGTCCAGAGATCAGGCCGGTATACGGGGCGTTTTGAGGATTCTCTACCCTTTAGACTCACTGCCAGAAGATGAAGATATGCCGTTTTTGGCAAAACTCACAGATACCCCGTCAGGGCTGATCTTGGCTGTAGGGCCGACGGGAAGCGGTAAGACGACAACACTGTGGCGGATGCTGTCTCATGTTAATGAGTGCGGGGCCAGGCATATTATTACGCTCGAGGATCCGATTGAATATGTTGTGTCCGGCAGACGTTCACTGGTGACTCAGCGTGAGAAGGGGCAACATTTTAATGATTTTTCCCAAGGTGTACGCGATGCATTACGACAAGATCCGGATATTATACTTGTCGGTGAAATGAGGGATAAGAATACGATGGAAGCGGCTCTGACGGCAGCGGAAACGGGGCATCTCGTTTTTTCCACCTTGCATACCCGAACGGCGGCGCAGACCGTTACCCGCCTAATTTCTATGGGTGAGGGACAGGAATCCTCATTGCGGTATCGTTTGTCTTCCGTTTTATGTGCCGTCCTGGCACAAAGGCGTATAAATACGAAAAAGGGCGTACGCATTTGTCGAGAAATCCTTGTTGCTACGCCGGCAGTAGTACAGCTTATCAGAAGCGGCAAGGAGCATCAACTGGAAACAATTATGCAAACGGGCGGCGCTGACGGAATGAGAACCATGGCTCAAGCTGAAGGACGGTTGCAGAAATAATGAAGACCTATATTGTAACTTACGGACAAGGAAAAACATTGCACAAGGCTGTTGTGCAGGCCAAAAGCAGGGAAGAAATAAGAATAAAAGCTGCTGAGAGAAGGCTTGCGGTTACGGAAATAAAAGAAAAGGAAGACACCTCTTTTTTTCGGTCATCGTCGATATTGACCGATAAAGAGTGCGCCTTTCTTTTCGGTCAGACCGGTCTTTTGTTAAAGGCGGGTATTCCCTTAACAGAAGCCTGGCATCTCATTTCACGGCGTTTAAAAAACAGGAGAAAAAGACAAGCTGTTGAAGGTTGCATTACGGCCATGGAAAGCGGTAAAAGAGCTGCAGAGTCCATGCAGGACAGCGGTGCTTTTCCGCAAACGGCTTGCAGTCTTGTACAGGCAGGCGAACATTCGGGGCATATGGAAGATATGACGGAATTACTTGCGTCTTATTATGAACGCTTGTGCGATGAGCGTTCACAACTGCGTAATATGATGATTTATCCGACGTTCCTGTTTGTTTGTATCAATATCCTGTTTTTTGGGGCTCTGGTTTTTGTTATTCCGGTCTTTTCCGATTTATTTGCGGAAACAGGCGTGCCGTTACCTCAAAGCACGAGAATGTTATTGGCAGCAGGAAATTTCCTTTGTCGCTATGGGCCGTTTTTAATCGGTGCGGCAGTGATGACGGGAATTCTGATATATAAGTTATTGCAAAGGAGGCGATATAGAGAAAAGATAGAAGAATTATTGTGGCGAATCGGGCGGATACGCATATTCTTTTTGATTTGGTCATGGCAACGCTTCAGTATGATTTTGGCCGTTCAGTTGGCCGGAGGGATTCCGATAATTTCGGCACTCGGCGATGCCCTTTCGGCCGTGCCGTCAGAAGTGTTCAAGGGGCATATTGTGCGTACGATTCGTTGTCTGGAGAACGGCATGTCTTTCAGTACCGCCGTCAAGTCGGGAAGATTCGGGACATCTTACGTCGAGACTATGTTGCGCGTCGGCGAGTCCACGGGAGAGTATGATCGCGTTCTCCGGACCGTTTCCGCTTATTACGGGAAGCGGCTCCGAGAAACGAGTACAGCCATTCGCAAGGCTGCCGAGCCGCTTATGTTGGTTTTCACGGGAATCGTAACCGGATTTCTCGTAACGGCCTTATTATTGCCGCTTCTGGATATGATTACAGCCGTGAACTGAAGAAATGGAGATGATATGATGAAGATTGCAAGTTTTCGTATAACGCCTGTAAGAAACGGGTTTTCACTTTTGGAAATGCTGGTTGTTGTCAGTATCATTTTAATTTTGGCTACCGTCGCCGTTCCCAAGTTTATGTCTGCCGGAAAGACGGCGAAAATAGCAAAAATCAGTGCGGACATCCGGACTATTGATAATGCGGCGGCATTGTATGAAATCGATAAAGGGAAATATCCCGAAACGGTGGCCGCTTTGGCTACAAAGGATACAAACGGTAAGGCATATCTGCAATTCGAGCCCAAGCTTCCTGACGGAACTGTATACAGCATAGGCACGGACGGCGTCGTGTCGGGAACTTTTGACGGGAAGACTTATACGTCACAAATGGAAGATATTAAAAACGGAGGCTAAAAAATTTCGTGGCGACTTGGATACTTAATAACTATGAGAATCTCTATGTTGCAGCTATGATGATTTTGTCCGTGATTTTTATCGTATGTGATATGAAATGGTATTGGATTCCCGACCTGCTTTTGTTAATTCTTGCAGGTATTCAGGGACTGTACCTGTCGATTCATACAGTACAACCGAATCTTGCCGTTATGGCGGGAAGTGTGATCTTTATGATTGCTTTACATGCCGTGGCACCGCAGCAAACGGGTTCGGGAGATGTTAAGCTGTTTGCCCTGTTAGCTCCGACTTGCGACGGGATCGGAGCCTATCTTATGTTGGTGGCTGCCTTTGTGACAGGTGCTTGTGCGGCCTTGCCGGTAAGATTTATCAAAAAGAATACACTCGTTCCCTTTGCTCCCTTTATTTTAGGAGGGTGGTGGGTTGTCGGACAATGGGGAGCGTTCTTAGAGGATGTTCTTTTATGAAGAAAAACGGGTACTTGCTGACAGAGTTGATAGTAGTTCTGGCATTGGCGGCTATTGTTTCGACAATGGCCGCCCCTGTAGCCGTGCATAGGCGACGAAATCAATATGCCGTTGATACGACTGTCAGTGAATTAGTGACGGAAATGCGGTGTCTGCGTACCCGGTCAATAGGAAATCGAGGTCAATACGGAGCAGGGAAATTATATGTACGCCCGAAAGAATATGTACTTACAACGGATCCCCTTACAGTTCGTAAGGAGCAGGCATTTCCGAAAGGTGTTTCGGTTAAGGGAACGGGTATTGTATCTTTTGACGGAGACGGACGCCCGGAAGGAAAGACGATGCATCTTGTTGTTGAGACGGATGATGAGCGGTATAAAAGACATATTATCATTGCGGCCCAGACGGGGCGCATTCGAACGGAGTAAGAACGGCTTTATTTTTGCCGATGCATTGATAGCCTTAAGTGTGGGGCTTCTCATTTTTACGGCCGTAAGTGTTTGCCAGAATCGTGCTTTGATTTTATTGCATAGAGCTTGTCAAATGCGAGCGGTAGCTACCGTAGGCAGATGCGAGATGGAAGCGTTACGCATAGGTAAAAGATGTAAATATACAAAAGACTTGGCCGAAAAATACGGCATACGTGTAGAAGCATCAGTAAAAGATACGAATTCATCTACGCTTTATAAGGTGGTTATGACAACGCGGGATGGTGAAAAATATGTTCTTACTACACACAAGACGGCAGAGCGGTAAGGGCTTCTTTTCAGTTGAAATCATCCTATATGCTTGTATCGCCTGTGCAACAACCCTTATTTTTTCAACTTTGTTTACGAACAGTGTAAAAAGGTATAAAGAAGCTTATAGCAGAGAGTGTCTGTTGCGACAGGCTGTCATATGTGAAGAAACGGTTCGACACGAACTGCGTTATGCGGAAAATGTACGAGTCAGCGGCAAAACGGTCACCTATACGGATGAAAACGGAAAAAATGCCGGCTTTACAGTGCATAAGTTCGGACTGTATAAAAAATTGAATAACGGGACGGTTCAGCCACTGACGGGAGATGATGACGGGGCGGAACAACATACGGCCGTTTTTGTAGAACCGTATGGGGGAGAAGCGTTTTTTCAAAAAGATGAAGAGGCGATTGTCATGCATTTTATGTTGAAAGACAGAGTTACTGAAGAAGAACAGGAATGTTGTGTGTATGTCGTACCCTTAGCCACTGCATGGAAGGATGAATATGGTAAGAACTCGTAGAAACGGTTTTATGACCTTTGTTATTTTAGGACTTTCATTGGCGGCTCTAAGTATGACTGTGGCCTTTTCCCGATCCGCCTCGGCGGAGCTCGGTTGCCAAGCCGAATACATGAGGGGAGCGGAAACGGAATACAGGGCTGAGGAATCTCTTTTTAAAGCTTATGATATGTATTGCAAGGGACATTTTTCACCATTTACGGAAGAAGATGAAAAAGTTAAGACCCGTGTCAAAATAAGGGAAACGACGAAGGGCGATTATATATTGGAAAGCTGTGCTTGTCGCAAGGTTGACGGTTGTATAAAAACTTGTTCTTTGAAATTTACGATGCAGGACGGGAAGGGAAGGATACGGTGGATACACTATTAAAGCGTGCTGTTTTCAGGCGGTACAGTGCCAGGCGACGAGCTATTATCTGGCCTGAAGAAACGCAGTGCCGCGTTGTCCGTTGCGAAAAAAACGCATGGCGACAAGTTGTAGCACTTCAGGCATCGGTCACAGATGTTCCGGGAAAGCGAAAAGGCGGTAATACGTCGCTTATGGTAGAACACGTCATCGATCAGTATGCCCTGAAAGGATATTTGTTGACCGTTGTATTGGGTGACGGAGACTTAATTGTCCGTTCATTGTCTTTACCCACGGCATCACGCAAAGAAGCCGGTCAGTCCGTAGCTTGGAGCGGCATGATATTAGATAGCGCCGAAGAATATGTTTATGATGCCGTAAGGACGGGAGAAGAAAAGCTACAGGGAGAATATACCTGGTTGGCTGCCGCTTATCCGGCGAATACAGTGGAATCCGTCATTCGTTGTTGCAGAGAAAAGGGATGTTTGTTAGATAGAATTGATATATTACCGGCTCTTATTGGGAAATTGTATCCCTCATATGAGGGAAGCGTGTCCATTACGGATGACGGTAAAAGGCACATTACAGTCCTTAATAAAAGAAATGTTTGCGCATATACTTGTGAAGACGACCCGGGAGTAGATCATGCCGTGGTTCCTCCTGAGAGAAATGATCAAGCAGAAGCCTTAAGGAAAAAATGGCAGGTGGAGTTTGAAGCCATGCCTTTATTAATGGGGTTATAGTCATGGAGTTTGATTTAAGCCTTTCTTTTAGAGAAGCGAAGGGACACGAAAAGACTTTCCGTAATCTGTTTATAGTTGCTCAAGTAGCGGTTTCCTTCATTCTCAGTATAGCTCTCTTGTACGGCTGCGGTTTAGAAACTGTCGGCAGAAAGATACGGTCCGAAACGTCGGGAGAAGCTATACGACAGTCGGAAATTCATAAAAAATCTGCCGAAAATTGCAGTCGAGCAGCGAAAGAACTGAAGGAACGGTTGGAAGAAAAGACGGACTCGGCCGCTTTCTTAGTACATATAGGAGAAACAAAGCCTGAAAATATTACCTTCCTGAAATGCGAAAAGCGAGGTAATGCTTTGGTTATTACGGGAGAAACGAAAAAGAAAGAAGAGATTTCACGTTGGCAAAATGCGTTAAAGGCTAAGACGGAAAATTCCGTATGGCGTATCGGAAAAACTGAAGAACGGGAAGGAGTGACTCATTTCGAACTGGTTAAAGAATAATTTTTCAGTATACAAAGACAAGTCGTTGGATGCGTATATAATCGGTTTATTTTTAATAACCCTGCTTCTATGTGCCTTTACAATTATGCGTGACATAGCTTTGTACGAGGCCTGCGTGCACTTAGGGAAAAACCGACTTGCGTCACAACAACTTAAGAACCGTGAAGAGCCGGCGTTTATCCCCTTTGTCTTAGATGATAATACGGATATTCCCGTTATGGCGGAAGAATTGGCACATAAAAATTCCGTTAACATTACGGACTTACACAGTCTTTCGAGCGGTAAAGATGAGGTCTACGAAGTGACGGCTTGCGGGAGCTATGCTGATTTTATACGCTTTCTCAACGATATGGATTGTCTGATGCCGCCCGTGTTCGTGGAAATTACGCATTTGGAGTCGGGACGAGACGAAAATCGGGCGGCAGGAATAATGAGCATTGATATTCACTACTGTAAGGTAAAAAGGGAAAATAAAAGTACTAATGAATAAAAAGCAGCACTGAATGCATATTAATCACCAAAGTATGCATAAAAAGTACTGCTTTTTTCTATTTACAGTGTTATCTTTCCTTATTTTTTGCTATAATAGTAGACAATTCATACGTATAGTTTTTCAGAGTCTGCGCAGGGGGGACAGATGATGAAACGTAACATTGTACTTGTAGGCATGATGGGCAGCGGAAAAAGCCATATCGGCCGCAAGCTGGCACAACGCCTGAAATGGCAGTTCGTAGATACGGATCGACGACTGGAACGGGCTGTAGGCATGACTATTGCCGAATTTTATAATGAGGCGGGGGAAACGATTTTTCGGGAAAGGGAAATCAATATTCTTCATCAAGTAAGTCGTTATCATGAAGCGGTTATTTCTTTCGGCGGCAATTTTCCCATGAATGTCGATACGTATCGTATTCTTCATCGGAACGGAGTTATTGTGGCCTTGTCATCCGAACCGTATCGAGTGGAGGAGAGGGTCGGCAGACATATCGGTAAGAGACCGACTGTAGATTACGACGATTTGCACAACTTCGTACGAACGATGATGAAGCAGTGGGAAGATGTATACCCCTATTGTGATTTTACGATTGACACGACTCGCGGCGGTGCCTCTTATATTGTAGATACGATTGTTGAAGCAATTCATAAGGAAAAAATACAGTTTGCCAAGCGAGATCGGGGAGGAAAGACGCATGAACATTAATAAAATCGCCGTTTTGACGAGTGGCGGAGATGCACCGGGTATGAATGCCGCTATTCGCGGCGTTACCAGATATGCCATTTATAAGGGACTGAGCGTAGAAGGTATTGTTCGCGGTTATGGCGGTTTGTTGGATGAAGATATAAAGCCTCTTGATCGGCGTTCTGTAGGAGAAATTATTCAACGAGGCGGAACTTTTTTACGTACAGCCCGTTGTCTTGAATTCATAGAACCGGAAGTACAGAAAAAAGCTGCTGAATTTCTACGTTCCCGACAAATTGACGCATTGGTTGTTATCGGTGGGGACGGTTCCATGAAAGGGGCTGAAGCACTTAGCCGCTTGGGGATTCCTACCGTCGTTATTCCCGGTACTATTGACGGGGATATGGTCGGGACGGAATATACGGTCGGCTTTGACACGGCTGTGAATACGGTGCTTGACTCGGTGAATAAGATTCGTGATACGGCTTATTCTCATGACCGTGTAGCCGTTATTGAAGTCATGGGTCGTCATGCCGGGTTTATCGCTCTCTATTCAGGGATGGCCTCGGGAGCGGAAATTGTTTTGACACCCGAACATCCTGTTGATTTTCAGGCCGTTTGTAGCCATCTTTTGGAATCACACAGCATGAATAAGATGAGCAGTATTATCGTTGTTGCCGAAGGAGCCGCTACAGGTACGGAAGTGGTTGATTATATAAAAGAACACACGTATCTACAGGCTAACTTGACAGTTCTGGGTTATGTGCAACGCGGCGGTTCGCCGTCAGCTTATGATTCGATTATGGCCGGACGTTTTGCACAGAAGGCGGTTGATGTGCTGTTGGAAGGTAAGTATAACTGTGTTGTCGGCTCCGTCGGCAGGCAAGTCGTCGCCACACCGTATGAAGAAGCGGATAAGATTCGATTTGTATTTGATGAAGGCCTGTATAATCTGGTGCATCAGTTGGGTAGATAAATTTAAGGAGTGAAGGTGCTATGAATTTCGATTTAATATGGAATTCCCTGCCGTTACTATTATTGGGTGCGGCCATGACAATCAAAATTACAGCTATTTCCGTAGGTATCGGCTTTTTATTGGGTCTTATTATCAGCGTTTGCCGATTATCGGGAATCAAGTTATTAAAAGCTGTAAGCGTATGCTACGTAAACGTCATTCGCGGAACGCCTATGCTGGTTCAGATCTTTTTGATTTATTTTGCTCTGCCGCAAGTGCTCGGGACTCGTATCGATCCCTTTTTGGCAGCCGTCTTGGCTTGCTCTATCAATAGCGGTGCTTATGTATCCGAAATTTTCCGTGCCGGAATTCAGTCAGTAGATAAAGGACAAATGGAAGCGGGTCGGTCTTTGGGGCTTTCGTGGATGCAAACTATGTTTTATATTATTTTGCCGCAAGCCTTTAAACATGTCATTCCTCCCTTAGGCAATGAGTTTATCTCCATGACGAAGGAAACGGCTCAGGTTTCCGTCATCGGCTTTGAGGAATTGACACGTCGCGGTCAGTTGATTATTTCCAAAACTTACGGGGCCTTGGAAATTTGGTTGGCTGTTGCCGTGCTTTACCTGATTATGACCCTCGGTATCGCTCAACTGGTCAGCTATTTGGAACGGAGGTTCGCAACGGATGATAGAAATTAAAAATTTAAAAAAATCCTTCGGCAAGCATGAGATTTTAAAAGGTATTAACCTCACCATTCAAGATAAAGAAGTTGTCGTAATTATCGGGCCTTCGGGATCGGGAAAAAGCACGATTTTACGGTGTATTAATTACTTGGAAGAACCTACGTCGGGGGAAATTATTGTCGACGGATTGACTCTTGATTCGACAAAGAAAGTAAATGAAGTTCGCATGGAAGTGGGAATGGTTTTTCAGCGATTCAATCTTTTTCCGCACATGACCGTTTTGGAAAATATAATTTTGGCACCGGTTAAAACAAAGCGTATGACAAAAGAAGAAGCTACGAATGTAGCTATAGCTTTGCTGGAGAAAGTCGGCTTAAGCGATAAAAAAGATGCTTATCCCGGTACTTTGTCGGGCGGTCAACAGCAGCGTGTGGCTATTGCCAGAGCCTTGGCCATGAAACCTAAATTCATGCTCTTTGATGAACCCACCTCGGCCCTTGATCCGGAAATGGTCCGCGAAGTTCTCGACGTTATTAAAGATTTGGCCAAAGAAGGCATGGCCATGGCTATAGTTACCCATGAAATGGGTTTTGCCCGTGAAGTAGCGGACAGGGTTCTTTTTATTGACGGCGGTATTGTATTGGAAGAAGGCACGCCTGAAGATATTTTTACCAATGCCAAAGAAGAACGTACGAGAGAGTTCTTATCTAAAATACTTTAAAATAAAAAAAGACGGGCATGGGCTCGTCTTTTTTTATGGGAAAATGTCTTTTTTTCATGCATCAACCTTAAATATACCTATTCGGTATATTTAGGTAAAAAATAACTATTATTAGTTGATAGAAAAGTTGAGATGACCTATAATATGAATATAATTATTAGTTAGCAGGGAGGAATGAAAATGAATATTGCAGTATTAGTTAAACAGGTTCCGTCCGTTTCCGATATTGAACTTGATCCGAAAACCAATAATCTCGTGCGTATCGGTGCACCGTCTATGTTGAATCCTGTCGACTTACATGCTATTGAAGCGGCTTTAGCAGTCAAAGACAGCGTGGGAGGGACAGTCACCCTGATTTCCATGGGGATGGCTACCGCAGCGGATGCGATGCGCGACGGAATTGCCATGGGTGCCGATAAGGGTGTTCTCGTATCGGATGAAAGGATGGCCGGTTCCGATACGTTGGCTACAGGAAAAATATTGGCTAAGGCTATTGAAAAAATCGGTTCCGTCGATCTTGTCTTTACAGGACGTCAGTCTACGGACGGAGATACGGGACAGATTCCTCCGGCAGTGGCACAGCGTTTGGGCATGTCTCTTTTGACCTATGCCGAAGAAGTGGAAGCTACGGCTGACGGTTTGATTATTACGCGTAAAAATCGCGGCGGCACGGAAAAGGTAAAAGCCCCTCTGCCGCTGGTATGCTCCGTATCCGAAACGGCAAATACTCCGAGATCCGCTAATATCAGAGGTAAAATGAATGCGAAGAAAGCCGTTTTTGATACTTGGCGGTTAGAAGATTTGGGGTTAGCTCCCGAAGAAGCGGGGAAGGCCGGATCGGCTACTGCTGTTGCGGGTGTTTTTGCACCGGAAAAACATACAGTAGGTATTATGATTGAAGGTGCCGATGAAAAGGCGGCTATAGCCGAATTATTCAAAAAAATGGCCGCCGACCATATCGTATAAGGAGGGAATCGTAAATGGATATCAAACAAAGTGTTTGGGTATATATTGAAACGGAAGACGGTAAGGTCGCACAAATCAGTCAGGAACTTTTGGGTAAGGGCCGCGAACTGGCGGATGCCAAGGGGAAAAAGCTGGTAGCTCTCGTCTTATCGGGAGAAGAAGCGGCAGCAAAAGAAGCTATCGGTTACGGTGCCGACTGCGCTTTAGTTGTGGATAATGAAGAACTGAAGTCTTATGATTCGTCCTTATATACGACGGCGGTTCGGGAATTAATCGAAAAGTATGAACCGAACGTTCTTTTAATCGGGGCATCCTATAACGGCAGAGATTTGGGAGGTCGCTTATCGGCCGCTGCCGACTTGGGACTTGTAGCCGATTGCATCGATTGCCGCTATGAAGGTGACGGAGATGACATTACATGGATTCGACCGGCCTTTACGGGCAAGCTGTATGTGAAGATTTTGACGACGACACGGCCTCAGTTGGCGACTGTAAGTGCCAAGATATTCCGTGGTAATAAACTTGACTTATCTCGTAGCGGCGAAGTTCTTCATGAAAAGGTGGACTTACAGGGGCAGAAGGCTTTGCAGGAAGTTGTCTCTTTTGAACCCTTACCGGTAGAAGAACAGGAACTCACTGTTGAGACGGCGGATATTGTCGTCGGTGCCGGTCGCGGTGTAGGTGATGAAGAAGGCTTTGAAAAGGTAAAGGAATTTGCAGCATCCGTCGGTGCAGCCTTGGGTGTGTCGAAACCCCTTGTAGATAACGGTTGGGCAACTCATGACCAGCAAATCGGTATTACAGGGAAGAAGATTGCTCCTAAGATTTATATTGCCTTAGGGATATCCGGTGCTATTCAGCATAAGTTGGGCTTAGCTGAAGCGCCTATGATTATTGCCGTCAATAAGGATCCGGATGCACCTATTTTCGAATTCGCTCATTACGGCATTGTCGGTGACTTGTTTGAAGCTATACCTGCTTTGGAAAAAGAATTTGCCAAGTATAAATCATAGATAAAAGTAAAACGGTTCGGTCAACAGACCGAACCGTTTTGTGTTTCTTTTCTTATTTTAAATTGGATTGTGCTTTGGCACTTACCGTATTATTTGTAAAGGTGAGCTGTACGCTTGACTGGTCGTCGTTCATCCAAATATAAACCTTTGCATTCGTACCCATTATTTCGGCATCGCTTAACAAATAACCTTCGCGGTTATTCAGGGTTTCTTTTACTTGGTCGTAAGTCATGCCGGGTTGTACCTTGTTAAACTGGTCGAGTTTAATCGTTTCCCCGTTAGCTTTGAAAAAGCTCGGGCTGACCATGGCCTTGGTGACCAGGGCTCCGTTTTGGAAGAGAGCCGTCACACCCGTAGTGCCTTCTTTCCAGTCATAGGCCTGTGTTTTAATGCCGGCTACTTCATTTTCCGTAGACAAGGTACCTTCGCTTCCGAGTGCTTTTTTTACGTCATCATACGAAGCACCCATAGGGATGGCCAGGAATTTTTCGTATGCCTGCATTTCCGGGCTCTTTTGTTCCTGCTTTGCATTGTCGCCGCTCTTGTCACCGTTTGAGTTGCCGCAGCCTGCCATAAAGGTGCAAGCCAAAAGGCCGGCCATGACGAGAGCACTGATTTTTTTCTTGTTCATGGGAATCACTCCTTGAATATATTTTTAGGCAAAAGCCGTAAAACCGTGGGGATACGCAGCGATTAAGTCTATAACAAAAAATGAGATGCAATACCGATTAATCGCACATTTATCATATTAAATAAGAATACAATAGTCAACTAAAAAGCAGATATAAACAAAAAGGTTCTATAATAAATGTTGGGGTCAGCATCTAACAGGTGCTGACATATTAAAGGGGCATTTATTGCCCGTTTCTACCGTAAGACTGATGGTCGCTTCCAAGCTCGTATCTTATTGTTGAGCAAAGAAAACAGCGATGAACACGCCGGCGTTCGTCGCCGAGAAAAAGTCGTCGGTTAGTTAGCCACCAATATTTGCAAAAGAGCCGTTTATTTTATGTGAAAATTATCATAACTGTATAGTTTTATTATGCATAATAGCATTGACTATGATTGAAGTTGTATATACAATAAGAATAAAATAGAGATTTTATTGTTAATATAGTCGGGAGAAGATATACAGTGAAAAAAACTTTAATCATGAAAGCGGCCGTCTTGGGGACTATAGCCTGTTGTTCATTCAGTGGCCCCGGAATAGCGGCGAACATTCAAGACACGAATGAGATAGGAGTTGGCCGGACGGCAGTAGATGAAGCAAAACGGGAAGCCGTTCATTCGACGTGGATGGATCGCACTGATGTGGTTGTAGGTATCGGACCGAAATCTACTGAAGAAACAGCCGGACACAGGTGGCATAATTTTACTTATGATCGACCGTCTATTGTCACTTCGGATAAATCTAAATCCACTGAGTTAAATAAATTCTATATTGAGACCTTACAACCGCTCACTCATTATGATGAAAATTCCAAGAGCGTTGTCTTTGTGCAGGGCCGTATCGGTCGTAGCGGTGAGAAAATATCTTCTAATAAATTAAGTAACTATTGGATTCCGGCTATGCCGGCAGGTACCTTTACGATACATGAACATCAAAAAAACAAAATTGAATCCCTAGGCGTCACGGCGAATGTCGGTGTCGGGTATCGCCGTCTCAGCAAACATGAACATTCTTACGTGGGGGCGAATGCTTTTTATGACCACGCGTTCAAGAATGGCTACAAGCGTATTAGCGGCGGCATAGAATATGTTGCGGGATATAATGAAGTGTATGCCAATATATACCGTAACTTAGGGACTCATAACAGAAAATATATAGGGTTACACGGTCGAAGCATTATTTTAGGTGATCCTACAGGATTATATCCCTACGGCAGGGATCCCGATACCAGTCTTTATGATTATGCTATAGTTGATTATGAAAATCATTGGAAACTGATAGAAAATGTTGCTGCAAGCGGCTTTGATATCGGCTATGCACGGACCTTTAAAAATGCTCGATGGGCTCGTGTTTATGCGGATTATTATAACTGGCGCGGCCGCTCTGCCGTACGGGTAGGCTATGGAAAATTGGATCGCAGAGAGGCCGTCAGAGGGATGAAATTCGGTGCGGAATTACATATTACCCCGCATCTCACTCTGAATGCAGGTTATCAGACGAATTCACTCCATTTGAACGGACCTTATGCGACCTTAACCTATACCATCGGTGCATCCAAGTTTGCCTGGTTCGGCGGAAAACACAGTGACAATGCCATAACAACGGCTCGCTCCAAGATGCTTGATAAAGTACATCGCAGCGATCTGGTCGTCCATGATATTGTCGTGGAAGATTATGATCATGGTGTCGTCGATGTCGGTTTATAGATTCATAAGTTAACGAATTTGATAAAATGAAAAAGCTGTGCCTTATAGGGCACAGCTTTTTTGGTGCGAGTGGAGGGATTTGAACCCTCACGTCGTAAGACGCCGGATCCTAAGTCCGGTGCGTCTGCCGTTCCGCCACACTCGCATGCCGATTTTTATTGTAACACGGCTGTTTTCACGGAGTCAAACTATACTAGTCGATGACCAGTCCTACAGGGCAGTGGTCACTGCCTTCAATATTCGTATAAATGAAGGCTTCTTTTAAGCGGCTGTCTAAAGCGGATGAAGTAATGAAGTAATCGATACGCCAACCGGAGTTGTTCTGTCTGGCCTTAAAACGATAAGACCACCAGGAGTAGACGCCTTCTTTGTCGGGATAGAAGTAGCGCCACGTATCCGTAAATCCGGCAGCGAGAAGTTCGGTCATTTTAGCCCGTTCTTCATCGGAGAAACCTGCATTTTTGCGATTTGTCTTCGGATTTTTCAAATCTATTTCTTCGTGAGCCACATTTAAATCGCCGCAGAAAATGACCGGCTTGGTTCGATTCAATTCGGTCACATAGTTGCGAAAGTCGTCTTCCCAACGCATCCGATAATCCAGACGAGCCAATTCACTTTGGCTGTTGGGGGTGTAACAGGTAATAAAATAGAAGTCTTCAAATTCTAAGGTAATAAGGCGTCCTTCATGGTCATGTTCATCAATATTCATACCGTAAGAGACGGAAAGCGGTTTAATGCGCGTAAAAATTGCCGTGCCGCTATAGCCCTTTTTTTCGGCATAATTCCAGTATTGCTCATAGCCGGGCAGGTCCATTTCTATTTGACCGGCTTGAAGCTTTGTTTCCTGCAAGCAGAAAATATCTGCATCCAGTTCTTTAAATATTTCGGGAAATCCCTTTTTCATAACGGCACGCAGCCCGTTGACGTTCCAAGAGATAAATTTCATAGTAGAGTCCTTTCTTTTACAGAACGGTGTGATTTGATATAATACCAAGTATATTTATCTTACCATAAGATATGGTGAATAGTAAGCATTAAACAGCTTATATAACCGTGCCGGAACAAGATGAAAGGATTGTGGAAAGCGTGTCTGTACATCCCTTGGCGGGACAACGGGTGAGAGCCTGCGATTATCCCGATTTAGAACAAATGAAAAAAGCTTATAATGAAACAATTCCCTGCATAGATGAACCGGCTCAACGGGTTTCCTTCGGAACATCGGGGCATCGCGGCAAAGCCATGGACGGAAGCTTTACGGCTTTACACGTAGGCGCGGTTGTTCAGGCTATCTGCAATTTGCGTCAAAGTTTCGGAGCTGCCGGGCCTGTATTTGTAGGGGCGGATACGCACTATTTGTCCCAACTGGCTTATCAAACGACCTTGAATGTCTTGGCTTACAATAAGATTGTAGCCTGCACGGATTGCGAAGGTGATTTTGTACCGACACCGTCCGTATCGCGTGCCGTTCTTCGCTATAATGAAAACCGTTCGGAAAAGCGGGGTGACGGTATTATCATAACGCCGTCTCATAATCCGCCCGACTGTGGCGGTATTAAGTACAATCCCGTAAGCGGCGGGCCGGCAGACAGTACGATTACAAAGGCCGTAGAAAAAGAAGCAAACCGCTTGTTGGAAACCGGGTATACCTTGCCGGAAGCGGAAACACGGCAGGGGGAAAGTCGCATTCCTTATGACTATAAAGGGCTGTATGTAGAGGAACTGTCTCAGGTTATCGATATGGAATCCATAGCCCGGGCGGATCTGCACATTCTGGTCAATGCTCTTGGCGGCTCGGGTATGAATTATTGGCATGCCGTATGTGAAAAGTATCATATTAATGCCGACTTTATTAATGACAGTTATGATCCGCGGTTCACCTTTATGACCTATGATGCCGACGGTAAGGTGCGTATGGATTGTTCATCACCTTATGTCATGGCCGGCGTCATCAAAGACGGTCGTTCATATGACCTCGTGTTGGCCAATGATCCCGATTATGATCGGTTCGGTGTCGTCTGCGGGCCGGAAGGAATGATCGGAGCCAATGCCTTTTTGACGGCTTGCGCCCATTATTTGGGAACACATCGCGACTTTGCCAAAACGGGTATCGGTAAAACTGTCGTAACTACAGAGTTACTGAAAGTCGTTGCCGAAGAACTCCGTGCCGATGTATATGAAGTCCCCGTAGGGTTTAAATACTTTGCCGACCTTTTGTATGAAAAGAAGGTCTTTTTTGCCGGCGAAGAGAGTGCCGGTGCTTCGTTCACAAAGCGTGACGGCAGTGTATGGACAACGGATAAAGACGGCATCATTATGTGTCTTTTGGCGGCAGAAATAAAAGCCGTTACGGGTTTGTCTCCTCTCTCTTATTATGAAAAAGTTTGTAAACAATTGAGTCGAGCTACTTATACGAAACGTTGCGATACGGCCGTATCGAAAGAAGAAAAAATACGTATTGCCGCTTTGGACAAATCCGATATCGGGGCTGATAAGTTGGGTAACGCAACTATTACGGACATTGAGACCCGATCTGCGTACGAAAATCTTCCTATAGGCGGTATTAAAATCAGTACGGCTGACGGTTGGATTGCTGCACGGCCTTCAGGAACGGAAGATTTATACAAGCTATACAGTGAAAGTTACCGGTCGGATGAAGAGGCGGAGAGTCTTTTGCAAGACGGCAAGGTACTTATTGATGAAGCTTTGCGTGACAAGAAATAAAAAAGCGGCGGCCTTATGGTATTTTAATAAACACTTGTGCTATAATGACCGTGGACAGAAGTGTATTCTTTGAATGTTCGTCGCTGAAAGCACGGCATTTCAATTATAAAAAGAAAGTAGGCGTGTTCGGTGCTGGCATATTTCGTACCTTTTTTTATCGGTCTGATTGTTTCATACGCGTTGACTCCGGCCATAAAAAAGCTTGCCGTTCGTGTCGGTGCCGTAGATCGGCCCGAAGCACGTAAGGTGCATACTCATATTATTCCCCGTCTGGGCGGATTGGCCATATTTATCGGATTTATGGCGGCCGTCCTCTTTTCTATGCCCGTATATAAAGAGTTTTTAGGCTTTTTATTAGGCGCTACGGCTATTGTATGCTTGGGGATTTGGGACGACATTAAGAATATACCGGCTAAGGTAAAGCTGACAGGACAGATTATTGCCGCAGCCATTCCCGTAGTCTTCGGTGTACAAATCGAATGGGTAACCAATCCTTTCGGAACCATTTTAATCATTCCCGAATGGTTGGCCGTACCGGTTACGATTTTTTGGATTGTCGGATTTACTAATACAGTGAATCTGATTGACGGTTTAGACGGCTTGGCGGCAGGGGTATCGGTAATTGCTTCTATTTCCATGTTTTTTATGGCTGTCAGTATGAATCAGTATTTGCCGGCTATGATCTTAGTGGCTATGTCGGGGGCTGCTTTGGGATTTTTACAGTATAACTTTAATCCCGCCAAAATCTTCATGGGTGATACAGGCAGCATGCTTCTGGGGTATACTATGGCGGTTGTGGCTGTCTTGGGACTGGTCAAGACAGCGGCAACGGTAGCACTTATTGTACCCATCATCGCCTTAGGTGTACCTATTTTAGATACCCTGTTTGCTATTGTGCGTCGCAAAATGAGCGGCGTTCCTATATTTCAGCCCGATAAAGGGCATTTGCATCACCGTTTACTGGCTTTGGGGATGACTCAGAAACAAGCTGTTCTCAGCATGTACATGGTCAGTGCGGTTTTAGGATTTGTGGCGATTTTCGTTGCCAATGTAAGCTATAAGACCGGTATTGTTACGGTTATCGCCGTCTTGGCTATTATTATTTATTCGGCCCGTCGAATCGGTGTGTTACGGCGCTCCGACAGCACAAACGGCATGAAAAAATAGAAGGGTATACGTCTAAGGAGGCGCTTTCATGATTAAAGTAATGACCGTATTCGGCACTCGACCGGAAGCCATAAAAATGGCTCCTGTCGTATTGGAACTGAAAAAACATCAGGACGAAATCGAGACGGTCGTGGCCGTAACGGCTCAACATCGGCAAATGCTTGATCAAGTGTTGCATTTATTCAAAATCAAACCCGATTACGATTTGGATATTATGTCACAGGGTCAGACTTTATACGACATAACCTCGCGAGCGATGAACGGATTAAAAGAGGTTTTGGAAAAAGAAAAGCCTGACTTGGTTCTCGTTCACGGCGATACGACGACGACCTTTGCCGGTGCTTTAGCTTCTTATTACAGTCAGACTGCGGTCGGACATGTAGAAGCGGGTCTGAGAACAGGGGATATATATTCGCCTTTTCCCGAAGAAATGAATCGTAAGCTCACAGGAGCTATTGCATCTTTTCATTTTGCACCGACGGAAACGGCTAAAGCCAATCTTTTACGTGAAGGTGTGAACCCGGAAAAAATATATGTAACAGGAAATACGGTTATTGACGCCTTAATGAAGACCGTTCGTCCCGACTACGAGTTTGATGACGAGAAATTGCGCCAAATCGACTTTGAACAGCATCGAGTTATCTTATTAACCACACATCGTCGGGAAAATCTAGGGGAGCCAATGCGACATATTTATAAAGCTTTACGTTCGGTCGTACAAGAAACGCCCGATGCGGAAATCGTTTTTCCCGTACATCGCAACCCGCTTGTTCGACAGGTCGTTAACGAAGAACTGGCGGGGGTAGACAGAATCCACCTCATTGAACCGCTTGATTATGAACCCTTTGCCAACCTTATGAGTCGCAGCTATCTGGTGCTGACCGATTCGGGCGGTATTCAGGAAGAAGCTCCGTCTTTGGGAAAACCGGTTCTCGTTTTGAGAAATACGACGGAACGACCGGAAGCGGTAAAAGCGGGAACTGTATCTCTTATCGGTACCAATGTGGATGTCGTTTATGAAACGACGAGACGCCTATTGACTGATAAAAAAGCTTATGAAGCCATGAGCAATGCCGTCAACCCCTATGGTGACGGAAGGGCTTCGGAACGGATTGTTCAAGCTGTGCGTTATGTATACAATGAATGCTCCGAACGGCCTGAAGAATTTAAATAAAATGAATAAATATTCAAAACAAATAGTATGATTAAAAGGCGACAAAATGTCGCCTTTTTTAGTACTCTTTACACTTTTAAACCTTAAGAAAAAAAGGGCTAAGCCCATTCGGTTTTGTTGCATTTTATCAAATGGAAGAGTAAAATATACATCAGGTACGGGGTCAATCGATGCGGATATAATCATTGATTTTTACCGTATTCACTGTAGTTGCCGTGAGGGGTAAATATTCGTGGGCCAAGCAACGGAAGACCGCAAAAAATCACAAAAAAGAAGCGACGGCATGTCGACATTACAGCTCGTAGCCGTAGCCGGTTCATTGGGCCTTACTTTATTTGTGAACATTATTGTCGGTATTTTCATTGGACGCTTTGTGGATTCGTATTTTAATACAAGTCCGTTCGGGCTCATGGCATTTGCACTCTTAGGTTCCGTTACCGGGTTTTGGACTTTGTATAAAAAAGCGGGGACTTTGAATGAACGTGGCAAGTAACAGGGGAAATGAAAGGACGACCGGTGGACGTATTTACTTTATATGTTAAAAAAACGGTAATTCGTCTTGCTGTAGGCACCGTACTGGGGGCTATTGCCGCTTGGGCGGTCGGAGCGGGCGAGTATATTTCCGGATGGATCATCGGTAGCCTGGTCAATCTGTTGTACTTCGTAATGCTCAGCAGTCGGTTAGCGAAATCCGCACGTATGCCGGCCGAACAAGCCTTGGTCTTTATCCGCGGCGGCGTAGTAGTGAGGCTGTTGTTGATTATGCTTGTGCTTATCGTTGTACTGCAATTTCCTCAAATCAGGATTTCCTCCTTTGTGGCAGGTGTCATGATGTACAGAGTACTGATTTTCGGTGAACTTTTTGTCAAGGCGTTACAGCGCATTTTGTAGGAAGGGAGGTGCAGCTTATGGAATTACACGCGGGGCATCATACGGTTGTTCAGTTGTTAGGGTTAAATGTCAATATTGACACCTTGATGATGACATGGATTGTTGCCGCCATCGTTATTGTGGTTACACTGTTGGCGACGCGGGGACGTGCCTTGGTACCGAGCGGTATGCAAAACGGCATGGAAATGATTGTTGAAGCCTTACTTGAACAGTTTAAAGAAAACCTGGGACCTAAATACGGTCAGGTTACATCTGTTCTCTTAACCATGTTTTTGTTCATTTTCTTTGCTAATGAATTCGGTCTGTTACCGAATCCGGGTGTATTATCATCACCTACAAATGATTTGAACACGACCGTAGCATTGGCTTTGGTCGCATCGTTTTTGACACATGCGTTGTATATTCGCAATCAGGGTGCCGGAAAGTATTTCAAACATTTCTTCCAGCCTTTTGTATTGTTCTTCCCCATCAACTTAATGGAAGAATTTACAAAACCGTTGACATTGTCATTCCGTCTTTTCGGTAATATTTTGGCCGGTGAAATTTTGATGGAAGTGCTGTATGAACTGGTACCTGTAGGCGTGCCGCTCATTTGGCTCGTGTTCAGCTTGGTTATCGGTTTAATCCAGGCATTTATCTTTACTATTTTGACAACATCTTATTTAGCTCCGTCGTTCCACGGATCACATTAAATTTTTACATATCTGGGAGGGTTATAACTTATGGAAAAGGCAATTGTTTTGGCATTCTCGGCATTCGGTGCTTGCTTGGGTATTGGTTTGGCAGCTTTGGGCGCGGCTCTTGCCGACGGCAATGCGGCTTCGAAAATGTTGGAAGGTACGGCACGTCAGCCTGAAATGGGCGGCAAGCTCCTTACGAACATGCTTATCTCTATCGGCTTGATTGAATCTATTCCTATTATCGCTGCCGTTATCGCCATTGTATTGGTATTCGCCAATCCGTTTGTAAGTTTACTCTAATTTGAATAAAGAAGTGTTACTTACCGAAACGGGGAGGGAATACCATTGATCAGTATAAACGGTACTTTGCTTTTCCAATTCCTCAACTTCTTTGTTCTGGTCGCTATTTTGGCCAAGTTTGCTTATAAACCGATGTTGAAGGTTCTGGAGGAACGGAGAAACAAGATTTCGTCCGACTTGAACGATGCGGAACAGTCGCGTTTGGCTGCAGAAAAACTGAAAGCCGATTACGAACAACAGTTGCAAACGGCTCAGGAAAAAGCGCAGGCGATTATCGATAAGGCCGTTAAGCAGGCGGAAGCGGAAGGACAGGCGCAACTCGATGCCATCCGTACGCAAATTGCCCGCGAAAAGGAATTGGCACACGCCGAAATCGTCAGTGAACGTGAAGCCGCTCTTCGCGAAATGAGGCAAGAAGTAGTTTCCCTGTCTATGGCTGTGGCAGAAAAATTACTGGAAAAAAATATGGATACGGACATGAACTCCAAATTGATTAAAGAGTGCATGGATCGTATGGATGCGAAACGGATCGCAAGGTAGGCACTTATGATACCTGAATCCGTATACTCAAAATACAGCCAGGCCATGTTTGATATTGCTCAATCGGATAATTCGCTTGATACCGTACTGGCGGATATGAAAACGGTCCGCACGGTAATGCGTGAAAACGAAAATCTCAGAAAGTTTTTGGGCAATCCTCTGGTTACGGCGAAAGCCAAAAAAGAAACGCTTGAAAAGATTTTTGCTTCTTCCGTTTCATCCATTGTTTGCCAATTTCTCTACGTTATGGTAGACCGTCGTCGGGAAGCGGCAATTACGGAAGCTGTGGAAAACTTTATCGATTTGGCTCGGGCCGCACAGAATATTGAAGTGGCCAAAATACGTGTCATTAAGCCGCTAACAGCGGAAGAAGAAACGGCACTCGTGAAGAAGCTGGAAACTATGACCGGAAAGAAAATCGAACCGATGTACTATACGGACCCGTCTATCTTGGGCGGCGTCGTTATACAAATCGGCGATCAGGTTATTGACGGCAGCTTGAAACGACAAATCCGGAATATGGAACACGCCTTATTGCAAGGCAGTGTAGCAAACGAGGTGACGGACTAGAAATGAACATGAAGCCTGAAGAAATTACGGCTATAATCAGAAAACAAATCGAAGACTATAATGTCGAAACGAATGTGGACGACGTCGGTACGGTCCTTGAAGTCGGTGACGGCATCGCTCACATTTACGGTTTGGATAAGGCCATGTCCGGGGAATTATTGGAATTACCTCACAATGTATATGGCTTAGCCTTAAACTTGGAAGAAGATAATGTCGGCGCCGTATTGCTCGGTGAAGACGACTTGATTAAAGAAGGCGATACGGTTCGTCGTACAGGTCGCGTTATGAGCGTTCCTGTAGGTGACGGTATGATCGGCCGTGTCGTAAATCCCCTGGGGGCTCCTATTGACGGCAAAGGCGACATTCAGACGAAAGAAACGCGTCGTATTGAAGTCCAGGCGTCGGGTATTGCCGACCGCCAACCTGTAAAGGTACCTTTGCAGACAGGGATTAAAGCTATCGACTCGATGGTTCCTATCGGTCGAGGCCAACGTGAATTGATTATCGGTGACCGCGGCACCGGCAAAACGGCTATTGCCATCGATACGATTATCAATCAGAAGGATAGCGGCGTTATTTGTATCTATGTTGCCATCGGTCAGAAGGCATCTACGGTAGCTCGTGTAGTTCGCACTCTCGAAGAACACGGCGCTATGGCGTATACCATTGTCGTTGCCGCAACGGCTTCCGACGGGGCACCGCTTCAATACTTGGCTCCTTATGCCGGCGTATCCATGGGTGAATACTTCATGGCCCAGGGCAAAGATGTACTGTGCGTATATGACGATTTGTCCAAACATGCTCAGGCATACCGTGCCATGTCGTTGTTATTACGTCGTCCGCCCGGACGTGAAGCATATCCCGGCGACGTATTTTATTTACATTCGCGTCTTTTGGAACGTGCTGCCAAGCTGTCCGATGAATTGGGTGGCGGTTCTATTACGGCTTTGCCTATTATCGAAACATTGGCAGGCGACGTTTCGGCTTATATTCCGACAAACGTTATTTCTATTACGGATGGACAGATTTTCTTGGAAACGGAATTATTTAACTCCGGTGTGCGTCCGGCTATTAACGTCGGTCTGTCCGTATCTCGTGTAGGCGGTTCGGCTCAGATTAAAGCCATGAAGAAAATTGCCGGCACCTTGCGTTTGGACTTGGCACAGTATCGTGAATTGGCGGCTTTCGCACAGTTCGGATCCGACCTCGATAAGAGTACGAAGGCTCAAATCGACAGAGGCGAACGGACGATGCAGATGCTCGTACAACCTCAGTACCAGCCGATGGCTGTTGAAGACCAGGTTATGCAGATTTACTTAGCCGTAAAAGGCTATCTCATGCCGATTAAGGTTGAAGACGTTGCGGAATTTGAAGAAAAATTCATCAAGTTCATGCATGCTCAGTATCCCGATGTGGGCAGCCACATTAAAGACACGAAGCAACTCGGTGAAGAAGATGAAGCTATCCTCAAGAAGGCGGTTGAAGAATTTATTAAATTGTTCGGCGCCGACCATGAACTCGTTAAAGAGGAGGAATAGTCTATGCCGAGTGCACGCGAGATAAACAGACGGATTAAGTCCGTAACGAATACTCAACAGATTACGAAGGCCATGAAGATGGTATCTTCCGTACGTCTGCGTCGTGCACAGGATCGCGCTTTGGCAACGGCTCCTTTTACCGATAAAATCGAAGCCATGTTGCGTCGATTGGCAGCTGCCGCAAGCGGTGAAGCCGGTCCCCTGTTTGAACAACGGGAAGTAAAACGTACTTGCTATATTGTTGTCGGTGCCGATAAAGGCTTGGCCGGAGCTTTCAGCTCGAATATCAATAAAGCCATGGCCGCTATCGTTGCCGAAAAGGGCAGAGATGCGGTAACCTTTCTCGTGACCGGTCGTAAGCCCGTTGAGTATTTGAAACGCCTTCGTATTACACCTGCCGGCAAGTGGAGCGGGTTTTCGGATAAGCCGCAGTATCATCACGCTCAAACCGTTATGCATGAAGCGGTGAAACGCTTTATGGACGGTGAAGTGGATGAAGTCTGTGTTTTATATACGAAATTCCGTTCGGCCCTGGTTCAGGACGTAACCGTATCCAAGCTGCTTCCTATTGATGCGGATTTGAACGAAGAAGAAGGAGTGAAGGAAGAATATCTTTTTGCTCCCGACAGTAACCAAGTTCTCACATCCTTGGTGCCTACGTATTTGGAAGCCTTTGTCTATAACAGTCTGCTTCAGTCGGCGGCGAGTGAACTCGGAGCCCGCATGACGGCCATGACATCGGCAACGGATAATGCAGGCGAACTGATCGACCGCCTGACGGTTCATTATAACAAGGTACGTCAGGCAGGCATTACGAACGAATTGACGGAAATCGTCAGCGGTGCGAATGCGTTGCAGTAAGATACAAGTATTAAAGTAGAGAGGAGAACCTCTTCATGAGTGATAATTTTGGTAAAGTCATCCAGGTCATCGGCCCGGTAATTGACGTGCGATTTTCTGTGGAAAAAGACTTACCGCCTATTTACACGGCTATCCGCATTACAGGCGGCGAAGGTGACCAGACCGTAAATCTCGTAGCCGAAGTCATGCAGCATTTGGGCGACGATGTTGTCCGTTGCGTTGCCATGAGCTCTACGGACGGCTTGGTGCGCGGTATGGCCGCTGAAAATACGGGTGCTCCTATTCGCGTTCCTGTTGGTCAGGGCGTGTTGGGACGTATTTTCAACGTCCTCGGCGAAGCGGTTGATAAGGTAGACGAACCGGTAAAGGCTGAAGATTATTGGCCGATTCACCGGCCGGCACCTAAATTTGACGACTTGTCGCCGACGATGGAAATCCTGGAAACAGGGATTAAGGTCGTTGACCTTATCGCTCCTTATGCCAAGGGCGGTAAGATCGGCCTCTTCGGCGGTGCCGGTGTAGGTAAGACGGTCCTTATTATGGAATTGATTCATAACGTCGCAACGGAACACGGCGGCTACTCCGTATTTACGGGCGTAGGTGAACGTACACGTGAAGGTAACGACTTGTGGAACGAAATGAAGGAATCGGGCGTTATCAGTAAGACCGCTTTGGTATACGGTCAGATGAACGAACCTCCCGGAGCTCGTATGCGCGTAGGCCTTACGGGTCTTACAATGGCGGAATACTTCCGCGATAAAGAACATCAGGACGTGCTTTTGTTCGTTGACAACATTTTCCGTTTCATTCAGGCCGGTTCGGAAGTATCGGCATTGCTCGGTCGTATTCCGTCAGCCGTAGGTTATCAGCCTACGCTCGGCACGGACGTCGGCGCCTTGCAGGAACGTATTACGTCGACGAAGGAAGGTTCGATTACATCGGTACAGGCCGTTTACGTCCCTGCCGATGACTTGACTGACCCGGCTCCGGCCGCTACGTTCGCCCATTTGGATGCAACGACCGTATTGTCTCGTCAAATCGCCGAATTGGGTATTTACCCGGCCGTCGATCCCCTTGACTCGACATCGCGTATTTTGGATCCCCATATTATCGGGGAAGAACATTACGAAACGGCTCGCGAAGTACAGGCAATCCTTCAAAAGTACAAGGATTTGCAGGATATTATCGCCATCTTGGGTATTGATGAATTGTCGGAAGATGATAAGCTTACGGTTGCACGTGCTCGTAAGGTACAGCGTTTCCTCAGTCAGCCTTTCGCCGTTGCGGAACAGTTTACGGGTCAACCCGGTCGCTATGTTCCGTTGAAAGAAACTATTGCGGGCTTTAAAGAAATTCTTTCCGGTAAGTGCGATGACATGCCGGAACAAGCTTTCTATCTGGTCGGCAATATTGAGGAAGCGTACGAAAAGGCTAAGACTCTGAAGGGAGAATAGTCTATGGAAGAAACCGCTAGAACGCTCCGTCTGGAGGTCATTACACCTGATGCTTCCGTATATTGCGATGATGTAGAGTTTGTTCTTGTGCGCGCTTTAGACGGTGATTTGGGTGTCATGCACGGTCATGCACCCTTAATCGCATCTCTTGACATTTGGCCCCTTACGGTTACCAAAGAGGGAGCGGAAAAGAAGATCGCCGTTGCCAAAGGTTTCATGGAAGTCAATGATAATAAGGTCACCATCGTAACGCCGGCGGCCGAACTTCCTGAAGACATTGACGTAAAGAGAGCGGAAGCCGCTAAACATAGAGCGGAAGACCGCTTAGCAAGCAAGAATGAAAAAATCGACCACGTTCGTGCCGAATTGGCATTGAAACGGGCCATTCAGCGTCTGGATGTAGTAAAGACCTTTTCAGGCCGGTAGTTGCAGATAACTGAATAAGTTGATAGGCTCAAAATGCCGGACAGGCAATGTGAAAGTACATAGTCTGTCCGGCGTTTTGTATACTGTGAAGGCTTGCCGATACATCGTAGCCGTGCGATGTATATAAGTCTATTTGGGTGTAAAGTAGCGGTTTTTCACGGTTTTTTGTATATCGGCATTTTACTTTGACATAGCAAAAATCAGTGTGATATGATGACTTTAAGTTTTAAACTATACTGATTTAGGGGGATTAAAATGAAGTATAATTTTGATGAGATTGTCGATCGTCGGCATACAAATGCCATGAATACGGACGGATTCCGCGGTTATATTTTTCATGATTTTGAAGGAAAAAAGAAGTTCCCTTTTAAGGACGAAGAATTTATTCGCATGTGGGTAGCCGATATGGAATTTGCCATGTGCCCCCATATTATTGATGCTATAAAAGAACGCTTGGATAAGCGAATTCTCGGCTATAGTCAGGTTTTTGAACAGGAATTTTACGACGCTTATAACAAGTGGAGTAAAAAAATGTACGACTGGACTTATGAACGAAAGGATTTCTGCTTTTCTCTCGGCATCATTCCCGCTCTTTATAAGTTGACGGAATTTATTTTGACGGACCACGAATACGCCATTGTCAATACTCCGGCTTACGGATACTTTAAGCATCCTTTAACGTACAACGGAAAACAGGCCGTTTTCAATCGTCTGGTTAAAGATCAAAAGGGCGTTTGGCAAATCGACTTTGACGCTTTGGAAAGGGCGGCCGCACATCCTATGGCGAAGCTTTTGATTTGGTGTAACCCTCAAAATCCGACCGGACGTGTATGGACGGAAGAGGAATTGAAGAAGGTTGCAGCTATTGTGGAAAAACATAACCTTTGGATTATTAGCGATGAAATTCATTGTGACCTTCTGCGCCAAGGGAAGCGGCACATTCCTATGGCTAAAATTATGCCCGATTATGACAAACTTATTGTTTGCACCTCTGCTTCTAAATGCTTTAATATGGCGGGACTTATGTTTGCGGAAATCCTGATTCGAGATGAAACGTTGAAAGAATGGTATATTGCCTATACCAATTCGTACGCTATGAACGTTAATCCCTTAGCCATTGCGGCTCATCAGGCAGCCTATGAAAAAGGCGGGGAATGGCTTGATCAAATGAAGACGTACTTGGACGGAAACTTCGCCTTTGTTAAGGAGACACTCGACAGGGAACTGCCGGAAACACATTTTGTCATTCCCGATGCTACCTATCTGGCATGGGTGGATTTAAGTGCTTATCTGGCTGACGTAGAAGATATTCCCGATTTCTTCGCCAACAAAGCCGGTGTTCTTCTCGAAGGAGGGGATGCTCTCTTCGTAGACAATGCACAGGGCTATGTACGACTCAACCTGGCTATGCCCCGGTCCCTTGTAGAAGAAGGGCTGAAACGGATTGTAAAGGCTATTAAAGAAAGAACATAAAGCAGAGTAAACCGCCTGTTTTTCGAAAGACAGGCGGTTTTTGTATGCAAAAGATATGATAAATATTTTTAAATCGTATTTATTTTACAAGAAAGTATTTGAGAGGATGTTTATCAGGATAGATATGAGAAGCAACCCCGTCAGTGATAGAAGGATAGGCAAAGTTTCTTGTAAATTACGTCAAATCAACACACATAAAAATAGCAGGCATATTCGCCCGTAGCCTTACGCATCATTCCGGGTAACAACCATTCCACTATTATGAATATAGCAAGAAAATAAAGCCGCATGCAAATAAAAAATCACCGAGTGGTACGCAGCCCATGGAGTCCGATTCTCCTCGGCTAGAAAACGTATCAGATCGATGATTATTTCGATTACAGTATAGCAGATGAAAAGGTCTTATGCAAAACAAAAGGAAGGGTTCAAAGAAATAAATAGTGCAAAAACAATTGTTAAACGGCATCAGGTAATGATTTCAGAGTCGTATAAGAATATACGCTTCATTTAAGGCAGTATACCCGGCTATTTTGATTTGTGGAAGGTAACATAAGTGTGGAGTATCCTTCTTTTCGTACTGTTGCAGTCTTCCGTAATATGGTATCATTAAATGTAAAAACGAATTTCAAAAGTATTATAAAAAGAAGGTAACGGAGACTATACATGGATTTATTGGCAAGTAAGCACTATTGTTTAATGACCTACGGTTGTCAGATGAACGAGTCCGATTCGGAACGGTATGCAGGGCAGTTGGAAGAGCTGGGATACACGCCGACGGAAGATCCGGAGTTGGCTGATGTCATTCTTATGAATACGTGTTGTGTACGTGAGACGGCGGAAGACAAGGTACTGGGAAAAATCGGCGAGTTTAAGCATTTGAAGGCGCGGAACAAGGATTTGATTTTAGCCGTAACGGGGTGCATGGCTCAGGAATGGCAGGACCGTCTCTTTAAACGGGCCCCTCATTTGGACCTGGTCATCGGCACACATAATATACATAAGCTCATTGATTTAATCAAGGAAAAAGAGGGACAGAAGGAAAGCCACATGTTGGCTACGGAAATGGAAGACAATGTATTCCACGCCGTACCGACGAAGCGATTCCAGAAGTTCTTCGCCTGGGTTCCCATTATGAACGGGTGCAATAAGTTTTGTACGTATTGTATTGTTCCGTATGTGCGCGGTCGCGAAGTGAGCCGCCCCCTTGAAGAAATTGTAGAAGAAATTCACAATTTAGCAAAAGAAGGCTATAAGGAAATTACACTACTGGGTCAAAACGTCAATTCATATGGGCTAGATTTTAAGGACGGTACGGATTTTTCAGCTCTTTTATATGCTATAGAAGACATTGACGGCATTGAACGGGTTCGTTATATGACCAGCCATCCGAAGGATATGACTTTTACCATGATAGACGCCATCGCTCAGTGCAAGAAGGTAGTATCCCATATTCATTTGCCTGTGCAGAGCGGGTCTACGGAACTTTTAAAACGCATGAATCGCGGTTATACGACGGAACACTATGAAGAACTGGTTTCGTACATTCGCGAAAAGATGCCTCAAGCCGTCTTGACGACCGATATTATTGTCGGTTTTCCCGGTGAAACGGAAGCCATGTTTCAAGAAACTCTGGATTTATTGAGGCGCGTACGCTACGACATGGCCTATACCTTTATTTATTCGCCCCGTACGGGAACGCCGGCAGCGACGATGGATAATCAGATTTCTCAAGATGAAAAGAGCCGACGTTTGAAGCGATTGGCTGATGTGCAGAATGAAATCAGCCTGGCTTATAACGTAAAGATGGAAGGTAAAGACTATGAAGTCATTGTCGAAGGACCTACGAAAAATGATGAAAATCATTGGTTCGGCAGGACGCGAGGCAATAAGATGATCATTTGGGAAAACGACGGGACGAGCGTCGTCGGTGATACTATACGAGTGCATGTGGATAAGGGACAGACTTGGGTCCTTAAAGGTCATGTCCTGAAACGGGAGGAAGATTGTGGCCGAAGAAATGAAGTTAACGCCCATGATGAAGCAGTATCTGGAAGTCAAGGAGACGTGTGCCGATAAACTGCTGTTTTTTCGCTTAGGCGATTTTTATGAATTATTTTTTGAAGATGCCTTGACGGCGTCGCGTGAATTGGATTTAACCTTGACCGGCCGTGCCGGCGGCAATAAGGAACGCGTACCCATGTGCGGCGTTCCCTTTCATTCTGCCGATACATATATTGAACGCCTTGTTCATAAGGGTTATAAAGTCGCCATTTGCGAGCAAATGGAAGATCCGAAGTCTGTAAAAGGTCTTGTGAAGCGAGAAATCATTCGTGTCATTACGCCCGGTACAGTGACGATGGAGCATGCCGTGGCGTCGAAGAAGAATAACTATATTGCCGCTGTAGGGGAAGAAGACAGCGGTATTCAGCTTGTACTGACGGATGTGACGACAGGAGAAGCTCTGTGGATGGCCTGCGGAGACGACGAAACCCAAGATCGACTTTTTGATGTCTTTGCCTTGTATGAACCGGCGGAAGTGGTATATACGAAGGAGTCGGCAATTATTACCTCTTTACGCCGTTTCGTTACGGAACGGCTGAATCATTGTGCTTTTACGCTCTACGAGGTGCAAGGGGATATAGACTATTCACGTACAGGTGTCGATTATTTTGATGAAGACGCTTTTCAGGCGGCAAGGGAAGCGGCCTACACTATCGGTATCTTGTTGTCCTATGTAAAAGAGACGGTGAAGGCAGACGTCTTTCATATCGCTTCGTTGAGGCCTTTGACGACAGAACGCAATATGCTTATTGATGCATCGAGTCTACGCCATTTGGAAATTACTCAGAACGTACGTGACGGTCGCCGCAAGGGAACTCTTCTCGACGTACTGGACCGGACGAAGACGGCTATGGGCGGACGTTTATTGCGTAAGTGGTTGGAAGCCCCTTTGTTGAATCTTCACGATATAACGGAACGGCAAGACGGCGTAGAGGATTTGGTACGCCATGAAATTATGCGTCAGGACTTGGGCGATACGTTGGATAAGATTTATGACTTCGAACGTATTTTGACACGTATCGGCACGGGTACGGCCGGGCCTAAGGATATGACGGCTTTGCGTGAATCGTTACGTATTCTGCCGGACGTAAAGCATATCTTATCACAAGCGGGAGCACCTATTTTACAAAGACTGAATGAATGCATGGATGTTCATTCTTACGTGTACGATTTGCTTTGTCGTGCCGTTAAGGAAGAACCGGCTGCGGTTATTCGTAACGGCGGTGTCATTCGTGACGGATATAATGAAGAATTGGATGAAATTCGCAGCATATCCGAAAACAGTCATGCCTTTTTACGTGACTTGGAAGAACGGGAGAAAGAAAGTACTGGAATTAAGCTGAAAATCGGCTATACGAAGGTATTCGGCTATTATTTTGAAATCTCCCACGCCAATACAAAACCGATTCCGCCTTATTATGTACGTAAACAGACCTTGGTCAACGCGGAACGGTATATTACTCCGGAACTGAAAGATTTTGAAGTAAAGGTATTGACTTCTCAGGAACGATTGACCGCTTTGGAGTATAAACTGTTTACACAGTTGCGCGAAGAAGTTCGCGGTCATATTGCGGCCATGCAGGAAACGGCTCGTGCCGTAGCCGTAGCGGACAGCTTGTACAGCCTGGCCGTATGTGCCAAGGAGAATCGCTACGTACGGCCTGCATTAAACAGTCGTGAAGTCATTCGCATCGAAGAAGGTCGTCATCCCATTATTGAGCAATATAATAAAAACGAACTCTTTGTGCCTAATGATGTTACGCTTAACCATACGGATCACGAAGTTCTTGTTATAACGGGACCCAATATGGCCGGTAAATCGACGTATATGCGTCAGACGGCAGTCTTGATATTAATGGCACAGACGGGATCTTTTATCCCTGCCGAGAGTGCCGATATTTGCCCTGTTGACAGGATTTTTACGCGTATCGGCGCCAGTGACGATATTTTAACGGGTCAAAGTACGTTTATGACGGAAATGAAGGAAGTATCCTATATTTTAAAACACGCTACGTGTCGCAGTTTGTTGATTTTGGACGAAATCGGCCGAGGCACGAGTACCTTCGACGGAATGTCCATTGCCAAGGCGGTTATTGAGTATTGTTTAAAACACGTTCACGCATTTACTCTCTTTGCCACGCACTATCATGAATTGGTTTCCATGGCGGACGAATCGAGTCTTTTGAAGAACTATACTGTCGCCGTTCGAGAACGGGGCAAGTCCATCAAGTTCTTGCGGCGTATTATACCGGGCGGAGCCGATCGCAGTTACGGCTTGCATGTAGCTCGTTTGGCGGGTCTTCCCGAAGGTCTTTTGAAGCGTGCCGAAGTTATTTTGGAAGAATTGGAAGGCGGGGCTGCGGCAGTGCCTTCGCGGCAGACCCCCGATGAGGAAGCGACTTATGCGGTACCGGGACTGTTTACAGATGCCGTAACGGACAAGTTGCTCCATGTGGATGTTATGAGTATGACCCCTATCGAAGCCATTTCGTTTTTGCATGATTTGCAACGTGAAGCCAAGAAAGGAAGCGGTATTTCGTGAGCTCCATTATACATGTACTTGATGAAAAAACGGCCAATAAAATTGCAGCCGGTGAAGTAGTTGAACGTCCCTCTTCGGTTATTAAGGAGTTGACGGAAAATGCCCTGGATGCAGGAGCTACAACGGTAGAAATAGAAATTGCCGACGGAGGCAGTTCATATATGCGTGTCAGCGATAACGGCAGCGGCATGAGTGAAGAAGATGCGAAAAAGAGTATTATTCGTCACGGAACGAGTAAGATAAGTTCTATTGAAGATATTTTTTCCATTACCTCCTTAGGATTTCGCGGTGAAGCCGTGCCGAGTATAGCCGCCGTTTCCGAACTGGTCATGACGACGCGCATGAATGATACGGACCTGGCTTTTCGTATGGTACTGTCGGGCGGTTCCGTTAAAGAAGAAGAACACACGGGTGCTTCCGTCGGTACGACCATGGAAGTGCGCAACTTGTTCTTCAATACGCCGGCTCGAAAAAAGTTTATGAAAAGTGAACGGACGGAAAGTTCGAAGATTTCCGATATTATTACGAAGCTGGCCCTAACTCGTCCGGACGTGGCCTTTACGTTTATTAACAACGGCCGCACGGTCTTACAGACAGGCGGAACGGGGGATGATTTGGAAACGATTGCCGCCATTTACGGCGCGGCTGTAGCCAAGGAAGTATTTCCCGTAACTTATGAAAATGAAAATTTTACAATACACGGCTTTGTCGGTAAGCCGTCCTTATTAAAGAGTACGCGTGCCTGGCAGACATGTATAGTCAATAGACGGGTCATTCACAATGCTGTCGTCTTTAAGGCTATTGAAAACGCCTACCATGCCATGTTACCCAAGTCGGGATATCCTTTTGCCCTCTTGTATGTCGAAACGGATCCGGCAACTATTGATGTAAACGTTCATCCGGCTAAGACGGAAATCAAGTTTGCCGATGAACAGCAGATGTATCGAGCCGTATATCATTGTATTATTACGGCCTTAATGAGTCGGGAAAAGCCCGAACAAATTGCGACACCCGTTAATTTGTCAACGCGCCAAATTGAAAAGGCTGTGCCTGCGAAAGAAGTTGAGAACAGACAGGGAAGCTTTACCTTCTCTACACCTCGAGACGGTGGATTTTCGACTGAGGTGCGAAAAAATAATGGCGGCTCGTTGGAACACGGTTATGTGCCTGTACAACGGCAAGATAAGCCTTATACGCCGGAACCTCATGTAAAAGCGTATGCGGCGGGAGAAGAAAATCCGTTCTCGGCAGTTCGGGAAGAGTTATCGGAGTCGGTGAAGGAACATTCCGTTATTCATTTTGACGGTGATGAAGACGTCTTCATTCCCTTGGGGGCCGTAGCGGATTGCTATATTGTGGCGAAGAAGGGTGAAGATTTATATATTATCGATCAACATGCAGCCCATGAACGGGTTCGGTATGATAAATTCTGTAAACGTACGGAAAGTATGCCCAGTCAACAGTTGTTGACCGCCGAGTTTGTCGAAGCCGACAGTAGTGACATGCAACTGTTTTCGGAAAAAGAAGAGGTTTTTCGAGATTTAGGCTATATTTATACGGAGGCAGGCCCGACGACCTTGCGGATGGAAGCAATTCCCGCTGATTTACCTACGTCACATATTGCCGATTCGTTGCAGGAAATTTGTCATATTTTGCATGAAAGTCCGCAGACGGATAAGGCGACGCTACGCCATTCGGCCTTGGCATATTTGTCGTGCCACGGAGCGGTAAAGGCCGGAGATACCTTGAATGTTCGAGAAATGAAGGAATTGTTGGAAGCCCTCTTCCATACGGAAACTCCTTATGTATGCCCGCACGGACGCCCTATTATCGTTCGCTTTACGCCCGGCGAATTGGCAAAGTTATTTAAACGGACTTAAGATGGAAAGAGTACCTGTTTATGTGACTACGTCTTTAAAAGGTGAAGTATCGTTAAAAGACGAAGCGAAAGCTTGGGCCGATGAGGTCGGCGCCCATTTTGTACCTCGCCAAGGACGAAGGGAAGAAGAACTTCACAATCTGTATGAAGACCTGATTATATATACGAACATGGGGCCTGAAATACGGACTGAAGGCGGCAGGCATCGCTTTCATCCCAGTATGGCGGAGTTGCGTATCCGTCAAATCGATTCGGGGAAGGGCGATCGCTTTCTTGATGCCGTTGCCGCTACGAGACCTGTTGAGTTTCTGGACTGTACCTGCGGTCTCGGCTCGGATGCCCTCGTCGCCTCTTACGGATTGCCTCGGGGGTCTCGCGTCTATGCCGTAGAGGCGTCTCCTTTACTCGCAAGAGTAACGGCTTGGGGATTTTCCAGATATGTACATGAACGCCGGGCTGTAACGGAGGCTTTACGACATATACATTTGACGTACAATACTTACGAGTCCGTTCTTACTTCGATTGAGGATAAGTCGTACGATATTATTTATTTTGATCCCATGTTTACCCGGCCCGTTCAAGAAAGCAGTAATTTTACGCCTTTACGTGATGTTGTTTGTCATGGCCCTTTGACGACGGATATGATAGATTTGGCTCTTTGTAAGGCCAGAAAACGAGTGGTCATTAAAGGACGTGATTTTTCGGAATTATCCGGAAAATATGATAATTTAAAAGTCGGCGGCGGAAGATACAGTCGTATTTCTTATGCCGTATTGGAGTGTAGTCGTAAATGAATGAAATAATCGCCATCATCGGCCCTACGGCTGTGGGTAAGACGGCGCTCAGTTTTAAACTGGCCGAACGGTTTCAAACGGAATTAGTATCGGCCGATGCGTATCAAGTATATAAGGGCATGGACATCGGTACGGCTAAGGCGACCAAGGATGAGCTGGCGACCTATCGCCACCATCTTATAGATATTATCGAACCGAATGAAGACTTTTCTGCTGCAGCCTTTCAAGAGGCGGCACGTACTACGATTGAAGACTTGCATGAAAGAGGTAAGATTCCCATCCTCGTCGGCGGTACGGGACTGTACGTACAGTCTCTTTTGGAAGGATACGAGTTTAAGGCGAAGCGTCATTCCAAGGAAGAACGGCAGGCCGCTTCGAGCCGTATTGCCGCTTTGTCGGAAGAAGAGTTGAAAGCGTACATTACAGAAAAAACGGGATACGAACCTCCGGATTGGCACGAGTTATTGTCCAATTCTCATCGGCTTGTCCGCTTGGTAGGTGCAATTGAAAAGGGAGAAGGTGCGGCGGCGGTTATGCCGCAAAAGGCGGGCGGTCCGCTTTATCATGCCTTCGTCATTGGCTTATCCTTACCGCGACAGGTCTTGTATGAGCGTATCGAAAAGCGGATAGATGCCATGATTGAATCCGGTTGGATCGACGAGGTACAGCAGTTGTTGCAAGACGGCGTGTTGCCTGAAGCTCAGGCCATGAAGGCCATTGGGTATAAGGAACTGGTCCTGTATCTGGACGGTCAGTTATCGCTAGAGGCGGCGAGTGAGCTTATTAAGAAGAGAACTCGTCATTTTGCGAAGCGGCAAATGACGTGGTTTAAGCGCATGCCGTATATTCGATGGTATGAAAAGGATGATTTTGTAACGGAAGTTGAATTGGCCTCTGCCGTTATTCAAGATATAGAAAATGAATGGGGCTCGAAAGTCGAGCAAAGGGTGAAATAACGTGGATATTGAACAAATCAGACGGGAAGCATTAAAAGAATGTGCCGAACAATTTGAACGAATCGACCATACGGCGCTGAAGAATACGCAAAAGGTCTTGGAAGCTTTTAAAGAGGCTCGTCTTTCGGCTTATCATTTTGCCGGATCCAGTGGTTACGGATACAGTGACATAGGTCGGGAAAAGCTTGACGAAGTGTATGCCGGAGTATTTAAGGCCGAAAAGGCTATTGTCAGGCCTCATTTTGTATCGGGAACTCATGCCTTGGCTACGGTGTTATGCGCTCTCTTGGAAAAAGGAGACCTGCTTGTTTCTTTAATCGGGGCTCCTTACGATACGATGCAGGGAGTCATCGGCTATGCCAGAGACAGTCGCAATTCTTTAAAAACCAAAGGCGTACAGTATGAAGAGGTACCCTTGAAGGATAATACCTATGATTTAGAAGGGATTCGTCGAGTCGTGTCCGAACGTAAGCCCACAATGGTGCTTTTACAACGTTCGCGAGGTTACAGCTCTCGGCCGTCTTTACGCATAGAAGATATTCGCAAGATTTTAGAGATTGTGCGCGAAGCAAGTCCTCAGACTATTTGCTTTGTCGACAATTGTTACGGTGAATTTGCGGCAGAAGAAGAACCGCTTGAGGCGGGAGCACACATTATTGCCGGCTCGCTCATTAAGAATCCCGGTGGCGGTTTGGCTCCGACAGGCGGATATATCGCCGGTCGTGCCGATTTGGTGGAAAAGGCCGCCGATTACTTGACAGCACCCGGATTAGGCGATGAATTGGGGTCTTATACGCCGGGATACAGACTTTTTTTTCAAGGCCTTTTTATGGCACCTCATGTGACGGCGCAGGCTATTAAGGGTGCCGTTTTTGCCGCCGCCGTATTTGCCCGACTGGGTTTTGACGTAGCGCCTAAAGCATCCGAATTGCGGTGTGATTTAATTCAAACGGTCTCGCTTAGAAATCAACGCAATATGGAGCTCTTCTGCCGGGGCATTCAGAGTTTTTCGCCTGTCGATGCCCATGTTACACCTATTGCCGACGATATGCCGGGATATGCTGATAAAATCATTATGGCTGCCGGTGATTTTGTTCAAGGATCGTCTATCGAACTGTCGGCAGACGGACCGATTCGTGACCCTTATATGATTTACTTGCAAGGCGGTATCGTTTTGGAACATAATATTCTCGCCGTATTGGCAGCGGCTCGCTTTATTGTTGAAGAAGGGGACGGCATTACATTATGATTAAGGAAGTAATCGTCGTAGAAGGTCGAGCCGATGAAGCGCGCATTCGGGCCTGCCGGATTGAGGCTGATACTATTCGTACGGACGGCTTTAATCTGCTTCCTCATACGTTGGAAGCAATCCGGGCGGCTTATGAAAGACGGGGAATCATTATTTTAACAGATCCCGACGGGGCGGGTGAACGCATTCGTAAGTACTTGACAGACAAATTTCCTCTGGCTAAGCATGCCTTTGTGCCGCGAAAAGAGGCCATTGCCAATGATGACTTGGGCATTGAGCAGGCGAATAGAGACTCTATTTTACGGGCTCTGGAACAGGCACGATGCCTTCAGTTCGAACCGCAACATGAGTTTACTCTTGCCGATTTATCGGAAAACGGCTTAAACGGGACGACAGACGCTTCCGAACGACGGTCATTTGTGGGAGCCAAATTGGGAATCGGCTACGGTAATGCTAAACAGTTTTTGCGCCGCCTTAACGGCTACGGCGTGACAAGAGATGAATGGAATGCCGCCTTGGCGGCCTTGAATGAGGGGTAATGATGAAAGGGACAGTCATTGCGAATCCCGACGTGGTTCGCTACATTGTAAAACGCTTTAATTTACGAATGAGTAAAAAGTGGGGTCAGAATTTCCTGATTCGTCCCGACGTGGTCAAGAATATAGCTATAGCCGCAGATATAGGTGAAGGTGATGAAGTCCTTGAAATAGGACCCGGTATAGGTACGCTGACACAGGCTTTGGCGGAAACGAAGGCGGCTGTAACGGCGGTAGAAATTGATGATCGCCTTTTGCCTATTCTGGACAAAACACTGGAAGATTACGAGAATGTTCGGATTATTCACGGCGATATTTTGAAAATAGATATAAATAAGGAAATGAATGAGCGTTCTTTTACGGTTTGTGCCAATCTGCCGTATTATATTACGACACCCATTATTATGCGACTTTTGGAAGAGCAGTTACCTATCCGTAAGATGGTAGTTATGGTGCAAAAGGAAGTTGCCGAACGGATGACGGCTAAGCCGGGAAGTCGTATTTACGGAGCTTTGTCCGTGGCCGTCCAGTACTATACGAAGCCGCGCTGTGAATTCGATATTTCACCGCAGTCTTTCTTGCCTCCGCCGGCCGTAACGTCGACAGTGGTAAGTATGGAAGTACGGAATGAGCCCGCCGTAGTAGTGAAGGATGAAAAGTTGTTCTTTAGAGTTGTGAAGTTTGCTTTCGCCCAACGGCGTAAGACCTTATTAAACGCTTTAAAAGGCGGCGGAATTCCGGCAGAAGAGGCTTCTCGCATGCTGGAAGCATCCGGTATAGACGGGAGTCGCCGCGGCGAAACGTTAACCTTACAGGAATTTGCGAATATTGCCGACAGCTGGTATGAATTGATACATTAATTCCGGACGCCCCTTACGGGGCGTTTGTATATTTTAAGAGAGGAACGGCCATGAGAAGCGAAAAACGTAAAAATATCATATTTTTCGGGTTGGCTTTCATATGCCTGGTTCTGTTGTTCGCTTGGTGGCCGGGGAAGGATCCTGCACGGATAGATATGGAAGGACGCAAGGATACGGCCGATCTGATTCGGTCAGAAACTGAAGTGTTGGCTCCCGATATTTTGTTGAAGACCCGAAGCGGAGAGATTGTCAGACTGCGTACCTTGTATAATGAAAAGCCTGTGTGCCTGTATTTTTGGCATCCGTGGACGGAGTATTCAAAAGAAGGCTTGAATACCTTAGAAGCTGTGAAAAAAAAGACCGGTGATTCTGTTTATACTTGCGCTGTTATGACAGACGGGACAGCGGATGACGGTTATGCATACATAGACTTTAAGAAGTATGATTTCCTGTCATATCATACAGATATACGTTCATGGCGGGAGCTTATTATTAAATCACCGCCGGTATGGATCATTATTGATAAAGGCGGACGTATTAAGGACAAGGCAGATAGCCTTACGGAGTTGCAAATTTTAACAAGTCTTGCTAAATAAGAATGATTATTGACATTGTCAAATACATCCCTTATACTAACCATATGATAATTATTATCAGTTAAAGGAGGTAAAGACTATGTCTCTTAACGGAAAGAAAGTAACCGATTTTTCATTACAGGCCTATCAAAAGGGCGCTTTTAAAGAAATTACTTCTCATGCTTTGGAAGGGAAGTGGAGTGTATTCTTCTTCTATCCTGCTGATTTTACATTTGTGTGCCCTACGGAATTGGGTGACTTACAAGATAAGTATGAAGATTTTTGCAAGATAAATTGTGAAATTTACTCCGTTTCCTGCGATACACACTTTGTCCATAAAGCATGGCATGAGTCGTCGGCTACGGTCGGTAAGGTGGAATTTCCCATGATCGGTGACCCGACGGGTATTTTGGCCAAAGATCTGGACGTATATATCGAAGATGCGGGACTTGCAGAACGGGGAACCTTCGTCATTAATCCGGAAGGCAAGGTCGTTTTATATGAAGTAAGTGCCGGCAATATCGGCAGAAATGCAGATGAATTGTTGCGTAAAGTACAGGCTGCACAGTTTGTTCACCTTCATGGTGACGAAGTGTGCCCGGCAAAATGGAAACCGGGCAGCAAGACCTTAAAACCGGGATTCGATTTAGTAGGAAAGATTTAATAAACTTTATAAGACCCGCATCGATAAGATGCGGGTCTTTCTGTGTATCGACAAGAAATGAGAGGGGAAGTATAATAGACGATATTACTATAAGTATTTAAGGAGTAAGTATGAAGCAATATAACGGCATAACGGAACGGCAGATGCAAATCGGTGCCTGTCTGATTATAGCCCTAATCCTCGGCAGTATACACTTGGCCTTGCCCGGCTTTTACAGTACCTTGATTACCTTGGCTATGGACGGGAATGTGCCGGGGTTGCAGGCATATATCCTTTCGTACGGATACCTTTCCATGGCCATCAGTATACTCATGATTTTGTTGACGAATATGACGGGGCTTCCGTCGTTGCCGCTTCTCATTGTCAATGGTCTTGTTTTCGGTCTTATTCCGGGTATTATCGTCTCGTGGATTGGCGAATTTCTCGGCTGTACGGCAGGCTTTATTGTCATGCGTACCGTCTTTCGCAGTACGGCTGAGCGTATTATTGCCAAGAGCGATAAACTGAGTCGTATTGACGGGTACAGTACATTTCGCAATGTTTTTATTGCCAGAGCTTTGCCGTATACACCCAATGTATTGTTAACGGCACTTATCGCCTCAGGGCGCATTTCTTTTTCGGATCATTTGGGAGCCACTTTCCTGGGAAAACTTCCGGCTGTAGCTGTTGAGGTTTGGCTGGGGCATGATTTGGTTTATATTACCGAACATCCGGGGCGATTAGCTGTGGTCGTTCTTATTTGCCTTGCAGGTGTCGTCATATATCGGCGTAAAAACAAATAACTTTGGCATTAAAGAGGCGGAAATTCTGCCTCTTTTTCATTCCGTAAAGGTATGATTTGCAGTATAATAATAAAGATAAGTGCTCACGTTTTCAGTAGCGACGGGAGGATTACCTGTTACATGAAAGTGTTATTAGCCGCCTTAAATGCAAAATTCGTGCAATCGTCATTGGCCTTGCGATATTTGCAACTGGCCTGTAAAGAACGGGGACTGACGAATACGGAAACGGCGGAATATACCATAAATCACAATTTATATGATATTGTAGGACGCATTTATGCTCACCGTGCCGATGCGGTAGGGCTTTCTTGTTATGTTTGGAATATTGAAATGACCTTAAAAACGGCTCGACTCATACATGAGGTCCTTCCGTCTTGCAAAATTTTTCTCGGCGGCCCGGAAGTGTCGTATACAGCCGAGGCGGTATTGAAGGAACACGATTATATTGACTGTATAGTGCAAGGTGAAGGTGAAGAAGTTTTACCTCAGTTAATTCAGTCGTGGGAAGAAGGAATTGAAAGACCCGAACTGACAGGGGTTCTTTTTAGGAACGGGAATACACTTGAAGGGTCAAAACAACTTTGCGAGGTAGCCGATTTAAATACCTTACCTTTTCCTTACGAAGGAGAAGACTTTTCGAAACTTTCGCATAAAATAATTTATTACGAAAGCTCCAGAGGATGTCCCTTTCAATGTCAGTATTGCTTATCAGGTATGAGTCAAAGTGTGCGATTTCGCAATACCCGTACCGTCATAAGTGAGTTAAAGCGCTTTATTGCTGCCGGAGTTAAGCAAGTAAAGTTTGTGGATCGGACCTTTAACTGTAATCCCGAGCACTATCGGACATTGTTGCGCTTTTTTGTATCCGTACCGGAAGATATTAACTTTCACTTGGAAATCGAACCGGGATTTTTGACCGATGAGGATTTGGAAATTTTAAAAGCGGCCCCACCGGGGCGCATACAAATGGAGATGGGAATTCAGTCCACTTATGAGCGAACCCTGGATGCCGTGCGTCGGGTCAACGATTGGCCTCGTATTGAGAAAGTTATGAAGACCTTGCGTGATTATCAATCGGTGCATCTTCATTTAGATCTGATTGTCGGGTTGCCTTATGAAACGATGGAGCATTTGCAGCAGTCTTTCAATGAAATTTATGCTCTGAAACCGCATGTGCTGCAAATAGGCTTTTTGAAGCTTCTTAAGGGGTCGGGTATACGGAATCGCTTTGCAAAAGACTACCGATTTGACCCGGATGGTCCGTATGAGATATTAGAAACCGCTTGGTTGTCTTTTGGTCAAGTCCGACGAATGAAACGATTTGAGGATGTATTCGAACGCGTTTATAACAGTAATAAATTTACGGATTTTCTCAATTATGTCGTGCCGTTTTACGAGAGCCCCTTTGTTTTTTATGATGAGGTGACGCTCTTTATTGACAAGGTTCACGGTGATGAAGGCTTATTGTCGGATCGTACGCTCATTGACTTGTTGTATGAATTTGTTCGTGATTCGAAAAAAATCGAGAAAAGAGGTAAGGAAACGGCTGTTGAACTGCTCGATTTCAATGTGAGAATTTCCTTTGCCTTTCGTCTGCAACCGGGATTTTCCCAAAAAGCCTGTCATCGCAACGAATGGGATGGGGTGTTTAGGAACGAGCCTTTGATGAAGACCTATTACGATGATTATCGATTTACGAATATGCGTGACATAAAGCGAAGATATCAGCTATGGCCCTTGTCACCCGAAGCTGCACAAGTGATAACGGGAAAGACCTTTGACGGAGCTGTACGGGTTATTGCCAGACAAGAGAAAAAGGGAGTTTCAAGGCATGTTATAAATAAGCCTTAGAGGAGAATTATGGAAACACCTTACAGAATGTATTCGTCGTATTTAAAGGAACGGTACGGCGAGAAAGTATATAAGTTGCCGGTCAGCATTCCCGATACCTGTCCCAATCGGGACGGACGGTTAGGTACGGGCGGATGCGCTTTCTGCGGAGCCATCGGGGCGGGATATGAAAACCTGCCTGCTTCCGTCACCATCGAGGAGCAACTGAAGGCTAATAAGGAACACATAGGCCCTAAGTATAAAGCCGAAAAGTTTATCGCTTATTTTCAGAATTTCACCAATACGTATGTGCCGGTCAATTTGTTCCGTGAGTATTTGGAAGCGGCCTGCTTACCCGATGTTGTGGGCCTTGCCGTAGCGACCAGACCGGATTGTCTGAACCGGACGTACCTGAATATTATGGATGACGTTCGGCAAAGGTACGGTGTCGATATTACCGTGGAATTGGGACTTCAGACCGCCAATTATAAAACGTTGAAACAGATTAACAGGGGACACGGCGTAGCCGAATATATCGATGCCCTCATGATGCTGAAAGACTATGATTTTCGCAATTGTACTCATGTTATTATCGGCCTTCCCGGTGACGACGAGGTCGATACTATTGAAACGGCAAAGATTATTTCAGCTTTGCCGACTCATGAAGTAAAGCTACATGCTCTGTATATCATTAAAAATACGCGTATGGCACAATGGTACAAGAATGGCGAAATCAGTTTGATTACAGTAGAAGAGTACGTAAACAGAGTTATTTCATTTCTGGAGTACTCGCGCAGTGATTTAGTATTTCAACGCCTCATCGGCAGAGCTCCCGAAGAAGCGACCGACTTTTCGAACTGGAGCATGGGGTGGTGGCGAATTCGCGATATGATTGAATCGGAAATGGCGACAAGACAGACCTTCCAAGGTCGTAAATGTGATTATTTGGGTGGTAAAGCAGTCCGCCATTTCGGTAAATAAGGAGATTATGTTGGCAGAAAAAATATTTAATTTTTCCGACCCTTCCGAAGCCAGACATTTGATCGGGATGCATGACGAATTATTGCAAACTATGCGTCAAGAGTTTCCGTCCTTGGCTTTATCGTCGCGGGGTCAGGACTTATTTATAAAGGGACCTGAAGAAGAGGCAAACATCTTGGAAAGCATGCTCTTGCACTTACGCGCTCTCGATAGGGACAAGGTGTATGCGACGACACAACAGGTGCGCTATATTACGAAGCTGGTGCGCGACGGAAAAAGCGATCTCGTAGAAATGATGCACGAGGATACGATTGCACTTTCCGATAAGGGACGTCCCGTCAAACCGAAGACGTTGGGACAAAAGGCATATGTTGATATGATTCGTAGGCAAGCCGTTACCTTCGGTATCGGGCCGGCCGGCACGGGAAAAACCTATTTAGCTGTTGCCTTGGCGTCGTATTACTTGAAAAATCGTGAAGTAGAACGTATTATATTGACTCGACCTGCCGTAGAAGCAGGTGAAAAACTAGGGTTCTTACCCGGTGATTTGCAAGAAAAAGTCGACCCGTATTTACGACCTCTGTACGACGCCTTGTCCGACATGTTCGGTCTTGATACGGTGCAGAAAATGCTGGCTCGAAATATTATAGAAGTAGCCCCTTTAGCGTACATGCGCGGCCGGACTCTGGAAGAATCGTTTGTTATTTTAGATGAAGCTCAAAACACGACGAGAGAGCAGATGAAAATGTTCTTAACGCGTATGGGGAATCATTCGCGTATGGTTATTAACGGTGATACAAGTCAAATAGACTTGCCCGGGAACGTTCCGTCCGGATTGATTGAAGCCGTACGTATTTTGGAAGCCGTACCCGGGGTAGGAGTGATGCGTTTTTCTGATCTTGATGTAGTGCGTCATGATATGGTAGGACGTATTATCAGGGCTTATGAAGCGTATTATAAAGGACAGGAGGCATAATGCATGAAGGTTCGCATTACTTATGAAAACAAGGCGACGGAAAAAAAAGAATATGAAAATATTATCGAGTCGGTTTGTCAAGAAGGCGCATATATTTACGGGTTGGATGAAGACGCGGAGCTAAGTGTCGTACTTTGTGATAATGCATATATTCATGAGCTCAATAAGACCTACAGAAACATAGATCGTCCTACCGATGTTTTGTCTTTTGCTTTAAATGAAGGTGAAGAAGAAGGCTACGACGGACCGGACACTAAGCTTCTCGGCGATATTGTCATTTCTCTCGATAAGACGCAAGAACAGGCGGAAGAATACGGACATTCATTTGAAAGGGAACTGGCCTATCTTACTGTTCACGGTATGTTGCATATCTTGGGATATGATCATATGACGGACGAAGATAAGGCGGAAATGAGAAAAGAGGAAGAATTCGTATTACATCGCCTCGGCTTTGTCAGAGAAGGAGAAGAATTGTAATGAGGCCTACAGATGAAGCCCTTGTTAGTGCGGCGCGGCAGGCAAAAGAAAAGGCCTATGCTCCGTACTCGCATTTTTCCGTAGGTGCGGCTGTAGATGGCGATGACGGAAAGGTATATACGGGATGTAATGTGGAAAACGGCTCATACGGGCTGACATCCTGCGCTGAACGAAATGCCGTTTTTGCCGCCGTTGCGGCAGGTTGCCGTAAGATTCACAGTGTAGCCGTTGTAGCCGATGAGGACTATACGTTGCCTTGCGGTGCTTGCCGTCAGGTCTTGGCAGAATTTTCAGCGGAACGTATTATTTTAACGGCCAAAGACGGACGATACAGAGTTGTGAAGGCAACGGAGCTGTTTCCTCAGCCTTTTTCACTATAGGAGGATGAAGATGAAAGACCAATTTAAATCGGGCTTTGTTGCCGTTGTAGGCCGTCCGAATGTGGGTAAATCGACGTTGATTAACCGTATTATTCGACAAAAGGTAACTATCGTATCTGATAAGGCTCAGACGACACGCAATAAAATTCTTTGCATTCATACGGATGATGAATGCCAAATTATTTTCCTCGATACGCCGGGGATTCATAAGCCGAAGCACAAGTTGGGGCGCTTTATGGATGATGCGGCTTTCAGTGCCTTGCACGATATTGATGCGGCCGTATTTCTTGTAGCCGCCGATGAAAAACGCGGCCCCGGGGATATGTTTGTCCTAAATAAGGTTAAAGACGCAGGGGTACCCGTCTTTTTAGTTATTAATAAAACGGATAAGGTGGATAAGAAAAAAATTCCGGCAGTTATTGCGGATTATTCGCAACTCTATGATTTTGCAGGTATCATTCCCGTATCGGCCTTAAACGGTGATAATGTGGATATAGTAACGGACGAGTTAAAGAAGATCTTGCAGCCGGGCCCCAAATATTTTCCCGATGATATGATTACCGACCAGCCCGAACGGCTATTAGTTTCTGAAATTGTTCGGGAAAAACTTTTGCGTGCTACCCGTGAAGAAGTTCCTCATGCCGTCGCCGTCTTTACGGAAGAAATGGCTAAAAGAGACAACGATAAAGTGTATATACGCGTTACCGTTTATGTAGAAAGGGAATCTCAGAAGCGAATTGTTATCGGCAAAAACGGTGCCGTACTGAAAGAAATCGGCCGCTATGCACGGACGGAAATAGAACAGCTTTTGGGTTCGAATGTTTTCTTAGATATATGGGTAAAAGTAAAGCCCGACTGGCGTAATAAGGCAGCGGCTTTGAATGAATTCGGATATAAGGACGAATAAGGAGAAGAATGATGACGGAAGACCAAATCGGTGTCTTGGCAACTTGTTGTATAATTTTTTTACTCGCCTTGGCCGTACATGCTTTTTTTGTAGTCGGTAAATTTGCTTTCGTGCAACTGCGCAAGGAAACCCTTGAAGAAGTGGTACGTGACGGTGAAGAACAACTGAAAAAAGTCTTGCCCTGTTATGATAATACGGGTATTTTTCTCAGTATGGCTCAGGTGGGCGTATCGCTTTCGGCCTTTACGGCAGGAATTGTTCTATTGTATTTCCTTACGTGGACGTATATGAGTGCGGAAGTTATCGTTCCGTTTCCCGGATCTTATGTTATTTGCCTATTTATCGCCCTTGTGTATACCGTTCTTTTTTGGGTTTTAGGTGAGCTGGTACCGAAATCCATCGGAATGCAGGTTCCTGAGAAGTCTCTCCTTTTTGCGGGGCCGATCATTTACGGACTCAGCCGGATTTTCTATCCGTTTCTGACTATAGGCATGAAACTGGGACAGCGGGTTTTGAGCGGTCGCTCTCTTGACGTGACCAATGAAATAGATATGGCTCATACGGAAGATGAAATTCGCATGCTTATTACGGCCAGTCATAAAGAAGGAAAAATTGATAAGCTTGAAAGCGAGTTAATTGACAATGTTTTCGATTTCTCCGATTTATTGGCCAAAGAAATTATGATTCCCCGTCAGGATATTATTTGTCTGTATGCCGAAGAAAGTATGACGGAGAATCTGACGACTATCAATCATTCGCGACATACGCGGTATCCTTTATGTGAAGAAGATAAAGACCATGTTTTGGGCTTGGTTCATATTAAGGATGTTTTGGATTTGCGTATTAATCGTCGCAACAACTTGAGGCTCATCAATCGGCCTATTTTGAAGATTCCTGAAATCATGCCTGTAAGTAAGTTACTGCAACTCATGAGGGCACGACGCACGTATTTGGCTATTGTTGTCGACGAGTACGGCAGTACGGTCGGTTTGGTTAGCTTGGAAGATATTATGGAAGAGCTGGTCGGTACGATTCGTAATGAACATACGGCAGAGAAAGAAGAAATTCAGCCCTTAGCTGACGGAGCCTATGAATTTGCGGGAACGGTCCTCCTTGACAATGTGGAAGAATTACTTCATATTCCCGTTGAAGAAGATCGGGATGTAGATACAATAGGCGGGTATGTATTTGACTTATTGGGTCATACGCCGGAGGTTAAGGATGCGGTAACCATAGGTAATTATGCCTTCACTGTTTTAGAGGTACAAGGCTTCAGAATTGTTCGACTCCGAGCTGTACCGATTCCTCAAGAAGCGTCGACGGAAGAAACGGAGAATGAACATGAATCCGACTGAGTACGGGATCGCCGAATCCTTTGACGGTATTATTCTCAATGTGCAGAAACATCCGTCAGGAACGAGATTGATTACCGTATTTACGCTACAGACCGGTCGGGTACGTGTATTTGCAAGTGGCGGGGGCCGCAAAAGAAAAAACGGCAATCCTTTTTTTCAATTTGCGCGGATTGCATTTGAAGCGCGCCGTAAAGATAATACGTATACCATGGGAGAATATGAATGTCGTAATGCGAAAGCATTGATGAACCTGGATTGGAACACCTATGCATATACACAAATTTTGGCGGAAATCGTTACCTCCCTATTTCCGGAGGGAGAGCGGGATGAAGAGGTATATCAGTTGCTGAAAGCGTATGCAGAGACCATCGATTATAAAGACGTACGAACGGCGACTATTATTGCCGGTTGGCAGTTAATTGCTTCTGCCGGATTCTTTCCTGATATCGACCGGCTTTTCGTATATAGGAAGGGAAGACTTGCTAACGGACTACATCGGTTTTTTCTATCCGATAAAAAGGAAGAGGGCTTGTTGCCGGAACGATTGAGTCCGTCTTTGCTCAACCAATGGAAGTCCGTATGTACTTATACATGGCGAGATGAGCCCTTGCGTTTAACGGCCGGAGCTTTGCAGTATTTGGAAGAATTTTTATATTCTTATACTGTCCAATGTTCCGAGCGGGAATTGAAGTCCTTGTCAGCTTTAACTTTTTCCTGATTGTGACCGTAAGGTGCAGACGATTCGGCCACGTACAGGCGGTCATAAGGCCAGTAGGCGTAATGAACCTTTAAGTTTAAACAGGCTGTACGAAAGGCCAAGTCTGTACGCAATTCTTCGACTAAAGAGTCGTGAGCCGAAATAGTCAAACCGGTAGATAAACGGCGTTCCAGAAGGCTTCGGCAATAGGTTATGAAACGGGTAATATCCGCTTTTTTGCCGCCTTTAAGAATTATGACCAAGTGTATATGATTGGGCATAATAACATACTCTGCCAGGTTTATGTCCGCATGCTTTTCTTTAATTTCTTCCATGAGTGCCGCCGCTTTTTCGCCGAGACGGGTCGGTTGCCAATAAGGGCCGCCCAGGCCGGTGACAACTTTTCCGAATAAAGGCTGTCTGTGAGAAATACAGAAAGTAAAAAAATACATTTTTTCATTGTGCATAACCCTTTCTTGTGTTCTGTAAGTTGTCATATGAATCACCCTTTTTTATGATGTAATACAATGATTGGATTTTATTTAAAATTTCGTTAAAGTGAGATTAAAAGATTTTGACAGGAGGAGCTATGGTTCGTAATATGACGGAAGGCAGCCCTATGAAGCTTATCGTAGCCTTTACGATACCCTTATTCATAGGTAACTTGTTTCAACAGTTCTATAATATCGCCGATATTATCATTGTCGGCCGATTTATAGGCGTACATGCCTTAGCCGCCGTGGGGGCGACGGCACCGTTGTTTATGGGACTGTTAGCCTTGACAATAGGGTTGGCATCGGGATTTACGGTTATTACGGCCCAACGATTCGGTGCAGGTGATGAAGCGGGTGTGCGCCATTCAGCGGCGACGGCGGCCATGCTGTCGGCTGTTATTACGCTTATTCTCATGATTGCTTCGGGGCTTCTCATGCCGAAAATTCTACAGCTTATGAATATTTCCGCCGAACTGTATGATGACGCCTATCATTATGTCATTATCGTTTCCTACGGTCTGGCAGCCACGATGATGTATAATCTTTTGTCTTGTATTTGTCGGGCCTTGGGTGACAGCCGTACGCCTCTATACTTTCTTGTTTTATCGACCTTGTTAAATGTAGGCTTGGCTATTTTATTCATCGTTGCCTTTGATTGGGGAGTTCCGGGTTCGGCGATAGCTCTTGTCGTGTCGCAGGGAATTGCCGCTTTTTTATGTCTCTTTTACATGCGCATTAAGTTCCCCTTTTTACGACTTGCACGAGAAGACTGGCGCTTTGATTCGGCCTTTGCCAAAGAACACTTGAAGGTGGGCATGCCCATGGCACTACAATTCTCTATTATTACGTTGGGGATTATTGTCGTTCAGGCCGTATGCAATACTTTTGAAGCTGAAACGATAGCCGCTTTTATTTCGGCTACGCGTATTGAACAAGTGGCTATGCAACCTATGATATCTTTCGGTATAGCCATGGCCGTTTATACGGCTCAGAATTACGGTGCTCGCAAGTTCGACCGTATTCGTAAAGGCGTGCGGCAATGTTCGCTGCTGTCATTCGGGTTGTGTGTGTGCGCCGTTGCTTTAATGTACTTTTTCGGCATTGAAATTATTTCCGGTTTTACGACCGATCCGGATCAGTTCCTTCTCGATCAAGCGGCCTTGTATTTGTTGTTTACCGTACCGTTTTACTTTTTCCTGGGACAGCTTTTTGTGTATCGTAATGCACTGCAAGGAATGGGAATTGCTATTGTTCCCTTATTGAGCAGTATTTTAGAACTCGTCATTCGTAGCGGTTCCGCTTTGCTTTTGGCGGATAAGTGGGGCTATCCCGGCTTGTGTGCTGCCAGCCCTGTTTGCTGGGTGGCGGCTTGCCTGTTTACGACAGGATGTTATTTCTATTTCAGTAGACGGCTGTTTGTTGAGAAATAAGAAGGTGTAAGGCATGAAATACGTAATCGCTTCGGATCTTCACGGGTCCGCTTTATATACCAAAAGACTCTTGGAGTCTGTAGAAAGAGAAGAGGCTGACCGGTTGTTACTTTTGGGAGATTTACTTTATCACGGACCGCGTAATGACTTACCGACAGGTTATGATCCGAAGGAAACGGCCACCTTATTGAATAAAAAGAAGAATATGATTTTTGCCGTTCGCGGCAACTGTGAGGCCGAGGTGGATCAGCAGGTTTTGGAATTTCCCGTCATGGCGGACTATGCCGTTTTTGTTGAAGGAACTGTTAAGGTTTTTGCGACTCACGGGCATCTGTATAATGAAAATCATATGCCGCCATTGACTGAAGATTTTATTTTTTTGCATGGGCATACGCATATCCCTCGGCGCGAACGACATGGCGGTCTTATATATATGAATCCCGGGTCCGTATCCATTCCCAAGGGAGGCAGCGAGCGATCTTATATACTTTGGAATGAAGATGAATTTACGTTGAAGACACTCGAAGGCACCATCTTGGCACAGTATATGAAAAAATAGGTAAAGCGAAGAATGGATACGTACATTTCGGGCTTTAAATGTATGGTACAATAGCAATACTCGGAAAAAACTATTTTCAGTATTCGCATAAATGCTGTAAAAACGGCAGAGAGAAGGTTAAGTTTTATGAAAATCATTGACGCACATTTTCATTTCGCCTCGTTTCCGGGGTTTGACGAATTGGCTGTTACGGCAGGCCATGAAAATACGGCGGACAATTTACGCAGGTCTTATGCAAATACGGGAATTGTACACGGCATTGTTATGTCAAACGTGTCTCTCGACCCGAAAGATCACCACTATCCCCAATTTATGAGTTATTGTATCGGTCTGGATCGATTTGATACGGATAACCGTTCCATAGCAGAGCAAGCCGCTTTAGTAGAAGAAAATTTAAAACGGCCCGAATGTGTGGGTATTAAACTATATCCCGGATATAATCATTTTTATGTTTATGAAGATCGACTTAAGCCTTTTTACGACTTGGCTGTAAAATATGATAAACCGGTGGCTATTCATACGGGTCTGACGGCGACGGAGCGAGGACTCTTGAAATACAGCCATCCGTTCACCCTTGACGAAGCGGCCGTTAAGTATAATAAGGTTCGATTTGTCATGTGTCATATCGGCAATCCCTTTCTTGCCGATGCCATTGCCGTAATGGAAAAAAATCCGAATGTCTCAGCCGATTTATCAGGCTTACTAGAAGGGAAAATACCTGATTTTGATAGGTTCTTATACGAAAAATACGGGTATATACGTCGTCTTTATGATCTTTTTTCTTATATCGGTTGTTATGAACGATTTATGTTCGGTACCGATTGGCCTTTAGCCAATTTACTGGACTATGTTAATTTCGTTAAAGTCATCATTCCCAGAAGTGCTTGGGACGATGTGTTCTATAATAATGCTGTGCAGACGTACGGATTGAAGTTGTAAGCGAACTGTGGCGAGAACGTATGGCGGAGGTATATATGAAACGCAGGAGAAAATATTATGTTCTGTTAGTAGCAGCCGTTTTAACAGTAACCTTTGTTTCAGGTTGCGGTCATAAGGAAGAGGCACAAAAGCCCCGATTGGTGAAAACCGTAGTTGTAGGAGATGGGCAGGCACAAGACGGGGCTCAATATACGGGGACGGTCAAGGGTCGCTATGAGAGTCATATGGCCTTTCAAATCGGCGGACGCATAACGACTAAAAATGTTCAGTTAGGTTCTGTCGTCCATGCGGGAGACGTATTGATGACTGTCAATCCTCAAGATGCACAGCAAGGAGTAAACCGTTCTCAAGCTGCATTGAGTGCTGCACAATCACAATTGGATTTGGCACGGGTCAATTTGGAACGATATGAATCTTTATACGCGCAGGATGCGGTCAGTGCGGCTACACTTGACCAGTATCGTAACGCCTATGATCAGGCGGCGGCTCAGTACAATCAGGCGGCAGCGGCTGCAGCTACATCGGAAAACAGCCTTTCTTATACGAGCCTTACGGCTGATGCGGATGGAGTTATTGCTGCCGTATCGGCCGAACCGGGGCAGGTTGTAGCTGCCGGACAGACTGTTCTGACCTTGGTAAAAGGCGGCGATATGGAGGTTTCCTTTAATGTACCGGAAAACAGAATTAAGGATTTTTCCGTAGGTAAGAACGTCAGTGTATCTTTCTGGGCCCTCGGTAAGATGAACGTTACGGCCGCCGTAAGGGAAGTAGCTGCTGTAGCCGATCCGACTACGCGTACGTATAAGGTTACCGTAACCTTGCCATCAGACGTGCCGGGGGTACAGTTGGGGATGACCGCCACCGTTACGGACAGTAAATCCGTCGGTAGCGGTACGGATTGTATCTTACCGCTATCGGCTATCTATCAGACCGGAAATACGCCTCAAGTGTGGGTTGTCGGTAAGGACCATACTATTTCTCTGCAAAACGTAAGTATTGAAACCTTTGATGATAACCGCGTGGCGGTTAAGGGGCTTAAAAACGGAGATACGGTTGTTACGGCCGGTGTTCAGCTTTTGTCGAACGGCCAGATTGTGCGAACGGAAGGTGACGAATAATGCGTAACCTGACGGAACTGTCTCTGAAAAATAAGACATTGGTTTGGTACTTTATTGTCGTCATCGCGTTGGCAGGTATTTTTTCATACATGAAGTTGGGGCGTATGGAAGATCCGGCTTATACGGTGAGAAAGATGGTTGTAACCGTTGCCTGGCCGGGAGCGACAGCTCAACAAATGGAAGAACAGGTTACAGATAAATTGGAGAAAAAGCTTCAAGACACTCCGCATCTTGACTATATTCGAAGCTATTCTAAACCGGGGCGTGCCGTTATATTCGTTAATTTGGACGATAAAATAGATTCGGCTCAGGTCCGGTCTGTTTGGCAGGAAGTACGTAACTTGGCTGACGATACGAAACGTACCTTACCTGAAGGCGTATACGGACCGTATTATAACGACCATTTCGACGATGTATACGGTTCCGTATATGCTGTAACGGGAGACGGGTATTCATACGAAGAATTGCGACAAAAAGCCGAAATGCTTCGCCGAGAAATGCTTAATGTTCCCGATGTGGGGAAGGCTGAAATTGTCGGGGAACAGTCGGAAAAGGTTTACATAGAAATAGAAAATGCAAAACTGGCATCCTTAGGTATTTCTCCTACGGCTATAGCCGAGGCGGTTAAAGGGCAAAATGCGGTGACGCCGACAGGTATGATTGATACAAAAACGGATAACGTGTATTTGCGCCTTACAGGAACCTTTGACGACATAGATGCCCTTCGAAACCTGCCTGTTAAGGGCGGAAATGCGATTTTTCGTCTCGGCGATATTGCCAAGGTGGAGCGAAAGTATACGGAGCCGGCAGACCCGAAAATGTTCTTTGACGGAAAGCCTGCTATAGGTGTGGCTGTTTCCATGAAGGACGGCGGCAATATTCTTACCTTGGGTGAAAATCTGAGTAAGGTTGTAAAATCCGTGGGCGAAGACTTACCGGTAGGTCTGGAAATTAAGCAAGTATCGGATCAGCCGGCTGTAGTTAAAGACTCTATCAGTGATTTTGTCGGTACTTTGAGAGAGGCGATTATTATTGTCCTTATTGTCAGCTTCCTCAGCTTGGGCTTGCGTACGGGTATGGTCGTCGCCTTTTGTATTCCCTTGGTGCTTACCGGTGTATTTTGCATTATGGAGATTGCCGGCATTGATTTACACAAAGTTTCATTAGGAGCCTTGATCATCGCTCTCGGCTTATTGGTTGACGATGCGATCATTGCCGTGGAAATGATGAGTGTCCAACTGGAGGCGGGTAAGTCCCGTACGGAAGCGGCGTGTGCCGCTTTTAGAGAGACAGCTAAGCCTATGTTGACGGGAACTCTCGTCACTTGTGCCGGATTTATTCCCGTAGCCTTTTCCGAAGGTGCGGCTGCGGAATTTTGTAAGGCCCTCTTTCCGGTTATTACGGCGTCTCTTGTTATCTCGTGGATTGTATCCGTCATGGTGGCACCTTTGTTCGGGTATTATTTGATTAAAGTTAAGGATAAGGCGGGCGAAGCGGATAAGCCTTCCATGTATGATAATCGCTTCTACCGTACATTTAGACATGTTTTGCAAATCTTTCTTACTCATAAAAAAACGGTTCTTTTGGGGACAGTTTCCGTATTCCTTCTGTCATGCGGCTTGCTGACCTTAGTACCGCAAGAGTTTTTTCCGCCGTCATTGCGTCCTGAAATTATAGTCGAAATGACCTTGCCCGAAGGATCGTCTATAGCGGCGACGGAGAAAGAAGCTAAGAAGTTTGCCGCTTTTTTAGATAAGCAAGACGGCCTGATAAAAGACTATTCCTTCTATGTAGGGGAAGGAGCCCCGCGTTTTGTTTTAACGACAGAACCTGTGTTGCCTGCAAGCAATTATGCACAGTTTGTTGTCGTTGCCGCTGATACTGAGAGTCGGAAAGAGTTGGCAGGGCGAGTAAAAAAGGAACTGGCCGATCATGAACCGAATGTGCGCAGTAATATTAAGTATATTCAAACGGGACCGCCGTCGGACTATCCCGTTATGCTACGTTTATCGGGGCAGAATATAGATAAGGTCAAGACTTATGCGCAAAAAGTTGCCGATATATTACGCCAAGATTCGAATTTAACGGATGTTCATCTCGATTGGGAACAAAAGAGTAAAATCGTGAAAGTCGACTTGGATCAGAATAAACTACGATATTTGGGCATTTCCGGTGCCGATGTATCGAAAACGCTTTATACGGAGTTGAGCGGGGCGACTATTGCCGAATACTATGCAGGCGATAAGACAATCGGCATCCAGCTGCGTCTCGATCCGAATAGCCGCAGTGACTTGGCAAGAGTAAAAGATGTGGTTATTCCTACACCTAACGGATATGTGCCGTTGGAACAGATAGGTAAGCTTTCGTACAGTGCCGAAGACGGAACCATTTGGCGTCGTAATTTGAAACCGACCATTCTCATTGAGGCCGATACCCTTTCAGGAACGGCTAATAATGCGACAAAACAGGCATATGACGAAGCGTCGGCGGTTAGAGAGTCATTGCCTTTCGGGTATAAGTTGGAAAAAGACGGATCCTTGGAAAATAGTGAAAAATCATTAAAATATTTATTGGCTCCCGTACCGGTCATGATTTTTATCATTATGACGCTTCTCATGTTCCAGCTTCGCAATGTTAAGAAAACGGCTCTTACATTGATAACGGCTCCGCTGGGAATTATCGGCGTTTCTATAGGGATGCTTTTATTTAATGAATCTCTAGGTTTTGTAGCTTATTTGGGGATTTTAGCCTTAGGCGGTATGATTATCCGCAATTCGGTCATTCTGATCGATCAGATTCAAAAACACGAGGCAGCCGGAGAGTCACCGTGGGATGCTATCGTAGATTCGGCGATTATGCGTTTTCGGCCGATTATGTTGACGGCGGCAGCTGCCATCTTGGGTATGGTACCTTTAATGAGGAGCGCTTTTTGGGGCCCTATGGCTACGGCCATTGCGTCCGGCCTTTTAGTAGCTACCATTCTGACTCTTTTGGTACTGCCTGTCATGTATGCCTCTGTTTACAAGATAAACAAGGACTCGAATAGGAAATAAGGTAAGTGAAATGCGGTATCGCCTTATGGGAGAGATACCGCATTTTTCGCCGAAAATCGCCGCTTGTAACGGCTGAATGTATTCACGGTCAGTCCTCTTTGTGGTAAAATAAATAACGACTGTAATTATTGTAGGAAGGAATCGATTATGGCGTCTATTTTTTCGCCCTTAACTAAAAATATAGGCATAGATTTGGGGACTTGTACGACACAAGTATACGTGGAAGGTCGCGGCATTGTTCTTTCCGAACCGTCCGTTATTGCGACGGACGAGCGGAACCAGAAGGTAGTGGCTGTCGGACGTAATGCGGAAAACTTACTGATTCAGTCTCCGGAAGTTGTGAAGATTCACAGACCTCTCGTAAACGGAGTTATTGCCGACTATTCGGTAACCAGTACGCTTTTAAATTACATCCTGAGTCGAGCTGTACGCACGGTACAGCGTGTACGGGTGAATCTCGGGGTTCCGGCCATTGCTTCGGATGTAGAAAAAAGAGCCGTACTGGAAGCTTTGTACAGAGCGGGGGCCAAGGAAACGAGTTTGATTGAAACGGGAGCGGCTGCCGCTATCGGTGCCGGGCTTCCCGTCTTGGAGCCGACTGGCAGTATGGTCGTTGATATTGGCGGCGGTACGACAAACGTAGCGGTCCTTTCTTTGGGCGGTATTGTCGTATCCGAAGCGATTCATACGGGCAGTATCGAACTGGATGAAACATTGCGTGATTATTTACGAATGAAATACGCCGTCGTTACGGACGATGCAACGGTAGAAGAAATGAAGATTTATAACGGTTCTGCTATTTTACCCATAGAAGACAGACATTTTTACTTTACAGGCCGCGGTTTGGATGACGGGTTGGAACGGGAAGTGTCTTTAAAATCCAGTGAGATTTATGAAGTCATGGGGCGGCCTTTGCTTAAGATTATCGAATTGATTCGGCGTACCTTAAAGGAAACGCCGCCCGAGTTGGCAGCCGATATTATGGAGCAGGGGATTGTCCTCACCGGCGGCGGCTCTTTGCTAAAGGGACTTGACCAGTTGGTTGCACAGGAAACAGGCGTTCCCGTCATGGTGGCAGCTGAACCGGAAACGGCAGTAGCTAAGGGTGCTTATACGGCATTAAAAAACAGGCAGAAATTTGATTCGTTAATTCAAGGTGTTCAGACCATTTATAAAAGGAGATTTTGACATTGTTTTCCTTCGGTAAGAGAAGCGTTATTGCCGCTTTCGCCTTATTTTTAATAATTGGGATTGTCGGTTGGGCTTGGCGCAGCCATAATTCCATTCCCTATGTAACGTCACCGTTGCAGACTGTAGTCACACCTTTGGAAGAAGGGGTGTCATGGATTGCCGATCGAATTTCTTCAATCAGCCGCATTATCGATATCAGTATGAAAAATCGTATTGAATGGGAGCAATTGGAAAAGGAAAATGCCGGTCTGCGTGAAAAAACGGTGGATTATGATGAAATTACGGCGGAAAATACGAGATTGCGTAAACTTCTCGGTTTCCGTGAAGCTCATAAAAATTTGCAGCTCGTAGCAGGCCCCGTTATTTCTCGCGATTACGGTACTTGGACTAATACGATGATTATCGGTGTCGGTGAAAACGAAGGTATTAAAGAAAATATGGCTGTTATCACGCCTGACGGCGTTGTAGGTTTTATCAGCGATGTTTTTCCCTCATCGGCAAGAGTCCAGCTTTTAACGGATCCGAGAACGAGTATAGGTGCTATTGTGCAAAGAGCCGAATCGCGAGTTGCGTCGGTAGTCCGAGGTAACGGCAATATGCCGACAGAGCCCCAATTTGTCAATATTGCCAAAGATGCGGACATTCTGGAAGGAGATAACCTCGTCACGTCAGGTTTCGGTACCATTTATCCTAAAGGGTTGTACGTAGGTAAAATCGTATCTGTTCATTCCGATGATTCGGATTTTGTAAAATATGCGGTTATTCAGCCTGGCGTCGATTTTTCTAAACTGGAAGAAGTCTTTGTCATTACCGGTACGACCGGTAACGGCGGCTACGATAAACCGGGTGTAGCCCCTAAACTCGTCCCTCAAACGCAGCGTGACAAGGTGGAAGGGGTCAAGGGAGCGGCGGCGCTATGAGAAAGACATATTGTATTATTACGGCTCTTGTCGTCTTTATTTTGCAAAGCGTTGTTTTGCCGAGAGTTTTTAACGGTATAGTACAGCCCAATCTGATTTTGCTCTTTGTGATCATCGTTTCCCTGCGTTTCGGGCAGAGAAAGGGAACGGGGGTGGCTCTTTTGGGCGGCTTTTTACAAGATGTTGTTATCGGTAACTTTTTCGGTATCCATATTTTACCGTATTTATTGGTTGCCGCACTTAGCAGTTACTTGGGGCGGTCCTTGGAGAAAGATCAGTATATTTTACTTGTACTGTTGGTACTGGTTATTACGGAAGCCTACCTGGTGTTTACGTACCTCGTTTTGTCTCTGTCGGGACAATTCGTTTCTTTCATTCCCTACTTGGCACAATATAGTGTTCCTTTGCTTGTATCGCACGGGATTTTAGCCCGTTTTGCGGACCGGATTGTGCGAAAAATGTATAGGGAAGACGCATTTTTCGGATTTATGAGTTTTAACAGATAGAAGGGGACCCGTATTCATGCTGGAAGCACTTCTTAAAAAAAAGAATAATGACGGGCCTTTTCGCTATGTATACGGTGCGGTTGTCATTGTTTTTCTCGTTTTAATAGCCCGTCTTGTATGGTTGCAACTTTTTCAAGGCGATTACTATAACTCATTGGCTGAAGGGAATCGTTTGAGGGCTATTCCTTTAGCGGCTATGCGCGGTATCATGTATGATCGGAACGGGCAAATTCTCGTCGGATCGCGGCCGAGTTTTATGGTTACCTATGTACCGACTCAAGGCAAGATGACTGACGAAGAAGCAGATAAACTGTCCCGTTTGTTGAACATGCCTGCAGATAAAATTTTGGAAAAGGCCGGTAAGGTCAAGAACTCATACGTGCCTACCGTCTTGGCTCAGGACTTGACACCGGACGTAGTTACGAAGGTAGAAGAACGGCGTAACGAATTGCCCGGTATTTCCGTAGACGTTCAGCCCATTCGCTACTATCCGTATGATATGATGGCGGCTCAGATTTTCGGCTACGTCGGACAAATTGATGAAGACGATATGGAGAGACTGAAAGGTGAAGACGGGGTGTCCAATGTGACGCAAATCGGTCGGGCCGGATTAGAATCATACTATGACGACGTTTTGCGCGGTAAAGACGGAAGTCGCCAAGTAGAAGTCGATGCATCGGGCAGTCCTGTAATGGAAGTGGAAAGGAAGAACCCCGTTCAAGGGCATAATATTCATTTGACCTTGGATTTAAACTTACAGACGGCTTTGGAAAAGGCTATGGATGCTCAAATCGCTCAGGGAATCGGTGTCAGCGGTATTGCCGCTGTGGCCGTCGATCCCAATACGGGGGCCGTTTTGGCCATGGCCAGCCGGCCGGCATACAACCCCAACTGGTTTACACGCGGAATTACGGAGTCGGAATGGAAGCAAATAAACGGAAATCCCAACCATCCGATGGAAAATCGTGTTATTGCCGGTGAATATCCGCCCGGGTCGACCTTTAAGTTGATTACCGGGGCTGCTGCCTTGGAGCTGAAAAAAATTACACCGGATGAGATGATTTTCGACTCCGGTCGACATTGGCTCGTCGACATGAGAAATGCCGGCGGTGAAGCTTTGGGTTGGATTAATTTCACCGAAGCTTTGGCCAAGTCGGATAACGTCTATTTCTATGAATTGGGACGTCGAGTAGGCATTGATAAGCTTGCCGAATATGCTAAAATGTTCGGCATGGGTAAAAAGACGGGAATCGCCATGCGCGGTGAAGCGGCGGGCCTCGTTGCCAGTGAAGAATATAAAGAAAAGAATTACCACCAGGATTGGTACTTGGGGGATACCTTCAATTCCGCCATTGGCCAGGGCTTCCAGTTGGTTACGCCCTTGCAGGCGGCGATGATTGTCAGTGAAGTTGCTAACGGCGGTATTCAATACAAGCCGTTCATTGTCAGTCGTATTGATAATCTTGACGGTACGCCTTACAAGATTTTCGCACCTGAGCAAACGGGTACCTTGGAAGTCTCCAAGACAACCCTTGACTTAATTCGCGAAGGTATGAGGAACGTGGCGGAAGAGTCCGGTACAGCCGGTTCTTTATTTGCCGGGTTTCCCGTGCAGGTAGCCGGCAAGACCGGTACGGCCGAAAATTTCAGCGGTCGTGATCACGGTTGGTTTGTCGCATTTGCGCCCTATGACCATCCGCGTATTGTCATTGCCGTTTTGACGGAACAGGGCGGTTTCGGTGCCTCATCATCGGGTCCCATTGTTCGTGCCATGTTGGAAGAGTTCTTCCATATCGGTACGGCAGATAGTCAAAGTAAAGATGCGGCAGAGCCGGCACAAACTTCCGGCCGTACGCAATAAAAAGGAGGAAGTATTCATGTCTCATGTCATAGCCGTCGCTTCCGGTAAAGGCGGTGTCGGAAAGACCTTGATAACCGCTTCGCTGGCCATTGCTTTGCGTCGCCGCGGATATACCGTGTTGGCTGTCGATGCCGATATGGGAATGCGCAACCTGGATCTTCTTCTGGGCGTACAGGATGAGGTGTTTTTTGATGTTTACGATGTTATGAAAAAACGTTGTAAGGCGGCAGATGCTCTTGTTCCCGTAGGTCCGGCCGGTGATTTTTTGGCAGCCAGTCAGAAAAAAACGTGGGAAAAGGCAGACCCGAAAGATTTCGTCCGCGTCATTTCACGCTTAAGCGAAAACTATGATTACGTACTTATCGATTGCCCGCCCGGACGAGACGGTGCTTTTAAGAGCGCCACGGCTGTAGCTGAAAAGATACTTTTTGTCGTTGAGCCGTCATGGACCTCTTTACGAGATGCTGCACGGGTCATGCAGTATTGTCATAAGAAAAAACATACTTCAAATCACGTGCTGTTCAATAATTTCTATCGGAACAGACCGGGGTATTTAAATGTAGAAACTATGGCGGCCGTTTTATTGCCTCAGTCGGTAGTCGGTGTATTGCCGCATGACGAATTTATTCATGCTGCCGCACAGGAAGGGACCTTGGCCGATATAGGTGAAGGAAATCCTTTCTTTTGTGCTTTGTCGGCCACTGTTCGTTGGCTGGAGACGGGTGATGAGCCGGCAGGTGCCGATTGGAATCCGTATTTACCTCACGGTGACGTCCTGGACTGCATTTTTACGGATGAAGAAGCAGCCGTATCGTCGATGCAAAGACCGGTCCCTTCCTTCGTAACTCACGAATTGTCTAAGGCGGCGGCTTTTTTAGATGAAGACGCAAAGGCGGCTTTTGTTTCCGATTCTGAAGAAAAAGAATTGCCTGAAGCGGTAGAAGAGGAAAAAATGGAAGAACGCCGTCATATTTCGGCAGCCGTTAATGCTGTAGCGGATGAGGCGGCTTCAGTTGTGGAAAAAATGCTCGAAAAAGGGCGTTTGCAACGTACTTTAACTGTTCGCAAACGAGCCGGAGAATCACGGCAATGGCGTATACGGCGTCGCTAAGGGAGAATAAACGGTGTTATTTAAAAGACAGTGGAAACATATAGATAAAGTATTGGTGGCGGCAGCTGTACTTATTGTAGCCATCAGTATCTGTATTATCGGCAGTGCCACACATATTAATAAGGGTGCCATTAACTACGATTTTGTAGCTAAACAGGGCGGGGCTTTTATTGTCAACTTATTGTTGGTTCTCTTTATTTGTAATTATGACTATACTAAGTTGAGGCGCATTGCCAAACCCTTGTATGTCATCAATCTGCTCATGTTGGTGGCTGTTATGTTTTTAGGAAGATCCGCTCTTGGGGCCCAGCGATGGATTCAAATCGGGCCGCTTACATTACAGCCGTCCGAGTTTTCCAAGCTTATTATGATTGTGTGTATGGCCGCCTTACTGGCCGATCGTATCGGAAAGCTCAATACGTGGAGAGAGATTATTCCCTTCGGCTTATGTGTAGGCATTCCGTTTCTTCTGGTATTAAAACAACCTGACTTGGGAACCAGTCTTGTATTCTTGGCAATTGCCGTAGCTATGCTTTTTGTCAGTCGTATAAGGCTGAAACTTCTGCGTAATATTTTTATTGCCGCACTGTGCCTTGCTCCTTTCGGATGGTACTTTATGAAGGACTATCAGAAGTCGCGTATTATGGTTTTTTTAGACCCTAATGCAGATCCCTTCGGAGCCGGCTATCATATCATTCAGTCAAAAATAGCTATCGGTTCGGGAATGCTTTTCGGCAAGGGTCTTTTCAAAGGGACTCAGAGTCAGTTGAATTTTTTACCTGAAAATCATACGGATTTTATTTTTTCCGTTATCGGTGAAGAATTGGGCTTTTTAGGGTGTCTCTTTTTACTTTTTTTATATTTTGTACTCATTTACAGGGCCTTGCTTACGGCCAAGGAATGCAAGGAACCTTTCGGAATGCTATTGGTTACGGGTATCGTAGCCATGTGGACTTTTGAAATACTCGTCAATGTCGGTATGACTTGCGGTATTATGCCTGTTACGGGTATCCCGTTACCCTTTATGAGTTACGGTGTCAGTGCTTTGACTACGAATATGATGGCCCTGGCGGTAGTATTGAGTGTCCATATGCGACAACAATCGGCAATTTTTTTATAGACGGAGAATAACGTGCAAATACAGATAGATCCCATACTATTAAGTAAGGTACAAAAGCCGGCCCGATATGTGGGTGGGGAATGGAACAGTGTAGTAAAAAATCACAATGATGTGGATTTTACGGTTGCTTATTGTTTCCCGGACGTTTATGAAGTGGCTATGAGTCATTTAGGACTCAGAATTTTGTATGCTCTCTTGAATAAACGCGGTGATACGGCAGCGGAACGGGTTTATGCTCCGTGGCCGGATATGGAAGAATTAATGCGTAAAAAGGGATATCCCCTTTATTCACTGGAAACGAAGACGGCTGTTCGCGACTTTGATATGGTCGGCTTTACGCTTCAATATGAAATGAGTTTTACCAATATTTTGAACATGCTCGATTTGGCGGGAATTCCCTTGCTTGCATCGGAACGTGGTGAAGAAACCCCGATTATTGTTGCCGGGGGGCCTTGTACCTATAATCCCGAACCCTTGGCCGAATACTTTGATCTCTTTTGTCTCGGCGAATCGGAAGAATCGGTTCAATTATTGGCTGACACGATTATTGCTTGGAAGAAAGCCGGTAAGCCGGGCGGGAAAAAAGGTCTGTTAAAAACATTGGCTACGCAAAAGGGAAATTACGTACCCGCTTTTTACGAACCTCGCTATGATTCGGACGGGAATTTTCTGGCTTTAGTCCCTACGGAAGCGGAGGCGAAAACCTGCATTGAAAAATGTGTTGTTGCCGATGAAGAAACGGTTTTTTATCCGACGGAACCGATTGTGCCGAATATTGATATCGTTCATAATCGGGCTGTTGTTGAACTCTTTCGCGGTTGCAGTCGCGGGTGCCGTTTTTGTCAGGCAGGAGTTTTGTATCGACCCGTAAGGGAAAAAACACCGGAGCATTTGGCGGATTTAGCTGAACAAATAGTTAAAAATTCCGGATATGATGAAATTTCTCTCATGAGTCTGAGCTCTGCAGACTATTCGCGACTTCCCGAATTGGTCGACTTACTGTTGGAACGCTTTAAGGGAAAGAAGGTCAGCGTCAGTCTGCCGTCATTACGAGTCGACAGCTTTTCCGTCGACATTGCCAAAAAAGTTCAGCAAGTTCGTAAAAGCGGTCTGACCTTTGCACCCGAAGCGGGAACTCAACGCCTGCGTGATGTAATTAATAAGGGTGTTACGGAAAAAGACTTACTGGATGCTTGCGAAAATGCCTTCCAAAACGGTTGGTCGACAGTCAAACTCTACTTTATGATGGGCTTGCCGACGGAAACGGATGAAGATTTGGCAGGAATTGCCGATTTAGCTTATAAGGTCTTGAATTTGTATCGCAAGGTAACGGGGAAGAATAACGGAAAGGTTACGGTCTCCGTATCCAGTTTCGTACCTAAGGCCCATTCGGCCTTTCAATGGGCTCCTCAATGCTCCATTGAAGAAATAGAACGAAAGCAGCAGTATATTAAGGGCCTTATTCGTGATAAACACATTTCTTATCATTATCACGATGCTCGTACGGGCCGTATGGAGGCAGCCTTTGCCAGAGGTGACAGACGACTGGGGAAGGTCCTGTATTATGCCTGGAAAAAGGGTTGTAAGTTCGACGGTTGGACGGAAATGTTCGATTACAATAAATGGAACGATTCTTTTGCAGAAGCCGGTCTTGAAGTAGATTACTTTGCATCTCGGCAAAGAGGAGAGCAAGAACCCTTCCCGTGGGATCACATGAGTGCCGGTGTAGCCAAGGCATATTTACTCAATGAGTGGAAAAAGGCCCATGACGAAGAGCTGACAGATGATTGTCGCCGTAAACGATGTACGGGTTGCGGTGTCTGTCCCAATTTAGGCGTTCATATTATAGATTTGAAAGCAGGTGACGGCAATGGCAAGACTACGTTTAGCTATTAAGAAGGACAAGGCCTTGCGCTTTTTGTCGCATCTCGATTTTGCCCGAGCCGTTCGTTATGTCGTAATTCGAGCCGATTTACCCGTACAATACTCGGAAGGTTTCAATCCTCATATGAAAATAGCCTTTGCTTCCGCTTTGGGTGTAGGTGTGGCGGCGGCAGAAGAATACATGGATATAGAATTGGCTGAAACAGTAGATGTGGAAGATGTAAAGCGGCGTATGAATGAAAAGGCTCCCGAAGGGTTTGCCGTTCTTGAGGGGCGGTATGTATCCGATAAGGCACCGAAGCTCATGGCCATAGCTAATTATGCCGAGTACCTTTTGTCCGGGCCTTTAACGGAATCTATAGAAGAAGACGTAATCAATCGTCGTCTTGATGTGTTCAACAAGGCTAAAGAAGCAGTGTATGAAAAATATTCGCCGAAAACACGTAAAACAAGATGCATTAATGTAAAAGACCATGTCTTAGAACCGATTACGGCACAAATAGACGGATCGGATATACGCTTACGTGTACGCATTTATCAAAACGAGTCGGGTGCCGTAAAACCCTCTCAAGTATGGGAATTGTTAGCCAGACAATTCGATATTCCCGTTGACCCGACATTGATGCTTGCTGAACGGACGGGCCTATGGTCGCGACAAAACGGCGAGAATCGGACTTTGTTCGAAATGCCGTAATACGAAAGTTGGCGATATGCTATGAAATTATTGGTTGCCGATGTCATTCCGGAAGAAACGCGAATGGCCGTCATAGAAAACGGAAAATTGACGGACTATGCAGTGGAACGAAATGACGAAGCACATATTGTTAATCATATATACAAGGGCGTCATACAGAATATCCTGCCTGCCATGCAGGCTGCTTTTGTCGATATAGGCCGTAAAAAGAACGCTTTTTTATATTTGGGAGATTTGTTTCCCCGTGCGGCGACAAAAGAAGAAATCCAACAGACCCATATTTCCGTAGGGCAAAGCGTACTTGTACAAGTAGTTAAAGACGAACAACCCATGAAGGGAGCCAAGGTGACGGCCAATGTCAGTATTGCCGGTCGTTATGCCGTCTTAATGCCTACGGTAGATTACGTAGGCGTGTCCAAAAAAATTCAGGACGAAGAGGAAAGAAATCGCTTGCGAACTATTGTCAGTGCCGTTAAGCCCGAAGGTATCGGTATGATTGTAAGGACTGTCGCCAAAGACGTATCGGAAGAGGAATTAGCGGCAGATTTACACTACTTATTGCGTACATGGGAGAGTATAAGGGCACGTTATAAGACTACAAGAAAGCCGAAGCTTTTATATCGCGAAGCGGATCTTTTGATGCGTATGATCAGGGATTACTGTACGGATGATGTAAATACTGTCATTGTAGATAATAAAGACGCTTATGAACGTTTGAGTTCTTTTTTTTCGGAAGACGAAATAGATAGAGAACGTCTGATTTTATATGAAGGAGAAGATCCTGTATTCGACTATTATCACATTGAAGATGAGTTACAGAATGTTATGTCCAGGCAAGTTATGTTGCCTTCAGGAGGAACTCTTATTTTCGATCACACGGAGGCTTTGACGGTCATTGATGTCAATAGCGGTAAATATGTAGGTAACAGCACCCTTGAGGAAACACTCTTTCATGTAAATCGCGAAGCGGCGGTAGAAATTGCAAGACAGTTGCGATTGCGCGATATAGGGGGCATCATTTTAGTGGACTTTATCGATATGCCCCGGTCCGACAGGAGAGACGAACTTTTGCGTATTTTGCAGCGTGAAACGGCAGCCGATAGGGCGAGAGTTCATGTATTCGGCATGACGGCCCTGAATCTCGTGGAAATTACACGGAAGAAATCACGGCAAAGTATCCATTTATCTCAATTTTCTCCTTGTTCCGTTTGTGGCGGCACAGGTGTTTTGGCCTCTCCCGAATCGGTGTATATCCAAATCGTTCGTCAATTGCGCCATATGATGAAAGTACATCCTATTAAGGGTGATATTTTGATCAGTGCTCATGCCGATGTTTTGGCCCTGTTTAAGGATAAGAAACGAAAAGAGTCTTTGGAAAAAGAGCTGAACCGTTCCCTGTATTTTGAAGACAGCCGGCATGCAAACAGAGAAGTCTTTTCCGTATTTTCAAAAGCTGAGTAAGTAATAACTGTAAATACGACAACCATATGAATAAGGCAGAATGTTCAACCCCCCTTTACCGTAAAGCGGTAAAGGGGGGTTGAAAAAAGACGCCGACTGCTTTGGCAGTCGGCGTCAAAGGTTACACAGAGGTGTTTACTGTAAGTAATATACCACTTCTACCGATTCACTCAAGGTATTTGTTCCCGGTTCGATGGGCGTGGACGTTTCCATCTTTGCAGCCCGCAGGCTGAACATATCGACAGTTGCCTTGTAGGAGGGGGAGTTACCGTTAATGGTAATGGATTTCACATCGCCCAAGCGATGTCCCGTCGCTTCGGCAGCAGCCTGAGCCGTTTGCTTGCCGTTGTAGATAGCCGTTTTAATCAGGTTGGAACGTACCGTATCCGCCTTTTCCGTCGTAAAATGAACGCCGCTAATGTCATTGGCGCCGTCTTGCATAGCTTTCGCAATGAGTTTGGAAATGAGTGTAAAGTCCGTGACTTTCAGTTCTAAATCATTGGAAACGGAGTAGCCGTTGATTTTCTGATTTTTATCATAGGTCGGATAGACAGTGAAGTTTTTCGTCTTCATGTCCTTTTGGGCGATACCCAGAGAAAGAGCCGAGTGTTGTACCCGATTCATAATAGTGTCGTTTTGCATGCGAGCTTCTTTAGCCGTAGCTGCCGTTGTGCTCATGCCCACGGTAATATAAGCCGTATCGGGAGCTACTTTTTCTTCCGCATAGCCGGAAACGGAGACCGTAGGTAATTCGTTAGCCGCATCGGCATAAGAAGGAGCCGCACAAATGAGAGATGTGGATAAACAAGCACAAAGAAGAGCTGTTTTTAAATATTTGGATGTCATCATATTTCCTCCTTGTAAAACTTTCTACAAAACTTTTTTTATTATATCATTACCAAGAAAAATTTAAAAGCCTTTTCAGTACCGGTTGTGAGTTGAAGGAGCCTATATAAATAGTGTAATATATAATACTGAATGAAAATATCCCTTTTATGACAGTTAGGATGAGTATATATGCTGGAATTTCCCATTAAGCGAACGATTACTATAGACGATTCGAAAAAAGGCCGCAAGAAAAAAAGCGCTCAAAAAGAAAAGGTTGTTATTAAAGGCAGTGTCAATCTGCCGGTAAGAGAACCGTTGAAAAAATTGGACCCTTTGCCGAAAAATGCCAAAAATCTGGTTATCGTCGAATCTCCCGCCAAGGCCAAGACGATTGAAAAGTTTCTCGGTAAAGACTTTAAAGTTCTTGCCAGTCGCGGGCATTTGCGTGATTTACCGCGCAATCAGTTCGGTGTTGATGTGAGCCGTGATTTCGCACCGACGTATATCGACATGTATGATAAGAAGAAAATCATTGAGGAACTGAGACACGAGTATGTACGCTCCAAGAAAGTGTACCTCGCAACTGACCCTGATAGAGAAGGTGAAGCTATTTCCTGGCATTTGGCGCATATTTTGGAAATGGATTTGCAGGAACCGTGTCGAATTATGTTCCATGAAATTACGAAGGACGCCGTTACGGCGGGCCTCAATGATCCGGAACCGATTGATTTAAATCGTGTGGATGCTCAGCAGGCACGACGAATTTTGGATCGTATCGTAGGGTATCAATTAAGCCCCTTATTGTGGAAAAAGGTCTGCAAGGGACTTAGTGCCGGTCGTGTGCAATCTGTAGCCGTACGTCTTATTTGCGAGCGGGAAGAAGAAATAAAAGCCTTTGTGCCTGAAGAATATTGGTCCGTATCGGCTGTCTACGAAACTGACGACGGCATGAAAATTACAGCCGACGTAGTTAAGGAAAATGGCAAGAAAATAAAATTGTCCGATAAAGCCGCTGCCGATGCCGTAGAGGCGGAATTGCGTTGGGAAAGTCGTAAGGAAAATCGTCCTGCCGATAAGGTTACCAAGGTAGAAAAACGCAAGCGTAAACGGATGCCTCAGCCGCCGTTTACGACATCGACGATGCAGCAGGAATGTGTAGGCAAGTTGAATTTCGGGGCTAAAAAGACGATGATGCTGGCACAGCAATTGTATGAAGGCCTTGAATTAGGAGGTCGCGGTCATGTAGGCCTTATTACCTATATGCGTACAGACTCGACACGTATTAATGAAGATATGATTAAGGGCGCTCGAGAATTTATCGCCAATGTGTACGGTAAAGAGTTTGTGCCGCCTAAACCTCATGCGTATAAGTCACGAGCTACAAGCCAAGACGCTCACGAAGCTATCAGGCCGACCTCGCTGGAATTGACGCCGCAAGTCGTCTCCGCTTTTTTATCTCGTGACCAACTGCGTTTGTATACACTCATTTGGAACCGTTTCCTCGCCAGCCAGATGGCTCCTGTTGAAACGGAACACATGTCCATTACAGTGGAAAGCGGTAACTATGAATTAAAAGCTTCGGGATATACGGTACTCTTTAAGGGATTTACGGAGCTTTATGAAGAACAGAAAGAAAAGGGAAGCCAAGAATTACCGCCTATTCATGAAGCTACAATCGTGCATAATAAAAAGGTTGAAAAGGTCCAGCATTTTACTCAACCGCCGGCTCGCTATACGGAAGCCAGTCTGATTAAAACGTTGGAAGAAAAGGGAATCGGACGACCCAGTACGTATGCTCCTATTATGGATACGATTAAGAATCGAAATTACGTGGAAAAGCAGGATAAACAATTCGTGCCCACAGAATTGGGTGTAGTAACAATCAAGTTATTAAAAGAATATTTTGACGGCATCATCAATGTAGACTTTACAGCTCATATGGAAGAATCTCTGGACGGTATCGAACAGGGAAGCGATACATACACACACGTACTTAAAGAGTTTTACGAGGTATTCAAGCCTGAATTGGACCATGCGGAAGAAGGCATGGAAAAAGTAACCGTAGCCGGACAGGAATCGGGAGAACTGTGTGAACTTTGCGGCTCTCCCATGGTTTATAAATTCGGGCGTTTCGGAAAATTCTTGGCCTGTTCCAATTTCCCTGAATGCCGTAATACGAAGGCTATTGTCGAAGATACGGGGATTACATGTCCCAAGTGCGGTGAAGGCAGTCTGATTAAGCGAAAATCAAAACGCGGTCGTACCTTCTACGGATGCAATCGTTATCCTGATTGCGACTTTGTCTTATGGAATGAACCGGTAGATAAAAAATGTTCTCTTTGCGGCAGTATTATGACGGTCAAACATTATAAAAACGGCCGGGATAAACTCTTTTGCAGTAATGACACTTGTGAAAATCATAAAAAGGGTGAGACAGTCAATGAAAAATAGTCTTCTTGTAATCGGAGCCGGCTTGTCCGGTGCCGAGGCGGCTTGGCAGGCGGCTCAACGCGGCATTCCAACGGAACTTGCGGAAATGCGTCCGTACAAAAAATCGCCGGCCCACCATACGGATTTTTTCGCCGAGTTGGTGTGCAGTAATTCTTTTCGAGCCGCTAACGTGGAAAATGCGGTCGGCCTTTTAAAAGAAGAAATGCGTCGACTGGGGTCACTGATCATGGAAGCTGCCGATGCTACCCGTGTTCCCGCCGGTGGAGCCTTGGCTGTCGACAGAGTTCCTTTCAGTGAATATGTTACGGAAAAGATTAAAAACCACCCGTTAATTACCATTACACATGAAGAAGTGACGGAAATTCCCGAAGAACGGCCTTGCATTATTGCCAGCGGCCCTTTGACATCCGACGGCTTATCGTCGGCGATTACCCGGCTGACAGGTGAGGAATACTTCCACTTCCATGATGCGGCTGCACCTATTGTCACTGTTGAGTCCCTTAATATGGATAAGGTGTACAGAGCGGCACGATACGGTAAGGGCGGTGCCGATTATTTGAATTGCCCTTTTACGGAAGACGAGTATAAAGCGTTTTGGCAGGCTTTAACGACGGCTGAATGTGCCGAATTACATGAATTTGAAAAGGATGATACCGTCTTTGAAGGATGTATGCCCGTAGAAGTTATGGGAGCCCGCGGTATCGATACACTGCGTTACGGACCTATGAAGCCTGTCGGTCTGGAGCTGCCGGGAACGGATACGGTACCCTATGCTGTCGTACAATTGAGACAGGATAACGGCAGTGCTACGCTGTACAATATTGTGGGATTTCAAACCCATTTGAAATTCCCTGAACAAAAACGGGTATTTTCCATGATTCCCGGCTTGGAAAAAGCGGAATTCGTTCGTTACGGAGTTATGCATCGAAATTCATACATCAATTCACCGGAGTTGCTCTTACCGACCTTACAATACAGAAAAAGAGACTCTCTTTTCTTTGCCGGGCAATTAACAGGTGTAGAAGGATATTTGGAGTCGGCTTCTATGGGACTTCTGGCAGGTATTAACGCCGCTAAGCTGTGTAAGGAGGAAGCCTGTATTACCTTCCCGAAGGAAACGGCTCTGGGAGCGTTGAGTCACTATATTTCCACGGGACCGAATGATAACTTCCAGCCCATGAATGTAAATTTCGGTATTATTTCGCCTTTGGGTATTAAAAAGCGAATGAAAAAAAGAGAAAAGAATGCACTTTTGGCGCAACGTGCCTTGGAAGCTATTGAAGTGATGAAGGAGAAGATATAAATGGAAACGGCTTTTCATGCAACGACCATTGTAGCCGTGAGCAAAGACGGAAAAACGGCCATTGCCGGAGACGGTCAGGTTACTATGGGAAATTCTGTCATTATGAAAGGAACGGCGCAAAAGGTAAGACGTCTATATAACGGTAAGGTTGTCAGCGGATTTGCCGGATCCGTAGCCGATGCCTTTTCCCTTTTTGACAGATTTGAAGCTAAACTTAATGAATATAACGGAAATCTTATTCGCAGTGCCGTAGAACTTGCCAAAGACTGGCGCAGTGATAAGGTTTTACATAAGCTGGAAGCCCTTTTGCTCGTATCGGACGGAGAGCGGATTCTCATGTTATCCGGAACAGGTGAAGTTATTGAACCCGATGACGGTATCAGTGCCATCGGTTCCGGCGGTATGTATGCCTTGGCGGCTGCTCGTGCCTTAAAGAATAATACGGACTTGACAGCTAAAGAAATTGCCGAGAGATCCTTGCATATTGCAGCGGATATTTGCGTATATACGAATCACAACGTTATATGCGAGGAAATATAGAAAGGGAGACCTTAATTTATGACGGAAAGAGAAAATTTGACGCCTAAAGAAATAGTGGCACAACTGAATAAATATATTATCGGACAAGACGGGGCCAAGAAATCCGTAGCGGTTGCTTTGAGAAATCGCTGGAGACGAAAGAAACTGAGTGCCGAACTGCAAAAGGAAATTATTCCGAAAAATATCTTACTCATCGGGCCGACCGGGGTCGGAAAGACGGAAATCGCCAGACGTTTGGCCGACTTGACGGGAGCTCCCTTTGTAAAAGTAGAGGCGACGAAGTATACGGAAGTGGGCTATGTTGGCCGCGATGTAGAACAAATGATTCGTGATTTGTTGACCAATGCTATTCGCATGGTTCAGGAACGGGAAAGCCGCCGTTTTGAAGAAAAAGCGGAAGCGGAAGCCAATAATCGCATACTTCAAGTCTTTTGGCCGAAGAAAGAGACAGTAAAGGAGGCCGTGACCGATCCGGTATCCTTCCTTTTCGGAAATAGTGAAGGAGAAGAAGAAACGAAGGAAAGCACGGTTCCGTCAGAAACGACAGGTATGTCGGAACGTCGCAGACAAATGGCAGAGCGTATCGCTTCCGGCCAATGGGATGACCGTGAAATCGAAGTAGAAGTGGCTGAAGCGGATAGAGCCGTACAGGGAATCCTGACGGGAAATTCGACGGAAGAATTAACTAATAATTTTCAAGAAATGCTGGGGAACCTTGTACCGAAGAAAAAAAAGAAAAAGAAAATGACTGTAGCCAAGGCCAGAGAACTTTTCAAGGAAGAGGAATTAGGTAAGCTTCTGGATATGGACATTATTATAGAAAAGGCCATAGAGGCGACGGAAGAAACGGGAATTGTCTTTATCGACGAGTTTGACAAAATAGCTGAAAAAGGGCATTCAAACGGACCCGATGTATCACGTGAAGGGGTGCAACGAGATATTCTTCCTATTGTGGAAGGAGCTACGGTAACCACGAAATACGGATCCGTAAAAACGGACCATATCCTTTTTATTGCCGCCGGAGCTTTTCACGTATCTAAACCGTCAGATTTGATTCCCGAATTACAGGGACGATTCCCTATTCGTGTGGAATTACAATCTTTGACCGTTGAAGACTTTAAACGTATTCTTACAGAACCCAGTCAGTCGTTATTAAAACAATATACGGCTTTGCTCGGTGCGGATAATACGGAGCTGGAGTTTACGGAAGACGGGATTGATATGATGGCTGAATATGCTCATCACGTAAACGAAGAAACGGAAAATATAGGGGCCAGAAGATTACATACGATTTTAGAACGTATTTTGGAAGATATATCCTTCGATACACCCTACGAAGAGGCGAAGAAAATTCGCATTGACCGTGATTTTGTGTCGGAGAAACTAGGCAAAGTCGTTACCGATGTGGATATGAGCCGTTATATTTTGTAGGAGTCACTATGAGAACATACTCAAAAGTCGTAATCAATAAAAAAGCTCTTCGCATGGCGCAGACAGGCCACCCTTGGGTATACGGCGAGGAAGTGGTACGTATAGACGGACCCTGGCAGACAGGCGATTTGGTCGACGTATATTCGGAGAAAAATAAATACGTCGGCACGGGTTTTATTAATGATGTATCAAAAATACGGGTGCGTCTTGTTTCTCGAAATGCCAACGATACCTTTGACGATGCATTTTGGCGGCGGCGTGTCGACTACGCGCTCGCTTATCGTCGTACCGTCATGGGGGAAGATGACTTTTCCTGTTGTCGACTTATCTTCGGTGATGCCGATGAAATGCCGGGATTGACGGTAGATTTATTTAGTGACGTACTGGTGACACAGACTCTGTGCTACGGCATGGACCGTATTAAAGAGCGCATATTTAAACCCCTTGTAGAAGGGCTAAGCACCTACGGCATTCACATTCGCGGTATTTATGAAAGAAACGATGTGAAGGTACGGGAATTGGACGGGTTAACACAGTATAAGGGGTGGTATGAAGCCCCTTGGCTGCCTGAATGTCCGGGGAAACCGATGACGACTATCTGTGAAAACCATATCCTTTACGATGTGGATATAGAAAACGGTCAAAAAACGGGATTTTTCCTTGATCAGAAATACAATCGTCTTGCCGTATCCCGCTTAGCAGTCGGTAAACATGTCCTTGATTGTTTTACACACACCGGGGCTTTTGCTTTAAATGCCGCCAGAGGCGGAGCCATATCTGTAACAGCCGTGGATATTTCCGAGGAAGCTGTAGAGCGGACGATATCCAATATAGAGAAGAACGATTTTTCGTCTACCGCAAAAGCCGTTCAAGCAAATGTATTCGATTTATTAACACAGTTGGCGGAAGAAAAGAACCGTGACTACGACTTTATTATCCTGGATCCTCCGGCCTTTACGAAGTCCGGACATACACTGAAAAATGCCTATAGAGGATATAAGGAAATTAATTTGAAGGCCATGAAAATTTTGCCCAGAGGCGGATACCTGGCCACTTGCTCGTGTTCTCATTTTATGACGGATGAACTCTTTCGACGTATGTTGAAGGAAGCGGCAGATGATGCAGGCGTATCGCTCAGACAGATTGAAGGACGGCAACAGTCTCCGGATCATCCGATTCTCTGGAATGTGAGAGAGACTGATTATTTGAAGTTCTATTTATTTCAAGTAGTTTAATAAAAGTAAAAATGCCCCTTATACATAGGGGAAACGGCACCTTGAAAATCGAATTCGATCTTCAGGGTGCCGTTTTTCTATGTCAAAATACTCTAAAAAACGGCATCGAACGCGAGTGTGTTCGATGCCGTGAAAGATCTGATTGCTTATATTTCTATAGCCGGTAAAGCCGTTTTACGGTTATAACGCTGCTAGTTAGCCCAGTTTCCGTTTATAAAAACGGGAACAACCGTACCGTCTTCACAAAGTCCCTCGATCATCATATCGGCGGAACCGATCATAAAGTCCACATGAACCATAGAGTCATTCAGACCTGCGGCTGCGGCCTCCTCATCGCTTAAATTCGTACCTCCGGCAAGACATGTAGGATAGGCCTTGCCGAGGGCAAAGTGGCATGAAGCGTTTTCATCAAATAAGGTTTCATAAAAAAGCATGTTGCTCTGTGAAATCGGTGAATTATAGGGGATAAGAGCAGCTTCACCGAGTCTTCGTGCGCCGTCATCCGAATCCAAAAGGGTTGCCAAAATATCCTGACCTACGTCGGCCTTAAAATCTACTACCTGACCATCCTTAAAGGTAAGTGAGAAACGGTCAATAAGATTTCCCTGATAGACCAGCGGTTTCGTACTGTAAACAATTCCGTCAACTTGTCTGCAATGAGGGGCCGTGAATACTTCTTCCGTAGGAATATTGGCGTTAAAGGGAATGCCTTCAGCCGACTCCTCCGTTCCCCCTTGCCAGATATGATGTTTCGGTAAGCCGACGGTAAGGTCCGTGCCCCGGTCGTTTTTATAGTGGAGGGCTTTAAAAGCTTTATCCGTCAGCCATTGGCGGCGTTTCTTTAAATCGTTCAAGTGATTATCCCAGGCTTCTAAGGGGGCAGGACCGTCGCTACGTGAAGCTTTCAAAATAGCTTCTTCTAAAGCCGTATAGGCTTCAGTCGGGCTCTTTTCGGGAAAGAGAATAGAGGCCCATTTATGAGAAGGAACGGCAGCAACCAGCCATGTTACTTTAGAGGCCATCATACCGTCCGAGTATTCTTTAAGGGCTGTATGAGATGCCTTTTGGAAGGCGACTAATTTTTCTTTGTCTACGCCTTTCAATAAATCAGGATCAGCGGAAATAAGGCTTAGGAAAGCTGCTCCTTTGCGATAGTAGGTCAGACTGAAATCGCGACGCCACGTAGGGAAGTCTTCGAAAGAAGCAAGCTCTTCATGGTCGTATTTTAAACGTGTCAATGCATTGCTGCGCCAGTTAAGAACTACTTGGGAAGCTCCTGACTCATATGCTTTTTCAGCAAGGACTGAAACAAATTCATGTGATTCTACAGGGGCATTAATAACAAGGATTTGGTTTTCTTGAAGATTAATCCCTTTTTTTAAGAGTACGGTCGCATATATTTCCATTTGTTGACGATTCATAAAATACCTCCTAGAGTGAGCGGCGACTTGTATAGAACCAAAGTCTGCCGTTTAAAATAAGAGCATTCAGTCCGAGACTGATTACTAGACTTAACCAATAACCGTAAGGACCGAAGCTTGTATAATGAGCCAATACATAGCCCGTGGGAACGGCAATAATCCAGTATGTGACAAAGGCGACGTAGGTGATGATACGGACGTCTTTATAGCCGCGCAACATGCCCTGGACCGGTGTACCCATAGCATCACAGGCGGAAAAGATAAGAGCGAAGATTAAAAAGGCACGAATGGTTACGAGTGTAGCTTTATCATGTGTGAAAAGGGCGGCAATGTCGTTCAGGAAGGTGAAGGTAAAAAGTGCTGTCAGGACCAGTAATGACAAGGACACGAAGAAACATATCGTATCATATTGCAGGGCTTTGATTTTATTTTTGGCACCGACTTCATAACCTACGACAATGGTAGCAGTCAGACTGATACTCCAGGGGACGGTGTAGACAAAGGTGGAATAGCTGATGGCTGCTTGGTTTGCAGCTATATAAAGGGTACCGAATTCACTCATGAGCAGTCCGACAATAGAAAAAAGACTGGTTTCACAAAAGATAGCCACGAACATAGGTAAGCCTAAACGCAGTTGCTCACGACAATGGACCCATGAAAATTTACGGAAATCCGACCATAAACGGTATGCTTTAAACGGTGCCTTGAAATGGAGAATAATGATAAAAGCCGTGCAGGTAATCCAGGATGCCGTTGTCATAGCGTAAGCCGTGCCGGCACCTCCCAGGGCGGGAATTCCGCATCCTCCGAAGATGAAGAGTTTAAAGAGGCCTATAGAAATAAAAAGATTGGACAGTAATACGCCCATGGAAAGTCGCGTCATTCCGTGGGCATCTACGGCGTAGCGCAGAGTCGCCTGTACCAACATAGGGAAAATGCCGAAAGATAAAGCCAGCCAATAGTGTTCGGCAATAGCCTGTACGGCAGGTTCCAAGTTTAGGAGAGATAAAAAAGGAGTAAGAAGAAATCGAGATCCGCATACAATGATTACAGTAAGAAAAAAAGATGTATAAATCCCTTGTGTAATAAAGACGGGAATGTCTTCCGTCTTACGGGCCCCGCGTAATTGGGCAATGATGGGCGAAATGCCGAAGGCTATGCCGCAAGCACCGGCAAAAAGAGGATACCAGATATTGGCAGCCACAGCTACACCGGCCAGATCCGTCGTACCCGCATTGCCGCTGAAAATACTGCTGAAGAGACTGCTGCCGACGAGAGCGAACTGAGTCAATAAGAGGGGAAAGAAAACCCCAAAAAAATGTGTAATTTGCTTGCCTTCCGGTCTAATCATATATACCTCACAATATTATAAAACAAGCCCCGTATATAACGGGGCTTGCCGGTATTTCAATTATTGGTTGGCGCTGTTTACTTTAGCAGCCAAACGGGATTTTTTACGAGCAGCTGTGTTCTTGTGAAGCACACCTTTGCGAGCAGCACTGTCAATAACACTGCTGGCTTTATCATACGCTTTCTTTACTGCGTCTGCATCACCGGTGGCGATTGCTTCCGTAGTCCGACGAATAGCCGTATGAACGGAAGATTTTACGCGGGAATTAGCTGCATGACGAGCGGCGTCTTTTTCCATCGTTTTGATATTGGATTTAATTTGCGGCAAACCGATTCACCTCCCTGCTTACAATAACACTGTTAGTAAGTATAGCATAAAAAACATGGCGAATCAAGAAGTTATGCCTTGTTTTCCGAACCTAAAACATTTTGGATTTTGTGCTTTACAGCATCTTTTACAAACGTACGACCGTCCGTCAAATATTGACGGGGATCGAAGTGCGCAGGATACTGAGCCAAATGCTGACGTACACCGGCAGTTAAGGCCAAACGCAAGTCCGAATCGATATTAATCTTGCAGACCGCTAAGGATGCGGCATGACGTAATTGATCTTCGGGAATACCGATAGCTTCGTCGAGCTTACCGCCGTTGGCATTAATAATTTTTACATATTCAGGTAAAACGGAAGAGGCTCCGTGCAAGACAATGGGGAAGTCAGGCAGTCTGCGGGATACTTCTTCGAGAATATCAAAACGAAGTGTAGGCGGCACATAAACGCCATCTTTGTTTTTCGTGCATTGTTCGGGTTTGAATTTATATGCACCGTGACTGGTTCCGATGGCGATAGCCAAGGAATCGACACCCGTTCGGCTGACAAATTCTTCAACCTCTTCGGGACGTGTGTATGAAGCTTCGTGAGCAGCCACCTTCACATCATCTTCAATACCGGCCAATTTACCCAATTCGGCTTCGACAACAACGCCTCGTTCATGAGCGTAGTCGGCAACTCGTTTAGCCAATTCTACATTTTCATCGAAGCTGTACTGAGAACCGTCAATCATGACAGACGTGAAGCCGCCGTCAATACAATCCTTACAAGTTTCAAAGTCCGCACCGTGATCAAGATGAAGTGCCATGGGAATATTCGGATATTCTTCCAAAGCCGCTTCAACCAAGTGCTTTAAATAAGCCGGTTTAGCATATTTGCGAGCTCCTGCCGAAGCTTGGAGAATAATGGGAGAATTCAATTCGCCGGCCGCTTCCGTAACGGCTTGAATGATTTCCATATTATTAATATTGAAGGCACCGACGGCATAATGGCCGGCATAAGCTTTTTTAAACATTTCCGTAGTAGTGACTAAAGGCATGAGAGTCCTCCTTTGTAAAAGAAAATTTAAATATCCCAACAAGCCGTTGCGACCAAGGTCTGCATATCGGTCGGTAAGGGAACATTTACATGTGTCATGTGACCCGTTACGGGATGGATGAAGCGTACTGAACCGGCGTGTAAGGCCTGTCGATTTAAAAATCTGCGAGAGCCGCCGTATAAATCGTCACCTATAAGGGGATGTCCCAAGTAGGCACTATGTACCCTGATTTGATGTGTTCTCCCCGTGTGAAGTGTAATGCGTATAAGACTGAAATCATCACAGACGGCCAAGCGAGTAAAATCGGAATGAGCTTCTTTTCCGTCCTCTCTGGCATTGCGTTTAATGATACTGTCCGGATCGCGCCCTATGGGCGTATGAACCGTTGCCAACATAGTCGGAAAGCGGCCTTGTGCAAGGGCCGTATACGTTCGGGCGTAAAAAAGTCTGTTTTTGTCAAAAAGGTGTTGCACATAACTTTCTTTGGCAATCAAACAAAGACCGGATGTATTACGGTCTAACCGATGTACGGGATGGTAGTCGTGGTCATAGCCGTGTACTTTATAATAATACATGACGGCGTTGGCCAAGGTACCGAAACGCTCGGAAGACGTTTGATGCATTAACATACCCGGCGGTTTATTGACAACTATCAGATAGTCATCTTCGTAAGCAACGGATAAAGGAATGTCCTCGGCTTCAATCGTATCTTTCGGCTGCAATATCACTTCCAACGAGTCGCCTTGGTGAACCAGGTCTTTCATGGATGCAGGTACTCCGTTTCGCAGGCATATGCCGTTGTTCTTGATTTTCCGTCTGGATGTAGCGGAGATGCCGAAATGCTTGAGGGCTCCGGCGAAAGAAGTTGGCTTCTGTAACGGACCGACTGTAAAGCGCAGCATGAAAAGTTCTCCCGATTCTGATATGTACGGCAAATACCGTATGCCTTATTATACAAAACGGTAACTGATAAATCCATAGAGTATTATAGGGAAGTGATAATAATTTATAAAAAAGTGTATTTTGACCTTAATGCATACTAGTATGAGAAAGTTGTCAAGAAATTTTCAGAAAAAAAGAAGGATTTTAAAGACGGACAGCGAATATATATATGAACGAAAAATAGCACAACAGTTTTACAGAAATAACAGGTGAGGGATGACGATGAAATTTTCTCATGAATTTATTGAGCAGGTGCGACAAGCTAATGACATCGTTTCCGTCATATCCGATTATGCCGGTTTGAAACGACGGGGCAATAAATTTTGGGCCTGTTGTCCTTTTCATAACGAAAAGACCGCATCATTTACCGTAACGGCCGAAAAAGGATTGTATTATTGTTTCGGCTGTCATGCATCGGGAGATGTCTTCAAGTTCCTTATGGCCAAAGAAAATATTTCTTTTGCCGAAGCGGTCAGACGCTTGGCTGAAAGGGCCGGTTTACAGGTCCCTGAAGAAGAGCGTTCGGCCGAAGATATAAAGCGAGACGAAGCACGAAAGCGACTCTATAAAATCAACGAAATGGCATGTGCCTTCTTTCATAACTGTTTGGTTAAAACACATTACGGCGAAGAAGGAAAGGCATATTTACGAAAACGCGGTCTGTCGGAACAGACGATTCGCGACTTTCGGCTGGGCTTTGCTCCCGACAGTTGGAATAAGCTGACCGATGCTTTTGCGGCCAAAGGCGTAGCGGGAAAAGAATTGGTTGAACTGGGGCTGGCTAAAGAAAAAAACGGTCGATTTTATGATGCCTTTCGCAATCGTGTCATCTTTCCCATTTATGACGGTCGAGACCGTGTTGTCGGATTCGGCGGCCGTGTTCTGGATGACAGTAAACCGAAGTACCTGAATTCACCCGAAACGCCGATCTTCAATAAACGAAATCTTCTATTTGCTCTCAATCGAGCTCATCGGAGTATTTACGATGAAGGTCGGGCCGTATTGGTTGAAGGATATATGGATGTCGTGTCGGCGCATAATAAGGGAATCACCAATGTAGTAGCATCACTGGGAACGGCCTTTACAGAACGACAGGCTCGACTGTTGCAACGGCAGGCGAAAGAACTGATTCTGGCCTACGATATGGATACGGCAGGAAGACAGGCTACCCTGAGGGCCATGGAAATCGTCAGGTCGTTGGGATTACATATACGTGTCCTTGTTTTGGCTGACGGTAAAGATCCGGATGAATATATTAATGCGCACGGGCCCGATGCGTTTAAGGAAGCCTTACAAGCGGCTCCGGGTGTTCTTGAATATATGTTGTTGACAGCCTTGAAAGAGTATGATGCAGATACGCTTGAAGGCAAGTCGAGTATTACGGCCAGTGTCATGCCTGCCTTGGTACAGACGGATAGCGCCGTAGTGGCCGATGCCTTTATGGCCAAGTTGGCGGAACGGTTACAAATCGATGAAAACGCCGTGCGTAGCGAATATAATGCGTATGTACGTCGCCATCCCGAAGCGGGCCGACAGCCGGTAGTGATATCGACTAATGTAGTGAAACAAACCGAATCAACTCGACGAGGTAGTACAACGGCCGTTGCGGAAGAAAATATTTTACGCAGTCTCTTGGAACATCCCGAGTCGTACGGTCGTATTGAAGATAAAATGGAAGCTTCTTATTTTGTCGACCATGTGAGACGAAGTATCTTCGAAGAGATTCACAGACAGTATACACAGACGGGCGGCTATTCCGTATCGTCCGTTCGTGAAGGCCTGTCTACTGAAGGGGAGGCGGAAACGGCAAGGATTCTTATGTCCGATGAAGTGCCCATGGATGAACAGGTATTACTGGATTATGTATTACGTTTTAAGTTACAGGCTTTACAAAATGATTATAAAGAGCACAGCGCACGGGCGGCTGAATACAGCATTCGCAATGATTTGCGGTTGAAAGACGAGTTAGCGGCATGTAAGCGCTTGGGAGAAGAGATTAAAACATTAATCTCTTCGTCAGGGAAAGGAGCACACCACTTTGGCAGCTAATAAAGATAAAGAAAAAGATTTGGAAACAACGGAAGAAACTATTACGACGGAAGTCGATAAACCGGCTAAGAAAAGCGGTACTAAGAAGACTAAAAAGAGTACGGGTAAAAAGGCTTCTAAAGGAACGGGGAAGAAAAAGAGTGATAGAAAACAAGTTTCCGAAGAAGAACGGAAGGCCCAGATTTCAGAGAAAATTAACGAATTGACGGAAAAAGGAAAACAGCAGGGAAGTTTATCCTATTCGGAAATTATGAATGCCATGGGCGACTGTGATATGACGGCTGATGAAATGGACAGAATGTATGAACATTTCACGGATAACGGTGTAGATGTGCTCGGCGAATCGGAGCAACTGAATGAAAATGAAAGTTTAAATGATGATGCCGATGAAGAGTCGGAAAACGAAACGGTAAATGTAAATTTATCCGTACCTGAAGGCGTCAATATCGATGATCCCGTACGCATGTATTTGAAGGAAATCGGCCGAGTTCCCCTGCTGTCGGCAGAAGAAGAAATTATGTTGGCCAAGAGAATCGAAGCCGGCAGTGCCGAAGGGGCAACACCTGAAGAAGTAAGTGTCGGAAATATTGCCAAGAAGAAGCTGACAGATGCCAACCTGCGCCTTGTTGTCAGCATTGCCAAAAGATATGTGGGCCGCGGTATGCTGTTTTTGGATTTAATTCAAGAAGGTAACCTGGGACTGTTGAAAGCTGTTGAAAAATTCGATTATAGTAAGGGCTACAAGTTCAGCACTTATGCTACGTGGTGGATTCGCCAGGCCATTACGCGTGCCATTGCCGACCAAGCACGTACCATCCGCATTCCCGTACATATGGTGGAAACGATTAATAAGCTTATACGCATTTCGCGCCAGTTGTTACAGGATAAGGGCAGAGAACCGTTGCCGGAAGAAATTGCGGAAAAAATGGGCGTACCGGTTGAACGTGTCAGAGAAATCATGAAAATCGCTCAAGAACCGGTATCGTTGGAAACACCTATCGGTGAAGAAGAAGACTCGCATTTGGGCGACTTCATTGAAGACCAGGAAGCCATAGCTCCTGATGATGCGGCTTCCTTTATTTTACTGAAAGAACAGATAGAAGATGTATTCTCGTGCCTTACTGATAGAGAACGAAAGGTTCTTTACTTACGTTTCGGCTTGAAAGACGGCAGACCGAGAACTCTTGAAGAAGTAGGACAACATTTTAACGTTACGCGTGAACGTATTCGCCAAATTGAAGGCAAGGCGCTCAGTAAATTGCGTAACTGGGGCAAGCGCGAAAAAATTAAAGACTTTTTATAAGATATAATTATGCGTACATTGTAGATCAAGTAAAGTGTTAATCTATGCTCTTCTAAGCCGTGGGTCGGGGGTTCGAATCCCTCCTAGATCACCAAAGAAATAAGCGGATAGTTCGTAATGAGCTATCCGTTTTTCGTATTGTTTTTAGTAGTTATTTTAGTAATTTTATTTCTGGAGGGTATATGGAGATTCTTAATAATATTAATGTTATATTGCAGATTATCAGTAATATATGTATAGTTGGGATTACGCTTTATACAGCTTTTTTGCAATTTTATCATAAGTCAGTTAAATATTTGGGATATTCATATAATACAAATAGATTTTATGGAGATAAGGCAACTCTCCAATTAAAAAATCAGGCTTTATCATCAATCAGTATAAAGGAGGTCTATTTAATTTTTAAGGATAATTCGAAGTTCTTGTTCAAAAAATATGAAGTACCATTGTTAATAGAAGGCCGTCGTAGTTTTCAGATTGAAATGCAGGCTATTTCTAATTCTCTTCCAAAACTGAGAAAATTTACATGTGAAGGTAAATGTATATTTGTAACATTTACTGATGGTAATTCTATATCATTGATTTCTAAGTGTGGATGGAAGCGATATATATCATTTTGGGTTAAGAATTATAAACTTTTTAGACTATTAAAAAAATCTCCTTCTATTACTATTAATAAATTAAGTAGGATAAGAACAAAACGAATTGAATTTAATGGTAAATGTTTAAGTGAAGATGTTAAATATGTTTTGCTTATTAAAGAAGTTTCATCCGTAAAAACAATATTTATTGATGATAGTGGATTCATGAGTGCTCCATGCCTTCTTAGCGGTCAGTGGTGTAATGCATTAGGTATAGGAACTTATGATGAAATAAAAAATATAATCAAACAAGGTTTCGATGGGCAAGAGGTAGAATACGAGTTATATAATATTAAAGATGTTGCGACAGTGCATGAACAGTTTTAAATGCCTAAATTATCTAAAGCTTTAACAGCCTCTTTTTGTATATCCGATACTAAGTGTGAATAGGTATCTAAGGTTAATGGAATTGTAGAGTGTCCTAGTCTTTCTTGCACTATTTTAGGGTTTATTTTCTGAGATAGTAGAAGTGTAGCATGAGTATGTCTAAGATTATGAAATGTTATATGTTCTAAGCCTAGTTGTTTTAATATTGGTATAAAATATCTGGATTTGAAATTACTGGTCGATAGAATTTTCCCAAAGGTACCTGAGATAACAACTCCATATGAATCAGCCCATTTGTCTCCTAATTCTTTAGCATAATTGGATTGGAACTCTTTGTAAGTAGTTAATTCATTTTGTAACTCTTGGCTGATAGGGATACAACAACAAGAAGTTTTAGTCTTTGTATCTTGAAATACTTGCCCTTTAGTACCTGTTGTTCTTCGTACTGATATGGTTCCATATACTAGATTTACCCCATTCTTGCATCGTCACTTCTGGTGTAGAGCCTAGTACGGTAGATACGGTAGGCCAATATGGAGGTGCGATAAAAGAGTATATTCGTAGCCAGTTGCAAGAGGATAGAGCCATGGACACATTAAATTTCAGTAATATACCGACCCATTTACGGATAAGCCGGTAGAATAGGCAGAAAGAAGCTCCCAGTATGTGGCGGCCTGTAATAATAGAATGGTTTCCGGAGTGTTTCGATACTCATTTTAGCGGGTATCCACTAGAAAAAGGACTCTTATAGAGGCAGAATGAACTACCTATTTAACGAAGGGGTTATGATTATTTAATATTTACCTAAGGAGGCGTTTTTCATGGAGTTTTCGTGGATAGATACATTAGTCAATGCCTGTAACATTATTCTAATTATTCTATTAATAGTATTAGTACGGTTAATATATATTATATATTATAAAAAGAGTATAAGAAATTTAAGGTGTTTAGGAAAATATGGAAAACGTTATGTATTTCTTTGTTATTTTGAGGAACTTTCCTTTTTATTATTTATACTCCTGCCATGTGTTTGTCTTTATTTCTCAGCTGACTCCTCCGAAATCTCCCAATATCCTGTTTTAACAGATAATCACAGAGATCTATTGGTTGTTTCGTTAACGGTTTTTTCAATCACCATAGCTGCGGCGTTGGCTTGTATTAATTTTGAAAAAAACATGGAATATAAGTTTATAGAGAAAAACAATCAACACGAAGAATATACTAAAAAAGTTATAAGCATATTATATAGAATTAAATTATTTTCTAGTGGGTATAAACATTTGTGGATTTCAGTAGCAATGATATCATATACGGTTTGGCTGTTGCTGCAATTAGCTAATAATGGATTGCATAATCCGGTATTGCATTATTGGGCTTGGAGTAAGCTTTTTGTTATATATGGGGTGTCTTTTTTTAAGGTGTTACTAGAGTTTTCTATATTGAGTCGTGAAATAAGTGATATCAATTTAAGTAACTATTCATGATATTTAGCGGTTTAAAAGGGGTAATACACTGTATCCTCGTAGAGCTTTTAGCGAAAAAGATACAGAATTTTATAGTGCTTTTTGCTGGACTGAAAAGTAGATGGCAAAAATCACGTTATATCGAAGCTAACTTTTCACTCGTTTTCAGACTCGCATTCTATTATTAAAAAGCAGATTGTTATGGAGGCATTTAATGGTAAGCAGAGTCTGGAAGACTATAAAGAAAGAGTCCCGTATTGACTAATACGAGACTCTCTTTTAGACTGTTGGGTCAGTAATTGACTAGCGTTTATTTGTTTTACGGGAAAGGAAATCGCCGAAGGCCTGAATAGCGTTGACTCCTATGATCAAGATGACAATAGTCGCCAACATGACGTCCGTACGGAACCGCTGGTAACCGTAACGAATGGCGATGTCCCCCAAACCGCCGCCGCCGACGGCACCGGCCATGGCGGAAGAACCGATAAGGCTGACGATGAGAACTGTAATGTTGTTGATAATAGTGGGCAAAGCTTCGGGTAACAAGACTTTGCGAATAATTTGGAAGGGGGTAGCTCCCATGGATTGAGCCGCTTCAATGAGACCGTAGTCGATGTCTCGTACGGACGTTTCGACCAAACGGCTGAGGAAGGGAATGGCGACAATTGTCAAGGGAACACAAGCCGCCAAGGTGCCGATGGAGGTGCCTGCTACCAGCTTGGTAAAGGGAATGATGGCAACCATGAGAATAATAAAGGGAACGGAGCGAATGATGTTGACGATTGTGCCGAAGACGCGGTTAATCGGTGCATTCTCAAGAATATGCCCCTTGTCAGTCGTAACCAAAAGGATACCCAAGGGGATACCGATGACAGTAGCAATGATTCCTGAGACGGCAACCATGAATATTGTTTCTTCTACGCCTTGTAATAAGAGTTTAACGATTTCCGGGGACATAGCCGAGGACCTCACTTTCTACGGGTAAACTTTTAATATAATCAAGGGCCTTCACTTGACTTTCCAAGGAGCCGATAATAGTAAAAATCAGGTAACCGAAGGGAATGTTTTGAATATAATCGATATTTCCGTATAAGATACTGATATCCGCATCGGAATGACGAATTACATTGGCAATGAGGGGATCGTTCGTAACTTGCCCCTTAAAGCGAACACGAATGAGCATATTGCGCCCTTCTTCGGGTTGATTCGTTACGCCCAGGCGTGTAATGCCTTGGGGGACTTCCGTGTTAATAACGGACTTAACGAATTCCTGCATTGTTTCCGATTGGGGATTCGTGAAAATATCGACGACAGAACCGCACTCTTTAATATATCCGCCTTCAATAACGGCAACACGGTCACAAATATCTTTGACAACAGCCATTTCATGAGTGATGAGGATAATCGTGATTTTTAAGCGTTTGTTAATATCTTTTAAAAGCTCTAAAATAGAGGTCGTCGTTTGCGGATCCAAGGCGGAAGTGGCTTCATCACATAAGAGAATTTTAGGATCGCTGGCCAAAGCCCTGGCGATACCCACTCGTTGTTTTTGTCCGCCTGAAAGCTGGGAAGGATAGTTGAACTTTCTGTCACTTAAACCGACGAGTTCTAAAAGTCCCTCCACCTTATTGGCGATAATGTCCTTCGGGGTGCCTGTCAATTCCAGGGGGAAAGCGATATTGTCGAAAACGGTACGTGACGAAAGAAGATTAAAATGTTGGAAAATCATACCGATAGACTTTCTTTCCTGGCGCAACTGGCTGTCGGAAAGGGACGTCATATCGCGGTCGTCAATAATAATATGGCCGCTTGTCGGTCTTTCAAGCATGTTAATGCAACGCACGAGGGTCGATTTACCGGCACCGCTTTTGCCGATAATACCGAAGATTTCTCCGGCCTTAATATTCAGGTCGATGCCTCTTAAAGCATTAACCTTCGTTTTAGTACCGTATACTTTGGTAACATTTTTTAAGGTTATCATGAAGGTCGCTCCTTTACGGGGATATAGCTAAATAAAGATAATAAAAAAGCCGTCAACAGGTGACGGCAGTACGTACATACGGCACTCATCTGTCGGAAATCCGCTGGACTTGGCACCTTCCCTTGCGGGGGTTGCCGCAGCATCATAGGGCCAGTCCCTCTGCTGCTCTGGATGAACGGCTATTTAATTACGGATTTGATAGTAGCATGAATTCCGCAACGTTGTCAACGAAAGATTGACAAAAATAAAATATTAACATTAAGGAAAAAGAAGGATTTCGGAAACTTATGTCGAATATTATAATTAAGAAGACAAAGAAACGAGTCTTCAGAAAGGATGGGATGTATTATGGCAACAAGTGTACGCGGTAAGAACCTTGAAATAACGGCGGCATTAAAGGATTATGTGCTGAAACACGAAAAGAAAATCATGAAATATTTCGATACTGATGTGACCTTACAGGCCATGCTTTCCGTCGAAAAAGAAAGAAGGATTGCGGAACTTACCCTGAGGGTAGACGGAGTCGTTCTGCGTGTCGTAGAAACGGGCGAAGATATGTATGCAGCCATTGATATCGTATTTGATAAGATGGTGCGGCAGATTCATAAATATAAGACCAAACTGGCCCGGCGCATTAAGGACGGGTCCTTCAAGCCGACCCTTGTCACGGAATCTCCCGAATCGGATGAAGCCTTTGAAGTTGTAAGAACGAAAACCTTTACTCCCCAACCCATGGATGTGGAAGAAGCCATCTTACAGATGAACTTGGTAGGACATGATTTCTTCGTATTTTTAAATGCCGACACGGATAAAATAAGCGTTGTTTACAAGAGAAAACACGGAAAGTACGGATTAATCGAGCCGGAAGCTTAAATGTATGATTAAAAAGTGTAAAGAGTAATACCCGATCCCCCTTGTCAAAGTTAAAATGATAAGGGGGATTTTTAATAAAAAAGTCTATAGAATCACGGTTATTTATAAAGTATACTAATTAATAGTTTGGCATATTTTTATCTTATTAATACTCAATTGACCGTCATATAGGCATGCAGTAAGATAATACCTGTTAAGTATAATACGCATATAGTTGTTTTAAGAAAATTCTTTTTTGCAATACGGGAAGAAAAAGCTTAATAGAAGCTGCTCCGGAAGACCTGCTATAAAGAAGAGATACTGTTTTATGCGTATTCTACAATAATTACAAAGGAGTTGTCATATGTTTACACGTAGATTTTTAGCAGTATTGGCCCTGGGGGCAAGTCTTGTTTTTACGGCAGCCTGCGGTAACGGCGGCAATACGGCGAAGGAAAAGACGGATATCACCTTTTTCGGCTCGTCAACCTTGGCTCCGGTTGTCACTAAAGCGGGTACGGCTTTTACGGAACAGTACGGTAAATGGAACAAGGCGGACTCGTCTTTGCCCGATGCGGATATTGTAATTAACGTTACGTCCGGCGGTTCCGGCGCAGGCATTAAAGCACTGCTTGACGGTACGGCCGACTTCGGCTTAGTGGCCAGAGAAGTAAAGAGTAGCGAAAAGGAAAAAATAAAAAACTATCAGGAATACAAGGTGGGTATCGATGCATTGACCATTGCCGTCAATCCTAACAACCCTATTGCTAAAATTAAGAATAATTTGACGAGTGATCAAATAAAAAAGATTTTCTCCGGTGAATATAAGACTTGGAATGAAGTGGATCCGTCCCTGCCGGCAACGGAAATTGTCGTTGTAACGAGAGATTTGGGCGGCGGTGCTCATGAGGTATTCCAAGAAAAAATTATGGGGGATACGAAGGTTACGGATAAGGCCATCCAGGCTCCGTCCATGGGAGCTCTCGTAGCCAAGATTATTGAAAATGAAAATGCCGTAGGCTACGCTTCTTACGGGGTAGCTAAGCAAAATGAAGGAAAAATTTTTGCTTTAAAAGTTGACGGCGTCGCAGCTACACCGGAAACGATTGTTGACGGCTCGTACAAGATTCAGCGTCCGTTACTTATCGTCGGTAGCGGTGAACTTACAAAGGTTCAAAAGGCCTTTATGGACTATCTGCGTTCCGATGCGGGACAAAAGCTGATTGAAGCTATGGGATTTATTCCTGTAAAATAGGTTAAAAAGAGAACGGACGATTTTCGTCCGTTCTCTCTTACGGGGGAGTGTATGAAAAAGAGTGAAAGATATATTCAATACGGTGTGACGGCAGGGGCCTGGTTCGTCATCGGTCTTTTTGTCTTTTTATTCTTCTTCATATGTCATGAAGGATTGCCTGTAGGCGAAGAAACCGATTGGTTGACCTTCCTGCTTTCTCGCAACTGGAATCCCTTGGGAAATCCGCCTGAGCTGGGGATTTTTCCCATGATTTGCGGCAGCTTGTACGTATCCTTATTGGCCGTTTTGTTGGCAGTCCCCGTAGGTGCGGGATGCGCTCTGTTTCTTTCTTTTTTTGTATCTGACCGTATACGAGACATACTCTTGGCTTTTATTGACATGTTGGCGGGAGTTCCTTCCGTTATTTTTGGGTTTATCGGTTTAACCGTTGTGGTGAATCGAATCGGTAGGATTTTTGAGTTGGCATCCGGCGAGTCTATACTGGCTGCCGCACTTGTCCTGGCCGTTATGTTATTGCCTTTTGTCGTATCTACTTGTGTCGAGTCCATCGGTGAGGTGCGCCGCTTGTACGAAGGTGCATCACTGGCATTGGGAGCCGATATGATGTATTTTATACGCCGGCTTGTCTTACCTTATATGCAAAATGCCGTTATCGGTGCCTGGATATTATCCTTTGCACGGGCGGCGGGAGAAACGATGGCCGTCATGATGGTCATGGGTAATGCGGTCATTATGCCCGAGCTTTTGGGCAAGGGCGAATCCGTACCGTCTCTTATTGCCTTGGAGATGGGCAGTGCCGAGTACGGAAGTCTGCATTACAGTGCCTTATATGCCGCCGGCGCCGTACTCTTGTTTTTACTTCTCCTGTCCGGTCTTTTATTAAGAGTTGTACGACATAAGAAGAGGAGTTTCCGGGGATGTTAAAAAAGTTGCTTTCCCTCTATATTTGGATATGCGGATTACTGACAGTAGGAGTGACATTTTTCGTCTTTTTGTACATCTTGGCCGAGGGCGAAGCGTACTTAAGTCCGTCCTTTATTCTTGATTTTCCTTCAGGGACACCGTTAGGAACGGCAGGCGGTATTTTTCCGGCCATTGTGGGCTCCCTGTTATCCGGCACGGTAGCGGCCGTGTGCGCCTCCTTAGGTGCAACACTCTTGACCGTGTGGGCTGTATTCATTTGCAAGAATAGACGATTATATGAGATTTTTCGCTTTTGTACCGAGTGTGCTTCCGGTATACCGTCCGTCTTGTTAGGTCTTTTCGGGTACAGCATTTTTCTTATTCATTTAGATATACATAAGAGTGTGTTGACGGCGGGTATGACGTTGGGAATCATGATTATTCCTTTTATTACCGTCCGTTTGGAAAAAATATTTCGCGAATATCCTGTGGACCGCATCGAGGCTGCCAGAGCCTTAGGTATTGGGGATATGCATATTGTGGCTACCTTGGTTATAGGTACGAGAAAGCAGGAGTTCTTTTCAGCCGTAGCCTTGGCTACGGCCTATGCCATGGGAGCGGCGGCACCGGTCATGTTTACGGGAGCCGTCTTGTTTACAAGAAGGCTCCCGGGACTTACGGATCCCTTTATGTCCCTGCCTTACCATTTATATTTATTGGTAAGTGAGGGATACTCCGTGTCCTTGGCATACGGAACGGCATTCGTTCTTATAGTAATGCTTTTGATTGTTAATTGTATTTGCAGATTTGCATTAAAGCGGGGAAAATAATGAAGGCTCATATTCGTATAGAAGGCTTACGGGTAGGGACAAAGCATAAGGATATTTTAAAAGATATCGACTTAATCGTACCCGAGCGGGCCGTAACGGCTATTATCGGTATGTCCGGATGCGGAAAATCCACGTTGTTGCATAGCCTGAATCAAACCTTGGGTGACGGCGTACAGATTCATGGCGGCAAGATTTTTTTAGACGACAGGGATATATCCGGCATGGATGTGGGTGAGCTTCGGAAAAAAGTAGGGCTCATAGGGCAGCAGCCGACAGTCTTTCCTTTTTCTCTTATAAATAATATGCTTTATGCACTGAATTATCATCGTAAGGAAACGACGTTACAGAGGCGGGAAACAGCCGTTGAAGCTTTAAAAGCGGCAGGGCTGTATGATGAAGTCAAAGATATGTTGGACTCACCGGCCGGGTCTTTGTCGGGAGGCCAGCAGCAACGCTTATGCATAGCTCGTGCCTTGGCTTTGGATCCTCAGGTTTTATTACTTGATGAACCTTGCTCGGCCTTGGATATCAAAAGTACCTTGCGTATTGAAGAGACACTGAAAAAACTGAAAGACCGCTGTGCCGTTTTAATAGTGACGCACAATCTGTCACAGGCGAAGCGATTGGCCGATTATGTTGTCTATATGGAAAAGGGGCAAATCATAGAGCGACGTACCACTGAGGATTTGTTTTCTCATCCCGAACGAGAAGAAACAAAAACCTATTTGAGTTATATTCAATAGAAGTGTGCGAAGGGGAGCGTACCTTTTCGCACCGTTATTTAAAGGAAACCGACACAATGCAAAAGGTGTTCCTTGTTTATGTAAAGGGGGATTTAAAATGGTAAAAGTAAATGCAGTCGGAATGGCATGCCCGTTACCCGTGATTGAAACACGTAAGGCTTTAAGAACGGAAGATGTAGTAGAAACGACGGTAGATAACAAAATCGCTACGGAAAACTTGCGCAAAATGGCGGCGGAACTCGGCTATGCTTATGAATTAAAAGAAGAAAGTGCCGATCGTTTTGTCGTAACCGTTACCAAGACTGAAGGCGAACAAGCGGTTCAAGTACCTGCAGCGGATAAGGATACGGATGAATATATTGTCGTCATCGATTCGCCTACTATGGGTAAGGGCGATGAACAGTTGGGTAAGAATCTGATGAAAGGATTCATTTATTCTTTGACGGAACAAGATGTGCTGCCGCGCCGCATTATTTTCTATAACGGTGGGGTACCTCTTATTACTAAAGACTCGGAAGTATTGGAAGATTTGCAAAAGATGGCGGCTGCCGGAACGGAAATCTTCGGCTGCGGTGCCTGCCTCAACTTCTACGGCCTGACCGAGAAGGTCGCCGTAGGAGAAGTTACTAATATGTATGCCATTGTTGAGATGATGCGTAAGGCTTATCGCATCATTAAACCGTAATGACTACGGAACGTTATGGCGTAGCCCTGCTGAGAAACACGCGCGATGCCATGGTCATAGAAGAAAGGGCTAAAAAAGAGGGCTTGGCAGTACGCATTATACCGACACCTTCTAAAATATATGCCAGTTGCGGCTTTTCATTAAAGTACGACTTAAGTGAAGAAGGAGCTTTAAAAACGCTTTTGGAAGAAGAACAGCTTTCCTGTGACGGCTTTTACCATGCTGAAAAAGAAGGCTTGTCCGTTACATACCGTGAAGTATAAAATAGAACGGTACACTCTATTACAGTAGAAAGTTGGTGCCCATAGTGAAAGAAAAACGGAATGTATTGGCCTCTCTTCCGAAGGTGGACGTGTTTTTGAGTCGTTCCGATATGACGGCCTTAGCCGACTCGTACTCACCCCTTCTTGTAAAAGACGCTTTGCAAAAGGTGTTGGCCACAATAAGAGAGGATGTTTTAAATAAAAAGATAACGGACGTGCCTGCTGATGAAGAAGTGGCCGCTCTCGTATCAAAGCAGATCAAAGATCGCGAGGCCTTTCGCCTGCGCCGCGTCATCAATGCGACGGGTACGGTGTTGCATACGAATTTGGGGCGTTCCGTCTTGAGTGAATCCGTATGCCTGCATGTGGCGGCCGTAGCCGGGTATTACTCTAACCTGGAGTATGATATTGCTCAAGGCCAACGAGGTTCACGCTATTCTCATTTGACGGATATGCTCAGAGAACTTACGGGTGCGGAAGACGTTCTTGTCGTCAATAACAACGCAGCGGCCGTTATGCTGGCCTTAAATACGCTGATAAAGGGAAAAGAAGTGGTTATTTCTCGTGGCGAATTGGTCGAAATCGGCGGTAAGTTTCGTATTCCTCAGGTTATTGAGCATAGCGGCGGTCATATTTGTGAGGTCGGGACGACCAATAAGACGCACTTGTCCGATTATGCCGGGGCCATCGGAGAGGAAACGGGAGCTCTTATGAAGGTGCACACCAGTAATTACCACATAGTGGGATTTACGGAAAGCGTACCTATGGAAGACATGTCCAAACTGGCTCATGATCACGGGTTACCGTTAATTAACGACTTGGGCAGCGGCCTTTTAATCGACATGACTCGTTTCGGCTTGCCTTATGAGCCTACCGTAAAGGAAGCGATTGCCAAAGGGTGTGATATTGTAACCTTCAGCGGGGATAAGCTCTTGGGCGGTCCTCAGGCGGGAATTATTGTAGGTAAAAAAGAATATATTGAGGCGATGAAAAAGAATCAACTTCTCCGTGCTTTGCGCGTCGATAAGATGACTATCGCTGCTTTAGAAGCGACTTTTCGCTCCTATTTGGATGAAGAACGGGCCATTCGGGATATTCCCGTCTTGCAAATGTTGGCCCTGACCAAGGACGAAGCACAGGAAAAGTGCGGTCGTTTTATTCGTGTTCTTGAAGAAGAAAATCTTCCCGTTCGTTGGAAGGTAGAAGAAGTGACGGATATGGTCGGCGGCGGTTCTTATCCCGAGTACAATATGCCCGGTTATGCCGTAGCCTTGGACATCGACGGGATAACGGCGGCGGAGGCGGAAAAGCGTCTGCGTGAAGCGGATATTCCCGTTATTGTGCGAGTACAGCATGATAGAGTTCTAATCAGTGTACGAACCGTTCAGGAAGATGAATTTATTATTATTTGTCGTACCTTGGCAAGTGCTTGCAAGTAGGACGATGGGGGAATTTTTACATGGAAGACAATATGAGTAAGAGACATAAGGTTTTATTTCCTTTAATTTTTGCTATTGTGGCTGTAGTCGGGCTCTTTTATGTCAAATGGGATCCGTACTATGCCAAGGCTTTCGTAGCGGCAGCCAAGGGAAGTATCGGATCATCCATTATTACGGGAACGTCGGCACAGGCGCCGGAGCCGTCTGTACAAGCGGCTCTCGATTATGCGTCGGCTTATTTTACAGCCGTTTGGAAGGCTGTTGTCTTGGGCCTTCTTGTCGGTTCGTTAGTGCAAGTACTTATACCGCGTAAGTGGGTAACCCGGTTTATGGGGGCCAATGATTTTGCATCGAGCCTGCGTAGCGGTGCGGCCGCCCTTCCGGGGATGATGTGTACCTGCTGTGCCGCTCCCGTTACGGAAGGTCTGCGTGCTCGTTCGGCATCGGTTCGTTCCGCCGTTACTTTCTTTTTGGCCAACCCGGTTCTCAATCCGGCGACTATTGTGTTCATGGGCTTTGTACTTTCGTGGGAATATGCGGCTTTTAGAATCGTAGCCGGAATTATTACCGTTTTCTGTGTTTCCTGGTTGGCCGGTAAGGCAGCCGGTGAAGAGGCGGTAGTGTCGGAAAAAGACTTGGCTTTAAAAGATAAAGAAGATGTAATGGAAAGCTTCATGCTCCGTTGGATGAAAAGCTTGTGGAAATTGATTCTTCACACTATACCGGCTTATTTAATTGTCGTCTTAGCCTTGGGTTTTGCTCGTGCCTGGTTGTTCCCTACAGTCGGCAGTGAATGGGGCAATGATATTTTCGTGATTATAGGCTTGGCCCTGGCCGGTACCTTGTTCGTCATTCCTACGGCAGCGGAAATTCCGGTTGTACAAACCTTATTGGCAGTCGGTTTATCGACCGGTCCGGCCGTAACCTTAATGATGACATTGCCGGCTGTAAGCCTGCCGTCTCTGCTTATCGTCAAGAAAGCATTTCCTACAAAGACTTTGTTTACGATTTTCTTCGGTGTCGTCATCATCGGCATCATTTGCGGTCTTATAGCACCGTATGTTTTAGGATAAGATCATAAGGAATTTACAGTCTGTCGAGGCGCACGCCTCGACATGGCTGTTTATTTTTGCATAAAATCATAAGAAGCGGAGGTATTTAATGATGGCAGACAGACATGAAATGTGGAAAGAGTTGGGAATGGACCTGGAGGCTCACGATACACTGTGTTCCGTATTACCTCAGGCATTCGGGGATATTTACTTGTCCCAAAAGAACAGACCGGAAGGCATGGCTTTCTGGGATATGGTTGTTTCGGATATTCACGGTATTCGTCCGGCCGAATTGATTGAAGCGCAAAAACAGGGGCGTAAGGTTTTCGGCACCTTCTGTCTTTATGTGCCCGACGAAATTATCGTAGCGGCTAACGGTATCGTTACAGGTCTTTGCGGCGGATCTCAGTTCTGGGTTCCTGCGGGGGAACAGGTTTTACCGAAAAGTATGTGTTCTTTGATCAAGGCTTCTGTAGGAGCCCGAATCGGTCGCACCTGTCCGTTCTTCCGTATTGCCGATATGTACGTAGGCGAAACGACTTGTGACGGTAAAAAGAAAGCGTATGAAATCCTCGGCCGCGACGTACCCATGCATGTTATGGATATGCCGCAAATGAAACGACCCAAAGATATTGAAAAATGGGCCGGAGAAATTAAGGATTTCAAGGCTGTTGTAGAAGAATTTACGGGTAATGAGGTAACACCTGAGAAACTACATGCTGCGACGGTTCTTCTCAATAAGAGACGCAAGGCTTTGGAAAGAGTCTTTGCCTGTCGTAAGGCCGACCCGGCCCCTATTAGCGGTAAAGATGCCTTGCTGATGATGCAAATTGCCTTCTTCGACGATCCGCAGCGGTGTACGGATATGGCCAATGCTTTGGCCGATGAACTGGAAAAACGCATTGCCGACGGCGTAGGCGTAGCCCCTGCAGGTACAAAGCGTATCCTTTTGGCCGGTACACCTATGGCTATTCCGAATTGGAAGATGCATCACTTGGTAGAAACGTCGGGTGCCGTCGTTGTCTGTGAAGAGTGTTGTACCGGTACGAGGTACTTTGAACATCAAGTGGATGAAACACCGACGGATACGGACGGTCAAATCATGGCCTTGGCACAACGATACATGAAAAATAACTGTGCCTGCTTTACACCCAATACGGGTCGTATTGACGACTTATTGCGTTTGTGCGAAGAGTATAAGGTTGACGGCGTAATTGATGTAAACTTGAAATTCTGTACTCTCTATGATACGGAAAGCCGAGATGTACAAGCAGCCTTAAAGGATGCCGGTATTCCGTCTTTGCACATTGAAACGGATTACGATGATCACGATGCGGAACAATTGCGTACGCGTATCGGTGCTTTTATTGAAATGTTGGGATAAAATGAAAAAATATGATTGGTATATTCTCTTTAAAAATCATACAGAGGCCATGACTTTATACAGAGGGCTGAAAGAGGCGAAAATAGCGGTACGAATTTCACCGACACCCAGGCAAGCTTCCGTATGTTGCGGCGTGTCTCTACTCATTGCCGATGAAGATATGGCATCGGTACGGCGGTATATAGAAAAAACGGGAGCTTTGCATGAAGAGATCGTCTGCCTGCCTTGTCAAATTGAAGAGAAACGCGATCGGTTTTGCTAGGCGACTCGGTATAAATATTACAAAATATTAAGATAAACCCTTGTTTGCCGAAACATTCATATGTTATACTTAAACACAAATCGTGATATTATTCACGAATCAAATAAACAGGTCGGTCGGGAAGGCCGAGTTATACGGGAGGTATACATATGTTGGCATCCAAGTTATATGCGCCTACGTTGCGGGATGACCCTGCCGAAGCGGACGTAGCCAGTCACAAGTTAATGTTGAAAGCCGGTATGTTGCGTAAAAATGCAGCCGGACTGTATTCGTTCCTGCCGTTGGGCCGTAAGGTTTGCCTTAAGGTTGAAAACATTATTCGTAAGGAAATGAATCGCTCCGGGGCTCAGGAAGTTATGATGCCCATTGTACAGCCTGCGGAAATTTGGCGTGAAACGGGCCGTTGGGATGTATACGGACCGGAAATGTTTAAATTAAAGGATCGGCACGATAATGAATATTGCCTCGGGCCTACGCATGAAGAGTTGATTACGACCCTTGTCCGGAATGAATTACGGTCGTATAAACAACTTCCTGTCAACCTTTGGCAGATGCAAAATAAGTACAGAGATGAAATCAGACCCCGTTTCGGTTTAATGCGCAGTCGTGAATTCGTCATGAAGGATGCATACTCTTTTGACGTCGATCGTGAAGGCATGATTAAGAGTTATGAATCGATGTATGACGCATACAGTCGTATCTTTACGGAATGCGGTATTGAGTATCGTCCCGTTCTGGCCGACTCGGGTCAAATCGGCGGAAATTACAGTCATGAGTTCATGGCCCTTGCCAAGGCGGGCGAAGCGGATGTAGTCATTTGTACGAAATGCGGCTTTGCGGCAAATGTGGAAAAGGCCGTTCCCAATACGTTGATTTCCGAAGATGAAGAGCTGCACGAAGCGGAACTTTTCGAAACGCCCGAATGTGCGACCATTCAGGACCTTGTCGAACAAGTAAAGGTACCTATTGAAAAGACGATTAAGGCCGTTGCCTTCGATATAGACGGAAAGCTCGTTCTTACTATGGTTCGCGGAGACCACGAAGTAAATGACGTGGCTGTACAGAACTTGGTGGGAGGCAATGATGTTCAGGCGGCTTCTCCCGAATTACTCAGAGCTCACGGGTTGGAACCGGGATATATGAGTCCCCTAAACGCCGGACCTCAGAATGATGACTTTGTTATTTTGGTAGATGAAACGGCTATGCAGATTAAAAACGGCGTAACCGGTGCCAATAAACACGGCTATCACTATCGTTACGTAACGCCGGCTCGCGACTTTAAAGACGTGAAGACGGCAACGATTCGCCTTATTACGGAACAGGATGTATGCCCTGAATGCGGCGGCGAAGTCAAACTGACTCAAGGCATCGAAGTAGGACAGGTATTCGGTTTGGGTACGAAGTATTCCGAAAGTCTGAATGCGACCTTCCTTGATAAAGACGGCAAGGCTAAACCTTTCGTTATGGGATGTTACGGCATCGGAGTTACGAGAACCGTAGCGGCTACGATTGAACAGTTGCATGATGACAAAGGAATTATTTGGCCTGTTGCCACGGCTCCTTTTGAAGCCGTCGTCCTCCCGGTCAATATGAAAGATGAAGCCATCGTTTCCGTGGCTAAGAAACTGTATGATGAACTGCTCGATCTTGATGTAGATGTCTTGCTCGACGATCGGGATGAACGGGCGGGCGTTAAATTTAATGACGCCGACCTTATCGGCTATCCCGTACGTCTTACTGTAGGCAGTAAGGCTGCTGACGGGAAGGTAGAAGTTAAGATTCGCCGCACTGAAGAAGAAGAAGAAGTTACGATTGAAGGAGCGGCTGAGCATGTGGCACGCCTTCTTCGTGACTTGCGTAAAAAAAATTTGTAAAAAAAGAGAACATACTTATCTTTAAAAGAGTGTATTATTATGTGAAAGAGCGTTACTTTCTGAAGAAAGTAACGCTCTTTTTGTAATTACGTAGAATTACACAGATTCAAGTAAAGGCTATAAATTTTAAATATTCAAAAGTCTGTAAATTTACTACAGACCTATATATTTATGTTTTCAGGACAAAACTCGTTGATGTATTAAAGAAATGAATAAAATAATTAATTAATATATAAGTCTAAAAAGGATAAATACATGGTGAAAATGAGTAGGGGAGCGGTTTTTGTTAAATAATGTTAATTATATCACTAAGTAATTGTAAAAAAGCTTGTGAAAGTTTATGGCTTATGCTATTATTACAAAGGCAGATGGTAGGAATAAGAATTGGTTAAAAATCTTTAGCCTTTTCAACGTTATTCATGCAATTTATTCTGTAAAATTAATCTGGGAATGGGGGTGAACAAATAAGTGTCAGAAATCAAAATACCTCTCAAAATGCATGTAGGAGGTCCTTGTAATCCGATTGTCAAAGTAGGCGATCGAGTATTACGCGGTCAATTAATCGCGGAACCTTCCGGTTTGGGTGCTAATATCCATGCTAGTTATACGGGTGAAATTACGGCTGTGACGGAAACGGACATCGTAATTAAAGCGGATGACAAGCAGAATTTTGACGAATACGTTAAAATTCCGGATACGAAGACGAACCTCGAAGCCATTGCTGCCGCCGGCGTTGTCGGGGCAGGCGGGGCAGGTTTCCCGACAGCTGTAAAGCTGAAGACGGAAATTCCCCAAGGCTGTTTCATTGCAAACTGTGCCGAATGTGAACCTCTCTTGGCTCACAACATTCATCAGATTGAAACGGATGCGGCTCAGTTAGTTCGCGGCGTCAAGTATGCCATGGAAATTACGAAAGCTCCCAAGGGCTATATCGCCATTAAACCGAAGCACAAAAAAGCGGTTATTGAACTGATTAAGGCTTGCCGTAACGAAGACAACATCGATGTCTTCCGCCTGCCCGATATGTATCCGGCCGGTGACGAACGTGTTATCGTTCGTGAAGTTATGGGCATTGAATTAGAGCCCGGTCAGTTGCCCGGTACAGTAGGCGCTTGTATCGACAATGCGGAAACGTTAAAGAATATTGCTTTGGCAATTGAAGAACGTAAGCCCGTTATCGATAAAGATATTACCGTATCCGGCCGTGTAGCACACAAGGAATCCGTCTTCGTTGACGTTCCTATCGGAACGCCTATGGGCGACTTGATTGAACGTGCCGGCGGTTTTATCAACCCGCACGGTGAAATCGTCGTCGGCGGACCTCAAACGGGCAGAACGGGATCGGAAGAAACTCCGGTTACCAAAACAAGCGGCGGTTGCCTAGTTGCAATGCCGTTCCCGCAGGAAAAACGTAAGGCAGGTATCCTCATTTGCGAATGCGGCGGTTCGGAAGAACGCCTGACTCAGGGTGCCGAAGCAATGGGTGCCGAAGTTGTTTCCAAAGAACGATGCAAGAGAATGGTAGAAGTTAACGGACGATACAGATGCGGCTTGCCGGGTAAGTGCCCGGGGCAGGCGGAAAAGGTCATGGCCTTGAAACGAGGCGGTGCTGAAGTGTTAGTAGTCGGAACTTGCTCCGAATGAACGAACACCGTTATGGGTGTAGCTCCTAGGTTAGGAGTTCCGGTTTATCATCATACAGACCATGTTCTGCGTGCCGACGGCCACAAATTATATCGTAAGTTACCGCCTACCGAATAGTTTTAATAAGGAGGACTAACGAATGTCTATTACAGCTGAAACGGCTCAAGAACATGCGAAAGACCCTGCAGTATTATGCTGCCGTGCCGAAGCGGGCACCGTATTATCCGCTTCCAATTTAGAGGACCCCAACATTTTCCCGGATTTGGTTGATTCCGGCTTGTTGACTATCCCCGACAATGTAACTCATATCGGCGAAGTTATCGGTGCTACTTTGAAAGTAACGGCCGATTCTCTCGTTGCTTTGACTCCGGACATGCTCGACGGCATGACGGCTATGGCTGAAGCAGCTCCGGCTGCTGAAGAAGCTCCCGCTGAAGCAGCTCCGGTTGCTGAAGCGGCTCCGGTTGCAGCTCCCGTTGCAGGCGCTACGGTTGCTACTGTCGGCGGTTCCGTTCGCATTCACATCGGTGAAGGCAAAAATATCGACCTCGAGTTTCCCCTCGGCGTAGGCGGTGCAGGAGTTGCGGCTCCCGTAGCAGGTGCTTCCGTAGCGGCAGCAGGTGCTACGACGGCGGCAACGGGCGAAGCGGTAGCGGCCGTTGCTGAATCGGCAGCTCAGGAAGAAGTTAAAGTTCGCGAACTTCGTCACGACCACTTGAAAATCGAAAAGGTAGAATTCGGCGAAGAAACAAAAATCGAAGGTACGACCCTGTATGTCCGTAAAGACGGCATTTGCCAGGAAGCTATGGATACTCAGGAACTCGTAAAAGACTTGACCTTCGATATCATTACTCCCGATCGTTACGGTGAAGTTTCCAACACGATCATGGACGTACAGCCTTTGGCAACGAAGATGGAAGGCGACCTCGGCGAAGGCATCACCCGTGTCTTGGACGGCGTTGTATTCATCGTATCCGGTACGGATGAAGACGGTGTTCAGATCGGCGAATTCGGTTCTTCCGAAGGCGAAATGGATCAGAACATCATGTGGGGTCGTCCGGGTGCTCCCGATAAGGGCGAAATCTTCATTAAGACGAACGTTACCATCAGAGCTAAATCCAACATGGAACGTCCGGGCCCCTTGGCTGCACACCGTGCTTCCGACTACATTGCTCAGGAAATTCGTGAAGCCATTAAGAAGGCTGACGATTCCCTCGTAGTAGAAAAAGAAGAAATCGTACAATATCGTCGTCCGGGCAAACCCCGTGTCGTCGTTATTAAAGAAATCATGGGTCAGGGCGCAATGCATGATAACCTGATTCTCCCGGTTGAACCGGTCGGCACGTTGGGTGCAAAACCGAACGTTGACCTCGGTAACCTTCCGGTAATGCTCAATCCTCTCGAACTCGTCGACGGCGCAATTCATGCTTTGACTTGCATCGGGCCCGCTTCGAAGGAAATGTCCCGTCATTATTGGAGAGAACCGCTTGTACACGCAGCTATGCGCGATGAAGAAATCGACCTCGTCGGTGTTATTCTCGTCGGCTCGCCTCAGGCTAACTCCGATAAATTCTATGTTTCTCGTCGTCTCGGTCAGACCGTTGAATCCATGGGTGTCGACGGTGCTATCGTTACCACGGAAGGTTTCGGCAACAACCACGTTGACTTCGCTTCCCATATCGAACAGATCGGTAAACGCGGCATAAAGGTTGTAGGCGCTTCCTACTGCGCAGTTCAGGGCGCATTGGTTGTCGGCAACAAGTACATGGGTGCTATGTGCGATAACAACAAGTCCAAACTGGGTATTGAAAACGAAGTTCTTGCAAACAACACGCTTTGCACTGAAGACGCTGTTCGTCAGTTGGCTATGCTTAAGACGTTGCTCGGCGGCGGCGAAATCAAGGCTGCTGAACGTAAGTGGAATCCGAACGTTAAGTTGAACAACATCGAAATCATCGAAAAGACGACAGGCAAGAAGATTGACCTCGTTGATAACGAACAAGTCTTGCCCATGTCCAAAAAACGTGCGGAAAAATACGAAGGACAATAATCCTTCCGGAGACAGATATGGCTGAACGCGAACTTAAGTACATGTCCAGTGAATGCATGTACGAAGGAGTAATTGTCGAACTTCATGACGGTAGCGTCGGCATTGATTTGAAGGGCCGTTTGGGCCATTTAAAGGTGCCGAAACGTATGGTTATTTCCGAATACGATTTGAAACTCGGGCAGGAAGTGGGATTTCTCATGTCCTACCCGGAAGTATTCAATGAAGAGCCGGCAGATCATTACGTAAAAGCTATTGAATATAGAGATAAGCTTCTTAAAGAAGCGGCTGACAAAAAGAGCTCCGAAAGTAAATAGAGAGGAGAAACATTGTTATGAGTTTAACAGTATTTGAAGGCTTGCAGTCCGAGATTTATGTGCCTATTACACCTAAATCCATCTTCACGCCTGTAACAAAACCCTTAAGCGAAATGGTTATCGCATTGGCTTCGGCTTGCGGTGCTCATCTCAAAACCGACAAACGTTTTAATCTTGCAGGGGACACGACCTATCGTGAAATCCCGGACAACACTCCGACGGACGATTTGATGATCTCCCACGGCGGTTACGATAACAGTGATGCCAACCGCGACATCAACTGCATGTTCCCGCTCGATCGTCTCCATGAATTGGCTAAAGCCGGTTTCATTAAAGGTACGGCTCCGACCCACTTCGGTTTCATGGGCGGTGGCGGTGACCAGACCGCTTTCCATGATAAGACGGGTCCGGCAATTGCTCAAAAGCTTAAAGACGAAAACGTTGACGGCGTTATCTTGACAGCCGGGTGAGGCACTTGCCATAGAACTGCCGTGATCGTGCAGAGAGCAATTGAAGAAATCGGTATTCCGACTATTATCATCGCAGCACTTCCGCCTGTCGTTCGCCAGAACGGTACGCCTCGTGCTACGGCTCCTATCGTTCCGATGGGTGCTAATGCCGGTGAACCTCACAACATCGAAATGCAAACAGGTATCGTCAAGGATACGCTTCAAGCCTTGGAAGACATTGAAACTCCGGGTAAGATCGTTCCCTTGCCGTACGAATATGTAGCTCAGATTTAATATCGGTTGAAGCGACATTACTTCGAAAAAGCAGGTGACAAACATGCATGGAGAACCGTTGAAGATAAAAGTGTTTCATATGAAAGAAGTCCTTATGGGCGATACTTTCAAATTGGAGCCGAATCGTCTTACGATTCCGAAAACCTTTGACCACGCATGCGAATTGATTGATCAGCTGAAGATTCAAGTGTTACCGCCGCGTCAACATGATGTAGAAACCAACACCATCATGGATGTGATTCCCATATCCACGAAGGTGTTGGGCCCCTTAGGGGCCGGTATTACACATACCTTGACGGGTGCATACGTTGTCGTATGCGGCGCCATTATAGACGGGGAGCAACTCCATGAGTTCGGCTCGTCTGAAGGTATTTTGCGTGACAACATGAAGTTGAATAAACCCGGTACGCCGGGAGATGATGATTATATAATCCTTATAGATGCCTATGTGAAAAAAGGCACACCTTTTGACAGACAAACGTGTATGAAAGTCTTCGAATTGGTTGATAATTTCATTCAGGAAATTCGCAATCAGTTAAAGGTCTTAGACGGAAGAAGTGCCGCAGAATCACATACGTATGAGGAAAACTATCATCCCGGAAAGCCTAAGGTCGCCATTATTAAGGAAGTGGCAGGCCAAGGGGCTATGTATGATACTCTTGTATTTCCTCTTGAACCGAGCGGATTTAAGGGCGGCGTTTCCATTATCGACATGGAAAATATGCCCGTTCTTTTGTCGCCTAACGAATATCGTGACGGCGCTATTCGCGCAATGGATTAAGGAAAAGGAGCTGAGAGTATAATGGGTATCGGACCGTCAACAAAAGAAACGTCCAAACACTACTTTAAAGATCCTTTGATAGATGTATTTGCCAGCGATCCGGAAATCGACTTTCGCGGCGTCGTTATTGTCGGTACACCGCAGGACAATCGCATGAAACATTTGGTCGGACAGCGTGCGGCCGTATGGCTTAAAGCCATGGGATGCGACGGTGCGGTTATCTCCGCCGACGGCTGGGGAAACTCGGATGTCGATTTTGCCAATACGATGGAGCAAGTCGGCGATCGGGGAATTACCATTGTCGGCGTGAAATTTATCGGCAAGCAGGCAAAGTTTGTAGTTGAAAATAAGTACACCGACCAGGTGCTTGATATGAATAAATCCGTTGAAGGCATTGAAACGGAAGTAGTGGGGGAAAACGCAGTAGATCGGATTGACGCAATAAAGGCCTTAGCTGCAATCAAATTAGTGATGCGTAAGGAAAATAAATTTTAATTAAGGGAGGTTGAGCAATTTGAAGTATTCAAGAATGCTTACGGCCATCGACTCTCATACGGCGGGCGAAGCAGCTCGCTTGATTATCGGCGGCATTACGAAATTCCCCGGTAAGACAATGGCAGAAAAGAAGATTTACTTGGAAGAACACGAAGATAACCTTCGTAAAGCAGTAATGCTTGAAGCGAGAGGTCATCAGGATATGTTCGGCGCATTCATTTGCGAGCCTGTTCATGAAGAAGCCGATTACGGTATTATTTTTATGGATTCCGGCGGATACTTGAACATGTGCGGTCATAACACGATTGCGGCTATGACGGCTGCAGTAGAATGCGGTTGGGTACATGTAAAACCGGGTGATCGCGAAGTTCCCGTTGTTCAGGATGCTCCGGCAGGCATTATTCGCGGCCACGTTCATTTGAAGGATGACTATGTTGTCGATTCCGTTTCTTTTGACAACGTTGAATCTTTCTTGTACAAAGAAAATGTAGAAGTAGACGTTCCCGAATTGGGTAAAAAAATTCATTGCGATATTTCCTTCGGCGGCAGCTTCTTTGCTATCTTGCCGGCTACGGAAGTGGATCTCGATATTTGCCCTGAAAATGCAAGTAAATTCTCTAAAATCGGCTTAATTATTCGTGATGCTATTAACAAACAAGTGGAAGTACAGCATCCGACTCTCGACCACATTAAGACGGTAGACCTCGTAGAATTCTACGGTCCGGCTAAGAGCCCCGATGCAACGTATCAGAACGTTGTCGTATTCGGCGAAGGTTCCGTAGACCGTTCCCCCTGCGGCACGGGCACCAGTGCTAAAGTAGCTACGCTCCACGCAAAAGGGGAACTTAAAGTGGGCGAACACATTATTTATGAAAGCATCTTGGGCACGAAGTTCAAAGGTGAAGTTTTGGAAGAAACGACGATTGCCGGCCGTAAAGCGATTATCCCCAGAATTACGGGTTCCGCTTATATTAACGGCTTTAACACATTCCTCGTTGATCCGGATGACCCCTTGAAACACGGCTTCATTCTCGGATAATAGGGAGGAATTATTATGGTAGTCAACGCATTACTCGGCTTGTTGGGTATTCTGTTCATTTATTACATTATTTACTATATTCGTGATTTGGCAGCCAACAAGGGTAATTGGGGCGAAGGCAATGTGCCTATCAATCTTTTTATCGGCTTCATTACGAACTTCCTCGATACGTTGGGTATCGGTTCTTATGCAACAACGACGATGTTACTCGGTGTTACGAAACAGTTGAAGAACGATAAGCTTCTTCCCGGTACGTTGAACGTTGCCGATACAATCCCCGTTTTGATCGAAGCCTTCCTCTTTATTTCAGTTGTAGAAGTAGAACCGGTTACGTTGTTCTCCTTGATCATTGCGGCTATTGTAGGCGCTGTTATCGGCGGCAAAATCGTTCCGAACCTTTCGGAAAAGAAGGTACAGACCTATTTGGGTATTGCCCTCTTGATTACGGCTTTGCTCATGCTCGGTAAACAGCTCGGCCTCATGGCGTTCCTCGGTACGGGCAACACGGCTATGGGATTGGAAGGCGTAAAGCTTATCGTGGCTATTGTTTTGAATCTCATCTTCGGTGCTCTTATGACTATCGGTTGCGGTTTGTATGCACCTTGCATGGCTATGGTTTACCTGCTCGGTTTGAATCCTATCGTAGCGTTCCCTGTAATGATGGGTTCTTGCGCAGCATTGATGCCTGTTGCATCTAAGGAATTTATTGTTGCCGGCTCGTATGCTCGTAAAGTCAGCGTTCTCATCTTAGTCAGCGGTGTTGTCGGCGTTATCATTGCCGCTAAATTGGTTCAGAGCATGGATCTCAACTTGCTTACATGGCTCGTTATCATCGTTGTTATTTACACGGCCTTCATGTATATCCGTAAGGGCCTTAAAAATACGAGCGAAGCAGCCTAAGTCTGTAAGTAACCCGTATTGTGTGAATTTGCCTTACGGTATGACGTACAATACGTAAATTTAAGATGATAAAAAACCCGATTTCCTTTATAATAGGAGTCGGGTTTTTCATTTATCTGACAGACGCAAAGGAGTTACTTATGGCAAATATTGTTATCGGTACGGCCGGCCATGTTGACCACGGAAAAACGACATTGATTAAGGCCTTGACGGGCATTGAAACGGATACGACGAAAGAAGAAAAAAAGCGGGGCATGTCCATTAATTTGGGCTTTGCCTATCTTGATTTGCCGCACGGTCATCGTGTAGGCATTGTAGATGTACCGGGGCATGAAAAATTTATAAAAAATATGGTGGCCGGTCTGCCCGGAATCAACCTGGTTCTTTTGGTCATTGATGCCGGCGAAGGTGTTATGCCGCAAACGCGGGAGCATATTGATATCTTAACCCTCTTAGGTGTGCGAAACTTTCTGATTGTTCTTACGAAAGTAGATACGGTTGATGAAGAGTTGTTGGAATTGGCTGTTGACGATATTCGCGAACAGCTGGCAGGTACTCCTCTTGAACATGCGGATATTGTAAAAACGGATGCCGTGAGCGGCAAGGGAATCCCGGAACTTCTCAAGAAAATTGAAGAGTGTGCCGATAAGGCACAGGATGAACGAGAAGACGGCAGTGCTCGTTTGAATGTAGACCGTGTGTTTTCCGTAAAAGGATTCGGCACGGTTGTTACCGGTACCTTATTGGACGGAACCTTAAGTGCCGGTGATGAATTGACCGTTTATCCGAGTCTTAAAAAGACTCGCGTTCGTAATATTCAGGTTCATGAACAGGATGTAAAAAAGGTCACGTCACATCACCGTACGGCTTTGAACCTGGCAGGGCTTACGACAGATGAGATTGAAAGAGGCGATGTCTTGTCCGCATCGAATCAATTAAAGCCTACGTGGATGCTCGATGTGAAAGTCACCTGCTTAAAGCACGCCGTAGCGCCCATTACCCTTTGGGATCGGGTACGTCTTCTTATAGGAACGCGTGAAGTAATGGCTCGGGCCGTTCCTATCGGCACGGATTCCATTCAACCCGGGGAAGAGGGATTTTTGCAGTTGCGTTTGGAAACGGAGCAGGTAGTCGTTAAAGAACGGGACCGCTTCATTATCAGAACCTATTCGCCCATGCATACCATTGCAGGCGGGGAAGTTCTGGATGCGGCTCCTAAGAAACACAGACGTTTTCGTGCTGAAGTTTTGGAAAGTTTAAAGACTAAGGAAGAGGGAAATATTGCCGACATTATTGAAGATTTTCTAAGACATAAGCGGCAGTACTTTACAACGGCCAGAGAGATTGCCGAATACACGGGCCTGTCACAGGAACAGGCACAAGGGGAAGTAGACGGGTTAGTTCAGGTCGGAGAAATCATGAAAACCGCTTCTGCCTATATTCATGCAGACGTATACAAGCAAATTAAGGGACAGGCCGTTCAAATCTTACTGGCCTATCATCAAAAGTTCCCCTTGCGCATCGGTATGTCAGCCGAAGAATTCCGGTCACGCCTGCATCAGAAAAGTAACGGCGAAGTAACGGAAAAAGATATATCCGCCTTAGTTAAGTTACTCATTGCCGACGGGGCGTGCAAGGAAAAGGGAAATCTTATCAGTGCGGCCAATTTTGAAGTAAAGTTTACGGATAAGCAGGCGGCGCTGAGAGATAAAATCGAGTCTATCGTTGAAAAGAGCGGATACACGCCTATGAAAAAAGACGAGTTTTATGCTCTTGATAAAGAGGCTGAAAGCGTTGTCGAAGCCATGTGCGGTACAAGTGTCGTTCAATTAACGCCTGAGTACGTTATTTATAAGAAAATATATGAAAAAGCCGTAAAGGTTATTTACGATTATATTACGGAACACGGCCAAATGACGTTGGGGGACTTTCGGGATATGACCGATTCGAGTCGGAAGTCGTCCATGCTTATTTTAGAATATACCGATAGTCTTGAAATTACGAAGAGAGTAGAAAATTATAGGGTTCTCGGATCCTATTGGCAAAAGAAATAAGTGTGAACTTTAAATAAAAATGGACGAGAGATTTGTCATATAAAAAAGTTTTTTGCAATATAACTTTTTGAATGTGAAATACTGTACATAATTTAATAAATATAGTATGATTAATCAAAGTCATTTATCAGTCTTCGTGTTGTAGTATAACTATTGATAAGTGATTTATACTATGTGCATATATGAACAAATATGTGTATGCTAATTGAAAGGGAAGAAGGTATAGTATCATGTCCATTAAAAAAATCGGTTTATGGGATTTGGTATTCATGAACGTATCGGCTCTGTTCGGTATTCGTTGGATTGCCAAATCGACGGCCTCCAGCTTCGGTCTCGGGTTGGGCGCCATTCCCGCATGGGTAGTTTTTGCATTCATCTTCTTCGTACCCTGTGCTTTGGTATGTGCCGAACTGGCATCTACTTATCCTCGTGACGGAGGTATGTATGAATGGGTAAAAGAAGCGTACGGTGAAAAGTACGGGTTTATGGTATCGTGGTTGAACTGGACTGCTAAAATTCTTTGGTATACGTCCTTTTTAACCTTCCTTACCGTCAATGTGGCATTTGCCGTAAATATGCCGGAACTTTCGGAAAACAAGCCGTTTGTACTCATCGTATCTTTGGCTGTATTCTGGGTTCTCTCCTTTATTTGTACGAAGGGCATGTCGTTCGGTAAAATTTTTACCAATGTCGGAGCTCTGGGGTCTACCGTACCGGCCATCCTTTTGATTGTCATGGCTTTCGGAGCACTTATTTTCGGCGGTCGTGAATCGGTATCGCAGTATACGATTGAAACGCTTACTCCCGTTCTTAATTGGGATACATTAGGTGCTATTTCGACAGTTATGTTTGCGTATGAAGGAGCGGAAGTAACGGCTAACTTCGTAACGGAAATGGAAAATCCGAAACGTGATTTTCCGCGAGCTATCGTTATTGCCGCCGCTATCGTAGCCGGCCTGTACGTTCTCGGGTCCGTGGCTATTACTACGATTTTACCGACTGACCAGATTACGGCATCTCAGGGTATTCTCGTCAGCTTGGCAACCATTTCCGCATACTTCGGATTAGGGCCTTGGTTTATGCAGTTGGTAGCCTTGGGTATTTCAATCTCCGTATTCGGTGCCATTATCCTGTATATCGGCTCGCCTATTAAGATGTTGTTCGGCAGCGTTCGCAAGGGCATTTTCCCCGAATCGTTGACGCAGACGAACAGCCACAACATTCCTGAAAAAGCTGTTTATTTACAGGCTGTCATTGTCACGGTTATCATCTTGGGTACGCAGTTTATTCCGACAGTAGACGCTATTTATAATGTATTGGTCACCATGACGGCCTTAACGGCACTTTTCCCGTATGTGCTCTTATTCATGGCATACATTAAATTGCGTAAAACTCGTCCCGACGAAGAACGTCCGTATGAAGTTTCTAAAAACGTCAACACGGCCGTGTCCGTTGCAGGACTTTTGATGGGATTGACCGTCTTGGGCGTTATTTTGTCCGCATCACCTGTCATGAAGACCTTTGAAGACAATGTCATTTATGAAGCGGAAATGATTTTGGGTGCAATCTTTATTATTGTCGTCGGTTTGGGAATTTGGAATCGTTTCGTTAAACGGACGGGTTTTAAAGAATAAAATCTAAATACATAGTTGTTAAGTCCAGTTAAGGAGGGGGTTTATAATGCATCAGGAACGCGTAAATAAGGTGCTTGATTTAATGGCACAAAAAAATTTAACACAAATGATTATATCCGATCCTTCGGCCATATTCTATTTAACCGGTACATGGATTCAACCGGGTGAACGGTTATTAGCTCTGTATTTGACTCAAACGGGAAAGCATAAATTATTTGTTAATGAATTGTTCCCCTTTGCCGATGCTATTCAGTGCGATAAGGTATGGCTTAATGATAATATGGACGGAATCGGGGTTTTAGCCGAATATGTGGAAAAAGATAAACCCGTAGCTATTGATAAAAACTGGCCGGCCCGATTCCTTATCGGTTTGATTGACAAGAAGGCGGGCAGTGCCTTTGTCAACGGATCGGAAATCGTCGATCGCGTACGGATGGTCAAGGACGCTGAAGAAATTAAACTCATGCGTGAAGCTTCCAGGTTAAATGACTTGGCTATCGGTAGAGTGATCGAATTGATGAAAGAAGACTATGACGAAGTGGAAGTGGAACGTAAACTTTCGGAGATTTGGGAAGAACTCGGTGCCGACGGTCATTCATTTGAACCTATTATCGGCTACGGTGCCAATGCGGCCGACCCGCATCATTCCATCACCAAAGGGGCACACAAGCAGCCGGGTGACAGCATTGTCATCGATATGGGGTGCCTGTATAAATCGTATTGTTCCGATATGACACGTACAGTCTTCTATAAATCCGTATCCGATGAAGGGCGTAACGTTTATGAAATTACGCGTGATGCGAACTTAAAAGCCATTGACAAGGTAAAACCGGGTGTAACCTTTGCCGAACTGGACGCAGCTGCCAGAGATTACATTACGGACCACGGCTACGGAAAATATTTCACACACCGTCTCGGACATTCCATCGGTATCGATATTCACGAACCGGGAGATGTATCGGCCGCCAATACGGAACAGGTAGTTCCCGGCCGTATTTTCTCTATTGAACCGGGCATTTATTTACCGGGAAACTTAGGGGTTCGCGTTGAAGATTTGGTGCTCGTTACAGAAGACGGTTGCGAAGTGCTGAACCATTTCACGAAGGACTTGATTGTTGTAGAGTAGTGAAGTATCACATGATAAAAGCATACCGTGTGTTTATACGGTATGCTTTTTCTGTTCTAAATGAGTATTCATTTAAATGAATAAAAAGGTTCTTAAAACTTGTAATAAGTTATAGAGATATTGTATTATGTTTAAGGGCCATTCATGGTGTTATTATAACTTTTTTTGATACATGAACTTATTTTTGAAGGTATAAATAGGGAAGGCCTAACTTTTATGAAAGAAGGGTTACATATGGCAAGTAAGAAAATCGGTTTATGGGATCTGGTATTTATGAATATCTCTGCACTTTTCGGTATTCGCTGGATCGCTAAATCGACAGCTTCCAGTTTCGGACTGGGGTTAGGCGCTATTCCTTCATGGGTAGTATTTGCATTTATATTTTTCGTTCCCTGCGCGTTGATTTGTGCCGAATTGGCATCTACCTATCCTCGTGACGGCGGACTTTTTGAATGGGTAAAGGAAGCATACGGTGAAAAATTCGGGTTTATGGTATCTTGGTTGAACTGGACATCAAAAATTTTTTGGTATACGTCCTTTTTAACGTTCTTAACCATCAACGTATCTTTTGCTATTAATATGCCCGAACTTGCGGAAAACAAGACCTTTGTTTTGATCTTGTCCATTGTCGGGTTTTGGGCCTTGTCTTTGGCCAGCACCCGCGGCATGAGTTTCGGCAAGATTTTTACGAATCTCGGCGCCTTGGGTTCGACGGTGCCGGCTATTCTTTTGATTCTCATGGCCTTCGGGGCCGCTTTGTTTGTCGGCAGACCGTCTGCATCCGTTTATACGGTTGAAACGATGACTCCCGTTATGAACTGGGATTCGTTGAGTGCCATTTCCAGTATCATGTTTGCTTTTGCCGGTTCGGAACTTACGGCCAACTTCGTAACGGAAATGGAAAATCCGAAACGTGATTTTTCTCGGGCTATCTTTATTGCCGCCGCTGTCGTGGCAGGCATTTATATGCTGGGTTCTATTGCTATTACCATGATTTTGCCGTCAGATCAGATTACGGCATCTCAGGGGATTCTTGTCAGCTTGGCTACTATTTCCGCATACTTCGGTATGGGCACCTGGTTTATTCAAGTTGTTGCTTTGGGAATTACATTTTCCATGCTCGGTGCGATTATTCTGTACATTGCATCACCCGTTAAGATGCTTTTCGGTAGTGTTAAAGCCGGGATTTTCCCCGAATCGTTAACACGCACCAATAGTCATAACATTCCGGAACGGGCTGTGTATTTACAAGCTGTTTTAGTTACCGTTATTATTTTGGCACTTCAGTTCATTCCGTCTGTAGATGCTATTTACAATGTTTTGGTAACCATGACGGCCTTGACGGCTCTTTTTCCGTATGTTCTTCTGTTCATGTCGTACATTCGTCTTCGTAAGACTCGTCCGAACGAAGAGCGTCCCTTTGAAATGTCGAATAATAACGGGACGGCCGTAACGATAGCTTCGGTGGTACTGGGTGTTACGATTCTCGGTATCATCTGCTCGGCGGCTCCTGTTATGCCGACATTTGAAGATAATCTGATTTATGAAGCTGAAATGATTTTCGGCGCAGTTGTAGTTATCGGTGTAGGCCTCGGTCTTTGGAACCGTTTTGTAAAACGTACGGGATTCAAAGAGTAAGACATATACAGGTTATCCGTTCAGGTAACCGTAAAAGAAGATTCCTATGAGGACTTCTAATTATGAAGGAGGGGTTTTACTATGCATCAAAATCGAGTTAACAAGGTACTTCAATTAATGGCGGAACAAAATTTAACGCAAATGCTCGTTTCCGATCCTTGCGCTATCTTTTATTTAACCGGCACCTGGATTCATCCGGGTGAACGGTTGTTAGCCTTGTATTTAACGCAGTCCGGAAAACATAAGCTGTTTGTTAATGAGTTGTTCCCCTTTGCCGACGCCGTTCAGTGCGACAAGGTTTGGCTTAACGATAATATGGACGGAATCGGAGTCCTGGCCGATTATATTGAAAAGGATAAGCCCGTAGCCGTTGATAAAAACTGGCCGTCTCGCTTCCTCATCGGTCTTATGGATCGTCATGCAGGCAGTGCTTTTGTAAACGGTTCGGAAATTATCGACCGCGTACGTATGGTCAAAGATGCGGAAGAGCTGGAAATTATGCGTGAAGCATCTAAGCTTTGCGATATCGGCTGCCAAAAGATGATTGACTTGGTTAAAGAAGACTATGACGAAGAAACGATGGGTAAAAAACTCGGAGAAATCTGGGAAAGCCTCGGAGCTTCGGGCCATTCCTTCGATCCTATCGTCGCTTACGGTCCTAATGGTGCCGATCCTCATCATACAACGGAAAGAGGAGTTCATAAGAAACCGGGTGACAGTGTTGTTATCGACATCGGTTGCGTCTATAATTCTTATTGCTCCGATATGACGAGAACCGTATTCTACAAATCCGCTTCAGCGGAACAAAAGAAAGTTTATGAAATTGTTCGTGATGCCAACTTAAAGGCTATCGATAAGGTAAAACCGGGCGCAACCTTTGCTGAATTGGATGCAGCGGCACGCGATTACATTACGGAAAAAGGTTACGGAAAATACTTTACTCATCGACTCGGTCATTCCATCGGCTTGGAAGACCATGAAGTCGGTGATGTTTCGGCTGTAAATACGGACGTTGTAGTACCGGGCCGAGTATTTTCCATTGAGCCGGGTATTTATCTGCCGGGGAATTTCGGTGTACGCGTAGAAGATCTGGTTATTGCAACGGAAGACGGTTGCGAAGTATTGAATCACGTAAGCAAAGATTTGACTATTGTTGAATAGTATATAATAAAAGATGCCGCACTGAAGTGCGGCACCTTTTATAAGAAGGAGAAGGGCAGATGCTGCTGTTACAAAGAGAAGATATAGAACGCGTTTTTTCTATGAAAGATGCCATTGAAGCCGATAAAGAGGCCTTTTCCTTGGCTTCGGCTCAAAAGGCGGTCATGCCGTTACGAACGACTTTGCCCGCAACGGACGGTACCTTTTTATTCATGCCTTCTTATGCAGAAGAATTAAAGTACGGGGCCTTAAAAACAGTAAACGTATTTCCCGGAAATGCTGAAAAAGATATTCCCGTTACGCAGGGACTGATTACCTTAATGGATGGAGAAACAGGGTCTTTTGCGGCTGTATTGGACGGCACATATGTGACGGCCCTGAGAACGGGGGCTTCGGCCGGGGCGGCCTTTGATTTATTTGCGCGTAAAGATGCTTCCGTAGGAGCGCTTATCGGTACGGGAGGGCAAGCTCAGGCACAATTGGAAGCCATGATTTGCAGCCGTAATTTAAAGGAAGTACGTGTCTTCAGCAGAAGAGAAGAAAAGAGAATCGCTTTTGCCAAGCGTATGAATGATTTGTACGGAAGTGATTCTCTGTGCATCATTCCGGTCCCCTCGGCTGATGAAGCCGTTACGGGTGCAGATGTAATCGCTGCGGCTACTACGTCGACGACGCCCGTTATTAAGGGAGATTGCGTAAAAGCCGGGGCCGTCGTATGTGGAGTAGGTTCGTACACGCCGCATATGGTTGAGCTCGACGTAACCTTATTAAAAAAGGCGGCAAGCATCTATGTAGATTCAAAAGAAGCCGTTTGGGCTGAGGCCGGGGATTTCCTGATTCCCGAGAAAACGGGGGAATTTTCTCGCTCTGACATTACCGGCGAAGTAGGCGATGTCATTAACGGTATTGTCAAAGGACGGGAGCATGCAGACGACATTATTGTTTTTAAAAGTGTCGGTATCGGGGTACAGGATTTGGTGACGGCAGCTCGTATTTATGAAAAAGCCAAGGCCGCACAAGTAGGTACACAATGGTAATAATTCATACCCTACTGTTGTCAAAGTAGAGTCAATATGATACTATGTAATGAGTTGTTTGGGGGGGGATGGGTTCTGGTGTGCCCTCCGGTCTTCAAAACCGGCATGAGGAGTTAGGAGCTTCTTAGGTGGGTTCGATTCCCACACCTTCCCGCCAAATAAATAGCAAGGCCGAGCTTAGGCTCGGCCTTTTTAATTGTCCCTTTGTTGTTAGGCATTCGGGGCTGTGCTATAATTAACCTTATTTATATGACGTTCTGTCGGGGACTTTAGACACTCTAAGGTCCCCGACCGTATGAGGGTTTGAAGATGGAACGGTTATTTCAATGGTTGGAACAGGATGAGGCTTTAAAAGAAGCCTCGTCCTCATATGAAAACGGTAAAATATACGGCGTTTACGGTTTGGGCGGATCGGCAAAGTCGGCTTATGCGGCTCATGTACTGGCTAAGACGGATAAAAACGCCGTTATTGTCGTGCCTACGACGGAGCAGGTAAACGGTTGGCTGACAGATCTTCAGTATTTTTCTCCTCAGCTTCGGGTCTACACATATCCTTTAGTACAACATACGGTTTTTACCACGACGACTAAAAGCCTTGAATTGGCGGCAAAACAAATGGAAGCATTGACTGCATTGCGCGGTTCAAGGCAAGCTGTAGTCGTGGCTACAGCTGAAGAGGCGGCACAATTTGTGACGGCACCGCAAAAAATAGATGATGCCGTATTATCCTTTAAGGTCGGTGAGGATTATGAACGGGAAACTATTTTATCAGGCCTTGTAAGCGGCGGCTATGAACGGTCGGATCTGGTTGACCGCCGCGGCCTTTTTTCCGTGCGCGGCGATATTATCGACATTTACCCGCTTAATGAAAAAGAGCCTATTCGTTTGGAGTTTTTCGGAGATACGCTGGAAAATATTCGCTATTTTAACGAACAGACCCAAAAGTCGTCGATAAAAACAGATTCAGTTCGCATATTACCCTTTGCATTGGCTTATGATAAAGAGGATGAAAAGACAACCTTATTAGATTACGGAAACAACGGTATTATTATTTGGGATGAAGGAAACCGTATTAAAGAAGAATTAAAGAAGAGTTTTTCCGAATCGATAGAGCGCAAGAATGAAGCTGCAAAATGGCGTTCATTAGCCGGTGAAAAACGTACGGCCGTACAGCTTGTTTTGTCTTTGTTGGCACAGTCGGTAAGCGAGTTGAAAACGGATGAAACGGTCAGTATTACGTCTAAGACGGTGGCCGGCTTCAGAAAAGAATTTACGCTCTTGAAGGATGAGCTGGGACATTGGCGAGAACGGGATTATCGGATTATTTTCGTCATATCCGGAGAAAAGAGAGCGGCATCTCTTAACGGGTGGCTGAAGCAGAATGAGTTTTATGCTTTGCCCTTAACGGAAAACGGCAAGGATACGGGGATTTTTATCAGCTCCGGTGAAATTCGTAACGGTTTTGAATTTCCTTATGCCAAGACGGTTGTTATTGCGGAAAAAGATATTTACGGCACACAGAAGAAAAGACTGCGGCGCCATACGGAAAACGGTCAGGAAATCAACGCTTTTACGGATTTACATGCCGGCGATTATGTCGTTCACGATACACACGGTATCGGTAAGTATGTCGGTATCAAGACCATTGAAACGGACGGCGTTCATAAGGATTATTTGGAAATTCATTATTCGGGCCATGATGTCTTATATGTACCGACGGATCAGATTCAATTCCTGCAACGTTATATCGGCAATGAGGGAGAGGCTCCTCGCCTGAGTCGTATGGGCGGGGCTGACTGGAAAAAGGCGAGAGCCAAGGCTCAAAAGTCTATCGATAATTTAGCGGAAAAATTAGTGGCTTTGTATGCTAAACGCGAAATTACGGACGGTTATGCTTTTCCGTCGGACACGCCTTTTCAACAAGAGTTTGAAGAAGCCTTCCCGTACGAAGAAACGCAGGATCAGTTAAAGGCCGTAGCTGCTATTAAAGAGAGTATGGAAAAGCCCGTACCCATGGATTGCCTGGTGTGCGGCGATGTAGGCTTCGGGAAGACGGAGGTAGCCGTACGGGCGGCTTTTAAGGCGGTTATGGGAGGTAAACAGGTAGCGGTTCTCGTGCCGACGACCGTCTTAGCTCAGCAACACTACCAGACCTTTTCGGAACGATTTCGCTCTTTCGGTGTCGTTTGTGATGTTCTCAATCGATTCCGTTCCATAAAAGAGAGAAAAGAAATTCTGCAAAAGGTGGAAGCAGGACAAATTGACGTACTCATCGGTACGCACAGTATCTTAAATAAAAACGTAAAGTTTAAAGATGCAGGATTGCTGATTGTCGATGAAGAACAACGTTTCGGTGTGGCACAGAAAGAAAAATGGAAAACCTGGGCCACGGGAATTGACGTCCTGACCTTATCGGCAACACCTATTCCCAGAACCTTGCATATGTCTCTCGTTCATTTACGACAAATGTGTCTGATTGAAACGCCGCCTACAGAGCGGCTTCCGGTTCAGACTTATGTGACGGAATACGACGGAGCCATTGTAAGAGATGCTATTATGCGCGAAAAGCGTAGAGGCGGTCAGGTGTTTTTCGTCTATAACCGCGTAGCGACAATGGAGCGCATGAAGGTTGAATTGGAGACCCTCGTTCCCGAGGTGACTATCGGTATGGCGCACGGACAGATGACGGGATCCGTCCTGGAAGCCAATATGTTCGATTTTTATGAAGGCGAATACGACGTTCTATTGTGCTCCAGTTTAGTGGAAAACGGTTTGGATATTGCCAATGCCAATACGATTATTGTTTACGATGCCGATCGTTTCGGCTTGTCACAGTTATATCAAATGCGCGGTCGGGTGGGGCGCAGTCATCGTACGGCTTATGCATATTTTTTGTACAGACGTAATAAAATCCTGAATGAAGTTGCCGAAAAGCGGTTGCAAGCCGTTAAAGAGTTTACCGAATTGGGTTCAGGCTTTAAAATAGCTATGCGTGATTTGGAAATTCGCGGTGCTGGTAATCTGCTTGGACGAGAACAGCACGGTAATATTGCCGGCGTGGGTTTTGTCATGTATGTACAGATGTTGGAAGAAGCCGTAAATCGATTGCGCAATGAAGGCTATACTAAGACTGTCGATGTGCGTACGACATTGGAAGTCAGAGTCGACGCCTTTATTGACGACACGTATATTGAACATGGCGGGCAAAAAATCGAAATGTATCAACGTTTGGCCTTGGTACGTACGGAAGAAGCGCTGGAGGAATTGAAGAATGAATTGACAGACCGCTTCGGGAAACCGACCCGGGCTGTTCAAAACTTATTAAAAGCTACGCATTTACGAATTCGTGCACAAAAGGACTTGGTTCTGTCCGTCAGTCAAAAAGGCATAGGCCTCGAATTTCGTTGGAAAGATGAAGCTTCGGCGCCCAGAACGGAACTATTTGAACCCGTGTTGCGAAAACGTTGCAAAAAGCTTCCCGGTCTTACTGCGACTTTCAGGTTTGATATGACCGGTATAGATGATGTGTTGGCATATATCGAATACATATTGAAGGCCTATGAAAAACAGGAGAGAATGAATGGTTAAGAATGTCTTTCTCCGCGGTGCGGCGGCATTAACCGTAGCCGGCATTGCCGTAAAAATCTTGGGCGGTGTCAATCGAATCCTCTTATCCCGAATATTAGGAGGCGAAGGGATCGGCTTATATCAGATTGCTTATCCCGTGTATATGCTCGGGTTGAGTATTGCCGGAGCCGGCGTGCCCATTGCTTTGTCCGTCATGGTGGCGGAGAAGGCGGCACAGGGTGATTATGCCGGTGCCGAACGGATTTTCAAGGTTATTTTTGCCTTTACGGCTTTTATGGCTTGTTTATTCGGCTTGTTGCTATTTGTCGGAGCGGGAGGTCTGATTTCCGCCGGATTGGTTCGTGATGTACGTGCTTATTCGGCATTAATTGTCTTGGCACCGGCTTTGACCGTGTCCGTTCTTACCTGTGCCTTTCGCGGCTATTTCCAAGGGTTACAGCTCATGGTGCCGACAGCCGCGTCACAGATTTGTGATCAGTTTGTACGCGTGTGCGTCATGTTGGTCGCCGCAGTAGTATTATTGCCGTACGGATTGGAAACCGCTGTAGCCGGGGCGGCATTCGGAGCGGTTCCGGGAGCCTTGGCGGGCTTTTCCGTCATTGCCTTCCTGTATTATCGTCATAAAAAGACGAACAAGATAAGCGAAACGGTGACAAAACAAGAAGAAACGGCAGGGGCTTTAATTAAACGTTTCGTGATCCTTGCCGTTCCCGTGGCGGCAGCCAACATGTTACTGCCCGCTGTAGCCGGTATCGACATGCTCATAGTGCCTATGCGACTGGAGGTAGCGGGATATTCCGTGCAAGAGTCTACTGCGTTATACGGATATTTAACCGGTATGGCCAACGGCTTAATTCAGGTGCCTACCCTTTTAACCGTGTCCTTAGCGACCAGTCTGGTTCCGGCCGTTTCAGCAGCTTTTACGGCCGGCAGGTTAAGTGAAGTGGAAAGCCGAACTAATACGGCTATGCGTATTGCCAATATCATTACCGTTCCGGCTTGCTTGGGATTGGCTGTTTTAGCGGCCCCTATTTCGGAACTTTTGTATAATACGGCAGCTGCCGGACCGGCTATTCGCGTCTTGGCATTAGCAACGTTCCTTATCGGATTGCAGCAGATTACGAACGGTCTTCTTCAAGGTATGGGGCATACGGGAATCCCCTTGTTAAACATGGGGATTTCCGCCCTTGTTAAAATTATTTTAAGCTGGTATTTAACGGCTATTCCCTGGTTAGGAGAAGTCGGCGCCGCTTGGGCTACCAATGCGGATATTGCCTTGGCAACGGCACTTAATATTTATTTTGCCGGTAAATATGCTGCATATCGACCTGAATGGTTTTACATCGGTCGTGTTTTTATTGCCGCGGCAGCCATGGCCGGTACGGCTGTTCTTGCGTATTATTCTTTAGTTACGACCTTCGGCAATTCGGCGGCGACACTCATATCTATCAGTATTGCCGGTATCGTATATGCCGTCGGGTTATTTGTTGTCCGTGCCGTGCGTCTTCGTTCTTTGCGAAGACTTCCGGTTGTGGGTAAATATATTCCTTAGTTGAAGGAGATTGTTATGCATAGTCTTAAAATTGTCGGCCTGGGACCGGGAGATGCGGGATTGATTACCATGGCCTCCATAGTCGTTATGAAAAGAGCTACATGCCTGCTTTTGCGAACGGCCGTACATCCGACCGTTTCGTATTTAAAGCAAAAGGGTATTGTCTTTGAAGCCCTGGATCGTTTTTATGAAGACGGACGTTCTTTTGAAGAAGTATATGATACTATGACGGACTATGTCATGGAACGGCTGAAAGAAGATGATGTTGTCTTTGCCGTACCGGGAAGTCCCGCAGTCGCGGAACATACGGTAACGGAATTGGTTGAAAAGTGCAAAGCGGCAGGAGTACCTTATGAGGTTTTGCCGGGCATGAGTTTTTTGGAAAGCTTGTATACAAAGGCCGGCTTGGACCCCGTAAACGGCATGCTCGTTCTCGATAGCTTTGATTTATCTCGGATGAGTGTTTTGCCTGCTGTGACCGTTGTAATAACGCAGGTCTACAATGATCGAGTTGCTTCAGATGTAAAGCTTGCTCTTACCGAGCAATACGGGGACGAGTATGAAGCCCTGGTTGTTCATCATATCAGTCTGCCTGATGAACGGATAGAGAAAATACGACTTTTTGAGTTAGATCGTCTCCACTATGTAGATCACTTGACGAGCCTTGTATTACCGCCCCGAAAGGAAGCAGATAAGGCGGATAAGCTTCCCTTCGACATAGGGCCTCTTGTCGATGTCGTAGCTCGACTGCGAGGTGAAGGCGGTTGTTCCTGGGATAAATCACAGACCCATAAAAGCTTGAGACGATATTTGATCGAAGAGGTATATGAAGCGCTGGATGCCATCGACGCAAACGATTCGGACGGAATTTGTGAGGAATTCGGTGATATTTTATATCAAGTAGTTATCCATGCCAAGATTGCGGAAGAAGAAGGGCTTTTTTCCGCACAAGATGTGGTCGACCATGTGACGAGTAAGATGATTAAGCGACATCCTCACGTTTTTTCTAAAAAAAGCCTTGAAAAATCTGACAGTAGTGTGATAAACTGGGATAGACTTAAGCAGGATGAGGGTCGTCAACAGCATAAACACTTGCTGGACGGCGTTGCGAAGGGGATGCCTTCTCTCTTACAATCTTTTAAGTTACAAGATAAGGCCGGAAGAAAAGGATTCGAATGGCCGACGGTTGACGGAGTCTGGAAAAAGCTTGAAGAAGAGCTTCAAGAATTTAAGGAAGCCGTTGTCGAAGGGCAGTTCGATCACATGGAAGAAGAAGCCGGCGACGTTCTTTTTGTAGCGGTCAATTTGTTGAGATATTACAATATTGAACCGGAGTGTGCGTTACATCGTGCCAACACCAAGTTTCGTCGGAGATTTGCTCATGTAGAAGACAGGGTTAAGGACTCGGGTCGTCAATGGAGTGATTTCTCCCTTGACGAGTTGGATGCGTTCTGGAACGAGGCCAAAGCGGATGAAACCTCGTCCAATCAGGACCACGGAGGCCGGTAATTTATAGATGTAACTATTTAAAGGAGGACTTATTGATGAATAAGACAGAATTAATTGCCAGTGTTGCACAGAAATCCGATTTGACGAAAAAAGACGCTGAAAAAGCGGTAAAAGCCGTTTTTGAAGCTGTTAGCGAAACGTTGAAGAAGGGTGACAAAGTTCAGATTATCGGTTTCGGTACGTTCGAAGTTCGCGCTCGTAAAGCTCGCGAAGGCCGTAATCCCCGCAACAACGAAGTTATCAAGATTCCCGCATCTAAAACACCGGCTTTCAAAGCAGGTAAGCAGCTCAAAGACTTGGTAAATAAAAAATAAGAGAGATATTCTCTAAAGAGCCGTATTACATTACGGCTCTTTATTTTTTTGAATAAATAGCGTAATATATATGTGATAACCGGGATTGTGTTTTCAAAAATCGTTGCAGGTCGATGAGGTACGACGATGACAAAAAAAATCCTGATCATGTCCGCATCTATCGGGACTGGTCATACACAGGCCGCCAGGGCAATAGAAGAATATATGGGCAAGAATTGCATCGATTATGATGTAGAACACGTGGACTTTATTTCCAACGACGTGCTGTCAATCGATAACTTGGTCAAGGAGACATATATTAAAATCCTGGACCTTTTTCCCCTTGTGTATGATTTAATGTATTATTCGTCACAAGGCTATAAAAAAGGCATGATTGTAAAGACCCTGTTTGCCTGGGGTCTAAAGCGGCGAATGTCACGTATTTTGGAAGAAAAAAGGCCGGACATTATCGTATGTACTCATCCGTTTCCCGCCGGTGCGGCATCCTTATTGAAGCGACAAAAAAAGACGACCGTTCCCGTTGTGGGAGTTATTACGGACTTTGCCATACATTCTCTTTGGATATATCCGCAAATTGATAAATATTTCGTCGCAGCTCCTCATTTAAAAAACTTATTGGTAGATCAAGGGGTGGCGGCCCACAAGGTTTTTGTATCGGGAATTCCCGTACGTACGGCTTTTACGGAAGAGCATTGGTCCGTGAAGGCTGCCGAAGCGGGTCATCGTAATGTGTTACTTATGGGCGGCGGTCTGGGAATGGGGTCTATAAAAGACTCTCTCCTTTTATTGGACAGGCTCGACTGCATCGATTCCTTTTCCGTTGTGACGGGACATAATGCGGATTTATTTGATGATTTGTCACAACTGCAAAAAGATTTAAAACATGATGTAAAAATTTTCGGATATACTAACCAGATAGCGGCTCTCATGGCGCAGGCATCTTTATTGGTGACAAAACCGGGAGCGCTGACGTGTACGGAAGCAGCGGCGGTCGGAGTACCTTCCGTTTTTTACAGCCCCATACCCGGTCAGGAAGAGGCGAATGCTTCCTATATGCAGGAAAAAGGCTGTGCTCGTTGGGTAAAATCTCAAAGTCGACTGGTAGAAGCCGTATCGGAATTGCTGCAACATACAGAGCGCTTGGGCCATATGTCGCAGGCATGTCGCTTCTGTCGTCGTGACGGCGCGGAGGTTGTCAGTCGCGGTGTCTTACAAATGCTTGAAGAGCGTAAGCAAAAAATATATTATCCTTCCGGTATGACGCCGGAATCGATTTCATAATAAGGTCCGGCGTAATTTTCAGTGTTACGCCGGCTTTTTTTCGGAGGAATTATGGCGACCAGAAAAGGAAGAAGACGCAGCACTTCGGGAAAGTCGAATAAGGCTTACTTTTTCTTAGGACTTCTCATTGCTTTATGTGCAATGGGGTATGCTTATTTTCATCACAATACGTCAGCCGACGCCGACTTGTCATCACTTTCGGAAGTGACCGATGACGGAAAAAATCTGGATTGTACACAGGCGGCTACAAAGCTTCAAGACGGTATTATCAAGTGGGTTAAAGATGAAGGGTGCAGTGTTGAAATCGTTTCTACCGATAAACGTGAAGAACGCCGCGAAAAGACGGGCGGTGTCATAAAATGGACGGTACAGACCGCTGTTGTTGACGGAGTAATCGATAAAGAGAAGTTGACAAAAGAACTGGAAAAATCAGACGGTAAGGCTGTTTTATACAGGGCGGAAGACGTAAAAAAGAACGGGGATACTGTGACGGAGTATGACATTGCTTTATGCGAATCCGTTGACGGCGATACGGTCAGCATGGTGGCTTTGAAGATATATGTACCGCCCAAGGGGAAAGCCGCAGCCTTGGCTAAGGAGCTGAAAGTTGATAAGAATTCACCTTCTGACGGTGAGTCGGGGGAAGACGGCCGCATACGTCATCCTTCGCAAATAAAGGCAAGACTGGCCGTAGTCATCGACGATTGCGGCAGTAATATGGAAGTTTTGGAAGGGTATAACGCCTTGCCCATACACTTGACCTATGCGGTTATGCCCTTTAAGTCCCATACTATTGACAGTGCTGAAAGCGGTCATAATGCGGGTAATAAAATCATAGTTCACCTGCCTATGGAACCGTTGAATACGGTTTCGTCTGAAGAGATTTTTATTTCTTCCGATATGGGGGATAAGAAGGTTATTGCTACGACGAACGAATTAATCGATCAGGTCCCTTATGCCGTAGGCATTAATAATCATCAGGGCTCAAAGTCGACAGCGGATACACGCCTGATGAAAGATGTTATGTCCGTTTTAAAAAGTCGGGGACTCGTCTTTTTGGACAGTCGTACGACGGCCGCATCCGTGGCGGAGCAAACGGCCGCATCCATGGGAGTCGGAACGACGAGAAACAACTTATTTATTGACAATGACCCGTCTGTTTCGGCCATTAAAGAACGTATTCGACAAGCCGGCAGACTGGCTTTGAAAAACGGTACGGCCGTCACTATCGGCCATTGTCGACCGGCGACGTTACAGGCCTTAAAAGAAACATATAAAGAGTTGTTGGATGAGGGCATCGATTTTGTTTTTGTTACCCAATTCATGTAAAAAGGGGACGGGTCATGGAAAAGAAAACTGTACTTATCAGCGGAGGCACCTCGGGAATCGGCCTGGCTTCCGCCCGCTTGTGCGCCCGGGCGGGTATGAATGTCGTCATTAACGGTCGTAATGAAAAACGCGGATTGCAAGCGTTGCATGAGGTTGAACCGTTCGGAAATGTCATGTATGTAAAAGGTGATGTAACTGCAGAAGATGATTGTCAACGCATGGTGGAAGCGGCCGTGTCTACTTTCGGTAACCTGACAGGGGTGGTTACATCGGCGGGATACTATCGTCAAGAATTACTGGAAAACGAAAACTCTGAAGAAATTCGCCGTATTTTTGAGGTGAATGTATTCGGTACCGTTCTTTTATGCCGGGCCGCTTACGGGGCTTTAAAGAAGCAGGGCGGTTCTATTGTCATTATAAGCAGTGACGCGGGGTTACAGGGAAATGCGGCATGCAGTATTTACGGTGCGACCAAGGGCGCCGTTACGGCTTTTGCCAAATCTCTGGCTCTGGAAGGCGCTACTCATAAAATTCGTGTGAATGCCCTTTGTCCCGGTGATGTGATGACTCCCCTTGTTGAAAAGCAGCTGGCAGAAGACCCGTCGCTATCTTTGGGGGATATGGCATCCGTGTATCCTTTGGGGCGAATTGCTACGGCCGATGAAGTAGGTAAAGTCGTTACTTTCCTTTTAAGTGACGATGCGTCTTTTATTACGGGAACGGCACTTCCTGTAGACGGTGGATTGACAAGCTGTTAAAAACATGGGAAAATATGACGATAAATTAGATTTTTAATTTGAAATTCGAGGTGTTTTGGATGACCAACGAAGAAATGGAACAATTAAAAAACTTACAAGAACAGATTGCCGACTTAAAAGCGGAAATAGCGAAGTTGAACGCACAAAACGGCAATGATGCCGATGCTAAGGCTATGACGGTTCTGGATGCTATGGACGAAACGACTGAAGATCGCGACTTAAAAGTCGAAACACTTTGCCGTTGGGCTGCGGCTCGTGCCGGTGCTATTGTTATCGCTCCTTTAGTAGGTACGGTTGCTTTAATGGCTAACGAAGTATACCTGGTCAGCCGAATTGCCCGTATTTATGATGTAAAATTGACGGAACGTGCCGTTCTGGCCTTTCTCGGTGCCATGGGCAGCCAAATGGCAGGTAATTTGTTGACGACTTTGATTCCTTTTTCCGTCATTCAGGTTCCTGTAGCTGTCGGTATTACGTACAGCTTGGGTCGAGTGACACAACGTTGGTTGCGTGACGGTATGCCTAGCGATATGACTCCGTATATCGAAATGTTCGGCGAATGGAAAGAAAAGGCCAAAGAACAAGTCGAAAAATTAAAAGATAACCCGTTGAAAAATGTACCTCTAGGCGATGAAACAAAAGATTTCTTTGCAAAATGGGGCAATGCGGCAAAAGATGCGGTTATGGATGCGAAAGACAAAGGACAGGAATTGTATCATAATGTTCGCAGCCGTAATTTAGCTGATGAAGTGGCTGAAGATGCAGCAGTTAAACAAGCCGTCGATGCTGTCAATGAAGCCGAATACAACAATGTACACGAAGAAGCCGCTAAAGCTCGAGAAGAAAAGCTGGAAGATGCAGTAGATACTTTTGACGAAGCGGAAGATGAAGTGGAAGACAAGGTGCGAGCTGCCGTGGAAGAAGCGAAGAAACCGTTGGAATAAGGAGTTGCTTATGATTAAGTGGCTGACATTTTTCGCTCGCTTCTATTCTCCGTTAAAATTTATAGCCTTCATTAAGGTAGCGGGAAAGAAAATAAAATTTTTGCCGCGGTTAATGATGATTTATTACTGCATTAAAGATCCGGACACGCCTAAATTTGTGAGGCTTGTACTGATGGGTGCCATCGGCTATACTATCATGCCTTTGGATATTATTCCCGATATGATTCCGGGAATCGGATGGTTGGATGACGCTGCCGTAATCGGTGCGGCTCTTACCTTTGCAGGGACGTATGTGAAGCCGGAACATAAGGAGAAGGTACGTAAACTTTTTCCTATGGCAAAGTTAGGGTAAATGAAAGGTGGGACTGTTAACGCAGTCTCACCTTTTTGTTGCAGTTTCGACGACGTGTGAAAATTGACAGTAGCCTTTATTGAGCGTAAAATTATGATTGTTATTCAAGTTTTGGCAGGAGTATCATAATGATTACAATTACGGAAAAAGTTCGCTTTTATGAAACGGACATGATGGGAATCGTTCATCATTCCAATCAAATTCGGTGGTTTGAGTGCGGCCGTTGTGCTTATTTCGATGAGGTCGGGCTCGACTTATTTGAATTGATGGATAAGAAGATACTTTTTCCTATAAAAAATGTTTCTTGCGAATATATACAGCCGATTAATTTTAATGATGTCATTGATATTGAAACCCGCTTGATTAAACTGAGCAGAGCACAAGTCGTTTTTTCGTATGTGATTCGACGTCATGCAGACGGTACTCTTCTTTGCAAGGGGACGACACAGAATGTATTCACATCGGCAGACGACAATAAGGTTGTACGTCTAAACGACACCTATTTCAATCGCCTGAAGGCGGCGTATGAAAAAGATAAGGAAGAACTTGTAAAGGATGACGATTGTGGCTAAGGCGGAGCAACCTATAGGGGTATTCGACTCGGGGGTAGGCGGATTGACGGTTGTCAACAAACTGCGACATCTGTTGCCTCATGAGAATATCATTTATGTGGGTGATACGAAGCGCAATCCTTACGGCACGCGTACTCAAAACGAGATTTTGACTTTTACGGAGCAGATTATAGCCTTTCTTGAAAGGCGGCAGGTAAAGTTAATAGTATTTGCCTGTAATACGGCAACTGCCGTCGCTTATATGAAGATGAGGGAAAAGACGAAAACTCTCCTGCTGGGTATGAGCCGCGGGATAGAAACGGCCAGGCATATAAGCACGGAAAATCGCATTGCCGTATTCGCCACGCCTCTTACTATTGCCAACCATGTACACAGGGACGAGGCGGCTCGACTGGACCCGTTTCTGACCATTGTGGAGCAACCGTGTGCTTCCTTGGCCGCACTCATTGAAAGGGGGCGGTTGAATACGGAAGAAATGCGTCAGGCCGTTACGGCTGATACGAAACCCGTATTGGAAGCTCACGTAGATACGGCTATTTTCGGTTGTACCCATTATCCTTTTGTACAGCCTTTGTTTGAGGAGATCTGCGGCGATTCGATCGTTTTTGTCGATCCGGCACATGAAACGGCGCTTCAGGCTTCGGCCATTTTAAAAAAAGAAGGACTATTGAACGGCCAAAAAGAAAGAGGCCGATTACGTCTCTGCTTTACGGCCGAAGTGCAAAGAGGGCAGAAATTGGCAGCCCATCTATTACCGCCGCATGAATTTACGACTGAAGAAGTAGTATTGTCTTAGTTTATATATGTTAAGCAAAGGAGTCCTGTATCGTGTATTTGTATATTCTGCTGAATGTCCTCATGGGCCTAATCGGAGTCATAGCTCTCTTGTATTTAGCCTTCCGCTTTTTTGCCTGGAAACAGGGCGATGCTAAGTTTATCATTGAAGCAAGGCGTCGCAATCCGTTCGAACTGAAAGAAATGACATCCGACACGGCCGTATTTGAAACGGAAGTGCCCTTCCATAATGCCGGACGACAGTTGGGGACGATTATGGACTTTTATCCGCGTGTCTTATTGCCGCGCGAACAGTACGACCGTTGTCTTGTCAGCGCTCAGCTGGCCAACAAGGAAGCGGAACGTGATGACGGATACTGGGAATCGGTTATTTACTATCCTCGAAAAGGCGGTCGCATTCGTGTAACCGTAACATTAGTAAGTAAAAACCGTGATATTCGCAATGATTTAAGGACTTTTCCCGACATGCCGATTGATCTTGTGTATCAAGTAGTATCGCGTAGTGAATGGTATATTCATAAGGCACGAATTACGTTGAAAGCCGCGGAAGTTCAAAAAGCATTGGAACAGGCATAGGAGGGTCGGTATATGGCTGAATTGGAATTGGTTCCCGTAAAAACCAGAATTCTTACGGAAAAGGATAATATTGTTGATGCCATTGAAGAGTATACGCAAGGGCAAATCGGGCCCGACGATTTATTGTGCGTTGCCGAAAGTGTAGTGGCTATTACGCAACGTCGCTTTACAAGACCTGAAGAATTGAAACCGTCTTGGCAAGCTCGGCTCATGCGCCGCTTTGTGCCCGGCGAAGGCAGTATGGCCAGCTTGTACGGCATGCAGGCAGCCATGGAGCTGGAAGGCGAATGGAAGATGCTGGTATGTTTCATTATCGGTTTTATTGCCAAACTTTTCGGTAAAGACGGTGTTTGGTATCGTCTCTGCCGCCAAGCCTCTTTAACTGACGATGTAACGGGGACTATGCCGCCGTTTGACAAGTGTATTGTATACGGTCCGGCAGACCCTATGGGCGTAGCCGAAAAAATAAAGAAGCGTTTAGGTTGTTACGGGGCCTGTGTTGCCGATGTAAATGATTTGAAAAGATCGGCAGTATTGGGATATTCACGCGGCATTAAGCCTCAAGAAGTAGCGGCTATTTTAATCGATAATCCCTTCGGAAACGCATCACAGAAAACACCGATTGTAATTATAAAAAATTACGGAGCTCTTTTACGAGAAAAGACGGCTCGTATAGAAGGATAGGGTATGGCTGAAAATAAAAAAGAAGCCCTTTTGATTGCAACCAAAAATAAGGGAAAAATACGGGAGTTCCGTGATGTACTGGAAAAAGCGGGATTTTCCGTTTTTTCCGTATTCGATAAAGCGCCCGATCTTCCCGAACCGATAGAAGACGGGCAGACCTTTGCCGATAATGCGGCCATTAAAGCTAAGTATTACGCAGCCCGTACGGGCATGTTGTGTCTTGCCGACGATTCGGGGCTCGTCGTCGATGCTCTGGACGGTGCTCCGGGGGTTCATTCGGCTCGTTATGCCGGTGAAGGACATGATGACAAGGCTAATAATGCCAAACTCATTAAATCCTTGCAAGGCGTGGAACGAGAAAAGAGAACGGCCCGTTATGTATGTGTCCTGGCTCTGGCGGCTCCCGGGAAAGAACCGTTGTTGGCTGAAGGCACTTGTGAAGGTCTTATCGATTTGAAGCCGAAGGGAAGTGAAGGGTTCGGCTATGATCCGTATTTTTACGTACCGTCTTTTGGCAAAACTATGGCTGAGCTCGATTTAGATGAAAAAAATTCAATCAGCCATCGCGGAGCGGCTCTGCGGCGTTTGCAGGAATTACTGTCATGATGCCCGTTTATATAGGTGTTGTCAGTGACAGCCACGGGAACAATCGCCATTGGCAAAAACTCACGGATGACTGTCCCCAAGTTAAGGCCTGGTTTCATTGCGGCGATTATTGTCGAGATGCCGAAGAATTGGCGTATTATACGGATGCTCCCGTGTACACGGTTAAGGGAAATAATGATTATTTCGATACGTATAAGGCTCCGGATGAAGCGATAATTACAGTTGATGACATACGCATTTATATGACTCACGGCCACGGTAGAACCTTAAAGTCTATGGCGGCTACAGCCGAAGCGAAGGGAGTGCAACTTGTCCTTTTCGGGCACACCCACAGAACTTGTGAAGAACGTATAGGGGATGTTACATTCGTAAATCCCGGCAGTATAGCCTTTCCCAGAGACGGAAGATACGGTACGTATGCTCTTTGTTGTCTTGAAAATCGAGTTATAAAAGAAGTTCGTTTTTTTGAAATACTTTGATAAACTATGTGTAAGAAAATGCGAATCTATAGTAGGGGTAATGAGGGAAGATGACCATAAAAAAAGATAAATTAAAACTGTACGGCTTTAATAATCTTACAAAGACCTTGAGCTTTAACATCTACGATATTTGTTATGCCGACTCCGAAGAAGCACGTCGTCATTATATTGAGTACATTGACGAAGCATATAATGCGGCGCGCTTAACGGAAATTTTGGAAAATGTAGCCTCTATTATCGGGGCCAATATTTTAAATGTGGCCAGTCAGGACTATGACCCTCAAGGGGCCAGTGTCACCATTTTAATTTCGGAAGAAGAGATTGCACCCGATACGGATGTCGTCTGTCATTTGGATAAAAGCCATTTGACGGTACATACTTATCCGGAAAGCCATCCTCAAAAGGGGATTACGACTTTTCGTGCCGATATTGACGTGTCCACATGCGGCCGTATTTCACCCTTAAACGCACTCAACTATCTTCTCGACTCTTTTGACTCGGATATTGTTACATTGGATTATCGTGTTCGCGGTTTTACACGCGATATAAGCGGTAAAAAACTGTTTATCGATCACCGTATCAATTCGATTCAAAACTATATTGCAAAAGAAACAAGACATCGTTATAATATGATAGATGTCAACGTTTATCAGGAGAATATTTTCCACACGAAGATGATGTTGCGTGAATTCGATTTGAATAACTATCTATTCGATATTACGGAAGATCAGTTGAAGCTGAAGGACAGAGAGTTAATCAGACGCCAACTGAAGCAGGAAATGTTGGAAATATTTAACGGTCGGAACATGCCGACTATTCGTTGATTTGACAAGAAGTACAATTATTCAGTATAATAATTTCTGGTGGCGGGGCATAGCGCAGTTTGGTAGCGCACCTGGCTTGGGACCAGGGGGTCGCAGGTTCGAATCCTGCTGCTCCGACCAGAACAGTCATGCGGGTGTAGCTCAATGGTAGAGCGCCAGCCTTCCAAGCTGGTTACGTGGGTTCGATTCCCATCACCCGCTCCATTTTTTTATCGGGATTCCTGTCATTCAGGATCTTTTTTTTAACTAATTTGTAAACTGAAAGATGTTTACAAGTTTTCGGAATTGTTGTATACTCCACAAGACTTGTTTTTTATTTATAAGGAGAATTATTATGGAAAAAATCATTACTAAAGTCGGTTCTGTTGCCTCCGTAATGTCCGTGTTGATGTATGTATCATATATTCCTCAGATTATGAACAACCTATCGGGACATCCGGGAGACTTTATTCAGCCGTCCGTAGCTTTTGTAAACTGCACTCTTTGGGTTTTGTACGGTTTCTTCAAACAAGGCAGAGATTGGCCGATTATTATTGCCAACTTACCCGGAATCGTTTGCGGCTTTCTGGCTGCGTTTACGGCACTCATGGCTAGATAGATTAGACTATATCCGCGAATGGACAGAGATTGTTACGACAATCTCTGTTTTTTTGTGACAAAATTGAAAACTCAAAATGGTTTACAAGTTTTCAAAACTCGGTTATACTGCAATAAGACATACCGATACGGTATTTTAAGGAGGATTATAACATGAGAAAATCAGGAATTTATACAGCAGTATTTGCCGCCTTTTTGATGACTACTACCGCCTTTGCGGCAGATGTAACACCGAGTGTAAATGCACAAACCGCTGACTCGGCTATTCAGGCACCGGTACAGAAAAAGGATGTCCATAAGGCGGCGGTACAGAAGAAAAAATCAGTAAAAAAAGAGGTAACGACCGCGCCGTCTCAGACACAAATCAAAGATGTGGGTTATGAAAGTGCTTTGGCTCTGTTTCGTTCCTACTACGGGGATAATGTACGCATTAAATCTATAGGTTATGAAGGTAAGCACCGCCCCTATTATGAAATAACCGGCTATACGGAAACAGCGAAGAAGGAAATGAAAGTATTAGCCGAAACGGGAGAAATTATTGCCATCAAAACTAAGGAAATCGATGGCAATGCCGATAGCCGTACGCTAAACTTGAGTAAATTAATAAAACCTGAAGTCGCCGTAGCCGGTGCCTTGAAAAAAGCGGGAGATACCTTCCAGGTAGCTGAGTGGGAAGTAGAAATTGAAAAAGACGGCCATCCTTATTATGAAGTGGAAATGATTGATGACGGCGGCCGAGATATGAAAGTTACGACAGAAGCTTTGACAGGTAAGATTGTATATGCCAAATAATTAATTTATAAAAGCGGGTGATTTCAAGGTTCACCCGCTTTTATCTTGCATTGCCGCCTGTATAATGATATACTTTTACAGGTAATGCATGACTCGGTAGCTCAGCTGGATAGAGCAACAGCCTTCTAAGCTGTGGGTCTAGGGTTCGAATCCCTACCGGGTCACCACAAAGACTTCTTCATTTGAAGAAGTCTTTTTTATATTGTATATTCGTACACAACGTGGTATGCTAGATACAATATAAAATATATAATAATGTTGCAAGGGAGTCTATATTATAGGCTGAGAAAGGACTGTAAGTCCTGACCTTTACACCTGATCGGGATCATGCCCGCGTAGGAAGCTCGTTTACGCCACACAAGGGTATCGATACGTCGATACCCTTTTTGTTTTCCCGGAGCCGATGGATTCGCTTGTAACGAAAGGAGCCATCATGTTTTTTACTCAATTACAAGCAGCCAAACAGGGAGTTATTACGAATGAAATGAAGATTGTTGCCCGAAAAGAGGGATTATCTGAGGAACAAATATGTTCTTTAGTGGCTGCCGGAAAGGTTGTCATTCCCTGCAATAAAAACCATAAGTCCATTAGTCCGGAAGGCATAGGAAAGGCTTTACGGACTAAAATTAATGCCAACTTGGGAACTTCGAAAGATTGTAAGGATTACGAAGCCGAATTGGACAAGGTCCAGACCGCCGTCAAATTGGGAGCCGACTCGATAATGGACCTGTCTACCCACGGAGATACGCGCATATTCAGACGCGTTTTAACGGAAAAATGTACGGCTATGATCGGCACGGTCCCTATTTATGACAGCGTTATTCATCACCAAAAGGACTTAGCTTTTTTGACGGCTAAGGATTTCCTGGATACGGTACGGCTTCATGCTGAAGACGGGGTGGATTTTATTACCGTTCATTGCGGGATTACACGTCAGACAGTACATCAAATTAAAACTCATAAGAGGAAACTGAATATTGTCAGTCGCGGCGGCAGTCTGCTTTTTGCATGGATGCATATGACAGGCCGGGAAAATCCCTTCTATGAGTATTTTGATGATATACTTGATATTTGTGTCGAGTATGATGTAACCCTTTCTTTAGGAGATGCATGTCGACCCGGTTGCCTGGCCGATGCAACCGATGTTTGCCAAATTGAAGAATTGGTACGCTTAGGTGAATTGACTAAACGAGCTCGTCAGCGCGGCGTTCAGGTTATGATAGAAGGGCCGGGCCATATGGCATTGAATGAAATTCAGGCTAATATGGAAGTTCAGGAACGTCTTTGTGACGGTGCCCCCTTTTATGTGTTAGGTCCCTTAGTTACGGATATTGCGCCCGGATACGACCATATTACGGCAGCTATCGGCGGTGCCGTTGCCGGCATGCACGGAGCCTCTTTCTTATGCTATGTAACCCCGGCAGAACACTTGGCCCTACCTAATCTTCAGGATGTGGAAGAGGGAATTATGGCCTTTAAAATCGCAGCTCATGCTGCCGATATAGCCAGAGGGATTCGAGGTGCCAGAGATAAGGATGATGCCATGGCGGATGCACGTAAAAAGCTTGATTGGGAAGCTCAATATGCCTTGGCTATGAATCCCGACAGAGCCCGCCGCATCCGAGAAAGCAGAGCTCCGGAGAAAGATCATGAAGATACGTGCAGTATGTGCGGAAAATTCTGCGCCGTTCGCAGTATGAACAAGGCCTTAAATGACGAATTTATCGATATTATATAGATTGAAGATGGGAAGAAATCGATTTTACAAATATTTATGATATATCATATCAGTTATATAATAGGTGATTGATATTGTATGGCTTATAATCATCATAAAACAAAATATTATTAAGAATTATCATCATCTATTGACAGCCAATCGTATACTCTATTATACTTATAACTGTAATTGAAAGACGTTATCAAAATTAAAAGCTTGTATATCCGAAGGGGAGATGGTTATGAGCGTAGTAATCGTTGGCGGTAATGACTGTATGGTATGTAGATACAAGAATATTTGCAAAAAATATTCGTATAAGGCAAAGGTATTTACTCAAGTACCGAGTGATTTTAAGTCCAAAATCGGTTCACCCGACTTGGTGGTTCTCTTTACCAGCACTGTAAGCCATAGTATGGTACGTTGTGCCGTTAAGGAAGCACAACGTAAAAATGTGGAAGTCATTCGTTCTCACACCAGCAGTGCCAACGCGCTCGTTTCCATTTTGGAAGAAAGAGCCGAGCGGTGTGTCGGTTAATATTTATTATTCAGGTTTGTACGGGCCACGTCCTATAACGATATAGAGTGCCGGCGTTTTTTATGCTATAGTTAAGAAAAGGAGGTGGATCTTCATGGATTTTATATATGAACCTGAACGAATTATCATTAAAAATGAAGAAAATAAGATAGTAGGAGAAATCGATTTTCCGTTGCAAGCTGACGGTAACTATGTGATCACCCACACCTTCGTGGATGATTCACTTAGAGGTCAAGGTATGGCCGGTAAGTTAGTTCAGGCTGCAGCCGATTATATTGAAAATCAGGGAAAGAAGACGGGAGCTACCTGTTCTTATGCTCAAGTTTGGGCAAAACGTCACGAAAAAGAATACGGCCACATCTTTACGGAATAAGAAAAAGTCCTTCACTTAACAGTGAAGGACTTTTTCTTATTTACTCAACTCATCATGCTTTTTAGGCGTTACGACGTAGGTTGTCTGATGATCGAAAATAACGTATCCGGGTACGGAGTGAGGCGGCTTTTTTACATGTTTAATCATGGTGCTGTCTACTTCTACCTTCGAGTCGTCTCTTCCCGTACTGTACCAAGCGGCACACTCAGCCGCAGTTTGCAGTTGGTTGTTCGTCGGCTCATCTTGACCGCAGGACAAGATAACATGAGATCCGGGGCGATTTTTAACGTGAAACCAGTAATCGAAGGGCTTGGCTTTTTTTGTAGTCAGAAAATCGTTTTGTCGGTTGTTTCTTCCGATAAATATGTTCGCGCCGTCGCAATGTAAGGTCAGTATTTTTTGTGCAAATTCTTTTTTTAATTTATCTTTTCCGCTTGTCGGAAGCATACCGGCTGCACGCATTTCCGCCTTGATATCAGCCAACTCATCCTTAGTTTCTATAGTTTGCAAAGCATATTCCAAGGATTCTATATAGTTGAGCTCTGCGGCATTATCCGCTTGTAATTGAGCGGACATTTGTTTACGGTTGCGCAGTTTTGCATATTTTTTATAGTATTTATTGGCATTGTCGGTTACGGAAAGAGCCGGATTCAACGGAATAGTAACGTCTTCCATCGTTTCGGATAATAAATTTCGGACCGTTAGAGATGATTGATGAGCCGGACGGTCATAAGCGTGAATCATTAAAAGGTCGCCGTACAACTTATATGTGTCCATCTTATCCGTTTCTTTCAGTTCGGAGTTGATACGTCTGATTTTTCGGCGCTGTCGTTCTGCCGCCTTAGCGGCCTTTTTTTTCAATTCCTCCTGCTCACCGCTCAGGCTGGCCGCCGTATCCTGGAATTCTTTTAAATAATCTTGAATATAGTCATAGTGACGTCTCGGCAAGTGTGCCAAACTTTTTAGCTCGGCAGGAAAAAGAATTTCTTTTTTTTGGTCCGTATAGACGAAGGCCCCCTTTAATCCCTGAATATCCTTTCCGAGCTGTATAACGGCTGAAAACCAATCGTTTTTTTCTTCTGCCGTCAAAGTTGACATGAGTGTGTTTATATCAATACCCGTACGGTCCGATAATTCATTTAAAACGACTGTACTCATACCGTTAAAACGCTTCAGCATCCAAGTGCGTAAGTCTTCGTCCGAATCACCGGTGTCTGCCATTTCCGTCAATTCATGAACGGAAAAGTCAAAGGGATTCATGCGCATGAAATTGGGTGGGAACTCATAGGGCTGTTTCGGATATATGGTTCGCAAAGCCTGCTTATCCTTGTGAGTCTTTATGAGTGCTTCCAAAATCATACTGTCTTCCGTAAAAATAACATTACTGTATTTGCCCATAAGTTCGACATGCATCTTGCGAGTTACCAATTGGCCCGACATATTGAGTACATCAATATTTACATCGATGATACGATCGAGATGAAGCTGAGTTATAGAGGCAATGCGGCCGTTTTCATAATATTTGCGTAAAAACATAGCCAGTCCTGTCGGTACATCCGGCGTAGGCGGTTGGTTATCACTCAGAAAAAGTCGCGGTGAACCGTCGAGTGTAATAATCAGGTGATAGAGCGACTTGTCGTTGAAAACCCGAAAATACAACCCTCGACCGTTCAGTTGATAAATTTTAGTTATTTGTCCGCCTGTCAGGGCCTGTGATAATTCTTCGACAGCACTGTGCAAGGTAATTCCGTCAAGATTCATGGTATATCTCCTTATTGTCTTTCCGTCTTTCTTAGCTATTATAGGCGATGCAACCGATTTCGTACAGGCAAGTTCTCATTTTTTCCATCTTATTGACAGGCGAGAGTGACGGGATTAGGATACATGTATACATATACGGCATTATTGAAGGAGGTTTACATATGCGCAGTATGACAGGATTCGGGAGCGGCACGTATAGTGATGAAAAGATTAGTATTACTGTAGAAATAAAAGCCGTAAATCAACGATTTGCGGAGTTTAATATTCGCATTCCCAGAACGTATGCGGCTCTTGAAGAACGAGTGCGACGACAATTAAAGGATGTTATACATCGCGGCAAAACGGATGTTTTTGTAACTGTAACAGAATTATCTAAAGATCCCCCCGCTATTCGTATCGATTTTGCGGCTTTAGAAGCGGCGAAACAGGCGTTAACGGAGGTTAAGAACCGTATTTTTTCGGAAGGAGAAGCGACTTTCTCAGAAACGTCGGCTCTTATGAGTGATTGGTTCGTAACGGAAGAACAACCGACAGATACGGAAGCCGTATGGCCTAAAATACAAGCAGCTACTGCCAAGGCCCTGACAGCCTTAACGATTATGCGCGAACGGGAAGGGAAAAATATAGAACTTGATTTGTCGGAACGCGCCGCCAAGGCGGAAGAATACATCAATTTCATTGACAATCATCGTGCAGATCTCAGTGAAGCTTACGGGCAACGATTACACAAAAGGATTGCCAAACTATTGGAAGAAACGGGGACAAATGTCGATGAATCCCGTATTCTTCAGGAAATTGCCGTCTTTGCCGATAAATCCGACGTAACGGAAGAAGTTGTACGTTTTAAGAGCCATGTGTTACAATTAAAAAAGTTATTGACAGAAACGACCGATGTAGGTCGTTCTCTTGATTTTCTTCTTCAGGAAATGAACAGAGAAACCAATACAATCGGTTCCAAAATACAGGAATTGACGATAACCGATGCGGTTCTTCGCTTAAAAAACGAACTGGAAAAGATTCGTGAACAAATTCAAAATATTGAATGACAGGTGAAAATATGAAGACGGAATTTCTGAATATCGGTTTCGGCAACATGGTTTCAGCCGGTAAAATCGTAGCTCTTATAAGCCCCGAATCGGCGCCTGTGAAACGGATGATTCAAGATGCCCGGGATGAACACGTATTGGTTGATGCTACTTGCGGCCGAAAGACACGCTCCGTTTTGGTCATGGAGCGGGGGCAAATCGTTTTGTCGGCTTTGCAGACTGAAACGATTGCCCATAGAATGGGTGCTTTTCGCGGAAATGAACTATCGTTACAGGAAGAAGAAAATGGGGGTGACGTCCATGAAGACTAAGGGTATGTTACTGGTCGTGTCCGGACCGTCCGGAGCCGGAAAAGGCACTATTTGTGACGCCTTGAGGTGCCACTTTCCCCATATGGACTATTCCGTATCCATGACCACGCGCACTCCGCGAGAAGGAGAAAAAGACGGCGTCAATTATTTTTTTACGGATAATGACAGTTTTGAAAAGCTATTGGAAAAAGACGCCTTTTTAGAATATGCCAAGGTCTATGACCATTATTACGGAACGCCTAAAGACTATGTATTTAATCGCATGGATGAAGGACACCATGTCATGTTGGAAATAGATATTCAGGGAGCTATGCAGATTAAAAAGTCCTATCCCGATGCCGTGTGTATCTATGTAGTTCCACCCAGTCTGGAAATTTTATCGCGGCGGCTGCGCAATCGCCGAACTGATTCGGATGAAGTGATACAAAAGCGCCTCGATAAAGCACGTACCGAACTGGACTGGATTGATAAGTACGATTATTTAATTGTTAACGATGACCTGGAGATTGCCGTCAGCAAGGCGAAAGCCGTCATTACGGCAGAAGCGTGTCGTTCACGACGAAACAGCGGGATTATCGAAAATTTAAAAAAAATGTATACGTTACAATAGGAGAGTGTAATTATGTTAATTCAACCGACGCTGGAATCATTAATGAAAAAAGTGGACAGTAAATATACACTGGTTACCTTAGCGGCAAAAAGAGCCAGAGAGTTGACGGACGGTGATGCTCCGTTTGTAGATGTAAATACAAATAAGGTTGTTTCCGTGGCTATGGAAGAAATTAATGAAGGCAAAATTAAATATGAAACACCTCAAGCAGGTATAAAATAAAGCGAGGGTGACTTCTCATGTCTTTGCGAGACAAGCATGTCCTACTTATCATAAGCGGCGGCATAGCTGCTTATAAGACGGCTATTATTGCCAGTACGTTACGCAAGCAGGGTGCTCAGGTTAAATGCGTTATGACAAAGCATGCGACGGAATTTATTACGCCTTTAACGTTGCGTGAGATTTCGGGCAATCCCGTAGCCGTTTCTATGTTCGCCGACGTACCGGAGTTTCATGTAGAGCATATTGCCTTGGCCGAATGGGCTCACGTAGTCCTTGTAGCACCGGCGACAGCCAATATTATCGGTAAAGCGGCCAACGGTGTCGCCGACGATATGGCGACAACCGTATTAATGGCTACGACGGCACCTGTAATGGTCTGTCCCGCCATGAACACGAATATGTGGAACAACAAAATCGTTCAAAGGAATGTACAAATCCTGAAAGATTGCGGTTATACGATTATGCAGCCCGATTCGGGAGTGTTAGCGTGCGGGACTGTCGGTGCCGGCCGTTTGCCCGCTCCGGAACGTATTATAGAAGCGCTTGAATATGTAGCAGATGAACGAAAAGAGTTGTGCGGGCAAAAGGTCATCGTCACTGCCGGCGGTACGCGCGAAGCCCTGGACCCGGTGCGTTATATAGGAAATCATTCCAGCGGGCGCATGGGATTCGCCATTGCCAGGGCGGCAGCCAAATGCGGTGCCGACGTAACTTTGGTAGCGGCTCCTACAGACCTTGTGACCCCCTTTAAGGTCAATCGTGTCGATGTCATGACGACAGGAGAGATGAAAGAGGCCGTAGATCGCTTATATGATGATGCGAATATTGTTATTAAGGCTGCCGCCGTCGCTGACTACAGGCCGGCAGTGCGGGCACAGCAGAAAATTAAAAAGAACGATGACAAATTAACGCTGAATCTTGTTAAAAATGACGACATTCTTTTTTCCTTGGGACAACGTAAGGGAAATCGTATACTTGTAGGTTTTGCCGCAGAAACGACGGATGTTATCAAATACGGCAAGGGCAAGGTGGCTAAAAAGAATCTGGATATGCTCGTAGCTAACGATATAACGGCGGAAGGTGCAGGCTTTAAGGGTACTACCAATATAGGTGCCTTTATTTACCCCGACGGGACGGTAGAAGAACAGCCGCTGATGAGCAAGGATGAATTGGCTGAAAGAATCATAGATCGAGTCATTGACATATACAACAAAAAGAATCTGTAGAGAAGAAGCGGAATTTCGAGTGAAAAGCTCGAAATTTCGCCTTTTTTCAAATGTTGTAAAAATTTATATTTACCCTTGCAATTTTTTGTGACCTACTTTATAATTATTATCAGTCAAAACAACATATAGTTCCATCAAGAGTCGGCGGAGGGAATGGCCCTGTGATGCCGCAGCAACCTTCTACTTGGAAAAGGTGCTAAGTCCAACAGCCGTAAGGCCGAAAGATGGGTAGTTATCCCCTCTTTTGTAGAGGGATTTTTTTATTTATGAAACAGGAGGTTTATACGAATGGCAAAAAACCGCGAATTTTTTACATCCGAATCGGTAACGGAAGGCCATCCCGATAAAATGGCTGACCAAATTTCCGACGGTATTTTGGACGCCATCTTAGCTCAAGATACAAATGCCCGCGTGGCTTGCGAAACCTTGGTAACAACCGGGTTAGTCCATGTTGTAGGGGAAATATCGACAAGTTGTTATGTTGATATTCCTAAAATTATTCGAGAAACTGTGCGCGACATCGGTTATACTCGTGCTAAATACGGTTTCGACTGCGATACTTGCGGTGTTTTAGTATCTTTAGACGAACAATCATCCGATATTGCCATGGGTGTTGATGAAGCTAAAGAAGCCAAAGATGCAAAAGGCGGTGACAAAGACGAATTTGACGCTATCGGCGCCGGTGATCAGGGGCTCATGTTCGGGTATGCTACGAATGAAACGGAAGAATACATGCCGTTACCTATTTCCTTGGCACACAGACTGTCTCGCCAATTGACGAAGGTTCGCAAAGACGGTACACTTACCTATTTGCGTCCCGACGGCAAAACACAGGTTACGGTCGAATATGATGACGGTAAACCCGTACATGTGGATACCATTGTTATTTCCGCACAACACAGTCCGGAAGTAACTCGTGAGCAAATTGAAAAAGACTTGATTGAATTTGTCATTAAACCCGTCTTGGCTGACGGATTATTTGATGAAAATACGAAACTCTTTATCAATCCGACCGGTCGCTTTGTTATCGGCGGTCCCCAAGGGGATGCCGGTTTAACGGGACGTAAAATTATTGTCGATACATACGGCGGCATGGCACGTCACGGCGGCGGTGCTTTCTCCGGTAAGGATCCCACGAAGGTAGACCGTTCCGCTGCTTATGCGGCTCGTTACGTTGCCAAGAATATCGTCGCTGCCGGCTTGGCTGATAAATGTGAACTCCAGTTGGCCTATGCCATCGGTGTAGCACATCCCGTCTCTATTCGCGTAGAAACTTTCGGTACCGGAAAGTGCGATCACGATAAGGTAGTTGAACTGATTCGCAAACACTTCGATTTGCGTCCTGCCGGCATTATTAAGATGCTCGATTTGCAACGTCCTATATACAAACAAACGGCTGCATACGGTCACTTCGGCCGCAACGATCTCGATTTACCGTGGGAAAAAACGGATAAAGCCGAAATCCTTCGCAAAGAAGCCGGTTTATAAGTTCTTACATTCGGGGGAGACCGTTTCAGGTCTCCCCCTTTTCAGGAGCCTGTATGATTGCTCATGTCATCATTAATATAACAGCCAAAGGGCTGCAAAAAACTTTTACATACTTAGTTCCGGATAGTTTGAAAGAGCGTATTGTTATCGGAGCTCGTGTTCTGGTCCCCTTCGGCACTCGAAGGGAAGAGGGTATCGTAGTTTCTACAGAAGATGAACTCACACAAATTCCAGAATTTAAACTAAAGCCCATTCAGGCTGTTTTATCTGTTCAACCGGGAAAACAGGATGAAATTATGGCGACCGCCTTATGGATCAGTCAATATTATGTCTGCAACCTGGCTGATGCACTACGTCTTTTTTTCATTGAAAAACACGGTATAGCCTATGATTACGAAGTGAAACTTCGTGCCGAAGCGGATATTCCTGCGGCGTTAACGGAAGCGGAACGACAAGTTTTATCCTCCGTATCGGATCGGAAGGAGCATAGAGAAAGGGACCTGTTGTGCCGAGTGGATCCGCAAGCCTTGGATTCCTTGGTAAATAAGGGGATTTTATTGAGGTCTGAACGAGTTTTAAATAAGATAGGGCCTAAGACAAAAAAATGGTTGCGATTCATAAAAACGGACGTTGACAAAATATTGGCTCGTAAAAAACAACAGGCCCGATTATTGTCTTTTTTGGAAGAGAAAAAGGAAGCCTCATTTGATACTTTAATGGAAGCCGGTTACGGAAGAGCCGTAATCAATCATTTAAGCGAGACGGATTTTGTCGAAGTCTTTTACAGAGAAAAAGAGACGGTTTACCTGCCTACTGCCGCCGAAAAAGATGAAAAATGGACCTTAACGGCAGAGCAGGAAGCCGCCGTACAGGCTGTGGAAACCGATGCGACAAGCCGGACTTGGGTCATGCGCGGCGTTACGGGTAGCGGTAAAACGGAAGTGTACATGCGGCTTGCCGAAAAAATAATTCGCAAGGGCAAGCAGGTTCTTCTTCTGGTCCCCGAAATAGCCTTAACCGGACAAATTGTGCGTCGCTTTACGGCACGTTTTGCCAACGAGGTGACGGTTATGCATAGTCAATTGTCCAAGGGCGAACGGGAAAACAATCGCCGCCGTATGGCAACGGGTGAGAGTGCCGTTTGTATCGGAGCTCGCTCTGCCGTATTTACTCCCTTTGCCGATTTGGGATTGGTCATAATCGATGAAGAACACGACAGTTCGTATAAGCAAGATGAGACCCCTCGTTATCATGCCGTAGAAGTGGCAAGAAAACGTGCTTCTTATTACAAAGCTCCGGTTATATTGGGCAGCGCTACCCCGTCTGTAAATGATTATGAAAAAGCCCTTAAGGGAGAATACGGTTTAATCGAACTGAAGCATCGCGTCCTCAATCGTCCTTTACCGGAAGTAGAAGTCGTCGATATGCGCCAAGAATTGGAAATGCAAAATTACGGCGTTCTTTCGGAAAAATTGAAAGACTTGTTAAAAGATACGTTGGCGGCAAAGCGACAGGCTATTGTCTTGTTAAATCGAAGAGGATTTTCTACCTTCGTCATGTGTCGAAAATGCGGTTATGTCGTTAAATGTAAAACCTGCGATGTACCGATGGTATACCATAAGCAGTCGGAACACCTGCGGTGTCACTATTGTGAGGCTGTAGCGGATATTCCCGAACGCTGTCCTCAGTGCGGCAGTAAATATATCAAGTTTTTCGGTGCCGGCACGGAACGGGTAGAAGCGGAGATTCGAGAGTTCTTTCCGCAGGCACGTGTCGTACGACTGGATCAGGACACGACGGTTCGTAAAAACAGCGGTGATGCCATTATTGAAGCTTTTAGACGGCATGAATACGATATTTTATTGGGGACTCAAATGGTCGCTAAGGGCCATGATTTCCCCAACGTAGCAGCTGTCGGCATTTTGGCGGCCGACAGTTTACTGAACTTACCGGCCTACTGGGCCGGCGAGCGAACGTTCCAACTCTTGACACAAGCAGCCGGACGCGCAGGCAGAGACCGTATTCCGGGTAAAGTAGTCATGCAAACTTACGCTCCTGAGCACTATGTAATAAAACACAGTAGAAATCAGGACTATGCGGGATTCTTTAAAGAAGAAATCGAGTTTAGACGGGAATTGTCATATCCGCCCTTCGGTAAATTAGTGAAGATTACCATTATTGATGAAGATGAAAAGGACTTATGGCGTCGAGGCAATGATCTGTATGAACGACTGAATCTGTATGCAAAATCGGAAGGTGCGGGTGACTTGGAAATCATCGGTCCTTATGTAGATATTATTAAGAAAATACGCAATAAATTCCGTATTGTTATATTAATACGGGCTCTCAATCCTGCCCCCGTTAAAGCCTTTATACACAAGGATAAGGCTTTTTGGAAGCGCGGTGTTTTAATTGATGCGGATCCGAATTTTTAAACCTCGCTGTTGTACGCTCCTACTGGTATTGTCCCCTTAAATGGGATATAATAATGGCACATCCATGCAATCAATAGAATGGAACAGAAATAAGGAGTTTGCTTGTATGTCAGCATTACGAATAGTAAAAGACGGAGCTCCCGTTTTAAAGAAAACGGCAGCTCCTGTTAAAACGATAACCAAACGCGTTAAACGTCTGCTTGATGATATGGCGGAAACCATGTATTCAGCCGAAGGCGTCGGTTTGGCTGCACCTCAAGTCAACGAGTCCTTGCAAATCGTGGTTCTTGATGACGGCAACGGATTGATTGAGTTAATCAATCCGGAAATTTTGGACGTGTCGGAAGAAACGGAATACGGCCCTGAAGGTTGTCTCAGTGTACCGGGTATATACGGAGATGTATCCAGATATACCAAAATAAAAGTACAGGCGAAAAATCGCTTCGGCAAGACTGTCATATATGAACCTGAGGGCTTTTTAGCTCGTATATTTCAACATGAAATGGACCATTTAAAAGGGCATTTGTTTACGGAAAAAGCTGTTAATTTACGGAAAGTGGATGAGTCATAATGAAGATTTTATTCATGGGAACCCCCGATTTTTCCGTACCGTCACTGGAAGCCGTCGTTGCCGCCGGTCACGAGGTGGTTGCAGTCGTAACGCAACCGGATAAGCAGCGCGGCCGCGGTAAAACCGTTTCTTTTTCGCCTGTAAAGGAGAAGGCCTTGGAGTTGGGTTTACCTGTATTGCAGCCCGAATCGGTGCGGGATGAATCGGTCATTAAGACACTTACGGACTTGCAAGCCCAGATTATTGTCGTCATTGCCTACGGCAAGATTTTACCTTCTCAAATATTGACAGCCGCCCCGTACGGTTGCATTAACATTCATGCGTCGCTCTTACCTAAATACAGAGGAGCGGCGCCTATTCAGTATGCCGTTTTAAACGGCGATGAATATTCGGGTATATCAATTATGAAGCTTGATGAAGGTATGGATACGGGCGATGTGTTGCTTCAGGAAAAAATCCGTTTGGCATCTGATGAAACAACGGGTTCTCTCTTCGAAAAGCTATCCCTCCTCGGCAAGGATGCGTTATTAAAAGTATTGGCCGATCCTGATTCTTATGAAAAAAATGCCGTACGCCAAAACCATAAGGCGGCTACGTATACACAAAAAATAGATAAGTCCATGGCTCGTATTAATTGGCAAGAAGATGCCATAGTTATTGAAAGGACTGTACGTACGTTGGAACCCTCGCCGGGTGCCTACACGTTTTGGGATAAGAAGCGCCTGAAAATACATGGAGCCCATGCCGTACAAGCTTCTACGGATAACGCGCCGGGAACGGTAATCTCCGTAAGTAAGTCGGACTTTACGGTGCAAACAGGGGCAGGGGCTTTGAAGGTGACCTCTGTACAGCCGGAAAGCCGCAAAACTATGACGTCCGCTCAATTCTTACAGAGTCATGACTTACAGGTCGGTGCTGTCTTAGGCATAGAATAAAAAGATCGGAGATATATATGAATGTACGCGAAGCGGCATTTCGTTCGCTCATAGCCGTTTGCAAAGACGGTGCTTACAGCAATATTGTCGTGTCGAAAATAATTCAAAAAGAAAAATTTACGGATCGGGACAGACGTTTTTATACGGAACTCGTATACGGAACCTTGCGTTCGTTAAACTATGTCGATTATATTATCGGCATTTTATCAAGTCGCAAAAAAAACTCCCTTGATCCGGTATGCCTGGCCGTATTACGGATGGGGCTTTATCAATTGTTTTTTATGGATAAAGTACCTCCGTCGGCAGCTTGTAATGAAGCCGTAAAATTGGCTCGTCGTTTCGGCAATGAAGGTATGGCCAAGTTTGTCAACGCTCTGTTACGTAACAGCTTGCGTCAAAAAGAACGTTTGGCAATCCCTACTTTTGACGAGAATCCGGTTCTTCACTTATCCCTGACTTGGCACCAGCAGTCATGGCTTATAGAGAAATGGATAACAGAGTTCGGACGGGATCATACCGTGACTTTATGCCGCTATTTCGATACGATTCCTGAACTTTGTATACGTGCCAATACGGAGCGAATCGACCGAGAAGGACTTATGCAGCTGTTATCGGAAAAGGGAATTCCCTGTAGACCGGCCGAGCATGCTCCGGACGGTATTTATGCCGAAAAAAATCCGGGAATTCATAAATTAACGGAAATTGCCGACGGTTTCGGATTGATTCAAGACGAACCGTCACAATTAGTAGCAGCTATAGCGGATCCGCAAGAAAAAACCGTCATTTTCGATGTTTGTGCCGCACCGGGAGGCAAGACAACCCATCTGGCCACCTTGGGGACTAAGAGCTCAACTGTCTATGCATTTGATATTTATGAGCATAAGTTAAAATTAATTGAAGATAATGTAAACCGCTTAGGGCTTAAAAATGTGAGAACCCGTTTGCAAGACGGAACCTCGGTAGGAGAGATATATCCGGAAAAGGCTGATTGTGTCCTCGTCGATGCGCCTTGTTCGGGCCTGGGTATCTTACGGCATAAACCGGACTTGCGTTGGCGTAAAACGGCCGAGGACTTAACCGTTTTTCCGCCATTGCAAAAAAAAATTTTGGAAAGCGCCGCTAAGTGCGTTAAACCGGGCGGTACGCTTGTATATAGTACATGCACGATGAATAGGGCTGAAAATGAAGATATTGTAAATGCATTCAGAATCAGTCACAAGGACTTTGAGGTCGTACCGGTAGGAAATGCATTCGGTTTTTCAAAAGACAGTGATTATTTGAGTATATTACCTCAAGATGACGGATTGGACGGATTTTTTATTGCAAAGTTGAGACGAAAATAATGAACGATATTTTTTCGATAACTAAAGGGCAATTACAGGATATTTTGGTGGAAGCCGGTATTAAAAAATTTCGCGCCGACCAGATTTTTCATTATATTTATAAAGAAAATATCTGGTCATGGGATGAGATGGTACTTTTACCGAAGAAAGATCGGGAGATACTGAAAGGATTATTGCCTATTTACATCCCCGAAGTAGCGGATCGACAAGTGTCGGAAGATAAAGAAACCGTAAAATTGTTGTTACGTCTTCAGGACGGACAGACTGTAGAAACGGTTTTAATGAAACATGATTACGGCAACTCCGTTTGTCTTTCGTCACAAGTCGGTTGTGCCGTGAACTGCGCCTTTTGCGCCTCGGCAAAAAACGGTTTCGTGCGTAATTTGACTATCGGTGAAATGACGGCTCAACTCATGGCTTTTCGTAAATATGTTACATCTGAACTTCATTCCGTCGTTTTAATGGGAACCGGCGAACCCTTGTTAAATTACGATAACGTCTTAGCCTTTATCCGACTTATTCATGAAAAAGACACCTTGTATCTGGGATATAGGAATATAACGCTGTCTACATCGGGAATCGTGCCGGCTGTATATCGGCTGGCGGAGGAAGGAATTCCTTTAAATTTGGCCGTGTCTCTACATGCGCCTAACGACCGGATTCGCAAGAAAATCATGCCCATAGCCGAACGTTTTGATTTCGATTCCGTAGTACAGGCTGCTCAAACGTATTTCGAAAAAACAGGCCGCAAGGTTACCTTCGAATATATTTTAATTAAAGACGTGAATATTTCCGATGCTTGTGCTTCTCAATTGGCACAACTGTTTTCACATAAAAATGTGTTGCTTAACTTAATTCCCATTAACGATAATTACGACGTCGGTTTATACAGACCGTCAGCAACGGAATCTGAACGGTTTCTCACCTATTTAAAACGTAAGGGTGTAAATGCTACGTTACGCCGTGAAATGGGCAGTAATATACAGGCCGCATGCGGACAATTGCGCATTAAGCGCAACAGTTGATAATATAATTTGTCTGACGGTAGAAAGGAAGTGAAATATTGGGTATTTACGGAGAGTCCCGAATCGGCTTGGTACGAAGTTTAAATGAAGATTCTTTTTATGTAGGTGAAGACGGCACGGTTATGGTCGTTGCCGACGGAATGGGAGGCTATGTAGGCGGGGAAATTGCCAGCAGAACAGCAGTAAAGTCCGTTGCCTATTATTTCTCCAACTATACGCATGCATCTACTGAGCAGCTGACCAAGGCCATTGCTTACGCCAATGACTGTATTATCAGTAAAATCATCATCGATCCTTCTCTGGAAGGTATGGGGACAACCTTATCACTCCTTAGTCTCGTTGATTCAACCGCCTATTGGGCACATGTTGGAGACAGTCGAATTTACTTATACCGTAAGGGTATGTTGAAACAAATTACGACAGACCATACGGTTATACACGAACTCATAGAAGACCACAGTATAACTACGGATGAAGCGGAAAAACATCCGCAGCGCCATGTTTTGACACGAGCCGTAGGTGTGGAAAAGCAGCTTGAAATAGATAGCGGCTCATTTACCGTTATAAAAGGAGACCGTATTCTTCTTTGCTCCGACGGATTGTCGGCAGCCCTGTCTGAAGAGGAAATCGCATCTTATCTCTCTCACTCGGAAAAAACGGAGCGGCAAACGGTAAAAGATCTGTTTTCCCGCATTTACGATGAAGGGGCGCCGGATAATGCTACGGTTGTCTTAAAGACCGTATAGACATCGGCCGGTTTAGATTACGTGAAAGTGGTGGAATTCTCATATGATTGGTCATATTTTAGATAATAGATATAAAATTCTGGAAAAAGTCGGTACCGGAGGGATGGCCTCCGTGTATAAGGCCAGAGATATTCTTCTGGACCGTATTGTAGCCGTAAAAATATTGGATAGTAAGTACAGTAAGGACAGAGATTTTGTTGTTCGCTTCCACCAGGAAGCACAGGCTGCGGCCAAACTGTCTCACCCTAATATTGTCAATATGTACGATGTAGGATTTGATCAGGGAGTTCATTATCTGGTCATGGAATTCGTACGAGGGGAGACATTAAAAGACTATATTGACAAACACGGCCATCTGCAAACTCGCACGGCCATTCAAATAACCTTTGACATCGGCGATGCTCTTACACATGCCCATGCCAACGGAATTGTTCACTGTGATATTAAACCGCACAATATACTGGTTACGGAAGACGGGCGCATTAAGGTAGCCGATTTCGGGATCGCTCGTGCCGTCAATTCCAATTCAGATAATTTAAACGATGATTCCGTTGTCGGTTCAGTCCATTACTTTTCGCCCGAACAGGCGGCAGGTGAACAGATAGACGAACGGACGGATATTTATTCCTTAGGCGTTGTCATGTACGAAATGATGACAGGGGTCCTGCCCTTCGAGGGAGAAACGGCCCTGGGAATTGCTTTACAACATGTACAAGACGATGTGAAGCGGCCTACGGTCCATAACCGACGCATACCTAAATTGGTGGAGGACTGCATCTTAAAGGCCTTGGCCAAGGATCCGGACGATCGTTTTCAAACAATCGGCGAAATGATGTCGGAACTTCGTATGGCCCAAGGGTTCGTAACGACCAGCAAAGGGGCGTTACCCTTAAAAAATACCTTTAATACTCAACAGTTACAAGCAGTCAGACGGTATGAAAAGAAACCGGAAAAGAAGACAAATCTCTTCATGAGATTTGTCGATAAAATCAGCAATCATTCTAAGAAAACGATTGTCTTAAGTATGGTCGGTATATTTCTCATAGCTTTTTTATGGGCCTTCTTTTCATTCGGTAACTTCTGGAGTACCGAAAATATTACGGTTCCCGACGTGACGGGAAAGCAGGTGGAAATAGCCAGAGCTCAATTGGAGAAGAAGCATCTTTCCGTTTCGGTTAAAGAAGTGTCAAGTGAAGACGTGCCTATAGGTGAAGTTATTGCTCAGACTCCCTCGGGCGGATCTGTCGTCAAGGCAAACCGAACTATTTATTTAACGGTCAGCAAAGGCAATGACGGGGCTGAAGTATTAATACCCGATTTGCGCGGTCTTTCCGTGGCCGAGGCGGATAAAAAGCTGAGGGAAATTCATCTGTCTATAGGCAGTGTCACTTATGCTCCCAGTGACGAGTATGCGGACGGAAAGATTATCAGCCAATCGCCGTCATCTCCTGAAAAAGCTTCTAAGGGGGCCAAGGTAGATGTCGTAGTCAGCAAGAATGACGGTAAGAAGGCAAAAGATGCCCCCAGTACTATCGGTCAGTCCTTGGACACGGCTATTACTACCCTCCAAAATGCAGGGTATTCTATCGGCACGATTAACGGTATCGATCCTAATAAGTCAAACGCTATGGCCAAAGTAACGGCTCAGACTCCGGGAAGCGGTAACTCTGTCGACTTAACCATTGAATACGCTTCTTCTTCCTCTTCTTCGTCAGCATCGACACATACGGGTACGGTAAATATCAGTATTCCCGGCGGTGCTTCCAATCAACGTGTGCAAATCGTCGTAGAGGATAACAACGGATCTCGAACGGTATATGATCGTATGCAGTCCGGCGGTGACAGAGTTGAAAAGAACGTAAGCGGTACGGGCCGAACACGGGTTAAGGTCTATATTAATAACGCCCTTGTCCAGGAAGAGGAACTATAAGCATGCCCATCGGGAGAGTCGTAAAAAATTATAACGGATACTATTATGTCGACACGGGTACCGGTGAATTGACGGAATGCCGCCGTCGCGGAAAGATAAAAGAAAAAATCTTTGTGGGCGATAAGTTGGAGTTTACGGCCACTGATGCAGGTAAAGGAATTATTGAAAAAATTCTTCCTCGCTTCAATCTTCTGAAACGACCGACAATCGCCAATATAGATGCTATGGTGATTGTCATGGCCGCCGCTTCGCCGGATCCGAATAAAACACTTGTTGACAAGATGTTGATGACTTGTGAACACGGAGGGTTGACACCTGTTTTATGTTTCAACAAGTGTGATTTGTCAAAAGATACGGGACATGAATATGCCGCTTATTACCGTCAATGCGGTTATGCCGTATATCTCGTATCGGCGGCGACGGAAAAGGGCCTGGATGAGCTTAAACTGGGCTTATCAGGTAAGGTAACAGCTTTTGCCGGCCCGTCAGGTGTCGGTAAATCCAGCCTTTTGACAGCTATTGCGGGTAAGGAACTTCACGTAGGCGAAGTGAGCCGAAAAATCGGTAGAGGCAGACATACAACCCGTCATTCCGAAATTATTCGGGTCGATAACAACACGTATGTCATTGATACGCCCGGCTTTTCGGCCTTGGATTTCGCACATATGGAGGCCAAGGCTATTGCAGCCCTTATGCCGGATATACGAAAGTTTGCACCTCATTGTCGGTTTGCGTCCTGCTTGCATCGGGCCGAGCCGAATTGTGCCGTGAAACAGGCTGTAGCAGACGGACTTATTGCCCCTGAACGTTACGAAACATATTGTAAAATTTTGGACGAATTGTCGGAAAGGAAGTAATACATATGATTCAAATCGGGCCTTCCTTATTATCAGCCGATTTTTCAAATCTTAAAGCGGAAGTACAGGATATTGAACGCAGCGGAGCCGACTTTCTCCACCTCGACATGATGGACGGTCATTTCGTGCCTAACTTAACGTTCGGTGTACCTTTAATTGCCGCCTTGAGAAAGCATACGAACCTGACCTTTGATGCTCATTTAATGACGGAATGTCCGGAGGTATATATTGATGAATTAGCTCATGCCGGCGTTCAATATATGACAGTTCATGAAGAAGCTTGTCCTCATTTGGACAGAGTTCTTCATAAAATTAAAGAAAGCGGTATGAAATGCGGAGTAGCTTTAAATCCTTCAACACCCGTGTCGTCGTTGGAATGTATTGCCTCCTTAGTTGATTTGATCCTTATTATGAGTGTCAACCCCGGTTTCGGCGGTCAAAAGTTCATTCCCTATGCAGTTGATAAAATAGGCGACGTGACGGAACTTCTGGCAACGGTAGGGAATAATAAAGCCGTTATTGAAGTAGACGGAGGTATTACAGCCGATACTATCGGTCCCGTAACGGCTGCCGGAGCCACTTGGATTGTAGCCGGCAGTGCCGTTTTCGGTAAACCCGACAGAGCCGAAGCTATCCGCTCTTTACGGGGCGGCATCCTTGTTTAACCGTAGCTCGTATGCTATAATTTAAGCAGTAATTACAACCGAATAAGATAGTCTTTGAGGCGAGGTGAGGAAGCTGGGCTTTCAATTCCCGACCGGCGGTTATAGTCCGTGAGCTCATGCCGAGTTGAACCGGTGCAATTCCGGTACCGACAGTACAGTCTGGATAAAAAAGACAGTGTTTTTTATTGTGTTCTTAAAAGGCTATCGGTTATATACCGATAGCCTTTTTATATAACCGGAAGAGGTGAAGCGGTTTTGGAAGAAACAGCTTATATGGAAGAAGCACTGAATCTGGCACGGATGGGGTTGGGGTATACATCTCCCAATCCTACGGTCGGTTGCGTTATCGTCAAAGACGGTGAGATCGTCGGCCGCGGTTATCATCATCAGGCGGGTACTCCTCATGCCGAGGTCTGGGCTTTGCGCGAAGCTAAAGAAAAGGCAAAAGGGGCCACTGTCTATGTTACCCTTGAACCGTGTGCTCATTACGGTAAGACGCCTCCCTGTGCCAGGGCTCTTGTTAAGGCCGGCGTGGCCAAAGTAGTCTGTGCCATGCTTGACCCCAATCCGTTGGTAGCGGGTAAAGGGGCTGCTATTTTGCGTAATGCCGGCATTCCCGTCATAGTCGGACTTATGTCCAAAGAAGCCGTTAAAATGAATGAAGTGTTTATTAAAAACATGATAGTTCATAAACCGTTTATTGCCGTTAAACTGGCCCAAAGTCTGGATGGATGTACAGCTTCTCGAACAGGGAAATCAAAGTGGATTACAAACGATACGGCTCGACAAGAAGGGCATTACCTAAGGTCTTTGTATGATGCTATTCTCGTAGGAATCAATACAGTCGAGTCGGACAACCCCCTGTTGACCAGCCGTACGACTCGTCCCGGACACGAAGGGCCGAAACAGCCGACACGAATTATTCTCGATTCAACAGGTCGCATTGATTTACAGGCTCTTTTGGTAACGGATAAACAGTCTCCTACGATTATCGTAACGACAGAACGCTGTCCTGAAAGTAAACGACAGGCTTTAAATACGGCCGGTGTCGAAGTCATCGTGGCAGCTGCCGATGACGAAGGCCGTATCGATTTAAACGGCCTTATGGATACCCTATATAAAAAAGGGATTTGCAGCATTTTAATCGAAGGCGGCAGTACGGTTATCGGCTCATTCTTCGATGAAAACCTTGTTGATAAGCTTTATGTATTCACCGGCCATATCATTATGGGCGGCAAGGGAAAATCATCGGTAGGGGGCAAGGGTATCAATGAACTTTCAGAAGCACCGGAACTTGAATACGAGTCCGTGGCTATTCGCAATAATAATATATTTATAGAGGCGTATGTAAAAGACCGGGAGGGTGCTTATGTTCACTGGAATCATTGAGGAAACAGGCACTATTGCCGGTATGGAACGTCAGCCTGATTCTATTCGCTTGACCGTACGAGCCGACAAGGTTTTGGAAAATACGATTATAGGTGACAGCATTGCCGTTAACGGCGTTTGTCTCACTGTCACGTCTATGACAAGCAGTTCTTTTTGTGCCGATGTAATGCATGAAACCATGCGGCGTTCGTCCTTTAAAGATATTCGCAACGGCAGTACGGTGAACCTGGAACGAGCCGTCGCCGTAGGCGGACGTTTAGGCGGACATATCGTTAGCGGACACATTGACGGTACGGGGACCGTTTCCCGCATAGTCCGAGACGGTATAGCTCATGTATACTACATTACGGCCTCCGACGACTTATTGCGTTTTATTGTGGAAAAAGGCTCCGTTTGTATTGACGGTGTCAGCTTAACTGTCGTTTCCGTGACGGACACGGAGTTCTCCGTATCCCTTATTCCCCATACATCGGGTCATACGACCTTGTCGGAGAAAAAGGCCGGTTCCGTTGTCAACCTGGAAACGGATGTCATAGCAAAGTATATTATGAAACTCACCGTTCCGTATGAGAAAAAGGGCGGCTCTTTGTCATTACAAACACTTTTGGAAAACGGATTTTAAATTTTTATATTAAAGGAGATATATTATGGCACAGATTAAAGAAGGGCAATTACTCGGAGCAGGTCTTAAAATAGGTATTGTTATAGCTCGTTTCAACGAGTTTATCGGCAGTCGACTCTTAGGCGGTGCCTACGACGCACTGCACCGTCACGGTGTGAATGACGATGATATTACGGAAGCATGGGTTCCCGGTGCCTTTGAAATCCCGTTGGTAGCTCAAAAAATGGCGGAATCGGGAAAATATGACGCCGTCATTTGCCTCGGTGCCGTAATTCGCGGTGCTACATCGCATTATGATTTGGTATGCAATGAAGTAGCCAAGGGCATTGCTCAAATCAGCCTTCATACAGGTCGTCCCGTTTTATTCGGAGTCGTTACGACGGAAAATATCGAACAGGCTGTAGAACGGGCCGGTACGAAAGCCGGTAACAAAGGCTTCGATGTAGCTGTTTCGGCTATTGAAATGGCTAATTTATTAAAAGAAATCTAATCGGCCCCTTTTCGGAAAGGACGGCTCCCGATGCGTTTTGCGACGGGAGTCTTTCTTACGTATTTAACGACCATTCGTTCAAAGTTGTAGAGGAGGCATATATGTCTATTCATATAGGAGCCAAGCAGGGGAGTATTGCCGAGACGGTTCTGTTACCGGGAGATCCCTTGCGGGCGAAATACATTGCCGAAACGTATTTAAGTAATGTGAAGTGCTATAACGAGATTCGCAATATGCTGGGATACACGGGAACCTATAAAGGTAAACGGCTGTCCGTACAGGGAACGGGTATGGGTATTCCGTCTTTTTCCATTTATGCGACGGAACTCATTAAAGAATATCAGGTGAAAACCCTGGTACGTGTCGGGACTTGCGGTGCCATGCAAAAAGAAGTAGAAATAGGCGACGTTGTATTGGCTCAAGCCGCATCGACGGATTCATCACTTATACGAAATATATTCGGTCCTGCGATCGCTTTTGCTCCGACGGCCGACTTTACCTTACTCTACACGGCATATAACCAAGCTGTGAATACCGGACTGAAGGTGAGGGCGGGAAATATTATCTCCGTCGATCGTTTTTACGATGAGGAAATTGATAATGATAAATTGACCGACTTCGGTATTTTGGCTGTTGACATGGAAACGGCAGCTCTCTATACTTTGGCTGCACGCTATAAGGCTCGAGGTCTTGCTCTTTTAACAGTAAGCGATCACTTAATTACAGGTGAACATGCCGATGCCGATACACGACAAACAGGATTTAACGATATGATAAAGACCGCCTTGGAAACGGTCACTTCCTTGGAAGGAATGCCGTAAACTATGACTATATTGAAAAGAGTATTGTTAGGATTCTTAGTATTAGCCGGTCTTTTTATGACCGGTTGCGGACCGGATACGATTCGCGGTAAAGAATATCCTATTAATGATGAAAAAACGGTAGCCGACGATGCCGATTTGTCTATCGATGAACGTGTACAAAAGATCGTCGATGCCATGTCCGACGAAGAAAAGGTCGGACAAATGATGATGATCGGCATTCAAGGTACGACCGTAACGGATGATACCCGTTATATGCTTAATCAATACAAAGCGGGGAACATTATTCTATTCGATCGCAATATGCAGTCGCAGGAACAAGTCAAAGAGTTAACGACAGACCTGCAAAAGGAAAATTCGGCCAAGGTACCTCTTTTTATAGCTGTTGATGAAGAAGGCGGCGATGTAGTTCGCATGAAAAATGACTTACAAGCTCCGCCGTCACAGCAAGCCGTCGGCATCAGCGGAAATCCCGCAACCGCTAAAGACTACGCCTTTTCCGTAGGTATGCAATTAAAAGGCATGGGAATTAATATGAATTTTGCGCCTGTTGCCGATGTGAGTGCGACCGATTCCCGTTCATACGGCGGCAACGCTTCGCAGGTGTATAAGTTTGTCGATGCAGCCGCCTACGGCTACGAAGCTGCTCATATTATGTACGGATTAAAACATTTTCCGGGGATCGGTCGCAGTGCGGTAGATTCTCATGAGGCGTCCTCCGTTATTACAACTTCCAAATCCGAACTCTTCCAAAGTGATTTAATCCCCTTTACAAAAACCATGGCCTCTCACGATACGACCAAATTCGTTATTCTCGTTTCGCACCTGGTTTACACGGGATTTGATGCAGAACATCCTGCCTCTTTGTCCTGGCCTATTATGACGGATTTACTGCGTAACGGCTTACAGTACAAGGGATTAATCATTACGGACGACATGGAAATGGGAGCCGTTACGGGACAACACTCATTCCGTGACTTAGGAGTCATGGCGATTAATGCCGGTGCCGACATAGTTCTGATTTGCCACGAATATGGTCATGAAAAGGAAGTATATGACGGTATATTAGCGGCTCTTAAAGACGGACGAATTCCGCGTAGCCGTGTAGAGGATTCGGTTAAACGTATTGTAAAAATAAAGTTATTGCACTTGAACGAAGAGATAAACAATTAGAGGTACAAGTATGAAAGACATGAAATATAAGGATTTTATCGTCCATTATACAAGTGACGATAACGTTCGTCTGGCGGTAGCCGTAACAAAGGATATTACGGAAACGGCGCGAACAAAGCACAACTTATCACCCGTAGCCTGTGCGGCTTTGGGACGCACTATGACGGGAGCCTTGTTGCTAGCCGGAGATTATAAAAATAAAGAAGGCGTAACCATTCGCATTGACGGTAAGGGGCCTTTGGGTGTTATTCACGTCGATGCTTTTAATTCCAACCGAGTTCGCGGCTATGTGGATACTCCCGTTGTCGACTTACCGCTGAAACAGAACGGAAAATTAGATGTAAGCGGTGCCGTCGGTACGGACGGGGAAGTAACGGTAACGCGATTCACGCCTGAAAAGACGACGTATACGAGTCGTTCTCCTATCGTTTCGGGCGAAATTGCCGAAGACTTGGCTTATTACTTATATACTTCCGAACAAGTTCCGTCGACCATCAATCTGGGCGTTCTTGTCGATCGTGATTATTCGATTGCCGCTTCCGGCGGATTTCTGGTTCAAGCCTTGCCCGGAGCGTCAGACAAAGTGTTAGCCAAAGTAGAAGAGAATATAAAGAAAATTGGCCAAATTACGACATGGCTGACCGCACATCCTAACGGAGAAGGTATTGCCGAAACGATTCTGGAAGGGCTTTCTTATAAAGAACTGTACAGACAACCCTTATATTGGCGGTGCACCTGCTCCTTGGAACGAATCGAAAACGTGTTATTGTCCTTACGCCAAGAAGACAAGGAAGCACTATTATCCGACCCCCAAGTCGAAATGACTTGCCATTATTGCGGCACACGCTATGTCATCAGCCATGATGAACTCGTAGATTTATACGAACATCACAAAAAATCATCAACATCTAAGGAGTGATTGTCTTGAGTCTCATCGGAATTATCGGCGGTACAGGTGTTTGCGATACGACTATGTTAAAAAATATACGCCAGGAAAAACTGCTTACTTTTTTCGGAATGATTCATTACTTGCGCGGTACATACAAGGATAAAGAAATTGTCTTTTTGCCTCGTCACGGTCGTACTCATTCCATTCCGCCTCATTTAATTAATTACAGAGCCAACATTTTAGGTCTGAAGAAGCTTGGCGTTTCGGCAATTTTTTCAACGACTGCCGTCGGTACGATGACTTTGGACTATAAGCCGGGTGACTTCGTATTGCCCGATCAGTTCATCGATTTTACTCATTCACGTCATGAATCCTTCTTTGACGGCGGGGCCAACGGCGTTGTTCACGTTGATATGACAACTCCCTATTGTCCTAAAGTGCGGGATGCCGTTATGCGTGCAGGTAAAGAGTTGGGCTATGATGTTAAAAACGGAGCCACTTATGTTTGTTCCGAAGGGCCGCGTTTTGAAACGCCTGCAGAAATTAAAATGTTCCGACAACTGGGCGGTGACTTAGCCGGTATGACGACGGTTCCCGAAGTTTGCTTAGCGAAAGAAGCGGAAATTTGCTATGCTACAGTTTCTATGATCACCAATTATGCAGCCGGCCTGACAGATCAGGTTCAGACTCATGAAGAAGTAAACGAATGTATGGAAGAAAATAATAAGCGCATTCAGAATCTCATTATGAAGGCCATTGACCTTTATGAAGACGAAGATTGCGAATGTCGTCATGTCTTAGCCGAATACGGCGGGTTTAAGCCATAATGAAAACACTTACCTGGGAAAAGAACACACTCATTCTCCTCGACCAAACTAAATTACCTACTCAAGAAGAATATTTACAATGTTCATCATGGCGCCAAGTAGAGGAGGCTATTAAGGTTTTAGCCGTACGCGGAGCTCCCGCTATCGGGGTAGCTGCCGCTTATGCCGTTGTCTTGGCAGCTTTGGAGTTAAAAAAAGAGACCGACTTTAGACAAAAACTGGCCGACGTCATCATAACCCTTGATAAGGCCCGTCCTACAGCCGTCAATCTGCACTGGGCCTTGGAACGGATGAATCAGGTTGTTCAGAAATACAACGACGTATCGGTAGAGACTTTGATTAAAGCTCTTGAAGATGAAGCGAAATTTATTCATGCCGAAGATGTAGACGTAAATAAGCGCATCGGCCGATTCGGAGCGAAGGCTCTCATGGCCCGTATCCGCAGAGATAAACTTATCGTTTTAACGCATTGTAATGCCGGAGCTCTGGCTACGGCAGACATAGGTACGGCTCTTGGCGTTATTCGCAATCTTCACGATAAGGGCCGAATTGCCAATGTATTTGCCGACGAAACGCGGCCTTTGTTGCAAGGTGCCCGGCTTACGGCTACGGAATTACAGGCTGATAAGATTCCCGTCACCTTAATTACGGACAATATGGCGGCTTGGGTCATGAAAACGCGTCAAGTTGATGCCGTTATCGTCGGTGCCGACAGAATTACGGCAAACGGAGATACGGCTAACAAAATCGGCACGTACGGAGTGGCTTTGGCTGCCAAAGTCCATGGCATACCTTTCTTCGTCGCCGCACCTATATCCACCTTCGATCTGAGTATGAAAAGCGGTGAAGAAATCCCTATTGAAGAGCGCAATCACGACGAAGTACGGAATATACAAGGAGTACAAACGGCACTTAAAAATACGCCCGTATTCAATCCCGCCTTCGACGTTACACCGCATGAATATATAACGGCAATTATTACGCAAGACGGGGTTATCGATCATCCCGATACGTTAAGCATTGCCGAATTTTTCCGAAACAGAGAGGAATAAGCAGTCATGACTTCAATCATTCGTAACCACGACCTGGCTTCAGCCGGTCAAAAGAAAATTTCCTGGGTAGAGCATTATATGCCGACCTTAAACAGCATCGGAGAACGGTTAAAGAAAGAACAGACTTTTCAGGACAAAACAGTGGTCGTCAGTGTACACTTGGAAGCCAAAACTGCTTATTTAGCCCTTGTTTTGCATCGAGCAGGTGCCAAGGTCATCGTTACGGGCAGCAATCCCTTATCTACACAGGACGATGTAGCGGCAGCCCTCGTAGCTGAAGGCCTGACTGTTTATGCTACCTATAATTGTACGGAAGAAGAATACTTTGCTTATCTAAATGCGGCTCTCGACCATAAGCCGCATATCATTATTGATGACGGCGGCGACCTGGTTCACCTCTTACATACAACGCGTAAGGATGCACAGGAGCGACTCATAGGCGGAACGGAAGAAACAACGACAGGCGTCATCAGACTGCGCGGATTGGAAAAAGAGAAAACCTTGCAATTTCCCATGATTGCCGCCAATGATTCGTATTGTAAATATCTGTTCGACAATCGTTACGGCACGGGCCAATCTACTTGGGACGGAATTATGCGAACTACCAATCTGACTGTCGTAGGTAAGCGCGTCGTCATTGCCGGTTACGGCTGGTGCGGACGCGGCTGCGCCATGCGTGCCAAGGGTCTGGGAGCCCATGTCATCGTTACGGAAGTCGATCCTATTAAAGCTATTGAGGCCGTCTTCGACGGATTTGAAGTCATGCCTATGGAAAAAGCCGCCGAAAAAGGTGACATCTTCGTGACCTTAACTGGCGACAAGGATGTAATTACCCGCAAGGATATGGAAAAGATGAAAGACGGCGTTCTCTTAGCTAATGCGGGGCATTTTGACGTCGAAATTAATAAGAATGATTTGAACGCCTTGGCAATTCGTCACTTTGAAGGTCGTCATAATATTGAAAGTTATGAGCTTTCAGACGGACGAATTATTAATCTTTTGGCTGAAGGTAGACTGGTCAATCTGGCGGCCGGCGACGGCCATCCTGCTGAAATTATGGACCTGTCTTTTGCCGTTCAGGCCTTAGCCGCCGAATACTTACTTCATAAGGGTAAGTCTTTGGAAAATCGGGTGTATGTCTTGCCGAAGGAGACGGATATGGCCGTAGCATCCGTAAAGCTACATTCCATGGGATATGAAATAGATACTCTCAGTAAAGAACAGAGAACTTATTTAAATCTTGACTAAAGGAGACCGGTACGGTGGCAAAAACACTGATTAAAAACGTAGGCCTATATCGTAATCACAAAATAACGGAACATGGCAATATTGAAATTACGGACGATCGTATTACGGCCTTTCCCGAAAAAATCGAGGACATATCGGCATACGTTACGGTTATAGACGGCAAAGATATGCTGGCTTTGCCGGGATTTATTAACACACACAATCATATTGCCATGACGGCTTTTCGCAGCTATGCAGACGATATGCAGCTCATGGACTGGCTGGAAAAGAAAATTTGGCCGGCGGAAGCCTGCTTGAATGAAGAAGTCGTATACGCCCAAACCATGCTCGGTATTGCCGAAATGATTCGCTGCGGTACAACCGGTTTTGCGGACATGTACTTTTTCATGGACTACGTAGCCGAAGCCGTTAAAGATTCGGGCATCCGTGCCTGCCTCAGCCGCGGTCTGACGGGGATTACGCCCAATGCGGATGAAGCCTTGCAGGAAAACCTGGAATTTTATCGCACGTGGCATAATAGTTGTGACGGCCGTATTACAGTTATGTTCGGCCCCCACGCCCCCTATACATGCCCCGAGGAATATTTGTACAAGGTAGTAGATACAGCCAGTTCCGTCGGTGCGGAAATTCACATGCATTTAAGTGAAACTAAGGCAGAAGTGGATAATCATAGAAAACAATACGGCCTATCGCCCATTGCCTGGGCCGATAAGGTAGGGGTATTCGATTGCGGTTGCTTAGCGGCTCACTGCGTTCATGTCGATGACGAAGATCTGGAGATTATGGCTCGTAAAAAGGTACGTGTAGCCCACAATCCGGGCAGTAATCTGAAGTTGGCCAGCGGTACGGCGCCTATCGGCAAGATGCTGAAAAAGGGGATTACCGTATCCTTAGGTACAGACGGGGCCTCAAGCAATAATAATTTAGATATTTTTGAAGAAATGCGACTGGCAGCCCTTATCCATAAAGGAGTAACTTACGATCCGACGATCATTCCCGCCGAAACGGCCGTAAATTTACTCACTGAAGGCGGAGCCGCGGCCTTGAATTATAAGGATGCGGGAAAATTGGAAATAGGGTATAAGGCGGACATTACCTTAATGGATCGCGAAGGACTTCATTGGTATCCTCGCAACGATGTCTTATCTTTGTTGGCCTACAGTGCCAACAGCATGGACGTAGACACAGTATTTATAGACGGAAAACCGGTTTTAAAGAACAAAGAATTCGTCACCTTGGATATTGAACGAATTAAAGCTCGGGCAGAAGAGACGAAAAAGCAGTTATTGTCTGCCGTAGAGTCGGTATAGCGGTAAAAGCGTTCACACAAACAAGTGTAGAACGCTTTTTGTCGTATCATAAACATAGAAGGGGAGGGAACACTTATGACAGGAAAAAAGGGAACCGCAAAGTGGTGCAAGGGCATTCCCGAATTAGAGTCCTTGACCTTGATAACGCAGGAGCGGATTTGTACTAAGGTCGCCAAGCAGCTGTTAATCGCTATGATGACCGTTATATGTGTTTCCGTCACAGTTTTCATATATCTTTCGTTTCAATACCCCGAGCTGGCGGCGTATATGGATGGCATAAACAATGCCCTCCTAAGTACTATGATTCACAAAACATCTCACCATAGCTTGACCCGAGACTTCATTGCCGTATTTACTCCCCTCGTGCCTCTGCTTTTCGTATTATTCGGTCCTCCGCTTTTGGTATTCTTTACCTTAAAGAAACCTTTATCAAAAAGAGAAGCTCGAAAAACTCTCGCAACCTGGCGTTTAGAGACCGATTCGGGTATGAAAACAAACATTACCTTTGTCGAAGTGCAAAAAGCCATGATCGCCTTGGAGATCGGAGATATATACTATTTCATCCTGTATCCGCCTCAAGGTCTTATGGAATCTCTCTTTATGCAAACAATGCGTGAAAAAACGGGAACCTTTATCCTGGAAGTCAGTAAAGGCGATGAGAAAAAAAGCTCCCTGTTCAGTTGTAAGAGCCTTACAAGGGGAGAGGTCCTTTCAACTATGAAGGAGTATAGAGAACGGCATATTATCCCTCTGACGGATACGTGGGAAGTTATAGGCACGTACGATAAAGCCGAAGCGGAACGGGCACAAGCGAGAAAGGCCGCTTTACAGCAAGAACGTAAGGATACTTTCATTCGCTTGGTCGGAAATCTTTCAGGAAATGATGCCAAGGTCATGAAAGAGGCTCATAAGTTTCTGCGAAACCCCATTGCCTTTTTTTATAAGACCAAGTCTGACAAACCGGTAAATACGGATGTAAGTGAAACCGACATGCGTCAAGCCTTACAAGACATCTTAGTTCAAAACCGCGTTGCCACTGCATTACCTTGTATCACATCGGCAGATACTTTTGTACAGGCCGTAAACAATGTATCTCTTGTTCGTAGCCACCCTGAACTTACACTCACACCGGATATTTTTTCCGCCGATCCTGACGGCGAATCGAAAGATTTTACTCGAAAAATAAATAAATATTGGGAAAACACTCAATTTCGTATAGTATCCTTATATACGGCTTCGGACTTATTCGTGCTGCTTCCCGTAAATCTGATCGACTTGGAAACGTTACAAAAAGAAGCCGCAACAGTCGGTAGTAACATCATCTATTTAGCTCCTATCGATGAAAATAATAAATAGATAAGAATTTCTCGGATAAAGAAACCGTAATACGTTGTTTCTACGTACATACGGAGCCTTGAAACGTTAATAGAAGGGGAATATTATGTTTACCCAACTTTCGGATAATTATTTTATTTGGCCCGTTGTAACCGGTTTAATCATTGTAATTCCTGTTATTTTTATTAGTATGATTATCATTTTTTTCGGTGTTCGTTTTATAATACACTGCTATAAGGGGACAGCCTGGACGCCTTATCATATAAACGGAGATATTCTCCATGTCCACAATATCTTTAACAGTACCTTTGATCTTTCTCAAATTCTTCGTATAGAGGCTCGAGAAATATATACGAAATCCCCTTTTACGTCAGGAGGAAGCAGATACTTGGTGCGTCTTTACGGAAAAGATAACGTTCTTTGTGGAGCTATGAGTATTTACGGTACCGGTAAACTCTATAACTCTTCGGAAGCTTCAAAAAAAGCTGTGCTGGAATTTTTTTCACTTATGGAAATTCGAGGAATTCACTGTAGTCTTGAGGAAGGTCAGTAAATATCTCCCTTATAAAAAGGGTAAGTATATGCCCTTCGAATTGAACAGTTCGTTAATGAAATGCTTGAGTCTCGTAAATTTCTGAAACGTTTTTACCGTTAAAAGGATGGGCTCCGATGGATAAATTTAAAAAACATATATTTTTTATAGCAGCACTCTTAGTTCTCGTCTTTATTCTGATTCCGTTCTTCGGCAAGCTCTTTTTGTACGCTGCCGCCTATGTTATTTGGGGAATTATGGCCTTCTTCGTCGGCAATGTTCCTTTAAGTGACATCCTGAGTTGGTGGCAAGACTTATTATAATTAACGGGAGATAAGGTAATGGACCTGATTGAAAAAATAAAAAGCATTGAAAAATACGTGTGCGAATACTTTGAAGACTTGGACCTGGATGACCCTGTGGAAGAGGGCTGCTTTGCGGAATATGAGGAGGTTCGAGGCGCTACTGATAAGGAAATTCACGATTTTGAAAATCACTTCAATATAGTGCTGCCTAAGGACCTGAAAGAAATATATACATATAAAAACGGCAGCCGCTTTTTCCCCTTTCTACCGGCATTCATTGATAATCGTGACTATTCATTTACCCTTTTATCCTTGGAAGAAATTAAACACTTAAAAGAATATTTTCAAAATAAAAACGCATTGTTTACGGATTTTCCCGACTATTTTTCAAAAGAGGAGATAAAAAGGCAAGCCGATCCTCGACTGCAACCGTACCTATTTCAAAAAAAACGAATTCCCTTTGCACAATATTGCGATTCCTGTTACTTAATGCTCGATTTTATACCCGGGAACCTGGGACAGGCGGGACAGATTCTTTGTTATGTTCACGATCCGGATGAGGTTCTTTATGTATGTCCGGATATTACCTCCCTTATCGATGATATTCGGGAAAATATTATTACAACTTCTTAACAAAAATGAAATATACTGGAAAACTACAAGAACCTTTATTCATTTTTTTGAAAAATATTATTTTTTATGATTAAATGATAGAAGAGTTCTCATTTTACCGATAACACGGAGGCCTAAATGGTCACACTCGCTGTACATATATTGATTTTCTTCCTTCTGGTTTTGGCCGGTACAGTCTTAATGTGGAAATACCGTTTTCGCCTTAGCCGAATGGCCTGTAAACAGATTCAAAAACCCACAAAAGAAGATGAAAATCAGCCCCTTCGCGAACTGCCGTACGCCTGGATAATACTGATAGTATTCGTTGTCATATCGACATTGGAGATGTACTTTGATATGCCTTCTATCGGTATGGCGGGACTTATTTGGAAGGGCATCCTTGTCGCCCCGGCTTTGCCTATATCAGTATCCGCCTTCGTCTTCGTCATTTTAACGAACAGTGTGAGGCCGAACCGAAAAATCGTCTACATAATTACGACCGCCTTTTTTGTACTCATGGGGTTCACCTCTTCATCTACTGCATTAAGCGGAATCGAAGACCTTATACGCGGACCTGTAACAAAAGAACTTATTTTGGAGCAGGTCATGTATGAAAAAACATGGTCTCGCGGATCCGGTCGCTACAGCAGTCTTTTTCCGTCACAAAGCAGCGGACGCTTCAACATTATGATGAGCGACGGGAAGGGGAAGTATGTACACTTTTCCGTTTCGCCGCAAGATGAAGCCTTCCTTGACGAGATGACGAAGGGATTGACACTTCACAACAATCCGGTCAAAGTCGAAAAACTTAGGCAGTCGGTAGAAGAAAAACATAAAAGTTTTGCCATGTATCAAGGTGATGATTTTGATAACTACAGGGAAGTCCGTTATAAGGTGACTTATTATCCCGAAAGTTGCGTTTTCATACAGACTGAGCGCATCGACGATACTTAGTGATATAAAACATCTTCATGTTTATATAAATTTAAAAATACAAAGGAGAATATCATGATTTCACCCTTCGACACACATCCCGCTATTTTCAATCGAAAAGACGGCTCCGTCTTAACAATCAGCCGTAACGGCGTACTTTGTAAGGATAAAAACGGCAAGGTCACTTGTGACGTCGACTTTGACGACGTGAACGGACTTCATTGTTCAGGCTATTTAAACTCAAACAATAACTATCAGATTATCTTCAGAGGTACGGACTGGAAAAATTTAACTGAAGTGGATACAGACTGCGAAAGCCGGGACGATTGCCATAATATTTTTGAAACAAAGGCCCTTATTGCCGCCTTTCTTCGTAATAAACTGACAGCCGATTTTCCGGCAAATTTGGAGACACTTGACCTCCCCCTTGATTATTCCTATTTAAAGAGAAAAGAAGTTCGTCTTCAAAACGGAAATCTCGTCTTCGGCAATACTTCAATTCCTATTAAAGATATCCGCCGCGTACTCTGTATGGCTGCAGGAGCAATTAACAATCTTTTGATTTACACATCGGAAAAGGGAGAAGCCAAGGGCTTCTTTAAGAAACTGTTTGATAAGGCGGATATGACCATTCCTCTGACGGCCTTAACCGTATCGGTCATCAATGCCATCGTTGCCCGAAATACGGGACACGGTATAGATTTTTCTCGTGGCAACAATTGGGACCAGAAAGATTCAAAATATGTTATCATCCGCTATCTTGATTCATCTTATTACTACGACAAAGACGGTACTACATCGACTGAATGGCAAAAAATGGCCGTTGAACGTACAGCTTCTTACAACTATGATATAGCCAATTGGCTGGAAAAATAAAATCTATGACGGGATAGAGGGGACTCAACTCTCTATTCCGTATTTTTAAAATCTGAAAAGGCGGACTCCGATAGCGTTAACTATCTCGCCTTCGTTGGAATTGAGGTATACATTATGATGGCCGGCATGGGAAGTATTATGTATATATTCATTGTTATAGGCATAGTTTGCCTAATCCTTTCAGGCTATAAACTAATGCATTTCTTCGGCTCTAATGCTGAAGAAGGATACAATATTCTTCACTTTACGAAAGATTCCGTAACTATCAATACAGGATTTTTTCCGCCGACGTACAAACTAAAAGATATTGCCGAAGTCCGTTTTTCGAAAGGTCGTGCACGCGGCCGCATCAGTACCAGCAGCTATATCGGCTATTTGCAGGTTATAAAAACAAACGGTCACTCGGGGCGATTAATCTCTTTTGACGGCAGTGTGTATTACCGCTTTGTAGTTATTATTACGAATGAGCACATTATAGACTTATCAACGGAAATTTTAATGAATGAATTTCGTCAACGAGGGATCTTGTGTATTAAGGAATAAACGGTATGCGATTCGATAAATTTTTTAAATTTCCCCTGTTTTTTACTCCTTGGGTCTTGTTGTTACTCGTCATGTTGGCGGAACTTTACGCGGTCCATTATCTTTGGGCACATCATATTCGAATTTGGGGAATGTCGTTTTGGATTACTTTTTTTCTCTTTTGTTTTCCCGGTCTAAGTGCCTTATATATAACGAAACGTATTGTCCTGTATTACGGGGATAAACTACTAATAAAGCTTACGCCGCTTACCTATAGACGAGATAATCTGTTCGATCTTATAAAGACCTTGAAAACCGGTAATACAGACTATGTAAAGGGACTCATTATAGACATTTTCATTACGACCTTCAATATAATCTGCATTTCATTTCTGCCTTGCGGATTTTTATATATGACATTTATTCTATATGATTTTCTGGCCCGTTACTTGGGGCTTCCGACGGGACTGTTTTTGTAGACTGTAGCTGTTATACGGACTATACAAAAGGAGATTCGGACTGTGAAAAACACCTTAGGTCTTCAAATAGAAATAAATAAAGAACTAAACGAAATGCTCATGAGAACTTGTGATATCCGTTTTTATAAAGAACTGCAACAGCCGCAATTTTCGGAAAACGGAGAAGTGTACTCGCATAAATGCCAAGCCTTTGCGCACGACGGCAGCGGCGGCGAGTTTGTTCTTCTCGAAGACGGAAGTATCGGCTTAATCAGTAGTGAGGGGAGTGTAGGGCGAGTAGCTGACAGGTTGGACGACTTATTGACCTTCTTAGTTAACGGTGCAAATATTTTCGATTTCAATTATATAAATCTATATAAAAACAAAGAGTTACTTCGAACTTTTTGTATGGCTTATCTGAAGAAAATGCGTAACGACTATGCCGAAAACCGAACCGATTGGGACGAAATACACGGCGCCTTGGCAAAAAAATTATCCGTATCGTTTACTCCGGAAAACTTGCCGGAATTAGCCGAAACATTCTACCAAGCCGCTACACGCATACCGACTTTTATATGTTCTTATAAAGACGGAGAAAAAGATTATACATGTGACTCCGTCCTTTCAGATATTTTTCCGCAGTGGATAGGGACCTTATTACAAATGACTAAAGAGGATTTTGAAACCTTAAGCCATAAATAGGTAATTTACAATATACAATCAATTTTATGACAATTTTCCTTTATCTATGGACTTACGTGCCGTACTCATAGGATAATGATAAAAATAATATGTCAGGGGGAGTTTTTATATGGCTACTTGGATGGAAAAGGACGTATTGATTGAAGGCATTTCATCGGTTTTGGGGCCTGCGTCATGGACACACGCAATTGACGACCCGGATTGTATAGCGTTAGCACAGCAGCAAGGCCGACTATATAGAATGAGTCCCGAAGAAATCGATTATAAAAAAGAAATGGCTTTTATAAAGTCCAAAAAAGCCGCTTTAGAAAAATCAGCACCTGTAGACTAACATGTATAAAAAGCGATGAACTCGATATTTGGTTCGAGTTCATCGCTTTTTTCTTCTTAATAATTTTATTCTTTATTTCCGGCATTCACCCCATTACCGTAAGAATCATCAGGAGAATTTATTAACTGCACAGTAAGGATAACGGGCAACTCTACCTGTCCTTGAATCCAATTTTTAAGACGTTCTACATCACTTGTACTTAAAGGGGATGCTACAAGAACTTCTACAGCAAATTTATCGGATTTAAAAGAATCCGTATTTTTTTCTGAATCCGTATTTTTTTCTGAATCCGTATTTTTTTCTGAATCCGTATTTTTTTCTATAGCTATCAAAGAGCCGCCTCGAATTAATTGTACTTCAGGAAATAATATAGGGGCTTCCTTGTTCAATCGTTTAATAATCGCCCTATTAGAGTCTTGGTCACCCTTATTTGCATACATCAAAGAAACATTTCTATCATATTTTTCTTTGGATTTTTTAATCAATTGACGAATTTCATCTAAATCTAAACTTTCTTTTCCCTGAATAATTGAAAGCCTTACTTTTTGCAACCGCGGATACGAATTCAATGTATGTTGGAGTCCTTCTATTTCTTCATCACTTAAGGCATCACCAACCAGATCCACCCTCAAAATATTGTCCTGAAGGGAATAGGAAACTACACCGGTCTTTTCAAATTCCATTTTTTCTGAAAGAAATATTCGCACCTGCTCATCTTTCAAGCTATCTTGTACGGTTTTATTCGCAAAATAGAGGCTTGGCACAGTAATAAGAAGCCCCATTATAATTAAGATTATTCGCTGTTTACGAAAACGAGCTTCATGAATGTTGCCGTGTAGAGGTGTTCCTAAAATTTTGAATACTAAAAATGCTGATAGGGCTATAAAAAAAGCATTTATAAAGAATAAATACATAGCCCCAAAGAAAAAGTCGACATTACCCCTGGCAATACCGTATCCGGCTGTACAAAGCGGGGGCATCAATGCTGTAGCAATGGCTACGCCGGGAATAACATTGCTCTTTTCGGTTCTTGTATTGCCTATAGCACCTGCAATGCCTCCGGCTAAAGCAATTAAAACATCCCATATCGTAGGACTGGTTCGTGCCAATAATTCATCCGTAGTTCCTGTTAAAGGGGATATAAAAAAATACACGGTAGCTGTTAAGAGTGCAAAACCTACCTGAAAAATCATATTGATTAGAGCTTTTCGAATAAAACCCTTATCATAGGTCGCCATTCCGTATCCGGCAGCTAAAATATTACCCATTAGAGGTGATACAAGCATAGCCCCGATAATAACGGCCGTACTGTTTAAATTTAAACCGACACAGGCAATTATAATAGCCGTAACCAGAATAATTAAATTAGCTCCGCCTATAGTCATGTCGGATAAAATTCGATCATTAATGACTTCAGATGATACAGCATCCGACTTTAAATCGATTATTTTATTCCATTTCTCCATGTTATTTATAACCTCATATAATAAAATCTATGTCTTATTTTAACTAATTAAGTATAGCAACAATAGTAGCCCTATGCAACAAATTTTTATAAGCACGGAATAAAAGAAACCGCTATATATGTATTGAAACACAAATAATCTCATTGTATAATACGGAGTAACGATTACTTCCGATAACGTTAATTTATCGGAAGTAATAATTAGGGGGGGGGGAATGATAGGATATATTCCCGTATCAGCTTTAAATAGCCTTCTTATCTTCTTTTAAGGAGTTTTTGTATGAACTATGATGAACTGGATCACTTTTATATCGGTCGCCCCGTGGCAATTCAAAGAAATTCAAAACTTACTGCCAAGGCTCGACAAAGTATTTATATTGCCAGAGCCGATAATACAATTGATGCCTACGCTTCCGACTGGAAAGATTTTTGCGATTGGTGTGTTCAACATAAACAGGAATACTTCCCGACAAGGGCTGAAACAATTGTCAATTACATTAATGATTTGGCCGATAACGCCAAGGCTAACACTATTGCTCGCCGCGTCAGCGCTCTTACGGAAAATTTCGATGCTGCAGGCCTTACGGATAATCCTTGCCGCCTGCCCTTGGTAAAAGATGCCGTACGCGGTATTAAACGAATGAAAGGCACCATACAGCAGGGAAAGATGCCTATTTTATTCGATGACCTCGTAGATATGTTGAGGCATATCGAGGGACATGAGGCTGAACAGGCTCGTGATCGGGCTATTCTGCTAATCGGTTTTTACGGAGCCATGAGACGGTCCGAAATAGCCTCTTTACACGTAGAGGATTTGCAGTTTTCACGCTTAGGTCTGCGTATTACCGTACGCAACGCCAAAACAGATAAAGCCGGACAAGGTCAAGTGATTTCCATACCGGCCATAGAAGATAGTGAAATAGATGCCGTCACGGCCCTGCAACATTGGTTGCACCTATCGGGTATTACATCAGGCCCGGTTTTCAGGGGCTTTACAAAAAATAAGACCGTTCGCAAAAACGCTATATCCGATAAGTCTGTAGCCCTGATCGTCAAAAAACATGTTGAGGCCGTCGGTATGGATCCGCAATATTTCGGAGCCCATAGCCTACGCCACGGCTTCGCCACATCGGCAGCCCAGCATCAAGTAGATGAACGAAGTATTATGAAACAGACAAGACACAAGTCCCAATCGGTTGTACGAAAATATATTGATGAGGCTGACGGCCTTATCAATAATCCTGTTTTCAAAATTACGGAACGGTCGTAGGCTCTTAGAGACTATGTAAAAGACCCTCGGAGTGTCGGCTTACATTCCGAGGGTCTTTTATCTTATATTTTATTTACTTACAGGTACTTTTAAGACCTGACCGGGATAAATATCCTGATTATGGCCGAGATTATTGGCATCTACAATGGCATAAACGGTACTACGTACATCCTTATTATCGGCTGTTGAGGCGGAGGCTATTTTCCAAAGTGTATCACCTTGATGAACCGTAACTGAAACAAATTCTTTTTCGGTCTGATTATTCATCCAACCGATTTGAGTCAAAGAAGCAACTAAGATGACGGCAATAAGGATAAAGCGAATATTTTGAAGTCTTCCGTTACTTTTTTTAGTTTTGCGTTTCATATATATCACACTCCTGTATGTATAAGTCCTTTTATTAAGAACAAACGTTTAGCGAACGAATGTTCTTTCGTTGGATTTATTATATCGCCGAACACTTGTTCTGTCAAGAAAAAAGGAAACAAATGTTTGCTTTTCTATTTGAGATTGTTTATAATGAAACCATCTTACATGGGAGTGATATGCTATATGCTGAATCCGGAAACCTCTTTGACTACTCGACAACGTCAAATCTTAGACTACATACGAAAATGTGTTCATACCCTCGGCTACCCCCCGTCAGTCCGGGAAATTTGCAGTGAAGTAGGCCTTAGTTCTACCTCTACCGTTCACGGCTATCTTACGGATCTGGAAAAATTGGGATTTATTCGCCGAGACCCTTCAAAAAACCGAAAGATAGAACTTCTTGACGAGGGCACGTGGCGTTCCAAAAAAATCGTTCCCCTTCCCTTGGTCGGTACGGTCCGTGCCGGTGCTCCCATTACGGCAGAAGAATGCGTGGAAGACGTCTATCCCTTTGCTGCCGAGTTTATCGGTGATGATGACTGTTTCATGCTTACAGTCCGCGGTGACAGTATGAAAGACGCCGGAATTTTAGAAGGCGATTTACTCATCGTTCGTCAACAAAGTATGGCTCGAAACGGCCAGATTGTCGTAGCTCTTGTCGATGATGAAGCCACGGTCAAACGCTATTACTTTGAGTCTGATCATATTCGCTTACAACCTGAAAACGATGACTATGAACCGATTATTACACGAAACTGTCAATTATTGGGTATCGTCATCGGCGTCTTCAGGACCTATTAAAAAATGCAAAAAGCTCTGATTCGTAAATAACACGAATCAGAGCTTTTAATTTGTTCTTTTTATAAATAAGATATGATAAACTGCGTCATCGTTTTAGTATCGGCCTTCTTGAAACCGTCTTTATATAAATCCGCTGTTCTCCACCCGGCGTTCAGAGCCTGTTCGACAGCCGACTCTATAGCCCGTGCCGCCTCTTCTTCGTGTAAAGAGTGGCGTAATAACATAGCTGCCGATAAAACCGTAGCCGAAGGGTTGGCAATTCCCAAGCCCTGAATTTCCGGAGCCGACCCGTGAATAGGTTCGTATAAGCTTGTCGACTCACCGATGCTGGCTGAAGACATCATGCCGATAGAACCTCCCAAAACGGCGGCTTCATCACTGAGAATATCGCCGAATAAATTACCGGTAACAATAACATCAAATTGTTTCGGATTTATAGCCAGTTGCATAGCACAATTATCTACATAAAAATGATTCAACTCAATCTCACCGTAGTCTTTACTCATTTCCGTTACAGTGCGTCGCCAGAGCCGACTGGTAGCCAATACATTGGCCTTATCTACGGATGTAACCTTACGACGTCTGTTCTTAGCCGCCTCCATGGCAAATTTTGTAATGCGCCGTACCTCAGGTACACTGTAGTTTTCCATATCCCAGGCTCGTTCTACGCCGTTATGAATTTCTTTTTCACACTTTTCACCGAAATAAATACCGCCAATGAGTTCACGAACAATAAGAATATCCGTGCCCGTAACGATTTCCGAAATATGGTTAAACCTTTAACGCAAGTTACTATTTTACACATTAATTATGATATAAATACATAGACCTTTTATTTACATTCATTTTTACAAGAAATTTTATCGACTCCACTTCTTAATCATGATATGATAAGTATGTTGTTATTATGTTTTATGGGAGGCTTGTCATGAAAGAATATAAACCGTATAAGTCCGGAAAAGTTCGTGAAGTATATGATGCCGGTGACAGTATTATTATGGTAGCCACAGATCGAATTTCCGCATTCGACCATATTTTGAAAAACCGTATTACTCACAAAGGTGCCGTGCTGACACAAATGTCCAAATTTTGGTTTGACTTTACATCCGACATTTTGCCGAATCACATGATTTCAGTCAATACGGACGATATGCCCGAATTTTTCCGTACAGAAGAATTTAAGGGAAAGAGCATGAAATGCCGTAAGCTTACGATGCTTCCCTTGGAATGTATCGTACGAGGCTATATTACAGGCAGCGGTTGGGCAAGTTATCAGAAAAACGGTACGGTCTGCGGTATTAAATTGCCTGACGGCTTGCAAGAGTCTCAGCAACTTCCGGAACCTATCTTCACCCCCAGCACTAAAGCGGAATTGGGTGACCATGACGAAAACGTATCCTTTGAAGAAAGCATTGACGTACTGGAAAAAGCCTTTCCCGGTAAAGGCCGTGAATATGCTGAAAAGGTTCGGGACTACACGATTGCCTTGTATAAAAAATGTGCAGACTACGCTCGTACTCGCGGCATTATCATTGCCGATACGAAGTTTGAATTCGGTATTGATGACGCAGGCCGGGTAGTCTTGGGTGATGAAATGTTGACTCCCGACAGTTCTCGTTTCTGGCCGTCGGAAGGCTATGCTCCCGGAAAAGCTCAACCGTCTTATGACAAGCAATTCGTTCGCGACTGGTTAACGGCTAACCCCGACAGCGACTACTTATTGCCTGATGATGTTATCAAAAAAACAATTGCCAAATATATAGAAGCTTATGAATTACTGACGGGAGAAAAATTCTCATTCTAATCACAACGCCTTGGTTTCCGACTACGAAATCAAGGCGTTTTCATGTATGAAATACATATGTATCTCTCTTATGTGTCAAAATAAAGATATTCTCTTCTTGCCCCCTTTCAAAATACAACATATACTTATATATGATACTCTAATTTTTTCAAAGGAGCGTGTATTATGACTGAAGAAAAAGGGTTCTTAGACCGCCTGTTTAAATTACAGGAAAACGGTACAACCGTAAAGATTGAGTTTCTTGCGGGTATTACTACTTTTATGACCATGGCTTACATTTTGGCCGTCAATCCCATTATTCTAAGTGCTGCCGGAATGGATAAAGGGGCCGTTCTTACGGCAACAGCCCTGGCCTCCTGCTTGGGGACTATTTGTATGGCCGTCTTTGCCAACTATCCTTTCGCCTTGGCACCCGGTATGGGTTTAAATGCATTTTTTGCCTATACCGTCGTTTTACAAATGGGATATTCGTGGGAAACGGCTTTGTCCGCTGTTTTTGTTGAAGGTATTATTTTTATCATCTTATCTCTGACGAATATTCGAGAAGCACTCTTTAATGCCATTCCTATGACCTTAAAGAAAGCCGTATCTGCGGGTATCGGCTTATTCATTGCCTTAATCGGCTTATTCAACGCACAAGTTATCGTTGCTAACCCGGCTACCAAAATTTCACTTTTTTCTTTTAAAACCTCCTTAACGTCCGGTACCTTTCATACTGTAGGTATTACGGTTGTTCTATCCCTTTTAGGTGTTCTTTTTACGGCTATTTTAATGGAACGTAAGGTGCGCGGTAACATTCTCTGGGGCATCCTGTTCACTTGGATTCTAGGCATTATTTGTGAGCTTACGGGTCTTTATGTTCCCGATCCGACACAGCATATGTTCAGTGTGATTCCCGACTTTTCCGCAGGCTTGGCAGCCTTCACTCCTGCCAGCATGGAACCGATTTTCGGCAAAATTGCTTTTGAGCAAATGTTATCCCTCGACTTTTTCGTCGTCATGTTTGCCTTCCTTTTTGTCGATATTTTCGATACCTTAGGAACCCTTATCGGCGTATCCTCCAAGGCGGGAATGTTAGATAAAGAAGGTAAACTCCCTCATATTAAAGGCGCTCTTATGGCTGATGCCGTTGCAACTACTGCCGGTGCCGTCCTCGGTACGAGTACGGTTACAACCTTCGTTGAAAGCGCTACAGGAGTCAGTGAAGGCGGCAGAACAGGATTGACTGCCATGTTCGTAGCCTTCTTCTTCATCGTTTCCCTTTTCTTATCCCCCTTGTTTTTGGCCATTCCCGCCTTTGCTACGGCACCGGCTCTGATTATAGTCGGTTTCCTTATGTTGGGAGCTATTACAGGCATTGAATTCGACGACTTGACCGAATCCATTCCCGCTTATCTGACGATTATCGCCATGCCCTTCTGCTACAGCGTATCGGAAGGGATTTGCTTCGGTGTTATTTCCTATGTTCTCGTCAATCTCTTAACGGGTAACCATAAAAAAATCAGTGTTCTCATGTATATTCTTGCCGTTCTCTTCATAGGTAAGTACATTTTCATTTAATCTTTTTTCGTGCTTCAATCACCGCGTCATTGGATGCGGTGATTTTTTTTACCGTTTCATATAATACTCGTTGTTCAAAGGGTTTATACTTCTTTAAGCCTATGGTCAGATTTTTTTCGTCTTGTAGGTCTCTGAGAAGTTTTAGAACTTCCAGTCGTTTCTTGGATATTCCGCTTTGACGACAACGATCGGAAGACCATTCTTTATCAAAAAGATCCGCTCTTCCGTGTTTTAAGTGCAGTCTGAGAGTCGTAAGACTGCGCTGTCGTTTGGAAATATAGGGTTTGAATTCATCTATAAAGGCCACAAGCTCTTTTTCTTTTCCCGCATACAAGTAAAAGTCGATTAAGGCATCGTACATATGGGTAAACCCCGTTACAGACATACCGTGAATGCGTCTGTCCCTATCTAGGTCACAGACATACCGATAAAGATCTATACACTCCCGAACAACTTCTTTACAGTCACTGATACCGCTTTTAAGAGCAAATTCTTTTATCTTACCGGCCATATAATAAATATCCCACGGAGCTTCGTATATAAAACGTCGATTCCTCATTTTCTCAGGAGGTAAAAAATCCTTGCCAAGCTCTTCATAGTGCTTTATTGTTTCTATAACTCGCTCCAGCCTTTCGTATACACTTCGGCGTATCTCACGATTCTTCACTCCCATATGAGGCTCATAACCCAATAAAAGACACTCTTTTTGCAAGATAGACAAAGGTCCGTACAAATCAAGTGCACAACGGCAAAAACCGTAACATGCACGCACATAAGGTCTCAAAAAACTTCTTCCATTCTCTTTTTCTTCATATCGTTCCATAACTTTCTCATATAAATAGAAGGCCTTTTGCTTTAATGAATATCTGTCGGCAGGGCTGCCATCATGAATATAAAAAGATGCACGCCTATATACAAGCCTGGCATATTCATACAATTCATATTCATTGGCTTGAAAATCGCACAGTCGTTCATAATACTTCTCAGCCAAACGAGCCAAGTCATTTCGGTCATATTGACCGAAGGTCTCTCCGTCATACCACGCTTGGCGATAAATATCAGCCAAAACGGATATGATATAACGGCTTTCCCCTTTTTCTTTAAGTCTTAAAAACAGAGATTCACTCAAGACAAGATATTTCTTTCGTTCTGAACTCTTTTTTAACGCATGTACATAGGCCTTACTGAGCGTATACAAATCTTTATCCGCTAAAGTCTCAGGAATTTTTTCTTCCGCGCCTAAACGACGTACGGCTTCTTCCCAACAAAATTCATGTTCGCCAGCCACAATATATCGCCTCCTTTAACCTCAGTATGAAGTAGTATTATTAAAACAGGCGAATATAATGAATTAAATTTACATAAGAAAAGACGCCCTATAAAGGGCGTCTATGTAAGTGATTTATTAATTTCTTCCAATAAGCCTGTAACGAGATCTTTCTCCGAAACCGTGCGTAAAATCTCACCGTGCGAAAAAATAATACCGCTACCGGCACCTCCGGCTATGCCGAAATCCGCTTCACGAGCCTCTCCGGGACCGTTCACTACACACCCCATAACTGCAACTTTTAAGGGTGCATCAATATCGGCCAAAGCCGTCTCCACCTCTTTAGCCAAATGAATCAGTTCTACCTGAGTACGTCCGCACGTAGGACATGAGATGATTGTCGGTCCGAAATGCCTTAGTCCCAATGCGGATAAGATGCTTCGACCGGTCTTTACTTCTTCAGCCGGATCATCTGTAAGAGAAACGCGAATAGTATCCCCTATACCGGCATACAATAAACTGCCGATACCGATAGCCGACTTCACCGTTCCGTCTCGCAAAAGACCGGCTTCAGTAACCCCTAAATGAAAGGGATAATCCACTTTTTCAGCTAACAGGCTATAAGCCTCTATCATTAAAGGTACATCCGAGGCCTTTAATGATATGACCAAATTTTTATAATCCAGGTGCTCACAAATCCGAATATGGCGTAATGCCCCTTCAACCATACCTTCAGCTGTAGGATGACCATTGTAAGTCGCTAAAATATCAGATGGTAAGGACCCGGCATTGATACCGATACGAATAGGTATGTTACGTTTTTTAACAGCATCTACTACGGCGCCTACACGGTCATCGGAACCGATGTTTCCCGGATTGATTCGTAATGCGTCTACCCCACTTGAAACGGACTCCAACGCCAGTCTATAGTCAAAATGTATATCCGCTACAATGGGCACGGGAGAGTCCTTCACAATATGTGATAACCCCTTGGCCGCTCTCATATCGGGAACGGCAAAACGAATGATTTCAGCTCCGTATGCCGCCAATCGTCTGGCATCTGCACTGCCCTTCACATAGTCGGCAGGATTGACGGTTGACATAGTCTGGACCGAAATAGGGGCCGAGCCGCCGATAACAGTTTGTCGAAGCTTAACTTCACGACACTTTCTTCTCTTCATAAAGTCCTCTAAAATCTGCTGATGTCCTGCACAAGAGCAAAAATAAACATGGCTCCTAAAATGATGACACCTGCCATTTGAATATAGTACAAGGCCTTCTTCGGCATTTTCCTACGCGTAATGCCTTCTAATAAGATCAATATAATATATCCGCCATCCAACATGGGAATAGGTAAGAGATTTAAAATCCCCAAATTAAGACTTAAAAAAGCCGTAAAGGTTAACAAGTTTACGAAACCCACAGATGCCGCCTGACCGGCTAATTGAGCAACACCGATGGGTCCGGCTAACTCCGCTTTTTCCGTACCGGAAACCATCCTATATAATCCGGTAAGCATCATTCCGCCTAAGTCGACAAGGCGATTTACTGCAAAACGTGCCGCCTCGCCTACCCCAACATATTTCGTTTGGATAGAAGGCATAACTCCCAGCAGAGTTCGTCCTGTCTTTTCGTCTGTCTTAGGAATGGTGTCGACCGTAATTCTACTGCCGTCTCGTTCGTACACGACAGGCACTACTTCTCTTTGATGAGCCTCGATGGCTTCGGGTATATCTATCCAGCGATTGACGGGCGTATTCCCGACGGATATAATTCGATCTCCCGGCTCAATACCCGCCTCTGCCGCAGCGGAGTTCTTAATAATCCCGCCTACAATAGGGTCAGGCAACACACTGGAAATACCGGTACTGAATACAATTCCCCATAAAAGCAAAAAGGCCAATAAAAAATTCATTAAAGCACCGGCACTGATAACAAGCAGTCTGGAGCGAACGGGCTTGTTTAAAAACGATCTCTCGTTAAGCTCTTCTTCATCCGACATACCGGCAATTTTATTAAACCCGCCTAAGGGAATAATCCGCAATGAATATACGGTCTCACCGTACTTACGGCTGTATAGTTTCGGCCCGAAGCCGATAGCGAATTCATCGACTTGCATGCCCGTTAATTTGGCCGTAATAAAATGCCCCGCCTCATGAACAAAAACAATTAAGCTGAACACAAAAACGGTAGCTGCCAAGGTAATACCCACGCTAAACTCCTTTCCCGAACCTAAGCCGCCAATACAAGGTAAGCATATACCAACGGTGCCGCAAGCAACAAGCTGTCAAAGCGATCTAAAATTCCGCCGTGACCGGGTATAACATGTCCCGAATCCTTAATTCCGTAGGTTCTCTTCAACACAGATTCCACCAAATCTCCCAAGGGTGCCGCAATACCGATGACAACTCCTATGACCAAGGCATGGAGAACGGAAAAATGAAAACATAAGGAAAAGATAATAGAGGTAATAATCGTACCGATAAATCCGCCTAAAGCCCCTTCAACGGTCTTACCGGGACTGATAGTAGGACAAAGTTTATTTTTTCCCAAGGCCCGTCCCGTAAAATAAGCAAATGTATCGCTTGCCCATGTACAAAAAAGGAGGAGAAACATAAAAAAGCGTCCCGGCTCAAGCATTACCGCTGCAAAATCATTGGTATAATAAGACCCGACAGTGCCGCTGCGCAATGCTAAAACCGAAAAAAATCCGAGAGCAATATAAACGGCCCCGTAAAGAGTCCGTGCACTATCCGTCAAGGATACGCTTTTATGACGGATCACCGTACGTACCCAAAGGCAGACGGGTAATAGAACGGCAGCTAAAGTCATCAACTTTACGCTGTCAAAGGCAAAGGCAGCCAACAAAAACAGAAGCCAACAGGTAACGGCTCTTTTGGGTATACCCTTACCTTCAGTTCCCGTCATCTTTACATACTCAAACCAACCGCCTACGGCGAGTAAAGCAATAAGGGCGAAAAAAGGCCAACCGCCTTCATAAATTATAAAAATTACGGCTGCACCGCCAATCAGGCCGGACGCCACACGTGTACTCAACATTTCTTACTCCTCATGCAAACCGCCGAAACGACGATCTCTTCCCTGATAAGATTTGATAGCTTCTATAAGCGTTTCTTTCGTGAAATCGGGCCAGCACAGGTCGGTGTACCAAAATTCGGCATAAGCGATTTGCCATAATAAATAATTACTGATACGTAAATCCGCCCCCGGGCGAATTAATAAATCCACTTCATTTTCAGGTGCTGTATACAAATAAGTGCTTATCAACTCTTCCGAAATCTGTGAAGCTTCTATTTTTTTGTTCTCCACATCTTTTACAATCGACTTTACAGCTGTCGCAATTTCCCCGCGACCACCGTAGTTGACAGCCACATTGACAATAAGCCCCGAATTCTTGTGCATAGAAGTTTCCGCCGTATTAAACAGCTCTTGTAGGTCTTTCGACAAACGGGTTCTGTCCCCGATAAATCTCAATTGTACGTTTTTAGCATCCAAATCGGCAAGATTTTTCTTTAAATACGTAAGCATGAGATTCATAATATACGAAACTTCTTCTTCCGGTCTCTTCCAGTTTTCCGTGGAAAAGGCATAGACCGTAAGCACCTTGACTCCCAGTTCATCAGCAGCTACAATAATCTGCTTCAAGGTATCCGCTCCGGCTTTATGCCCCGCACTCCTAGGCATGCCGCGGCGTTTGGCCCAACGGCCGTTACCGTCCATAATAATGGCTACATGGTGAGGAACTCGTGTCATATCTAAGGTCAAATCATCATGTTGAACCTCTATATTCGATTTCTCTTTGGAAAATAAATTTCCGAGCATACCCTAATTCTCCTATTTATGCAGTAGCTTCTTTACAGTTTCGCCGGCTTCCATGCGGGGATTGGCTACCAATTCGACGATACCATTTGCCTCTTGCCGGACTCTTACTACATATAAGCGATCCGAATCAGCATGAAAGAAACGGCTTGTCGACTCTGTGAGGACAACTGTATAATTTATATTCTCTCGCTCTAATGAAGATTTGGCATACCCTAAGGGCATGCCAAATAAACTGTATATATCCATTATACTTCCATTACTTCTTTTTCTTTTTTATCTTTAATTTCATCTATTTGCTTTATCTTCGCATCCGTAATCTTTTGGATTTTCGTCTGTGCTTCCTTGCTGTCATCTTCCGTAATTTCTTTCTTCTTTTCACTCTTCTTTACGGCATCGTTCGAATCACGTCGAATATTGCGTACGGCAACTTTAGCATCTTCCGCCTCTTTGCCGACTTTTTTGCTTAATTCCTTACGACGCTCTTCCGTAAGTTGAGGAATTTCAAGACGAATAATCGTACCGTCGTTATTGGGATTTAAACCCAAATCGGACTTCAAAATAGCCTTTTCAATTTCACCGAGCATAGTACGTTCCCACGGAGAAATAGTAATTAAACGAGGTTCCGGAGCCGATACGTTAGCCACTTGATTAACCGGTGTCGGTGTTCCGTAATAGTCGACGGATACACGATCTAACAAGGAGGTGCTTGCCCGACCGGTCCGAATGGAAGATAAGTTACGTTTAAAATTCTCAATCGTTTTATCCGCTTTAGCCTCACACTCATTTAATAATTCTTGAATTTCCATTGCCGTCACTTCCTTATCGCAAATATATTAACTATATGATACCGTTTTTATTCCCCTTTGTCGACTATCGTACCTACTTCTTTCCCTGATGCGGCGTCTACAATATTACCGGGAATATCAATGGAAAATACGAGGATGGGAATATCATTGGTCATACATAATGTCGTAGCCGTGGCATCCATAACGCCCAGTTCTTTTTTGATAACATCCAAATACGTCAATCTGTCAAATTTCTTAGCGTCGGGATTCAGTTTCGGATCACTGTCATAAACTCCGTCAACGAACTTTTTAGCCATCAAGATAGCATCAGCTTCAATTTCGGCGGCACGCAACGCTGCCGTTGTATCTGTCGAGAAGTAAGGATTTCCCGTGCCGGCTCCGAAGATGACAACGCGACCTTTTTCCATATGACGAATAGCACGACGACGAATATAAGGTTCCGCCACCTGTTGCATATTGATAGCCGTCTGAACACGTGTAGCTACACCGAGCTTTTCCAAAGCATCCTGAAGGGCCAGAGAATTCATAACTGTTGCCAACATGCCCATATAATCGGCCGAGACTCGATCCATACCTTCGGCACTGCCTGAAAGACCGCGCCAAATATTACCTCCGCCCACGACAATAGCCACTTGAATTCCCTGCTTCGTTACCGTTGCAATATCCCGGGCAATGAGGTCAACCGTCTTGGGGTCAATACCGTATCCCTGTTTTCCCGCCAAGGCTTCACCGCTTAATTTCAAGACGATTCGTTTAAAGTTTCTGTCCATCTCTGTTCCTCCCGAAAGCATTTGATTAGAAAATAAGAGAACACGGTTGGGTGTTCTCTTATGGGTATCTCTTTTTATTTAGCTTGTGCCATTACTTCCGCTACAAAATCATCGTTACGCTTTTCAAGACCTTCGCCCAATTCATAACGAACATAACGGCGAACATCGATTTTTTCACCAATCTTCGCAACAGCTTCCGTAATAACCTGTCCTACAGACTTGTCGGAATCTTTAATAAATTCCTGGTCAAGCAGGCAATTTTCTTTATAGTATTTTTCAATACGTCCGATAATCATCTTTTCAACGATCTTTTCAGGCTTTCCTTCATTCAAAGCTTGCTGACGAAGTACTTCTTTTTCATGTTCAATAACCTCTTCGGGTACTTCTTCGCGCTTCAAATATGCCGGTTTAGCAGCTGCAATCTGCATGGCAACGTCTTTGCACAATTCTTTAAACCCTTCAGTTTGTGCAACGAAGTCCGTTTCGCAGTTTACTTCAACTAAAACACCGATACGGCCATTGCCGTGAATATATGAGTATACAAGGCCTTCAGCAGCAACGCGGTCCGCTTTTTTAGCCGCTGCCGCCAATCCTTTTTCACGCAAGAAGTCGATAGCTTTTTCTTTATCTCCGTCTGTAGCCACAAGAGCTTTTTTGGCATCCATCATGCCAGCACCGGTAATTTCACGCAACTCTTTTACCAAAGCAGCTGTAATCTCCATGTCTTTACCTCCGATATTGTTATGTATATTTATCTGACAATTAGCCCGAATAACCGTCTTTTACTGCTTGACGAGCATCTTCCTGCCAAGATTCAAAATGTTCTTTCGCATCTTTACCGATCTGAGCATCATTATTATAATCACCCAATTCGGTCTGTTCTTCGCCGTCCATCGATTCGCCCTGACGACCTTCCATAATAGCGTCGGCAATCTTTCCGGTTAACAATTTAACGGCACGGATAGCATCATCGTTCGCCGGAATGGGGTAATCGATAAGATCGGGATCGCAGTTCGTGTCTACCGTTGCGATAATGGGAATATTCAATTTACGAGCTTCGGCGATAGCGATTTCTTCTTTTTTCGGATCGATAACGAAGAGTGCATCGGGAACCTTCTTCATTTCTTTAATACCGCCCAAATACTTTTGGAGTTTTTCCATTTCATGTTTGAGAAGCGTTACTTCTTTCTTGGGAAGAACATCGAAAGTGCCGTCTTCAGCTTGTTTTTCAAGAGTTTTTAAGCGTTTTACGCGTTTTTCAATGGTCTGGAAGTTGGTCAACATGCCACCGAGCCAACGTTCGTTGACAAAGAACATACCGCAACGTTCAGCTTCGTTCTTAATAGATTCCTGAGCCTGCTTCTTCGTTCCTACAAAAAGAACCTTGCCGCCTTCGGATGCCAAGTCGCGAGCAAAATTATACGCTTCGTCCAATTTCTTAACGGTTTTCTGCAAGTCGATAATATAGATACCGTTGCGTTCCGTAAAGATAAAACGGGCCATTTTAGGGTTCCAACGACGGGTCTGGTGACCGAAGTGAACGCCTGCTTCCAATAACTGTTTCATTGATACTACTGCCATAATATGTTTCCTCCTGTTTTTCCTCCGCTCGGTCATCACTTGTCGCTACCGTAAAAACGGCACAGTAACAAGCTCGACGATGCGTGTGTATTTAAACCTTAATGATTATATCATAAAGAAAGTCGGGTAGCAAGGATTTGAAAAGCAATAAAAAAAGGCTTACGCCCCTTTTTATTCGAGAATATACACTTGTACGGTGCGGCGACCGAAAGCCATGCACGAATCATAACTTTCCATACATAAATCAATACGGTTGCCTAAAATATCACCGCCCGTATCTTCCGCTACGGCAATGCCGTAACCGGGAATAAAAACCTTCGTTCCCAGGGGAATGACACGCGGATCGACGGCAATTTCCCCGTATCGTGCGCGAGTACCCGTATAGGTAATACCGCGACCGTCTCCGTCAGTCGGCAAGTACGCCGTAGCCACCATGGTCAATACTTCCTTATATTTGGAAATATCACCCGTATTAATTTCTACTGTTTCCTTAGTACCTATTTTACGAATAAGGGGCTTCATTTCGGAGATGAGTTCCGTCTTTATGTGCTCCTTACCGACAACTTGGCCGTCCAGACTGACAATATTATTAGTTACCCGCTTACGTCCGTTAACGCCTTCCTGAACGATTTCTTCACGTCCCTGACCGATAGATTCGTCAGGAATACTTTCGATAACATATTGAACTACATCGTCTTCCGATATGGTTTTCCGCGACAAATTACCGATCCGAACGGTCATGTCCTTTTCTACGGGAGCTTCCGGATTCCCGTACGGTCTGTAGTTTTCACGATCATATCCGTACTGAGCCGCTACTTCTCCTACCGTCTTTTTGCCTGACGAGACCGTAACGGTCTGCCCTTTATAATCCAGCGTTACGGGGACGGCCCGACGAACAGTGGCTACCGATCCGTCCGTAAGCTTCGGTGTCGAGAGATAAACTTCGTCCTTAGACGCCGGTGTAATCCCCAGTTCTCTCGTTAGGGCCTCTTTATTTAAAGAGCGAGTATATATTTCCCGGCTCTTACCGTCTTCAACAACAGTAACAGTTTTGCCCTTATCGATGAATCCTGTCAGAGACACGAGAATCAACAAAGCGACCAAAACGGAATAGGTCCGTGTAATCGATTCTTTCCATTTTCTCATGCAATCCCTCCAATTATGACCAATTGTAACAAAGGAGGTATGGCGTGTCAATTTCAGCCGTTTTCAGGCCCCGAAACAGCTCGTTCTGCAAGTTGCTGAAAAGTCTCCTGAGCATTGACGGCAGGACCTGTTCTATTATCTGCCAGATAGGTATACTCTCCGTTTTGATCCATAATATGACCGTTTACATTATCTTCATAATTGAGTCGGAGAATTTCTTTGATCCTTTCTTTATGAGGCCCGTATTCTACAGGTACAAGCAGTTCGATACGTTCATTTAAATTTCGGGGCATCCAATCAGCGGAAGAAATAAATACATCCTCCGCACCGTCATTGTAAAAATAAAAGAGACGGCTATGCTCCAAAAACCTTCCGACAATGCTGTGTACACTGATATTCTCACTAAGTCCCGTCACTCCCGGACGGAGTACGCAGATACCGCGAACAATAAGACGCACAATCACTCCGGCCTGAGAAGCTTCATACAACCGGTCAATAACGTGTCGATCTAAAAGGGAGTTCATTTTGGCAATAATAACGGCCTTCTTACCCGATTTAGCCACAGAGATTTCTCTGTCAATGGACGAATACAATTGTTCTCGTAAGTCATAGGGAGCTACCGCCAGTTTTTTCCAAGCCGGACTTTCAAAATAGCCGGACAAAAGGTTGAAAAAAGCCGATGCATCTTCCCCCATAGCCTGATCTGCTGTCAAAATACCTACATCCGTATAAATACGGGCCGTTTTTCCATTATAATTTCCCGTTGCCAAGTGTACATAACGGCGAATACCGTCACTCTCCCGTCGTACGACGAGGGTAATCTTCGAATGGGTTTTTAACCCGGCTCCCCCGTAAATAACATGACATCCCGCCTCTTCCAATTTGCGTGCCTTATGAATATTATTTTCTTCATCAAACCGTGCTTTTACTTCCATGAGAACCGTTACTTCTTTGCCGCTTTCGGCAGCCTCCGCCAAGGCATCGATAATAGCCGATCGTGTACCGACACGATATAAGGTTTGCTTAATAGCTAAAACATCCGGATCTTTGGCGGCTAAATAGATAAAATCGTCTACAGCTGCAAAAGTTTCATAAGGATGATGCATCATAATATTATGTTTTTTGACGACAGCCCATAACTCTTCTTTCCTATACGGCAATAGTTCCCATACGGGTTGCGGAGAAGCCGCGGGGAACCTCAATCGATCATATTCCGGTAAAGCCGTGATTTCAAAAAGTCCCGTCAAATCCACAGGCCCGTCTATTTCATAAATGTCAGCTTCTTCCACGTCAGCCATGGTCTTTAAAAAGTATCGCATGGCCGGACTGACACGACAGTCCGTTTCCAGGCGAACAGGGGCCCCTTTTTTTCGTTTTTTCAGCGATTTTTTTACTTCCGCCAACAGGTCTGCGGCATCCTTACTGATTTCCAAATCGGCATCGCGAGTCAATCTAAAGGGCTTGATCTCCGTAATTATATATCCCGGGAAAAAAAGATGACCGTAAGCCGCTAAGAGATCCTCGCAAAAGACAAAGGTATGGCCACCCCTTTTCTGCGGTATTTCAATGAGTCTCGGTACGGTTTTTAACGGAACGGGAAGTACGGCCGCCTTCGTCAGGCCGCCGCCTTCACGTTGCAAAAATACGGCTAAGTTTAAAGATAAGCTCGCCAAGAAAGGTACAAAGTGGGCCGTATCGACAGCCAAGGGTGTAACTACAGGGTAGATTTCTTCCTTTACGTATTTTTCCAAATAAAGTTTTTCTTCTTCATTGGCCTCATCAAAGGAAATAATATGAATCCCCTCTGCCGACAATCGCTTTTTAACGTCTCTATAAATTTTATATTGACGGCGACACTGAGAATGTTCCATCAATTGAATGGCTTCAAACTGCTCCTTTGGTGTCAATCCGGCAATATCCTTACGAGTTATCTGTTCTGCCAATAAATGCTTAATACCGGCTACGCGAATCATAAAAAATTCGTCGTTGTTAGAAGCACTGATAGATAGAAAGTTAACTCGTTCCAATAAAGGAATAGACGAAATCGCAGCCTCGTTAACCACTCGCTCATTAAAGTTTATCCACGTACATTCACGGTTTAAATATCTATTTTCCTTTGCATGAATCATCAATATTACCGTCCTTTACAGGTCAAAGCACCTTCATTTCATATATATTATAGTACACACATAAAAACTTTTCATATATTCATTAAAGAACTGATGCCAAAAAGATTTGTTCTTCATCCCTTTATCTTTCGCCCTTTTATCTGTACAATAAATAAAAAGACACCGTCACTACGGAAATGAGGTTACTATGGAACATATAGCCATTATCGACATGGGGTCAAACTCCATTCGCTTCGTCATTGCTCAAATTAAGGACAACAAAGCCTATTCTTTTGTCTATCAGGACAAGGAAACCATTCGTCTGGGTCAGGGCTTATCACGTACAGGTTCTCTTACGGAAGAAGGCATGGCTAAGGCTTTAAAAAGTCTTCATGTGTATAAACATATTATGGATATTAAGGGAATCAAAACTTGCCTTGCCGTCGCTACGGCAGCGGTTCGCAATGCCGATAACGGTATGCTCTTTCTGGAAAGAATCAAGAAAGAAACGGGTATTTCCATGTCCGTCATTGCCGGTGAACGCGAAGCTTATTTAGGTTACTTAGGCGCCATTAACACCATTGATATTCAAGATTTTATCCTATTCGACTTAGGTGGTGCCAGCGTCGAATTAACGCTGGTTAAAGATCGCAATATCGTTCATGCCGTATCCGTTCCCGTCGGTGCCGTTACTATTACGGAACGATTCGACACGTCCGGAGCCGTCTCGGAGGAGCGCTTACACACATGTTTGAAGTTTTTACGCAAAACCTTAGCCGAGGTGTCGTGGCTAAAAGACGTGTCACTCCCCCTTGTCGGTATCGGCGGCACGGCCCGCAACTTTGCTAAAATGGATCAACGAGCTCGCAACTATGAGTTACCGACCATTCATAATTACCTCTTGTTACATGAAGAATTCGAAAAAATTTTCCGGACGCTTGTTGAAAAAACGCCGGCAGCCCGCAAGAAGGTGCCCGGTTTGTCAAGCGAACGGAGTGATGTTATTATTGCCGGCGGTGCCGTCATTAAAACTATATTTGATTTAGTGGATGCCCACGAACTAATCGTCAGCGGGTGCGGTTTGCGTGAAGGTCTTTTCTTTGAATATTATGCGAAGATGTATAAAATGAAAAGTCCCCGTCTCGACAATATTCTGGCCTTCAGTATTAATAACTACTTGGGAAGTATTGCCGACTTGAATCGGCCGCACTTAAATCAAGTAGCCAAGGTATCGGCCATGCTCTTTGACGGACTGAAACCCTTACATAAATGCAACGACCGAATTCGCGAGTTACTTGTCACGGCGGCTCTCTTGCATGACATCGGTAAGCGCGTAAACTTTTACAATCATGCCCGTCACTCGGCCTTCATTATCGGCCATGCACCCCTATACGGTATGGCCCAAAGAGAACAAATGATGACGGCCTTTATTGCAGGCTTTCACCACGGCATCAGTCGTAAAATTCAAAGAGCCTATAAATATGCCAATATTCCCTCTGATGACGAATGGGCCGTTATTCGCAAAATGTCCGTACTTCTGGCTTTGGCCGAAGCCTCGGACCATACGTATGAAAATATTGTGGAAAGAATGGATGTGGAAATTAAAGACGACGTAGTCATCATTATCCTCCATGCCAAAGACGGGGCTCCCTATGAAAGCGCCGATTACGCCATGCAAGAATTTACGAAATCTTTCAAAAAGGAATTCGGCCTTCCTCTCGTCCTTATTTGGAAATAATCAATATGCTATCTATCGAATCTTATTCATGCTAAATCGGCACTATTGCCGACTTAGCATGAATATTTTGTGATAAAGAACATATTTCTTTATCACAAAACATTATCAGTTACTTGTATTTTTCAGGATCCTTATATATAATTCAATAGAAGAATAGAAAAATTTATAAGGAGTTTTATACGTGAATAATAAGTTTAATGTTAAAGGGGCCGTACTCTCCTGTCTTCTCATCTGTAGCGTAGGCTCATCCGCTTATGCGACAGGTGCCGAAACACTTTCAACTGAAAAGAAAATGCCCTTAACCCACAATTGGCTCGATCGAACGGACATAAAAGCCAAATTTCAGACTAATCACGAGCCTCAGTATGCAGTAGAAACCTTACAACCTTTGGGCCACTACGATGAAAAAACGTCGAAAGACCTCGTGTTCGTTCAAGGCAGTGTTTCTTCCAATTTCGGTGACGTCTTTACTTATGACGAATACGTAAACCAGCCCGTTCCGGGGTCCGGCACTGTCATCTATGAAGAGCGTCAGGTCAACCGATACGATCGCATCGGTACGACGGGCAGTATCGGCTTGGGCTATCGTCACTTAAGCCGAAACGAAAACGCCTATGTAGGAGCCAACGCCTTCTACGACTATTCTTTTAAGGATAACTACAGACGTGCCGGTGTGGGGGCCGAATATGTGGTAGGCGAAAATAAATTTTATGCCAATTTTTATAAACACTTAGGAAACGGAGATTTCTTCTATTCGGAGAGAAAAATAGATGAGCCATATCCGGCTCCTTACAATACACCTGACAATACACCTGATACGGGCGTATCCTTAGTCCACACAAGCCGCTCTATGACGGCTTCGGGATATGATATCGGTTATTCCCGAACTTTTAAGAACGCTCGTTATCTGCGTCCTTATATTAATCGATATCACTGGAATATCCACCGGGATGTCCGTGGTCTATACGGCATGTTACTCCATACTTTCAACACCTATAAAGACGGCTATAAAATAGGTACGGAAATAAATCTTACACCCCATATTGCCGTCGATACGGGCTATAACAAGCCTTCGGGACACTCGGGCGAGTTCTATATTCAGGTCATGTACACCTTGGGTAAGACCGACTTTGCGCTTTTCGGCGGCAAACACGGTAACTCGAATGATATGACAACGGCTCGTTCCCAAATGTTTGACAAAGTACGCCGTCATGATATGACAGCTACTAAATACAAGGGAGAATTTCATATACATTATCCTCACGATCATTTATAGGATTACCGTATCAAACCGACAAAAAAAGAGGACTGCTATGCAGTCCTCTTTTTTTTTGTTTTACGAATGTTTTTCCAAGTATGAAGCGGCAATTTGTGCGTATACCGCTGCACCTCCCGTAAGAACCTCTTCATCGGATGTAAAGTGATTACTGTGATTAGACCAAACGGTACCTTTTTCTTCATTATAGTTCCCTACAAAGAAATACGCACCGGGCTTCTTTTCCTGGAAGAAGGAAAAATCTTCACTGCCCATATTTTTTTCACATTCAAAGAGAGCGTCCCTGCCGAGTACATCCGTTACAGCCTCTTCAACAACGACAGTACATGCTTCGTCGTTAACCGTAGGAGGAACCGTCGAATGATATTCGAGTTCCGCCGTACCGCCATAGGCCTGAGCCGTAGATTCTGCAATCAGCCGAATGGAGTTCTCTACCTTTTTGCTGATTTCATTATTGAAATGTCTAACCGTTCCTTCCAATACAGCCTCGCCGGCCACAATATTCCAACGGTCGCCGCCATGAATCGTACCGACCGTCACTACTACCGAATCGAGAGGACTGATCTGTCTTGCCACAATTCCTTGAAGATTCATGACCGTAGCCGAGGCGATGAGAACCGCATCAACCCCGAGTTGGGGTTGGGACCCGTGAGACTGTTTTCCCTTAATGCGAATCGTGAACTGTTCCGTAGCCGCCATTTCTTCGCCTTTGCGAACACCGACTTTACCTGCCGGGAAGGTGCCCCAAATATGGGCTCCGAAGATAGCCCCGCTTTTTTCAAACCAATCGCCGAAGTTCATCATATACGGAGCTCCGACGCCGATTTCTTCAGCCGGCTGGAAAACAAGATATACCGTGCCGGGCAATTCGCTTTGTGCGTCTTTAAGCATCTTAGCGGCGCCCAGCAACATAGCAATATGATTATCATGACCGCAAGCGTGCATGACTCCTTTATGTTCCGACGCAAAGTCGAGACCCGTATCTTCCGTTACGGGCAAGGCATCGATATCAGCTCTTAAAGCTACTGCCGGACCGGGTTTATCACCCTTAATAACACCGATAAGACCCGTGTTTTTTTCCGGATTGATTTCAAAGGGAATATTTAACTCCTGCAATTTTTCACCGATACGTTTTGTCGTTTCATGTTCGGCAAAACTCAATTCGGGAATACGGTGAAACTCGCGTCTCATAGCAATGACATAGTCATGATAAGACGCCATTTTATCTTTAAAATTCATACCAAGTCCCCCTTATATATAACTCTTACGGTTGTAAGAGCGGAATGAAAAGAGATGCGATAATAACGGACGTAATCGTTACGGTAACGAAACCGCCGACAATCATTTGCGGCAACATTTCGTCCATTAGCATTTTCTTTTCTTCCTTTGTTTTGGCTAAAGCCGTCGTGCATTCATCGGTCAATACATAGTTAGGCGGAAATCCGTAAAGTGCCGTAAGGCTTGTAGCAATAGCCATATACGGGCTCATCTTCAAAAACTTCGATACAAAATAAGCCAAAATAACCATGCCGATTACACCGACTACAATAATAAGCACCATAGGTCCGAGAATTTCTGCCAACAATTCAGGTGTAGCACTACTAAGTCCCCCGAAAATAAAGACCATCAAGATGAACATGATGAAATTAAAGCAGCCGTTTTTAACGAGAATATTGGGACGAAGGAAACCCAATTCCGTGGCAATAATACCGAAAATAAGAGCCAATACTGCCGGATTGATTGCATAAGCCCCCATAAACGATTTGGTCCAACTGCCGACAACAAGGCATAAGGTACCTATAATGGCAAGGGTTGCTAAGGAGTAGCTGACCGAATAGTATTTATCCGGGACCTGCGGAAAGAGGGTTTTTCTCGGTGCTTCTTCAGCTGTAAATTTACCGTTTTCCGCGTCAATATCGCCTACTGCCGCATCGTCTTTGCGCTTACCTTCGCGGTATTCTTTCAAAAGTTTGTTACCTTCCTTTTTCAGCATAATAGCCGTCAAAGGATACCCTGCAAACCCCTGGCATACATACATGCAAATAGCCAGAATAGCTACCTTTTCAAGGCCCAGTTCGGCAGCTGCCGTCTGCATCATCGTCGCAGCAATGATACCGCCTGTCAAAGGAGGTAAGCCTGCAACAATGTAGTTGAAGTCGATGACATTGAAGAGCCCCAGAACCAGGCAAAATACAACCATGCCGAAAAGACCTGCCAGGCAAACGACAATGACCTTCCATTGTTTTGACAGCTCCTTAAGACTAATAGCCGTACCCATGTGAGTAATGGCCAACATGATTGCAATAATCCCGCCCAAAGGCGCTCCTAAACCGCCCATCTTAACGATGTCTTTCGGTAAGAATGTCCAGTATCCTACAAGAAATAAAATAGCAATAATGAAGACGGACGGAATCCATGCCTTCGTATACGTACCGATAAATTCACCGATGGCATACAGAGCACATAAGATGAAAAAGGCAAATACGGGTGTGGACGCCAAAAAAGCTTGAAATTCCTGCATAACTTTCTCTCCTTTGTTTTATATTTGTTATATAAAACGGCAGCCTCTATGAAGAGACTGCCGATATAACCTGACATATTATGATTGAGTCAAGTATTCCAATCGTTGTACAATCTTTCCGTTTTGTACGTAAACACGCGGTACACGCCGATTAATGTTACACGTAATTTCATGAATAATCGTATGACACGTATCGGCAATTTCATCGGCACTTACGCATTCGCTTCCCTGTTCTCCGAAAAGAACGACTTCATCGCCGACTTTCACATTGGGAATATGACTTACGTCGATCATACATTGATCCATGCAAATATTCCCTACTTGGTGAGCTCTGACTCCGTGTACGATAACATCGATTTTCGATGAAAGAGCCCGATTGTATCCGTCGGCATAGCCGATGGGAAGCGTAGCAATCTTCGTAGGACCCGTTGCCGTAAAGTGGCGGCCGTATCCTACACAATCACCTTCATATATAGTTTTTAGATGGGTAATACAACAACGAAGAGACATGACGGGTTTAATCTTCGTACCCGTCACAAGAACCTCTTTGGAGGCATCATACCCGTATTGAATAATACCGGGCCGAATCATTTCCCTATGAAAATCGGGAAGTTCCAATGTTCCGGCACTATTACAACAATGATGAATATTAAAAGTAACACCTGCCGCTTTCAATGCATCGATAAAATCCGAAAAACGACGATGTTGTTCGTGTGCCCATTCCTTGTCCGCAATATCGGCTTCACTAAAGTGTGTAAAAATCCCTTGCATAGCAATTCCCGGCAAAGCGGCAATTTTCTTGACTTCTTCTATCGCTTCGGGAGAGGGGACATACCCGATACGACACATGCCCGTATCGGCTGCAATATGAATTTTGACTTCACGACCCGTTTCTACGGCTTTACGAGAAAACATTTCCGCATCGCGGTAAGAAAAAACAGCCGGTTCAATATCATTATCCAACAATTCTTCGGCCCGTTCTCCTGCCGTATGCCCTAAAATCAGGATGGGCGCCGTGATTTTTGCCCGCCGCAGTTCCGTTCCTTCATCAAGACTGGATACGGCCAAGCGGTCCGCTCCGTTTTGTAAGAATACTTTGGACAACATGACGGCACCGTGTCCGTATGCATCCGCTTTAACAACGGCTGTTATCAAGCGATCCTGCCCGGTGATGCGACGAATTTCACGCATATTTTCGGCGGCTCTATCCAAGTCGATTTCCGCCCAAACGGGACGTTTCGTATAATTTTCCGTAATTTCCGTTACTGTCGGTCGAGCCATATTCATCATCCTCCTTAGGTTTATACTGACCCTGAATACATGAATAATAACCTCTTACTACGATAAATTATACGGTATTTAAATTCTCGTGTAAATCCTCAACATACATGTATACACATAAAACCACATAAATCCGAGTTAAGCCGTTACTTCTTTTGTCCTGCCAAAAAGAAGCGACAACCATAAGAGGCTGAAACAAATAAATGACCCATACGACAAATCAAGAAAATAAATTTACGAGTCCAAACTGATTCTTGATTAGCCACAACCTCGCTCCACTACGTTTAAATATATTGTTCCTATTATATGCTTGAACATACGTAACAGCCATAGAATACCCGCTTATGTTCGCTTATACTTATGAATTAATGCCATCAAACGTGCTTCCATTTCCTCTATAAGATGATGCCATGAGTGACTTTCCACAGCTTCTCGCACGTGAGGAGGCATTACCTCTCCTGTAGCCCACTTTTCAAATTGGCGTAATAAGGCCTCGCTCAATCTTTCTATATATGCCGGTACGTCTTCCTCAACCGGTTTGTCTACATCATATAAACGCGGCAGATCTACATACTCGATAAATCCTGACTCATTTACGATAGGGCCCAATAATTCCATAAGACCGATGATCTTCGTCGTAATAACCGGCAAATTACAAGCCATGGCTTCGACAGCCGTTAAGGCTATGCCTTCATAATAAGACGGTAAGGTATAAAAATCGGCTTGCCTTAAAAGAGCCGCTAAATCGGGCTGTGCCATGGCCGGCAAAAATCGGATCCGCTCGTTATATCCACTGAGACGCTTCAACTCTTCAATTTGCTCGTCCGTACCGTTACCTATATATATTAATTCGGCCGGAGGAGAATTATGCCGTCTTTGAAATTCAACTTGAGCCTTTACAAAGGCTTGTATAAATTCAAAAATCCCTTTTGAACGGGAAATTTTTCCGGCATAGACCACTTGCGGTGACAATTGCCGACGACGTTCTTTTTTGGCTTCATCGGCCTCTTCGGCATAAAAGATCGTATCCTTAAATCCGCCACCCGTCACTTCTATGCGCTCCCGTTTCAAGCCGAAAAGATCGGTCAGGCAGTTTTTATCATTCTCCCCCAAAGCCCAATAGGCATCTAAACGTTTAGCCCCTTCCAGAAAGGACAGAAAACGATCATGTTTACGTACTTGGCGCAAATCCGTCCCGTGACTGATACCCACTACGGGAATATCCGAAAACACTTCACGTACAATGGCTGTCATCAAAAATATATGATGAGAAATAACAACTTGAGGTCTGAATATTCTTTTCGCCTCTTCCAACCGTTTACGAAAAACCTGCATATACAACTGTAAGTCCTCATCACTCATAGCACCGAACACCGTAGAGTCGTACGGCATTTCGTCACTCATACCGGCTATGGGAAAGGGTAAGACATCGGAATTAAACACGACAGGAAAGGTTTCCGTACAGGGAAGATCCGGATCAAAAGGAGCCTGTACGCCGTATAAAGCCGCATTTTCATGACCTCTCTCGTCCATGTAACGCAGTACCGTATCAAAATATACACCGCTTCCCGTTTTCATAGGAAGTTGTGCTAAACAATGAAGAATTCTCATTTCACACCTCACACATTGTAATACTCAGTATTATAGCATAGTATAAGGTCTTCTAATCCACTTATTTAAAAATTATATAAGCATGAGGCGACAAGGAATAACTCGCCTTTTCTTGCCCGTCAAAGAAAAAACTTATATAATATTTATTACTGTTACTATACAAAATGAACGAGGTGTACCATGTCTTTACAAGAAGAAGTCAATAAGAGGAGAACCTTTGCCATCATCTCTCATCCCGATGCCGGAAAAACAACCTTAACAGAAAAACTCCTGCTCTACGGAGGAGCCATTCATTTAGCCGGATCTGTAAAAGCCCGGAAAACGTCAAAACATGCGGTTTCGGACTGGATGGAAATTGAAAAACAGCGCGGTATTTCCGTTACCTGCTCGGTTTTACAATTTGACTATGAAGGCCACCGCATTAATATTCTCGATACGCCGGGCCATCAAGATTTCAGTGAAGACACGTATCGGACCTTAATGGCTGCCGACAGTGCAGTCATGCTTATCGATGTAGCTAAAGGCGTCGAAACGCAAACAAAAAAACTTTTTAAAGTTTGCCGTGAACGCGGCATCCCCATTTTTACATTCGTCAATAAAATCGACCACTTCGGTCGTAACCCTTTCGACATTATGGATGAAATAGAAACGGTCCTCGGTATCAGAGCTTACCCTATGAATTGGCCCTTAGGCGTTAACGGCAGTTATGAAGGTATCTATGACCGTACGGCCTCTTCTATAGAATTATTTGAAAAGGACACGAACCATGGCCAACGTAAATTGGCCTCTACTAAAGGTAGCGCCGATGATCCGGCATTTAAAGAACTCTTATCTGATGAAGTTCATCAATCGTTAATTGACGATATTGAACTCTTGGATGCTGCCGGTGATGCTTTTGACATGGAGAAAGTCAAAAACGGAACTTTGACACCCATGTTCTTCGGCTCGGCAATGACCAACTTCGGCGTCAAACCCTTCTTGGAAAAATTTCTTGAACTGGCTCCCAAGCCGCAACCGCGTAAAACTAAAGAAGGCTCCGTAGACCCCATGTCCGAGCAGTTTACGTCCTTTATTTTCAAAATTCAGGCCAACATGAATCCGCAGCACCATGACCGCATTGTCTTTATGAGAATTTGTTCGGGAAAATTCGAAAAAGGTATGACTGTCACACACAGACAATCGGGTAAACAAGTTCGGCTCATGCAACCCCAACAATTTCTCGCTACAGAACGAACTCTGGTAGAAGATGCGTGGCCCGGTGACATTATCGGCGTCTTCGACAGCTCATCCTTAGGCGTAGGCGATACGCTCTATAGCGGCAAAATCCCCGTCACCTTTGCCGATTTTCCCACCTTCCCGGCTGAACTCTTTGCCCGCATTCGTGCCAAAGATTCGATGAAGCGCAAGCAGTTCCTAAAAGGTATGACTCAGTTGGCTCAAGAAGGAGCCGTACAAATTTATGAAAATCCCGGTTCTATGGAAAGTTATATTGTCGGAGCTGTCGGTCAATTACAGTTCGAAGTTCTCGAATACAGACTTCTTCACGAATACGGTGTAACCTTGGAAATGAATCGTCTCCCCTACTCCGTAGCCAAATGGATTTATTCGCAAGACCGCGATTATCGCGACTTAAAGAATATTGACAGTGCCATGATTGTAAAAGATCATAAACAACGAATTGTCCTGCTCATCACCAATGAGTGGCAAGCCGATTGGATTATAGAACGTAATCCCGATTTTCTTTTTTGTTCTACGCCGGATGAATTGCCTCTTGATTCTTAATTGTACCGAATATGAAAAAGTACCTCTCTCAGAGATCTCTGAAAGAGGTACTTTTTTTAGGCGGCCTTACTTTTTAAACGTTCATGTTTCATTTTTGTTAAATACATAGAACCGCCGATAATCAAAATTCCTCCAATCAAAGTCATGGACGTCATGACTTCGTCAAAGAAAATAAATCCCCAGAGGGAATTGAAAAATACGGCAATATACGCTACAAAACTTACAATGACAGCGTTTCCGTACATGTAAGAGCGGGTCATCCAGATTTGAGCCAACACAGAATTAATACCTAAAATCAGACAAAAAATCCATTCATGAAAATCGGGCCAATGAAAATCCGCCCCCATCAACACCGCACCTGCTACAGCCGCACAAACAAGAAAATACAAAACGATTTCGTATTGATGATGTTTTCCCGAAGCGGTCAGCTTACTGACCGTCGTATAGGCAGCAGCTGCTAAAACCGCCTGTGCCAAGACAAAGAGCGAATAGACGTTAAAAGCATCAAAATGCCACGGTCTGACAACCAGCGATGCTCCTCCGATAATAAAAATAAGCGGCAGAACAGCTTTTTTAGGAATGACTTCTTTCAGAAAAATCGCTGCAAAGAGCATGACAAAAAACGCCGACAGTTGTGATAATATGGACGCATCGCCCAAGGGCACTCCCCTCAGTCCGTAAAACATACAAACCATGCCGACACCACCCAAAACGCCTCGTAGTGCCAGTGTGGGGCGGTCTTCATGGGAAAGATGAATTCCCTGTAGTTTCATAAGAGCCACTATAATAACGGCACTTACTGTTCCTCTAAAAAATGCAATTTCTCCGGTACCCATAGATACGGATAAATCTTTGACGATAACATTCTGAAAGCTAAATGCCAAGGCGGCTAAAACCGAATAAATAACTCCTTTGTTCATTATAACTACTCTTTCTACCTGGTAGCATCATCAATAAATTTCGTAACTGTCCGCTTCATCTCACTCTTATCTACGGTTTCCGTAAATCTTAAAGGTAAGTCTTGCAACCTTTTCAAGGGGTAAGGTATGCCAATTCCCGACAGTGCTGTCAACCGTTCCAAAGAATCAAAGGGATTTTCATCGACAGGTACCCCCAAAGCTCGACACATGGCAGGCGGGAATTTATAGGGGTGAGCCGTTGACATGATAACGGTATGACGACCTGACACAAGACCCTGACGTTTTCTTTTTAAATACACACCATAAGCTACGGCTGTATGAGGATCCATGAGATACGTTTCATCATTATATGCATAATTAATGACGTTTTTTGTTTCTTCATCATCAATCCAATCGCCGGCAAAGGTCAGATCGATTTTTTTCAAAAGCCCTTCGGGTACGGACATTTTTCCAGTTTCCTGAAGATCCTTTTCCCAGCCTTTAACGGCATCTACATCACCGTTTGTCAAATAGTATAAAAAGCGTTCGAAATTACTGGATAATAAAATATCCATAGACGGGCTGGTCGTTACATAAAAGTCCCGATTCATATCATACACGCCTGTAGCAAAAAAGTCGGCCAAAACCTTGTTACGGTTGGAAGCACAAATTAGAGTGCCCACGGGAATACCCATTTTTTTTGCCAAATAAGCGGCCAAAATATTACCGAAATTACCTGTCGGTACGACAACATCAAAGGATTCTTTTTCACCGATGACGCCGTCATCAACCAAAGATGCATACGTAAACACGTAATAGATAATCTGCGGTAACAAGCGTCCTATATTAATAGAATTGGCACTGGAAAATACGGCACCCTTTTCGGCTACATAGTCATTAATTTCCTTATCCGTAAAAATTTGTTTCAACATCGACTGAGCGTCATCGAAATTGCCGTCAATAGCCGTAACGGAAATATTCTTTCCTTCTTGTGTCTGCATTTGCAGCTTTTGCATGGGGCTGACTCCGTCTTCAGGATAAAAAACGGCTATATTAGTACCTGCTACGTCTTTAAATCCTTCCAAAGCCGCTTTGCCCGTATCACCGCTCGTAGCCGTAAGGATTAAAATCTGGCCGACTTCCTTTTCTTTTTCCTTGGCGGCTGTCAACAAATACGGAAACAAGGAAAGGGCCAAGTCTTTAAACGCAGCTGTACGACCATGGAAAAGTTCGGCTACAGATACGTCCGTATCCAAAGAACGCAAGGGCACAATCCGTTCGTCATCAAAGGTAGTCGAATTATATGCCTTTTCAGCCATCTTACGAATATCGGAACAATTAAAGTCTGTAAAGAATTTTTCCAAAACAATGCATGCCGTATCAACATATGATTTACCTTTAATATCGTCATATACAAGCGTGTTTTCCGGAAAGGTTTCAGGCACATATAACCCCCCGTCGGCAGCTAATCCGTGCAATAGTGCATATGTTGATGTTACCCTTTCATCGGAACGTGTACTTCTGTATTTCATAACTTTTCCTCCCAAGTCCTACTCGTCATGAGAAACGACATAGGTCCATCCGTCATCTTGGCGTACTCGGCCTTCTTTCATGAGTCTCCCCAACGCTCTTTTAAATGCGGCCTTACTAAGACCGAATTTACTTTTAATAACCAAAGGATCCGTTTTATCTCCATAGGGCATCTTACCGTTACGAGCGTCTAAAAGAGACATTATTTTTTCACTATCCTCGTCCATAGCCGCTTCTTTAACTTTACGCAAGGATATATTAATGCGCCCGTCGTCCCGTATAAATGCGATGCGTCCTTTAATCATCTGACCGATTAAGACAGGTGTAGTCCATTCGCTACGATGCAGAAAGGCAATCCAACGTTCACGGGTCATTAAATAGGCTCCGTTTTCCGTTATATTGTAAACAGCTCCTTCTACCCAGTCGCCGATTTTTGCATCTTTTGCCGCTACGGAAGCTCGGCGCATTTCATCTTCCACTTCCATCGTAACTGCTAAGCGATGCGACTTATCTTCATATAACTTAACCCATACGTATTCTCCTTCTTTCGGGCGACCCTTCATTTCCGCAAAAGGCATAAAAATGCCGCGTTCCGTACCTACGTCAACAAAGGCTCCGAAACGGGTCGTATTGATGACCGGAGCATATCCGATCTGTCCGATCTTGATTTTCGGCAGCCGCATACTGGCCGTCAATCGCCCCGACGGGTCATGATATAAAAAGACCCGCACCGTATCCCCTTGCTGAACCGGGTGAATCTGTTGATTCTTATGTAAGAGAATATCGTCATTTGTATTTCCCGTTTGCCCGTCTAAAAAAGCACCTACATCACTTATGCGAAGTACTTTTAATTCGACAACCGTATTTTCACATAACTTGACGCCCATGTTACTCTCCTGCAACCTTAAGTCGAGGAACATCTGCCCATACCTGTTCAAGACCGTAGTATTCACGATCGTCGGAAACGAAAATATGAACTATCGTTTCTCCGGCGTCCAATAAAATCCATCGTCCCGTTGCATAGCCCTCACGATGATAAACCGTAAATCCTTCTTTTTTAAGATTTTCTTCTACATTGTCGGCTATAGCCTGTGCCTGCTTTACATTATTAGCCGTGACAATGACAAACTGGTCAGCCATGAGTGATGTTTGCGACATGTCCAGAACTTCAATAGCCGATCCTTTTTTATCCGCGGCAGCCCGTACGGCTACCTCATATGCATTGTTTTGTTCAATCATTTTTATACTCCTTATTGATTACTACCTTTAGTCTTGGGTGTGTTCGGTAAAGCACCGGCTCCACCCTTGTCACTATCCTTACCGTCGGATTTTTTGCTACCGTCTTTTGTCGACTTGTCTCTACCGTCCTTATTGTCCTTACTATCTTTTTCTCCGGAGCTGACAGGCCGTTCAGGTACGAATGTCACATCCGAAGCCAGAGAGTTGTTGGTCATGCCTATAAGCTTTTGTGCTTCTATAGGATCATACACCCAATAATCCGCATTATCCAAGGCCTTGTCACTACGTATTGTCGACGACTCTCCCGGCAGGATATAAAAAGAAAAATCGGATACATTTGTACCGCCGAAAGCGTATACCAACTTAGCCATATCCTTAGTAGAAATATCGGAATCGACACTCGTCCAGAAGCGATAAATCTCCACTGCATTGGTCAATCCGTAATGTTTTAATTGTTCCGTCAAAAACAGCTTAATAAACCGCAGCTGTCTGCGTGCACGCGCCAAATCCCCATCACTGTCAAGATAGCGCATATAACCTAAGGCCTCGTCGCTGCTTAAATGTTGATATCCTTGAAATAAGTTAATGTCGGTCTGTCCCGCATTATCGGCATGATACATATTCTTTTCAACATACATATCCATACCGCCGTTCATATCCATGAGCTTACGAAACGATTCTTGTGTAAAAATAATGTGATTCTTAACAGATACATGAAACATATCTTCCACTACGGCCTGTAAAAGCGTCAACCCGCCTTCACCATAGACGGAAGCCAAAGTCTGCGGTCCCTTTTCCTTTCGTCCTTCTATTTTCGTATTATCGGGAAGAACAATAAGATCTACATGGTGCTTATCTTTGTTTACGGCTGCCAAGGCGACAAAATTGCATTGTTGAGGTTGTTCATCATCTACGCCTACAATAAGCGTATAGACGGGAATATCCGCTTCCGTTTGGGAGAAGGCATCCTTACCTGCCAAATTCTGTCCATTCGTACGCCAGGCAAATGCCAGACCCGCTACGACAAAAAAAAGGATAATCAAACCTAAGGCTTTACGTAAGAAAGTACTCTTCCTGCCTGCCGCTTTTCTTCTGCGCCTCGGCGAGCGGTCGCTTCGTTCTTTTTTTGTCATGTTTATACTCCGTCCGCTTTTTTCACTTCCGCCAACAAAGCATTCCTGTTGGCAACCGTTCCCGTATAAATAGCTTTTTCCTGTTTAATTAAATAGTCCAGAGTCGTATCATATCCCTTTAGAACTGCCCGATCCAAGTCTATAAAGGCTATTTTTCTGAGCTCTTCCGCTTCGGGGAAATCACGATTCACTTCAATATAATCGGCAAGAAAAATAATTTTTTCCAAAGGGGACATTTCTATATGCCCCGTCGTATGGTAGGCAATGGCTCGGAGTACGTCATTGTCAAATATATTATACGTTAGTGAGGCGTAAGCTGCCGCCGCATATCCGTGCAACAATTCGGGACGTTGCATTACCTCGTCATCCAACGTGGAACCGTACAAGATACGTGCCGAATCCTGCATGCATTTCAAGCTTTCTTCCTTAGCGGCATCATGCAAAAGTCCCGCCAACTCCGCCTTCTCTTCATTCTGTCCGTAGTGATGTGCCAGCTTGACCGCCGCATCGGCAACGGCCAACACGTGCTTAAATCGTTTAGCCGATAACCTTTGTTTCATATCTTCTACAATCTTTTCACGCAGCTTTTTATTCACTGTACATCCTCTTCTCTTTGATATAAATATATACCTTTTCAGGCACCATATAACGTACGGATTTGCCGTTTCGAATGCGATTGCGTATATCCGTAGACGATATGTCTATTGCCGGGACAGGTAAGAGTTCAATATTCTTTCCCCTCTTTTTAAACGAAGCGACAACTTCTTCGGCCTTTTGTATTCCTCCGGGTCTGACAGCCCCTATGAAGCGGCATAAGGTTAAAATCTGTTCCGGTTGATACCACAGTGGAAGACTCGCTACTGCATCGGTTCCTGAAATAAAATACAGCTCCCAATCATCTCCGTACCGTTCTTTTAAGGCCCTTAAAGTGCTTACCGTATACGACATGCCCTTTTGCCGTATTTCCATATCACTTACCGAAAAATAAGGATTTGACTCTACTGCCAATTCCACCATACGCAATCGCTCTTCAGCCGGAGCTGCTTTCACTTCTTTATTGGGTGTGATATACGAAGGAATGAAAATCACCTTTTCCAAGGCGAATCTCTCTCTCGCTTCTTCCGCTATGATCAGATGCCCCATATGTATGGGATTAAACGTACCTCCCATAAGGCCCATACGTCTTTTAACCGTCATACAAATAAATGCCTCCCCAGAGAAAGAATACGACTATCCCCATCATGAGCAGGAATAGAGCATAATGCTTGTATTCATATTGCGTTTTCGGCGATGACGCGTACTGTCTTAATGTTCTTAGATATCCGCAAATAACCCGTATACCCATAATGACGGACTATGCCTTAATAAAATCGAACTTCGATTTTTCTTTTTTCTTTTTAAACAGCACTCCATAGTGGCCGATAGTTTGTACCGTTTCCGCTCCCAGCATATCCGCCAAATCCGCCGTTACGTCCTTTATATCCAAATCCGCATTGTTTAAAACATGAATTTTAATCAACTCTCTGGCTGTAAGAACGGCACGCGTACTGTCAATAACCGGATCGGAAAGTCCTTCTTTACCGATTTGTACTACCGACGGCAAATGAGTCGCCATAGCCTTTAACGTACGTTTATCTTTTCCTGTCAGCATAGTATCTCCTTTATTGATGATATTCGAATTCCGTAGAATAAATACGAACCGTGTCGCCGTCTTCTATGCCGGCTTCCTTCAGCATTTTATCCAATTCCATATAACGCCAAATCCGTTGGAAACGACGAACAGATTGGTCATCATCGAAATTTGTCATGGCTACAAGGCGTTCAATACGCATACCCGTAATTACGAAGGCTCCGTCGTCATCACGCGAAACTTCAAAGTCAGCCTTCACCTCCGGCTTGTACAATACTTCTTCATCCGAATCGTCGGCTTCAGGCTCGTATTCACCGATTAAAGTCCAAACCCTTTCCAACAATTCATGCAAGCCTTCACCGCTGACGGCACAAACGGGATATACCTCTATATCTTGTTCATTCATATATTTTTTTAAGCGTTTTAATTTTTCATCATCTTCTGTCAAAAGATCGATTTTATTAGCTGCTACAATTTGCTTTTTCTTCGCCAACTTTTCACTATACTTGGCCAATTCGGCATTAATCGTTTCAAAGTCTTCAACAGCATCACGGCCTTCCGTTTCCGCTACATCCAATACATGAACCAGAACCTTCGTCCGTTCAACGTGCCTCAAAAAGTCATGTCCTAAGCCGACACCTTCTCCGGCCCCTTCAATAAGCCCCGGAATATCGGCCATAACAAAGGAGCGCTGATCTTCTAAATCAACAACGCCAAGGATAGGGTGTAAGGTTGTGAAATGATAGGCCGCCACTTCCGGTTGGGCTGCCGAAACCTTCCTTAAAATACTGGACTTACCTACGCTGGGATAACCTAAAAGGCCTACATCCGCCAATACCTTTAATTCCAAACGCAGCCACCGTTCTACACCGGGTTCTCCTTTTTCGGCAAAGGTCGGCGTTCTGTTGGCACTGGTTCTAAAATGATAGTTACCTCTGCCGCCTCTACCTCCGGCCGCCACAATAACCTCTTGGCCGTCAAAGCTTAAATCGGCCATGACCTTATCCGATGCTTCATCTTTAACGATAGTGCCGACGGGGACGGGTATAATCAGATCATCCGCATTGGCACCGTACTTATTACTGCCCGCCCCTTTACCGCCGGGTTTAGCTTTAAAAAGTCGACGATAGCGAAAATCGACAAGCGTATTTATATTGCGGTCCGCCACGAGGACAACATTGCCGCCTCGACCGCCGTCACCGCCGTTAGGTCCGCCCTTGGGAACATACTTTTCATGACGAAAGCTGCTCATACCGTCGCCGCCCTTACCGGACTGGACAAAAATTCTTGCTCTGTCTATAAACATGGTACTCTCCTTATAAAAAGACGCGGTATACAGATATACCGCGTCCGAGTCTATCTGTTCTCCTGCATGGATTGAATCGTTTCCAGTGCTTTTTGCAACTGGTAATCCGTATTATCATTTGCCTCTAAGGGCACTACAACATCAGGTTCAATACCTGCTCCGTCTACTTCTCTTCCCGATGCCGTCTTGTACTTGGCAATAGTTACTTTAACGGCACTGTCATCATCTACGGGATATACAGCCTGTACCGTTCCCTTCCCGTACGTCTTCGTGCCGATAATCACGCCGGCATGAAGGTCTTGTACATCACCGGCCAAAATTTCCGAAGCACTGGCGGAATTTTCATTCACCAGTACGACTAAAGGTATTTTAACACCTGCAGCCTTTGTCGTAAACACTTGATCCTCATCGTTTCGTTGTGAAAAGGTTACAACCGTACTGCCTTCAGGCAATAAATAGTCGGCAACGCCGGCAGCCTGATCTACCAAACCGCCGGGATTATTGCGCACATCGACGATTAACCCCGTCATCCCGTCTTCTTTTAAAGTCTTATAGGCTTCGGCAAACTCTTCCGCCGTTCCCGCACTGAAAGACGCTATGCGAATATACCCTACCTTATTCTCCATCATGCGAGATGCTACGGTCTTAATGGTAATTTCTTTGCGAACAACATCGAAATCTCGTTCTTCACCGTTACGCGAAACGGTTAAAGTAACGTTCGTACCTACGGGGCCGCGAATCCGCTTGGAAATATCTTCAAGCTTCATACTGTCGACAGACTCACCGTTTATGGCTGTAATGATATCGCCCCGTTCCAAGCCGGCTTCCTCTGCGGGCATGCCTTCCATCAATCCGGCTACAAAGGGTTTCTTCTCATCCGTTTGAGAAAGATAGATGCCGATACCGCCGTAAGCCGCATTGGTCGATTCCGTAAACTCACGGAAATCATCGCCCCCCAAATAAAGCGTGTGTCTGTCATCCAAAGTGGCAACCAATCCTTCTAAAGCCCCGCTTAAAAGGCTCTTACCGTCCACGCCCGACACATAATGGTTGTTGACAATCTGCGCAACTCTGATAATTTTAAACAGCCCTAAAGGATCACCCAGATAGGCATATGAGAGACTGCAGATAAGGACATTGGCCGTAAAAAACAGTGCCAATACAGAGGCAATAATTCTTAAAAGTACCTTTCTTACTTTCATTCCCCGTACCTCTTATAAATATCCCATGGGGTCAACCGGTTCCCCGCCCGAACGCACTTCAAAGTGTACATGAGGACCCGTCGAATTACCGGTAGAACCTGAATAAGCAATAATCTGTCCCTTGGACACACTCTGTCCGGGCGATACATTCAGCGATGAATTATGACCGTATACGGTAGATAATCCGTTACCGTGGTCAATAATGACGGCATAGCCGTAACCGCCGAGCCAATCGGCGTCGACAACAACCCCCGAATCGGCAGCCGCTACGGGCGTACCTTCATCAACACCGATGTCGATGCCGGCATGTAGAATCTGTCTGCCGAAAATAGGATGATCTCTATAGCCGAAAGGCGATGTAATAGGACCGCTTACAGGCCACATGAAGACCCCTGAGCCGCTGACAGCCTGATAAGAGACGGCTCCGCCTCCACCGCCGCCCGCCGAGGATGCGGCAGCTCGTGCGGCCGCACGTTGTTGCAACATAGCCGTAATGGCATTGGAAGACGCTTGTAATTCAGCCAGCGCCGCTTCAGCCGTAGCCTTGTCATTTTGGGCCTGAGCCAATAAGACCTGCTGCTCTGCCTTGCGCTTTTCAATTTCATCCTTTTTAGCCGCCGATTGCGCCTGCAACTGTGCCTGACGTTCATGTTCTTTTTCCAGCGTCGCCTTGGCTTCCGAGATTCGACTCTGTTCATCTAGGATGTTGGAAATTAAATCCATATCGGCCGCTATAATACGCCGCAATAATTCAACACGGTTGGCAAAGTCATTAAAATCCTTGGCCCCGATAACTACATCCAGGTAGTTCAACTGACCGTGCATATAAATATCGCGAATACGCTTGCTGAGTACTTTCTGTCTGGATTCCAATTCTTTCTGCGCCTTATCCAACTCTTTTTGCGTATCGGCAATTTTCTTTTCCGTTGCCGTAATTTCCTGAGTAATGGATTTGTATTCTTTCATAGCCGTATCAAGAGCATCCTGAATAGCCCGCAGTCTTTCAGACACACTGCCGATAGTCACTTCGGCAGCCCCTTTTTTCTGCTGTTGTTGTTCCATTTGACTCTGTACGTCAGAAAGCTGTCCTTGTAAGTCTTCATCTTCCGCAAAGGTCATAAAACAAGGCATGAGCAGGACGGCGGCAGCCAAGGCGGCCAATCTTTTTTTTGTAATAAGCGTATCTTTCATATAGTTACACCTTCATATACCGTTTTAATGAAATCGTACTGCCGATAGCACCGATAATCATACTGATGACGAGAAGCCCGCCTGCCAACTGATACATGAACGGGAAAAAGCTTACTAAGGGCAAGAACGCCAAAGATTCGTGAATTGATACGGTCACGAACTCATAGAATTGAAACAGAGCTATATCGGCAATAAGTCCGCCTATGAACCCGAGTAGCAGGCCCTCCAAGAGGAAAGGCCAACGAATAAACCAGTTCGTAGCACCCACATACTTCATAATGCCGATTTCTTTGCGGCGAGCAAATACGGTTAACCGAATGGTATTGGAAATAATAAACAAAGTCGCAAATGCCAGGAATACAATGAGGACAACCCCGCCCCAACGAATGACATTGGCAATCTTAAATAACTGTTCAATAATATCCTGACCGTAGTGAGTACTTTCTACGCCCTTAATATCCTTCACTGAAACCGCTGCCGATTTAACCGACTCGGGATTGTTAAAGGTAATTTCGTACGATGTGGGTAACGGATTCTTACCACCCAATGCATCCAAAATACCCGGCTGGTCCTTCATACGTTCTTTCATCTTGTCCATAGCCTGGTCTTTATTCGTAAAGGCAATTTCCTTTACGTCCGGCAATTCCTTTAATTGTCGGCCTACAGCCATGACTTGATCCGTCGTCAAATCATCTTTCAAATATACGCTGAGTTCTACCTGATTTTCCAAGTTGTCCGCAAAATAATCGAGATTGGCCGCCAGCATAGAAAAGAGGCCTAAAATAAACAGTGCCAAAGCAACCGTTGCGATGGAAGCAATAGACATGAAGCTGTTTCTTCTAAAGGAAGTAAAGGCTTCGGCCATATAATAGTTCATGGTCCTAATTTTCATTACCGTAGCCCCCCTTCAGTTCGTCACGTACAATACGACCGTTGTCAATTTCAATAACGCGCTTATTCATTAAATCAACCATTTGTTTATCATGCGTTACCATCAGCACTGTCGTCCCCATATGATTGATTTTAGTAAATATATCCATAATTCCCTTCGATGTATCCGGGTCAAGATTTCCCGTCGGTTCATCGGCAATCAATAAGAGGGGTCTATTTACAATAGCCCGTGCAATAGCAACACGCTGCTGTTCACCGCCACTCAAGTTTTGCGGCAATTCATCGGCTTTGCCCGATAACCCTACCAGATCGAGAACCGTACGAACCCGTTCCTTCATAATACGGCGCGGTGTCTCAATAACTTCCATAGCAAAGGATACATTTTCCGCTGCCGTTTTATTCGGTAACAACCTGAAGTCCTGGAATACGATACCCATACTGCGTCGCAAATAAGGAACACGGCTCTTCTTAATGCGGTTCACTTCCGTTCCGTCAACAATAACGCTGCCCTTTGTAGGCAATTCTTCATGAGACAGTAACTTGATAAATGTCGATTTACCGGCGCCGCTGGCTCCGACAAGAAAAACGAATTCTCCCTTATCGATGTGAATATTAATCTTATCCAAGGCAACCGATCCGTTATCGTATACTTTCGATACTTCTTTAAAATCTATCATATATATACTCCTTTATGTGGCAATTCTTCCATTTCCATTATACTCGGCAGGTCCGTAAAATATGAGAAACAAGGGAATTATTTTTATCTGAAAGAGTTCTCAGTTCCTGAATCCGCCGGCAAACGTCTTCGGAAAAACCGCCCTGTTCCAACATACATCCGGCGGCCTGTGTCAGTATTTCCGTCGTTAAAGATTCCATGGTGCAGCACACCTTAGCCCCTATATGAGCCATAAAACCGTCGATCTTGGGATCGTACGAAACAGCCGTTACGGGAACACCCGTTACGGCTGCAAATACTAATGCATGCAAGCGATTGGCAATAACCAGATTCGCACAGGCAATAAGACTCATGAACTCCTCAGTCCTATATTCGTCTGTCAAAACGACGGGCGAAGAATGCATAATCTTTGCAATACTCTCGGCAGTATAAACATCAGCCGCATATTGCATAGGGATGAAGACAACACGACATCCGTATTTATCTGCCAATATATCGGCCCCTTCAGCCAGACTGCGTTTCCAGTCCTTGTCACCTTCCCAGTCACGAAAGGCTAAGGCTATAATCTTTTCGCCTTTTTGTACGCCATAAGATGCCAAAATCCGTTCACCTGCCCGAGTATCCGGAACAGGAACGGATAAAACCGCATCGGCAGTTACCTCGATATCTTCGGCATTAACACCCAATTCCGTCAAGGTATGCTTCGATTCTTCATCCCTTACGGTTATGGATGTCGCACGTGATACGGTAGAAGCCACGGCTCGGCGTGCCGCCTCTCCGTTTATAGGACCGATTCCTTGTCCGTACAACATAAGCGGCTTATGGAAATATAAGGCTATTTCCATAATTGCCAAGTAATAATACAGGCTACGAGAGCTTGTAACATTTTGTAATAAACTGCCACCGCCGCTTATAACCATAGTACAGTGCTTGATGGCCCTAATAACGGCATACGGGTTAAATCGATGAACGGCATACACTCCGTGATTACGCCTCGTACGGGCAGGATTTCCCGATATAACCGTAATCTCAACTTGCGGAGATGTCCTTTTAAGTGAGGCTATTAATGACGATAACATCGCTTCATCTCCGGCATTGGAAAAACCGTAATAACCGGAAATAACAATCTTATCGCTCATGACGAACCTGCTTTCCCAACCATGATGTTAAATATCCTATAAGGGCAATGCCTACAATAAGGCCTATACCGATAAGCGTCCCCGTTAACCAGCCGTTAACTCCGCGAATAAAGGACAGTATAAAGGGCGTACGAATATGGGCAAATGTTTCAACCATAGAGCCCACTCCGATGACGGAAGCAATAACCAGGAAAAAATGTAACAATTGCGGCCACTTCCTATAAATAGATGCCACCATGAGGAAAAATGCGGGGTGACCGATGAGAAATTCTTTTTCTCGAGGACGTGCAAACATGACATTTTCCAAGAAGCGGCGCATAGCTACTTCAATACCGGGCACGGGAACTCCCGCCGTATGACCGCTGCGACCGACAAAAATATAGGCACACATAGCCAAAGCCCCGATAATAATCAAGGTTCCCATACGTACAGGCACATCCAAAAACTTTCGTACAAATTCCTTACACGAATTTCCGTCAGCCACCTCAATTCCCAATAAGGGAAAGCGGCGTAAATAAGCGAGAGCTGTCAACACTAAGGGGAATACAAAAGTAAGTTTAACGCCTCTATAAAAATCGAATTCCATAAAGAAACGAATATCACCCAATAAAGCGGCTATAAAGATGCCTCCTATAGCGGCAATCACAACAGCACAAGCCAAGCCGATGGTCCCGTCGCGAATAACAGCCAAGTATGAAAGCTTCTTCTTTATTTCCCGCTTACTATATATATCCAAAAGTATCAATACGGCCGCTACGGGAGCACTGACGGCACAGCCGATTGCCAGAACTTGTAAAAAGAGAGGGCCCGACACGGTGTATTCGCCCACAAAGCCGACGATAACCGCCAAAAACGATAAGAGTCGATTTATTCTGTCCGATAAAGGCACGATGAGATTCAACGTAAAAAGAATCCCCAACAAAGCACCGGCAGAAATGATGGCGGATAAGAGTCGCTGCGGATAATACACGTCCATAATAGATGCCTTCCCCAGCTTATACCCCCGTTCGGTTAACTTGGAGGAACTCAAACCTACATAAGCAAAGGTTCTCGTCGTCCGATCGGTACCGCGTAAAGCTCGTTTATATACGGGATAAAGATTAACACGACAGTTGCGCTCCAAATCACTGATATAAAACCGCATGGCCCCTTCTTCTTCATCCAATTTATCCAACTCATCTTTACTCATAGCATAAACACGCACTGTATCATAATCGACGGCATCGGCAAGAGAGTACATGCCTTCCTGCTGATCATACTGGAGCTGGTTGGCCGCTTCAATCATATAAAAAGGTAAATGTCGTTCCTTTAATTTATCGGCCGTATACTTCAACAAATCAGCCCGTATTTGAGTATCTGCCGTATACCCCAGCACTTCTTTACCTACAAACATAATACCTGTCACACCGTGAATCTTATCAACGCGCTTAAAAAAGCGGTCAATATCCGATTTATCGGGATTCATATAATTCGTAGGCCGTAAGATGACACCGAACCCCTGTTGCGAAATGCGATTGGCATCAGCCGACAATATGCCCAGATTCACATCGCCTAAATCAGGCATGGCTCCCCGAAGACCCAAAATACGATAGGTCCCGTCGGAGAAATCACGAACTCGCGAATTTCCTAATCGAACCTGTAAGTCTTCCTTCACTTCATCAAAATACGGATCGACCTCCGTCTTCTTTTTACCTACGACGTAATAATCAAAGGACGTATCTGCAGGAAGTTGCGGATAGTACAGTTGTGCCGCTAAAGCTGTAAGCAGCGAAACATCCCCTCTTTGGGCCAACTTGTTCAAGGTCGTATCGTATACGGCAAAACTGCTGATACCTGCATCTTTTGCCATTTGCATGACAGTCGCTTCATCATATCCGTCGTTTTTCGCCATACTGATTAACGATTCATAATCCATAGCCTGTTCGATGGTCATGTTCCGTTGCTCCACATCTATGCGAACCGCACATAAGCGAATAGCACAGATAAGTGCGATAACAACGGCTATTACCATATATATTTTGCCTTTTTTTCTCACTGCTTCCATCATGTCCACCTACCGCACCTGACCGTGAATAATTAAGAGGTTGTTTTTAGTTTCCACCTTTTGAGGAACAATCCCGAAGGGGAAATTATCGAAGTCGAAAATATCAACAGCACCTATATTGTCCGTTCCGTAAGACTTACCCGCGCCTTCAATACCGATATGAGAAGGTAAAAACTTTAATCGTGTACCGTCGATTACGAAATTACCCGTAATATCAGTTGTTGCCGTAAAAAGATTACCTAACCGAACCTTACCTCTGATATGAACACTGTTATCCTCAAAGGTAACGACGGCATCTGAAATTTTATCCGTCCGTGATTGCAAATATGATTGTAAATCGGATGACGAAATAACAGCTTGTACACTGCCCGTTTCAGCACTACCGATATATAACCGTTGCCCCACTAAAGAATCCAGAGGATTGAAGCGAATACCTGAAAGGGAACAATCAAAAGACTCAAACTTTAATTTTCCCATGGCAAAAGAGCTGCTGTGAACATAAACGGAGTCCAGACGTCCGAGCAGCATTTTCATTCCCGGATCGACTTTGACGATTACGTCTTGTCTCGTTACGTTCATCCGCCCGTTCAACGAGCGATAAAGCCCTTCCTCCGCCGCTTCCTGTCCTTTAAGTTGCAAAGCTGTACACAATCCTGCCACTATGACAAGAAAGACGATCAGTTTTCTCATTATATCTCTTCCTTACGACCCGTCCGCCTGTTTTTCAAAAACTGCAAGTAGCCTTCAATAAACATATCAATATTCCCGTCCATAACGGACTGGATATTGCTAGTTTCCACGCCGGTACGATGGTCTTTGACCAAGTTATACGGATGGAACACGTACGAACGAATCTGGCTGCCCCATTCAATAGACTGTTGGGTTCCCGTCAATTCGGCACGCAGCTTTTCTTTTTTCTCTTCTTCCAATTCAAAGAGTTTGGCACGCAAATACTTCATGCACATTTCTCTATTTTGAATTTGAGAGCGTTCATTCTGACATTGAACGACTATCCCCGTAGGAATATGGGTCATGCGTACGGCCGAGCTCGTTTTATTTACATGCTGTCCGCCGGCGCCTGAAGCACGGAAATAGTCGACACGTACATCGTCCATGTTTATTTCCACTTCCGCATCATCCGGCAACTCGGGCATGACATCTACAGCCGTAAAAGACGTATGGCGACGGCCGTTTGTATCGAAAGGTGAAATGCGTACCAATCTGTGTACGCCTTTTTCAGATTTCAAATAACCGTATGCGTTTTCACCTTCGACCGTAAAAGCACAACTCTTCGTACCCGCTTCATCACCGGGCTGATAATCTATCATCCGAATAGTGTACCCGTGTTGTTCTGCCCATCGACTGTACATACGTACAATCATTTGCGTCCAATCCTGGGCTTCCGTTCCGCCTGCACCGGCATGAAAAGCCATGATGGCGTTACAAGAATCGTATTCTCCTGAAAGGAGCAAAAGAACTTCTCTTTTTTCCAATTCTTTGACCAATCGATAATATTGTCGCTCTATCTCGCCTGTAAATGAAGTATCTTCATCTTCAGCAGCCAAGTCGTATAATTCCGACAAATCGGCGGCCTCATTAACCAAGTCGTCATGTCCCTGTACCTCTTCTTTCAGCTTCGTAGCCTCTTGAGATACAGCCTTGGCCGTATCGGGGGAATTCCAAAAATCGGGATCACTCATACGCATATCCAAATCCTGAATGCGTTCCCGCTTTTTATCTAAGTTAAAGTGAATCCCCGATTTCCTGTATTCTGTTCTGTAAGTCTTCTATGGGCTTTCTCATTTCTTCCAATAACACAAGAATCACCGTCCTTAAAAGTGCGTAACAACATATAGAAAACGGAAGAATTACTCTTCCGTTTCCCCTTCTTTTCTTCCGATTGTCGGCACATCACGCGACTCGGCTTCTTCTACCACTTCGCCGGGCGAATCGATATCGGCATAAGATTCTTTGGCCCCCTGTAAATGGTCTTCTGCAGGCGGCACGGGACGGTTATAAGTTACTTGTACGTGATATAAGAAAGTAATGACTGTCCGTTTAATAGATTCAACCATTTCTTCAAACATTTCGTACGCTTCAAACTTATATTCCACAATAGGATTCTTTTGACCGTACGCACGCAGATTAATCCCCTCTTTAAGGGCATCCATAGCATCGAGGTGGTCCATCCATTTACTGTCTACGACACGCAGCATAATAGCTTTTTCCAGCTCACGCATCGTTTCACTGCCGATTTCCTTTTCTCTTTCGTCATACAGCTTAACGGCAATTTCCGTCAAACGTTCCTGCACTTCCTGTCTGCTGAGATTTTCCAATTCACTCGTTTTCACGGTTCCCTTAGGCAGGAAATATTGCTCCATTTGAGAAATGAGACCGCCGAAATCCCATTCTTCAGGATATAATTTTTCATTGGCATACGTTGACAAACCGTCCAAAATAATATCATCGAGCATGGACAGAACGGTTTCGCGCAGAGATTCCGTCGTCAACACCTTACGTCTTTGTGCGTAAAGGACTTCACGTTGCTGATTCATAACATCGTCATATTCGAGCACGTATTTACGGATTTCGAAGTTATGAGCTTCTACCTTCTTTTGTGCCTTCTCAATAGAACGTGTAATCATAGAGTGTTCAATAGGATCGTCTTCTTCCATGCCGAGGCGGTCCATAAATTTTGAAATATTTTCGGAACCGAAAATACGCATTAAGTCGTCTTCAAGAGACAGATAGAATTGAGTGGCCCCCGGGTCCCCTTGACGACCGGCACGACCGCGCAACTGATTGTCGATACGACGGCTTTCATGACGTTCCGTACCGATAATCATCAAACCGCCCAGTTCGGGAACGCCTTCACCCAGCTTAATATCCGTGCCGCGACCGGCCATATTGGTGGCAATGGTAACCATGTTTTTTTGGCCCGCATCTTTAATAATTTCGGCTTCTTTTTCATGATATTTAGCATTTAATACATTATGGACAATATTAACTTCCTTTAAGAGCCGACTAATGACTTCCGACTGCTGTATAGATGTCGTACCTACCAAAATAGGCTGCCCCGTTGCGTGACGTTCTTGGACTTGACGCACAACAGCTCTATACTTGGCATTTTTCGTCTTATAAATAACATCGGGTAAGTCTTTACGAATAGCCGGTTTATTAGTAGGAATAACATATACGTCAAGCTTATAAATCTTATTGAATTCGTCTTCTTCCGTCTTTGCCGTGCCTGTCATGCCGGCTAATTTTTCGTACATACGGAAATAGTTCTGGAAAGTAATCGTCGCCAAAGTTTTACTTTCACCCTGAACTTTTACACCTTCTTTAGCTTCAATGGACTGATGCAGGCCGTCACTGAAGCGGCGACCGAACATAAGCCGGCCCGTAAATTCATCGACAATAACTATTTCTCCGTCTTTTACAACATAGTCCTTATCGCGATGCATCATGAAATTAGCCCGCAATGCCTGAATGACCAGATGATTCAAATCCAAGTGTTCATTGTCGAACATATTTTCAATGCCCAACATTTTTTCAACCTTTGCAACACCCGCCTCCGTAGGAGCAATGGTCTTTTGTTTTTCATCCATCGTATAATCTTCAGGAGTCAGTCTCTTGACAATAGCCGCCAGAGTTTTATACAAGTCCGTCGAGTCTTCTCCGGGACCTGAAATAATCAAAGGCGTACGGGCTTCGTCGATTAAGATACTGTCCACTTCGTCGACAATACAATAGTTCAACGGTCGCTGTACCATTTGTTCTTTACTGATAACCATGTTATCGCGCAAGTAGTCGAAACCGAACTCGTTATTCGTTCCGTACGTAATATCGGCCGCATAGGCACGACGACGTTGTTCATAGTTAAGATTGTGTACAATAAGTCCTACAGACAAACCGAGGAACTTATATATTTGTCCCATTTCTTCGCTGTCACGCGTTGCCAAATAATCATTGACGGTAACGACATGAGCACCCTTTCCCGACAGTGCATTCAAATATACGGGTAAAGTGGCAACCAAAGTTTTGCCTTCACCTGTACGCATTTCCGCAATATCACCGCGATGCAAAACAATACCGCCCAACAACTGCACGTCAAAATGTCTCATGCCCAACACGCGTCGTGAAGCTTCACGAACGACGGCAAATGCTTCGGGCAAAATATCGTCCAGCGTTTCGCCTTCGGCAAGACGCTTCTTAAATTCAAATGTTTTTTCCTGTAACGATGTATCGCTCAATGCCGCCATCTGCGGTTCTAAGCTGTTAATCTGCTGAACAATCGGTCTCATTTTTTTCAATTCACGTTCCGTATTATTGCCGAGCAGTCTTTGCATTACTTTGTTAAACACGTTCCGACCTCCAATTAGTACGACTCAAAGCTCTATTTTTTATCAATTATACAGTATACATTAATTACCTCGTAAAATGCAAGGTAATATGCCGTTTTACCATTGTTTAAAGCCTTCTTCGCTTCCTTTTCCATGTCATGAAACAGGGCCTGTATAAACCTGATTTTCTGAAAACCGTTGCCAAATTACACTTCGGATTTTTCCGGTTTCCTTTTCCGCATCATTCATTTATACATTAAACACATATAACCTGTCTGCCTCTATAGCCGATCTGTATATAAAATATAGAAAGTTCGAATTCAAAGAAGATCGGCTTGGCAATATAGTTTTTCATACAGCACTTATGATATAATGATAGAGTTTATATTAGTATGGAGGTATACATGTTAGAAAAATTCAAAAACTTACAGATCAGCGACGTTATTATTAACGCTTTAAATGATATGGGATTCGAAGAACCCACTCCCATTCAGGAAGGTTCTATTCCCGTAGCCTTGGAAGGTCATGACATGATCGGTCAGGCACAGACGGGTACGGGCAAAACAGCGGCTTACGGTATCCCTGTTCTCGAAAAAATTCTTGCAGCCGGGGCTCCCAAAGAATTACAATCCGTCATCCTGTCACCTACTCGCGAACTGGCTATCCAGGTTGCCGAGGAGATAAATCATCTTGCTCAATATACGCCGGTGCAGGCATTGCCTATTTACGGCGGTCAAGATATGGAACGCCAATTACGTCGTTTACGTAAATCGCCGCAAATTATTGTAGCAACACCGGGTCGATTGATTGATCACATGAAACGCGGTACCGTAAAATTATCATCCATTTCCACCATCGTCTTGGACGAAGCGGATGAAATGTTAAATATGGGATTTATTGACGACATTAATTTAATCATGTCGGCTACCCCGGAAACGAGACAAACCCTTCTCTTCTCCGCAACTATGCCGGCACCCATTCAAAAGCTGGCCGAAACCTTCCTTAAAGACCCGCAAATTATTCGCATGAAAGCTAAAGAAGTAACTATCGACTTGGTGGAACAGTCTTACATTGAAGTCGCCGACCGCCAAAAGTTCGATGTTCTCTGCCGACTTCTGGACTTACAGGAACCGGACTTGGCTATTATTTTCGTTCGCACGAAACGCCGCGTCGACGAATTGTCGGAAGGCCTGAAAAAACGCGGCTATTCGGCGGAAGGTATTCACGGCGACCTGACACAGGCTAAGCGTGATTCCGTCATTCGCCAGTTCCGTGAAAAAACAATTGATATACTTGTCGCAACGGATGTAGCGGCTCGGGGACTTGATATTAGCGGTGTAACCCACGTATACAACTATGATTTGCCGCAAGATCCGGAAAGCTACGTACACCGAGTGGGTCGAACAGGCCGTGCCGGTCAAAGCGGTGAAGCCACCACCTTTGTCATTCCCCGTGAAATCGACCACTTACGCACTATTGAAAAGCTCATCAAACACCGTATTGCCCGTCGCAAGGCACCGTCATTCTCAGAAGCGTTGGAGGGTGCTCAGCAAACGGCACTGCGCAATCTTTCAACAGCTGCCGAAGAAGGCGATGTGACAGCTTATCGTGCCAGTGCGGAAGAATTACTGGAAACCTATGACTCCGTTACCCTCGTAGCCGCTGCCGTCAAGCTGTTAATTAAAGAACCCGATACGACACCCGTAAAGATTACGGAAGAAGCTCCTCTGCGAATTCGTCGTAGTCACGGCAATCGTAACGGCAACAGCCGTAATAGTAAACGCCGTCCCTCCGGGGACTCTCACCGTCGTTTAGACGGACGTCGACCTGCAGGCAAGAGCAAAGACGGCAACTTCCGTCACCGCTCGACAGACCGTAAATCCGGCAGTGAAAGTCGCCGCGAAGTCAAGGAAAGAAAAGAGCCGAACCGTTCTGTTTTTAAGCCTTACTTTAAATCTTAAGATTCATAGATATACTGAACCCCCTAGTCATGTAAAACTTGACGAGGGGGTTATTTTTATATATTTTGTAAGGCCGGAAATCCGTGCAATCCCGTGGCCGCTTTAACGGCTCGCCGCACGGCCTCTTCAACAGCCATAGCTCCGAGTGCTCCCATTTGATTTAAATCCGCTTCTACTTCTCCCGTAGCCAAAGCGTAAAGGCTATCTCCGTCAGCTGTCGTGTTAACAGGGCGAATAGAGCGTACAAGTCCGTTGGAACAAAGAGCCGCCGCCTTATTCATTTGCGTCTTATTAAACTTTCCGTTCGTGACAACAAAGCCAATCGTCGTGTTGACCGTTCCCGGTTCACTTGTCCAGGGCAAAAACCCCTGCGTGACCAAAATCCTTTGCGAATCCGCAAAGGATCCGTCTTCTGTTCTCATGCCTGCTAAAATACTGCCGTTTTTATCGACTACATCACCTAATGCATTTACGACAATACAGGCACCTACCGATAAATCTCCCACCTTATAGGCACAAAATCCCTGGCCGCTCTTCATAGCGGTACGGGGCCCGCCTATTTTTCCGATAGTCGCCCCCGTACCGGCACCGTAATTACCGGAAAGAGCTTCGTTTTTTTCAACAGCATTGACTGCCGCCGCATAACCGCTGTCTCTCTGCGGATAAGCGTCTTTATCGCCGCAAGGCAGGTCATATATGGATGATGCGACAACTAAAGGAACAGGACCGTAAGGTGTATCAAATCCGATTTGCCGTTCTTTTAAGTAGGACATAACCCCGTCGGCTGCCGCCAATCCGAAGGCACTGCCTCCGCACAAAAGAACGGCATGTATTTTTTCTACTGCAGCCGTCGGTTTAAGAAGCTCGGTTTCCCGTGATGCAGGGCCGCCTCCGCGCACGTCAACGCCGCAAGCCGCCCCTTTTTCCGCAAGACAAATCGTACACCCTGTCCCGCCCTTTACGTCTTCCCAGTGACCGATGCGTATTTGTTGAATTGAGCTAAAAGGAATTTCCGAAATATTCATTATTTTATAAAGTCCTTCCATAACATGGACGGTTGAATTCCGTTATTATGTTGATACTTTCCGCTCTTATACGTGTCATATTCTCCGTCAATATCATGATAATAGATCTGGCATATTTCCACATTCGGATAAATACGAATCGGTTGGACGCAAAAGATTTCCAAGGTCCAGTAGCCGGCAAATCCTACATCGCCGAACCCGGCTGTAACGTGAATAAATACGCCCAGTCTCCCGACGGAAGAACGCCCTTCCAACATGGGAATATAATTTTCCGTCTTCGTATATTCGTTCGTACGCCCTAAGTACAACACATTGGGTTGAAGCACGAAACCGTCTTCAGGAATTTTTATGACCGAAGCCGAGTTGGGTTTTGCCATATCCAATTCTTTCGAGTCGTATACCATTAATTCATTATACAAGGATAAATTGTAACTATTCGGGTTCACCCGACTTTTATCGAAGGGTTCGATAACTATTTCCTTACCCATGTGTTTAACGATTTCTTTTCCTGACAGAATCATATACTCACCTTCCGCATTAAATTCCTATAATACGCACCGGTATCCATAGCACGTTATTTAAAAAGCAATTTTTTTCAGTATATACGCTCACTCTCCGTTTGGCAATAAAATAGCCCCAAGGAAATGAATCTTTCGCATTTCCCTGTGGCTATCTTTCATACAGTCGTTTCTTCATTTTTTCTAACTACGCTCTTTCTTCATTTCACGAATTCGCTCTTCAGCGATTTCCCGATAATAAAATTGTATAATTTTTTCCATGTTTTTCGGACGGTGTAACCAGTCTTCGACTTCAGGCGGCAGTACATCGCCGTGTAATCCTGTTTTTATATAGTATTTCGTAACACCCAGTATAGGCGCCAACCGCTCTAAAATAGATTCTTTAATATTGGCGACGTTCCCGTGCTCCCACCGATAAACGGTCTGAGCCGATACGCGGGCTTGTTCGGCTAACTGATAGACACCTATGTCTTGGGCTTTTCTCAATCTGCTGATACGACACCCTATATTTTCCTCCATTTTAACTTTTCGCCTCCTTTCCCTTGGTTTTTAAAGAGATAACAAAACGCCTTCTTGCGAAGGCGTTTTGTCACGAATAACTTAATTATTCATAATCATAGAAACCCTTGCCCGTTTTACGACCTAAATAGCCTGCATTTACATACTGACGTAATAATGCGCTGGGACGATATTTCGGATCACCAAAGCCTTCATAAAGCACTTCCATAATATGGAGAACAATATCGTTACCGATCAAGTCGGACAATGCCAAGGGTCCCATAGGATGGTTAAAGCCCAATTGGCAAACAGCATCAATATCTTCTTTGGAAGCTACACCTTCCATCAACGCCTGAATAGCTTCGTTAATCATAGGAATAACTACACGGTTGCCTACGAAGCCCGGGAAGTCGTTAACTTTAACGGGGCTCTTACCGAGAGCTTTCGATGCTTCAAATACTTTATTGAATGTATCTTCCGATGTAGCAATACCGTTGATTAATTCAATCAACTTCATAACCGGTGCAGGGTTAAAGAAATGCATACCTATTACTTTATCCGGACGATTGGTTGCAGCTGCAATCTTCGTAATAGGCAAGGAAGACGTGTTGGAAGCTAAAATCGTTTCAGGCGGGCAAACTTCACCTAAGTTTTTGAAGATCTGACCTTTAATTTTCATATCTTCAATAGCCGCTTCTACGACGAGATCCACATCTTTCATGTTGTCTTTCGTAATTTCAACAAAGCCGGTAAGACGACCCATAGCGGCATCTTTATCAGCTTGTGTCATCTTTTCTTTAGCTACGAGTTTCGTCAGGCTTTTATCGATTTTCTTAACACCGCCGTCGATAAATTCTTGTTTAATGTCATTCAAGATTACGTCACAACCATGTGTTAAAAATACCTGCGCAATACCCGAACCCATTGTACCTGCACCGATGACCATTACTTTTTTACAAAACATGTTGAACTCCTCCTTTAAAGTGATTTCTTTCACAAATCTTGCTAAAAAAAAGAGAACCAAATCTGAAAACTATCCCTTTACAGTTATAAGTATACCACTTCCAATAAAAAAATCTATACTATTTATTAGAAAAAATCGCTTTTTTCACTACTTTTATATACCATTCTTGAAAGAGTTTTGTAAAACCTATGACTCCACCTCATGATTCTATATACGCTAATGTTCGTTATTTTTTTCACACTTATAGATTAAAAAAAGAGGACGATCCGCGTCGTCCTCTTTCTTTAATCGCGCCTTCTAAGAAGGCCGCTCAATCGTTCAATAATAGACTTCGTCTGTTCACTCCACGGCGTAAATCGCCGAAAAGAGGTTCGACTTTCCACCCTTGTCAGGAAGTCATCCATCTTTTCTTCCGTTTTACTTAAATGGTCACCGGTCATTACTTCCCACACCGAGCCGTCGTGGCGACAATACCGTTCCAGCAAAGAGTACAATCCGGAAAATTCCGAATCTTTTACATTCCTTTCAGCTGCTCCCAAGGCAGTTGAAGAAAAGGCACGAAAAACAAAGAGTATATCTTCACCCGTACCTGTCGGAAAGCATCCCTTTTCTTGCCCTTGATTGTACCAACTGCCAAGAACTTGGCAAAAAAACTCGCACAAAGAAAAGACTGCCGCGCGTTCGTAACGCCGGGCCGAAAGTTCGGCGTCTTTTTTATTCATTTTACGGTATTTTGCGGCCCTATGAGCAAAATCTTTATAGTCGTACCACAGTTCTTCCGCCAACGAACGATTATATACATTCATCGTTCCGTCTGAAAATACGGTTACATCACCTTTGGTGCGCATTTAAACAGTCAGCTCACTCGTACAATGGGGGCAACGAGTAGCTTCATCAGCCACTGTTTCTTTACAAAAGGGGCAAGTTCTGGAAGGTGCGGGTACCGCCGGCTTTTTGAAACGGTTGATTTGTTTAATAGCCAGGAATATGGCAAAGGCAATAATAAGAAACTCTACGACCGTATTAATAAAAAGGCCGTAAGCAATAACAGGTACCCCTTGTGCCTGAGCTTCCGCCAAGGTTTGAGCCGACGTATGTGCCAAGGGAATGAAAAAATCCGTAAAATCGACACCGCCCAATAAAATGCCGATAGGAGGCATAATGATATTGGTAACGAGAGATGTCGTAATTTTACCGAAGGCTGCACCGATTACTACACCGACAGCCATGTCGATTACATTACCTTGAACTGCAAAATTTTTAAATTCTTGAAAAAACGCTTTCATCTTCTTTACTCCTTTTTACTGAAAAACTACTTCTTTTTAATGCCTCGGCCCATGCCCAAGCGTTCCAGAACGGTATCATATCCTCCCGTCCCGTAATTGAGACACCTTTTGACCCGACTGATAGTAGCCGTGCTGGCTCCCGTTTTTTTGACAATATCTTCGTAAATATCTCCGGCTCTCAACATCCTGGCAACTTCCAAACGAGCCGCAATGGACTTCATTTCCTGAATCGTGCAAATATCTTCAAAGAATTCATAGCACTCTTCCATGCTCTTTAATTCCAGGATGGCCTTAAATAATTGATCGTGGAGATCGTCACGCAACTTTTCATTGATACTCATAGCCTTCACCCCGTTCTTACTGTCCTGTATCTTACATGGCGAATAAATCTATTTGTTCATCTTCGGGGAGTTCTCCCAAACACCCCATCTCAGCCAGAGAATCAATTAAGGTCTGACCGACTTTACCACGATACTTCAAATCTTCTTTTGACGTATACGCCTGCGACTTTCTGCCTTCTACTATTTGTTCGGCTACATTTTTGCCCAAACCGTCGAGAGCCGTAAACGGCAACAGCATCTTACCGTCATGAATAGTAAACTTAGTCGCTTCCGACTTATTTATATCGATATTCATAAAAGAAATACCGCGCAAATTCATCTCTACGACCAACTCCAGCGTGGAGTACAGGTCTTTTTCGATTTTGGAAGCACCGTCTCCCTTGGCCGTAATCATCTTCATAGCCTGCCGCGCCGTATCCAACCCGTGAATCATCATGGGAATGCTGAATGCTTTGGCTCGAATTGTAAAATAAGCGGCATAATAGGCTAAGGGATAATTAATCTTGTACCAAGCTATTCTAAATGCCATCATAACATAAGCAACGGCATGAGCGCGAGGGAAAAGATAGCCTATTTTTAAGCACGATTGAATAAACCATTCGGGAATATGACCCTTACGCAATTCTCCTTCATAATCCGTCGTTTTCTTTCCTGTCGCCTTATCCGGTTTATCAATTCCCTTGCCCTTACGGACATTTTCCATAACCTTGAAGCTCGTTTTCGGTTTAATACCGTGATTGATGAGATAATTCATTATATCATCACGTGTCGATACGGCTTCATTCAACTGTACCTTACCGGATGTAATTAATTCCTGAGCATTATTCAACCATACATCCGTGCCGTGTGAAAAGCCGGATATACGGACAAGACCTGAAAAGGTCTTCGGCATCGTATCTACAAGCATCTTCCGCACAAAAGATGTACCGAATTCGGGGATACCCAGACTACCTACAGGAGATCCCAGTTCTTCAGGCGTGAGTCCCAGGGCTTCGGTAGATGAAAAGAGACTCATTGTTTTTTGATCATCAAAAGGAATGGTAGTCGCCTTAACTCCCGTCATGTCTTCAAGCATGCGGATAACAGTCGGATCATCATGGCCCAGTATATCAAGTTTTACAAGACGGCCTTCTATAGAATGATAGTCGAAATGGGTCGTTATAATACCGCAGTCTTTTTTATTAGCCGGATATTGGACGGGCGTAAAATGATGGACATCTATATCGCGAGGAATAACCATTACTCCTCCGGGATGTTGTCCCGTAGTATTTTTAATTCCCGTACAACCGTTAACAAGACTGTTGATATACGCATCGTTCGCCGTAATGCCACGAGCCTCCGCCCATTTCTTAACATAGCCGTAAGCCGTCTTATCCTGTACGGCACCGATAGTCCCGGCACGAAATACATTATCTTTACCGAAAAGTTCTTCCGTATACTTATGAGCCTTCGGATGATATTCCCCCGAAAAGTTCAAATCGATATCGGGTACCTTATCGCCCTCAAAACCCAAGAAAATAGCAAAAGGAATATTATGTCCGTCCTTTTTCATAAGCGTGCCGCATTCAGGACAATTTTTGTCAGGCAAGTCAAACCCGCCGGCAACGGATCCGTCCGTAAAGAACTCACTGTGACAACACGAAGGGCATACATAATGAGGCGGCAAAGGGTTTACTTCCGTAATATCCGACATGGTTGCTACAAAGGACGAACCTACGGATCCTCGTGATCCCACAAGATAACCGTCATCATTCGAATGCTTAACCAACTTGTGAGCAATGTAATACAGAACGCCGAACCCGTTGCCGAAGATAGAGGTAAATTCTTCGTCCAGACGTTCCTCAACGACAGCCGGTAAGGGCGTACCGTATATCTTATGAGCCTTACGCAGACACATTTCCTTCAGAGCTTCCGACGAGCCTTCGATTCTCGGAAAATAAAGATTTTCTTTAGGTACGGGCGTTACCGCTTCAACCCAGTCATTAACCTTATTGGGATTGGTAATAACAACTTCTTCCGCCCGGTCTTTGCCCAAGTAAGCAAATTCTTCCAACATTTCGTCCGTAGTACGTAAATAGAGATCAGGCTGAAATTGAGCATCTCTAAAGCCTTTTCCCGTCATAAGGATTTCTCGATAAATCTTATCTTCCTTATTCATAAAATGAGCATCACAAGTAGCGACAGTCATTTTTCCTAATTCATCGCCGATTTTTAAAATCGTTCGATTAATATCTCTAAGCCCCTCTTCATCATCAACAAAGCCTTCTCGAACGAGGAAGCCGTTATTGGATATGGGCTGAATTTCCAAATAATCGTAATACTCGGCAATCTTTTTCAGTTCGTCATAAGGCAATCGTTTCTGAACCATAGAACGAACCAATTCCCCCGCTTCACAGGCCGAACCTAAAATAAGTCCTTCTCTGTATTCGTTCAAAATTTTACGAGGAATACGCGGCCGTCCGCGGTAAATATACTTCAAATGGGATATACTGACAAGTTTGTACAAATTGCGTATACCCACCTGATTTTTCGCTAAAATAATAATATGATATGATTTATCGATCTCTTCATCGAATAAATACCCTTCCATACCGTATATAACCTTAACGCCGTTCGCCTTGGCTACGGACTGTAACATAGGAAAGGATTGCACGACACCGTGGTCCGTTACGGCAATAGCGGGATGATTCCACTTCTTAACGGTCTTAATCAGATCCTTAACCGTAATCAATGCATCCATATCGCTCATTGTAGTATGTAAATGAAGTTCTACTCGCGGGTTTTCATGGGTATCGATACGTTCATTCGATTCTTCACGAGCTTTCATAATAGAGTCGACATTGAGAACATAATTATTTTGATACGTATCGAAACGAACATTCCCGCCAACGAGAACGGATGTATTAACAGTAAGGTTTTGCTTTAATAGGCCTATTTCTTCTTCCGTCATTCCCTTGCGGCCATACTTACCGCTATTTCCCGTGTCAATAAACTTCATTGCCGAAATGCCGTTCGTCTTATCGGCAATTTGAAACTTCAATAAGATTCGTTTTGATTTAAGTTCCTTAAATTCGACCTGAACAACCTTACCGTGCAAGACAACTTTATTACGTTCCTCTCCGAGTACATCGTCAATGGGCGTTACTTCCTGAACCGATATAGCTCGGCCCAGCAATACATTTCCTTGTGTATCGTCGGTTTTGCTTCTTGTTGCCCCCTTACTCGAAGGTGAGCTCAATTCGGGCCTGGAAGCGACGGCACAGGCTTTCAGATATTCTTCATCATGTAAATCTTCGCCGTCGTCATATATGTCTTCATGAAAAATAGCATAATCTTCACCGGCACCCGTATCCGCTCCGTCATCATCCACCGGAGATTCAATGGTTTCAGGCATCCATAATTCTCCATCTCTGTCGGCTTCGGATGTAGGTAAACATTCAATAACGATGTCTCCTTCCAAGGACAAGCCTTTACGACATAAATCGGAAAAAAAGGCTATATCCGCACCGTTCGGCAAGTCGGCTGTAATATGCCAGGACTTCTTATCAAGACATACACTGAGGTGCTGTATATTCAAATAACGCTTATCACCGTAAGGCAGCTTTAATTCTTTTTGAGGTACAATATGATAGTATTTCATAATATTCCTTTAAATCAACGGCTATATAACACGAGTAATTCCGCTTTTATGTATAAAATAAGACATAATCATTTATCGATTCTTTTTCATCGATGTGCTGCAGTACAGACAAATAAGTGCCTCCGCATCTTCCTGTACAGCCGTTCCCCGACGCATACGCAATTGCAAGATAAAGAGGTCACATATCAGTGTATCCAACTCTTTTATTGTCCAATATTTAAGATACTTTTGCAAGTAATACAAACTACCGCTAACCGGTCGTCCGTTATTGATTTTAGTCATTAATAGCTCGACTGTCGCCTTGTCCTTATGGTTGGCGACAAGCTCCGCATAGGAGCGTAACATGCGTAAGCGCGACATCAAATAGGCCGTACTTTTCATAAACCCTTCAGTTTTGGCAAAGAGACTCTTCATTAAGGGAATACAGCCTTCTCCGTTCCGAAACAAAAAATATTCCCCGAAGGTGAAGAGATTTTTTTCTGCCGTTCCGGCAAATAATCCTTCCAGGTCATCTGCACTGATACGCTTTCTATCCGGGTCAATCGCTAACTTATCAAGTTCTGAAAAAACGTAAAGAAGAGAAAGGGTACTCCAAGTATGAAACATCTCCGTCATCAGACCCCGAGCCTCTGCGGTCAGCGTAAAACCGTATTTTTTTAAATATGTATCTACATGAAACATAATATTTTTCTCAGTCACGGCTTCGCATGCACTTACATCTGCCAAAGGGACCAAAGCTTTATAAAAGGCACTGCCCGTATCAACAGGACCCTCGACTATGAAAAGAACATAGCAACCTTTTCCCGTATTTGCCAGTCGCTCCAACAACAGGTCCTCATTCTTGTCGGTTTTACTTCTCGACCTGCCGCTTTTTTTTAAAGGTAGGACGGGAGGATTTTTCCATACCGTTAAGGTGGCTGCGGAAAACAAGGACTCTCCATCTATATTTTCCGCTACGGTAAAGACCGTATCATCCTTGTGAAAAGTCGTAATTTCAGGCTTTTCTCCACAATCACTTTCACAGGCTTTTATAAAACTTTTTCTTTCTTCTTCCATCATGTACGTTTCCGTACCGTATATAATCTTAATATGTTTCATATGTTTCTCCACTATATGTTTCGAAATGCCATCTTCCTTTATGTTCGTATGCCCTTATTTCACCGCATTCTTTTACATTAAGCTTTTTTCCGGTCTTTATAAATTCAATGCCGTCTCCGCATATACGAAACGCTTCGTTCGTAAAATCGGGACATCCTCCTGAAACAACATTTATTTTAAAGGATTTTTGTATGTCAGTCTTTATTTTCTCCGTCGCCTGCCCTGACAAAAATACTTCTCCTACCGAAAAAATTGCTTCATGATGTAGGGCCGGAGCTACTACAGACATAATGCAGGAAGCTCCGAACTTTTGCTTCTTATTATACCACATCTTGGACATTCCGTTATCTTCTTTAATATATACAGTATAATCAGGCAACGTATCGAGAACCAGCAATTGACGATCTTGTCGATGAGAAAAATTCGTACAAACAGCTGCACTAAAAATAAAAACGGAACAAAAAGCCGCTACTTTTCTTTTACAGGTTCCATAAACGGCAAAAACCGCAAGAATATAGGCCACTGTCAATAAATCCCCCATACTTCCCGTCGGGATAAAACTATACGGTAACGCAGCTAAAAAAGCGTTGGCCTTAAGGGCAGCCCACAAAAAAGGCTTCAAAATATGTAAGATAATTCTGCCGAAAAAAGGCATAATATATACGGCCAGAGCCGCTACAAGTCCCGCTACAATAAGCCCGTCCAATACGGAGCCCACCAAAAGGTTAGCCGGTAAGGTATATAAAGGCAGGCCTGCAAAAGTTCCGGTTAACAAGGGCACTGCAGGAATCTGTGCACCTATGCAGACGGCTGTACAACGACGTAAAAAAACGGGTAAAAAGGACAAGGCCGCCTCCGTCTTGGGCGTAAACAAAATAATACCTGCAGCGGCGCAAAAAGACAGCCGAAAAGACAGATCGTAAAAGACAAAGGGATTCTCCGCTAAAAAAAACAGGGCAACTAATGACAATATATGTAAAGGGGAATGTTCGCAATTTCCTTCCGCCGCATAAGCAGCTGCCATCCCCGTAAGAGTTGATCGTATGACAGGTACTGTAAATCCGGCCAGTGCACAATACAAAAAAAGTACCACCGAAGCCCCTGACAGTTTCACCCGACGACTTAGTGACAAGCCTCCGGCTAAGGTCCAAATAACACTCAAAAGGATTGTTATGTGTGAACCAGACACGGAAAGAATATGAATCATTCCCGTAAGAGAAAAATTGCGAATAATGTCTTCATCTATTTCATCGTAATGACCGCCAAACAAAAGAGAGGTGAAAACGTATGCCAGGCGTGTTCCCATCACCTCCGTAAAAGAGTCCGTTATCCTTAGACGTATACTGTGTAAGGACGCATCATACATTGACGGCAGCTCGACAATCTCTAAGGGCGTGTCCTTACGCTCCTTACATTTCATAAAAATACTCCTGTAGCGATAGGCATGATAAAAGTCATAAGTCCCGTAATTTTTCTTAAATACGGGAGCCGTGCAGGATACACGACCTTTAACCACACACCCCTCTTCAAAGGGATTCTCTCCATGAATATATAAAAGTACACTCCCCTTACCGCCGTGACTTTTTAAATCGGCTCGATAAACGGTCACACTCTGATTTTTTTCCTTATAAACACGCTTTTTATCGCAGATTCGAAAAACGGCCTCCGTCTCGGTTCCGCTTAAATAGTGAGGCAAGGCGTTAAATCTTGTCTCACTGTGTACCGTCCATGCCCATGAAAAGAAAAAAGCGGCCCCGCACATGAATATACAAAACAGCCTCCTTCGTTTACGCGCGAAGAAGGCTATACAAATACAGATAAAACCCGTAACGACTGACAACAGAATCGACAACTGCACGTATTCATGTAAAAAAATCGCCGTACAAACACAAATAACGAGACTGCAAGACAAATACGTACTCATAGATCTACGACATCTTTCAACTTTTCATACTTGGCAGCGCCAATTCCCTTTACTTGCTTTAACTCCTCTACGGATGTAAAAGATCCGTGTTCATTACGATAAGCGATAATGGCGGCTGCCATTGCAGGACCGATACCGTTTAAGCTTGTCAACGTTTTTTCATCAGCCTCGTTTAGGTGAATTTTGTGATCGTCTTTAACCGCAACCCCGATTCCGTCCGTTTTATAAGGAATATGAATATGTAATCCGTCTTCTATAGGAGCCGCCGCATTTATGGCCTCGCTGTCTGCATAGGAATTAAAACCGCCTGCATCCTTAATAACCTCGCCTACTAAAAGCGGACGCTTATAAGAATATACACCCGGGCTTTTGACGGCTCCGCTTATGTAAACATATAAAAGTCTGTCATTTTCTACCTGAATTTCCGGAACGGCTGTCATTTCTTCCGGAAGCGTAGCCTCTACCAATGAATTTCCGTATACGGCCAATCCCAATGCCGTTAGTAACGGCAAAAGCAAGAAGATTCTTTTCATACTCATCCCTCCGAATAGGTTTTACACCATTTTCGGCTAAAGAATCTGAAAAGTCTGTCCTTTCTTCTTGTTTCTAATGTAATTATAATGCCGCCCTTATTATGAGAGGTTAATTATTACCATGTATTCTTGCCCTTCCACAAACCGGGACGCAACATGACAAGGATCGTAAAAATTTCCAGACGTCCTAAAAGCATGGAAAAACATATGGCGGTTTTAGAGAACCAAGATAAATCCGCATATGTACAAGTCGCCCCCGTAACGCCGAAGGCCGGACCGATGCACCCCATAGTGGAAACACTGATTCCCAAGGCATCAAAACCGCCTACTCCGTCAAATGCTAAAAGAAGTGCAAAAAAGAGGATGAAAAAAATATACATAAAAAAATATTGGCCTACACGCAATACCGTACTATCGTGTAAGGTCGTTCCGTTCATCATAACCTCAACTACATGCTTAGGATAGAGTAAGTGAAGAACGGTAGACCTCACGGAACGAAAAAGAATGACTACACGGGAAATTTTCAATCCTGCTGCCGTAGATCCCGCACAGCCGCCGCAAATCATTAGACCCATGAGAACGAATTTCGACAAAACCGGCCATCTGTCATAGTCGGCAGAGACAAAACCCGTCGTAGCTATAGAGGCTGTCTGAAATGCCGCATATCGTAGAGCTGTAAAAAAATCTGAATCAAGTTCCACCATTAAATCACCGATAATAATAATGGCGGCTACCACTAAAATAGATAAATAGGCTTTAAATTCCGTATCTTTAAGTAAGACGGCAGCTCCTTTATGATAGGCACGATAATAAAGACCAAAGTTGCCTCCTGCCAGAACCATAAAAAAAGTCATCCACCCTTCAACATATACATCATCAAAATAAGCCGCACTCTCATTATATGTAGAGAAACCTCCGGCTGATACGGTTGATAAGGCATGGTTGACGGCTCCTGTAAAATCCATCCCGCAAATTAAAAATATAATAAATGCACATACTGTAAAGGCCATATAGATTTTAAAAAGAACCTTTGTCATATCCTGCAGACGAGGTAAAATGCGGTCTTTTGTCGGACCGGCCGCTTCAGCGTTATACATATATGATGAGGTTTTACCTGATTCCGGTAAGAGAGCAATAAAGATGACGACAATTCCCAAACCTCCTAACCAGTGCGTCATACTACGCCATAACAAGAGACTGGGAGGCATAATATACAGGTCTTCAATAACTGTCGCGCCCGTACCGGTAAAGCCCGAAATGCTTTCAAACAGACCATCCAGATATCCCAAATAACCGCCCGAAATATACGGAATCATACCGACCGCAGTAGCCAATAACCAGCCGCATCCCGTAATGGCAATACTTTCCTGAATGGTTAACTTTTCCTTCTTACTTTCACCGCTCGAAAAAAACAGAGCCGATATGCCGAAACATATAACCATAGAAAAAACAAACGCAGAAGCCGCCCCGTCTCGATGAATAAGGGAAGACACCAGGGGAATAGCGAGAACACACGTTTCAGCCAAGGCTATATGTCCGAGAAACTGACCGACAATTCTGAAGTTCATACTTCCTCCGATGATTAGTGAGATTACCAGCCCTGACGCCTATGCCAAAAAGACGGCAAGAATAAGACGAGAACGCTGAATGATTCCAGTCGGCCCATGAGCATGGATATGGATACGACAACCTTACTGAACGGCGGTAAAGCCGAATAGGTACATGTAGCCCCGAAGAGGCCGAAAGACGGTCCGCAACTGCCCATGGTCGAAATACTGACTCCTAAGGCCTCGAATACCGGAACCCCGTCCCAAACCAGCAATACGGTCCACAACAGGTCCAGCATAACATAGACAAAGAAAAATCTTACGACACGAAACAATACTTCCTCCGAGTATTCACTGCCGTTAGAACTGACCGCTATTACTTCGCGAGGATATATTTTTTGACGCAATAAGGCACGAGCCGTTTTAAATAACAACATCAATCGAGTAACTTTCAGTCCCCCGGCTGTCGAGCCTGCACAACCGCCTAAAAACATGAGAAAGATTAGAATATATTTGGAAAAGGTCGGCCATGTATCAAAATCATACGATACAAACCCGGTCGAAGATGATATGGCTGCGGACTGAAAAAATGCTTCCCGCAATGCATATCCGTAAGTCCACCCTTGTGTCAAAATCAGATTGCCGGCCATTAGCATAGTGGTTACCAGTACGACTAAGCAGTAAATGCGAAACTCCGTATCCTTAAAAATACATTCTATCCCTTTCCGCCATGCCGCCACATACATACCGAAGTTAGCGCTGGATATAATCATGAAAAAAGCCAATACGCCTTCAATAAGAGGACTGTCAAAATGGGCTACACTATTGTTATACGGGGAAAACCCGCCGGTAGCAATAGTGGAAAAGGCATGGTCCGCAGCGATTAAAAAATCCAGGCCGCACGCATAAAGAACCAAGGTACAGATAATTGTAAAAACTACATAAACCGTAAAAAGAGCTTTTGCCATTTCTTTGACTTGCGGTAAAAACCGTGAATCCGTAGGTCCCGTGCTTTCGGCATTGAACATACGTACGGCACCTCTGCCGAAACGAGGAAATAGTGCGATAAAAATAACGATAATTCCCAAGCCGCCGAACCAGTGTGTCAAAGACCGCCATAAAATAAGGCTCTGAGGTAAGGCCTCTATGTCATCAATAACCGTAGCCCCCGTACCGGAAAATCCTGAAATAGTTTCTACAATACCGTCCAAAACGGATAAGTAGCCGCCTGCCGCATAAGGAATCATACCCAGAAAGGTTATTAAAACCCACCCCAAAGTGGTAACGGCTATACCTTCTCGGACCGTCAGTGTATCCTTCACCCTTTGTCCCCCGATTACAAGAAGTACTCCCGTGCCTGCCGACCATGCTATGGCCCACAAAAATGCGGAAATATTTTCTTCGTTGTACAACACGGCTATAGCCAAAGGAATACATAATGCCATGGCACAAGCAACGGCCAATTTACCCAATAAGTAGGCCGTAATTCTAAGATTCATACAAAAAGCTCCTACCAACGATGCTTAAAAAAGTGTATCGTCGTCTGTACGACTAACAAAAAGGCAACGACTTCAACGCGCCCCCAAATCATAAGTATGCAATAATAAGCCTTGGCCCAAACGGGCAAAGAACCTACATCACCCAAGCCGAATAAGGCCGCCGTCGCTCCCGTCCCCGTCAATCCTGCACCTGCCAATCCAAGGGTCTCCAAAGGAGATAGCCCGGCAGGTGCTAAAATCAAAACGGACAGGAAGAACAAACCGATAAAAAGGAAAAATACATTTAATACACGATTAATGACGGGCAAAGACACGAATACTCCGTTGGCTTTAACACTGATAACCATCTGGGGATGCAAGGTTCGAAGTAATTCTTGAGACGACATTTTAAATAAAATCAGAAAACGAATAATTTTCATTCCCCCCGTAACCGATCCGACACATCCGCCTACAAAGGTGAGAATAAAAAGGAGCAATTTATCAAAGTCGGGAAAGAGTGCTAAATTAGCACCTGTAAATCCCGTTGTCGTCAAAAAGGATAACACATAAAATACGGATAAACGCAGACTTTCATTCCATTCAAATCCGGCTCGATCATGAATATTCATGCTGAGTAGCAAGGCCGAACCGAGAAGAACTGCCAAAAACACTCGAATTTCCGTATTACGCCATAACGGTCGTAAAGTTCTCTCCGACGTCACTCTATATAATAACAAAAAATTGCATCCTGCTAAGAACATTGAAAAAACACAGGCCCAAACAACGGCATGATCTCCTAAGATTACAACTGTCGTACCGCCTGTAGAAACAGTCGTCAAAGCCTGTAATACGGCTTTATGTAAAGGTAATCCCGCCACAACAAAGGCCGTTATCGACAACAATGTAATGACAATAAAGGTAACCGATACGGGTTTCAAATATGAATTCATACGCCGAATGCCGGGTGTAAAAGCAAAGGGATTGTCATCAGACAATCCGATACTGAAAACCTTACTGATCTGTGGCATAACAGTTACAAACAAATTAATAAAGATAAAAGCACCCATCCATTCTAAAAGAATATGCCAGTCCTTAAAAATCCCCGCTTCTTCATGATTTAAAAGAAAGAGACCGTTTGTCGTAACTGCCGAAACGCTGTCCAAGACGGCATCGGCTACGGAAAGCCTATGCCCTATTATAAATGGCAAGGCTCCCAAGAGAGCTAAAACAACCCAAGAGCCGGTAAGTAATACAGCTCCTTCACTGAGTCTCATTTGCTGTCGACGTGCTTTCCCCGGACCGTAACACAGGCAAGAACCTATACCGGCAAGTACCAGAGTCGGTAAAAAATACACGGTCGTGCCGGTCCCCGAATATAGAGACAAGGCCGTAATAAGAAGCGCACCTACCGTAAAAAACGCCAAGATACGGCTTAAGCCGTAAAATATAAATGCACCCTTCATTTCCTATGCCTTTCCTGCAAAATATTTCATTACCTTATTGGCAAATTCCATGCGAATAAAGAGTATTGCTCTGTCACCGGCTTGTAGTGATGATTGCCCGGTCGGGACGAAGGCTTCTTCATTGCGAACAAAAGCACAAATCAGACATTCCTTCGGTAATTCCAAATCCATCAGTTTTTTATTTTCTACATACGCCCCTTTCTGAACGATTACTTCTACCGCTTCCGCTTTAGCTCCTTCTAAAAGAGCGACGGAAACGACACCGCCTCGACGAGCAAAAGCTAAAATTTCGCCGGCGGCTAATAGACGTGAGGATAGTACGATATTAACGCCGACCTTTTTCATTAACTCCACATATTCAATGCGGGCAACGCGCACAACGGTTCTGGCCGCACCTAAATGCTTAGCTAAGAGGGCCACCATCAAATTCAGTTTATCATCAGCCGTAAGACAAATAACGACATCCGCTTCTCCCACGCCTTCCTGGGTAAGTAGATCAATATCCGTTCCGTCTCCGCGAACGACAATGCCTTCTTCAATCCGTTCCGCTACCATGCGACTACGTTCGGCATCTTTTTCGATGACCTTTACTTGAATACCCTGTTTATCCAACATGCTAGCCAAGGTTCGTCCCGTCCGACCGGCACCGATAATCATAACTCGTTCGGGAGCTTTGATACCCGTTCCGGCGAAATGCTTACTGAATTTTTCTATTTCTCCGGACGCACCGACAAAGAAGGCGTTGTCATGCGGTAAAAGATAGTCATCACCGTGGGGAATGATCATTCGGTTATTTCTGAAAATAAGCCCTGCCAAAACATCTTGAGGTAATCGCAAATCTTTCAAAGGAATATCGGCCAACTGAGATCCGGGCTGAATCTTCGTTTCGAAAATCCGCACCTTACCTTGGGCAAAATCTTCTACGTTTAAAGCAGCCGGCATCATCAAAATACGATTGATTTCACGAGCCGTGATATATTCAGGGTTAATCATTAAATCAATATTAAAATTTTCTTTTAAATAAACTTTGGATTCAGAAAGGAAATCCAAATCTCTAATGCGTGCCGCCGTATAAGAGATTCCGTGTTTTTTTGCCAAAATACAGGAAATCATATTCGTTTCGTCACTACCCGTCGCCGCCACGAGAATATCGGCTCCGTAAATATCGGGATCGTTCATGGTTACGGGACTGGCACCGTTCGCCGGAACAGTCAACACATCCAAGGTATTTTTCACGACTTCCAGACGATCTTCATCATGGTCGACTACGACTACATCCATTTGTTCATTTGATAATAACTCGGCAATGCTGTATCCCAGCTTACCCGCTCCGACAACAACTATACGCACCCTGTTACCTCCTACGTATACGCATATACTTACTTGATTACTGACTTGTTAAAGCTATCATACTCTCATTACAAACCTATGGCTATATATAAATCATCAAATTTTACATATCATCCCGATATACAAGAGGTGCCGTCCGTCTGATGTTCTCTCCGGCAAGGCATAAAGACGCGTGGTCATGAATGATTCCGCAAGCCTGCAAATGAGAATACACGGTAACGGGTCCCAAAAATACGAAACCCCTTTTTTTCAAGTCGGCAGCAACAGCCGTCGACAATTCATTGGCTGCCGGTACTCCCAATTTTTCATGACTCTTATAGACATATACCTTTCCCTTCGTATAGCTCCATAAATAATCGCTGAAGGACCCGAATTCTCGGCGTATTTTTTTTAAGGCCCGGGCGTTTTGAAAAACCGCCTTAATCTTGCTCCTTTGACGAATAATCCCTTCACAGGTCATAATCTTATCCGCCTCTTCCGGCCCGCAATCAGCCAGAACCTCATAATTAAAGTTCGCATACGCCGCTTTCAAGGTTTCCCTCTTTTGTAAAATCGTATTCCAGCTCAGACCGCTTTGCATAAGTTCCAATACAAGATACTCGAACAGTATGGTGTCGTCATAAACGGGAACACCCCACTCACAGTCATGATATCTCTTCATTTTTTCATTGACATTTGCCCAATCACAAATTCCCATGTCTTCACCCCCTTGCAAGACATATGTACATCATAAACCGTGCTTACAAGAACGTAAAGGGCATGTGTCCAATGTGACACATGCCCTTACACTTTTATAAAATTTGTACCCCTTTAACTGCCGTTTCACCACGACTCAAACTGATTTGTCCCGTTCTGGCAATTTCTAATATCGTGTACTCATCCAACATCTGTAACAGCGCTTCTACGTGTTCTTCCGTTCCTGTTAAACGTAACATAAGGCTATTCTTTCCTACATCGACAATCTTGGCGTGAAAGAGCTCAGCTAAATTGCTCAAATCCATCCGTTCTTTAGCCGTTGTATAGAGAACCTTAATCATTGCCAATTCATAGCTTACAAAGGGATTATCATCAAGTGTAACCACCTTAATAACATCAATAAGCTTTGCCAATTGAAAGACGGCCTGATCCAATTCCCAACGATCCTCTACGGTTACCACTATATTAATTCGCGTTACGTCCGCATCTTCTGTATAGCCCGCGTTAATATATTCTATATTAATGGCGCGACGACTCAAAAGGCCCGCTACATGGGTCAATACGCCGGGCTTATTATCTACAAGCAGTGCCAGATGTTGTCTCATGGTCGTCATCACCTCCAATGATCATTTCATCCAATTTTTTCCCGCCCGGAACCATGGGGTATACATTTTCATCAGGCGGAATATCCACTTCTATAAAAGCCGGACCGTCGACGGCAAAGAAAACATCCAACACTTCTTCCAAATCGCCCGGATTATGTACGGCAAAAGCCTTAACACCCATAGCTGTAGCCACTGCCGGCATATTGGCATGATTTCCCAAGACGGATGCGGCGTAATGCTTTTCATAAAACATTCGTTGCCACTGATTGACCATACCCAAGACGCCGTTACGCAAAACAACAATCTTTACAGGAATATGATAATTAGCCAACGTTTCCAATTCTTGGCAATTCATGCGAATACTTCCGTCTCCGGAAAAGAGGACTACTTGATTTGCAGGGCAACCTAACTGTGCTCCCATAGCGGCAGGCAAGCCGTACCCCATAGTACCTAACCCTCCTGAAGTCAGAAAATGCCTGGACTGTGTAACATCATAAAACTGTGCCGCCCACATTTGATGCTGTCCTACATCGGTAGCAATAATAGCCGAATCTCCTGCACGTTTACGCACTTCCTGCATCAATTTACTCGGAGAAACATAATTCTTTATGTCTCTGGAATAACAAGGATGGGCCCGATTCGTTTCCTTTACTTCTTGTCGCCATGCAGTATATTGTTCTGCCAATCGATCCCCTGTTGATTGAATTTTTTGGGCTAAAAGTGGTAAAGACCAACGCAAATCGCCGTTAACACTCACATGAGAATGAACAATTTTGTTGATTTCCACGCGATCAATATCAAAGTGTATGATTTTAGCTCTTGCAGCAAAGGTATTAGCATTACCGGTTACACGGTCATCAAATCGAGACCCTATAGCCAAAAGCAAATCACACCCTACAATAGCTCGGTTGGCTGCCACCGTACCGTGCATTCCCGCCATTCCTAAATGGTAGTCATACGTATCCGGTATAGCTCCTTTCCCCATTAAGGTCGTCACAACAGGAATTTGCAATTTTTCAACTACCTCTTGCAAAATCTGTGCCGTATCGGATGAAACAATACCTCCGCCTGTAAGTAAGACGGGACGTCGGGACTCACACAGTGCTTGTACGGCTTCATCAATATCCGATTCATTGCCTTCATAGTGGCCCGTATACCCTCGTAATTGAACGGTTTCAGGATATTCATAATCGAATTCGGCATCAAAAACATCCTTAGCCACATCAACGAGAACGGGACCGGGTCTACCGCTACGAGCAATAAAAAAGGCTTCTTTTAAAACACGCGGTAATTCGTGTACGTTCTTTACCAAATAGTTATGTTTCGTAATGGGCGTGGTAATCCCCGAGATATCCGCCTCCTGAAAAGAGTCGCGACCAATCAAATGAGTTGCCACCTGGCCGCTGATTACAACCAGGGGTACCGAATCCATATAAGCCGTAGCAATGCCTGTTACCATATTACAAACACCGGGTCCTGACGTGGCAAAACAAACTCCGACCTTACCGGTAGCTCTCGCATAGCCATCCGCACCGTGCACGGCCCCCTGTTCATGACCCGTCAGAACATTCGGAAATTTATCTTTATATACTTCGTTATATAACGTGAGCACCGTTCCGCCGGGATAGCCGAAGATAACTTCAACACCTTCTTTTTTCAGCGACTCGATGACCGCTTTCGCACCGTTCATCAACATTTACCGAATCCCCTCCTTTATCGGGATTTATGAGTCTTTTTTATCTGTTTGCAACCAGGGCATCATAGCTCTTAAGTTAGCACCGACTTTTTCCAATTCGTGTTCACTATGCAATCGACGCATAGCCAAAAATTGAGCTCTGCCGCCGCCGTTATTTTCAAGTAACCAACTCTTTGCAAACGTGCCGTCCTGAATATCGTTCAAAACCGCCTTCATAGCCTTCTTGGATTCGTCAGTAACTACGCGTTTACCCGACATATAGTCACCGTATTCAGCCGTATCGCTGATAGATTTACGCATTTTCGCCATACCGCCTTCATACATTAAATCAACAATCAGCTTCATTTCGTGAAAGCATTCAAAATAAGCGATTTCCGGTTGATAGCCTGCTTCTACAAGCGTTTCAAAGCCGTTAGTAATCAACTGACAAATACCGCCGCACAAGACGGCCTGCTCACCGAACAGGTCCGTTTCCGTTTCTTCTCTAAACGTCGTTTCTATAACGCCCGCACGTGTACCGCCGATTCCCCAGGCATAGGCTAAGGCCAAGTCAAAACAATGTCCCGTAGCATCCTGGCCTACGGCAAATACGTCGGGAACACCGCCGCCTTCAACATACGTACGGCGAACCAGATGACCCGGTCCTTTCGGAGCTACAAGGAAAACGTCGACGCCTTCAGGAGCCACTATTTGATTGAAGTGCACATTAAATCCGTGTGCAAAAGCAAGGGCGCTGCCGTCCCTCAAATTAGGTTCAATTTCGCTCTTATATACAGCCGCCTGTTTTTCATCGGGAATAAGAACCATCGTTACATCTGCTTCCGCAACAGCTTCGGAAACGGTTTTAACCGTAAGTCCGGCCTGACGTGCCGCATCAACGGATTTACTGCCTTCATATAAGCCTACTACTACATCCACGCCCGATTCTTTCAAATTCAGTGCATGCGCATGACCCTGACTTCCGTAGCCTATGACAGCTACCTTCTTTTCTTTGAGTAAGTTGCAATCCACATCTTTGTCGTAAAATACCTTTGCCATTTGAGCTTCCCCCTGTTGAATTAAAATAATAAGGATAAAAAAATAGTCCGTCCCCTAAAGGGACGGACTGTATCCGCGTTACCACCCTGATTCCCGACTTCTTACAAGACGGGCACTCTACAACGTACTAACATACGCGTTTCCTGTAACGTAGAAATAACGTCGATACTTAGTAAATTCGGCATCGCTCTTCAGGGAGGATTTTCATTTCTTCGTTGTCGTCGACTCGCACCGACCGTCGACTCTCTGTAGACACGGAGAAGAAACTACTCGTTCCCGTCATCAGATTTATATATTTGCATGAGGTATGAACGTATTATACATAAAAGTAATTTTGCCTGTCAAGTAATTATTTTTTACCTGTCCGTATCGGTTTTATGCCACTTTTCGTCGTGCTATAATACTTGATATAGTTAGTTTTTATGCGAAAGGAGCGAATTATGACTCAACAAACGCAATCTCTCTTTAACCTTATCGAGCAAGGGGTCTCACCCTTTCACGTCGTCAATATCTGCAAGGAACGCTTAACAAAATCCGGCTTTATTGAACTGAATCCGACTGAAAAATGGAACCTTGAATGCCATAAAAAATATTTTATTTCTTATTATGATTCGACCTTAATTGCCTTTACTGTCGGCACCGATCCGTTGAACAGTTTACGTCTGGCAGCGGCACATACCGACTTTCCGTGCCTAAAAATCAAACCGAATCCTGATGTAAGAAAGCCCCCTTACGGATTGTTAAATATAGAAGCTTACGGTGGCCTAATCAGACACGCGTGGTTGGACCGCCCTTTATCCGTTGCCGGCAAAGTCATTACTAAAGGACCTTCGGCATTTGCACCCCAAAGTCACCTCATTAATTTTGAAAAACCCGTAGCGGTCATCCCCGAACCGGCGATTCATATGAACCGGACTGTCAACGAAAGTGCATCCTTCAACATCCAAACGAATATGTTACCCCTTCTGACACTTTTAGATAAAGACACGACAGACGACTTTTTCCTTTCTGCTTTAGGTAATATCTGCCATATTGAAAAGGACGAAATATTAGCTTACGATCTTAACTTATATCCTCTCATACAACCTACTTATATAGGCCTAAACAATGAATTTATAGGCTCTTCCCGTTTAGATAATCTGACCTCCGTCGACGCTTGCATGAAAGCCTTGGAAACGTCTCATCCTCGAGGCCTTTCTCTGATTTGCCTCTTTGATAACGAAGAGGTAGGAAGTAGAACCAAGCAAGGGGCGGCATCATTTATCATTCCCGACTTACTGCGGCGAATTTATAGCGACTTGGGATATAGTGAAGACACGTATACCCGTCAATGCGCCTCCGCCTTCCTCCTATCCGTCGACGTAGCACATGCCTACCATCCCAATTACGAAGAAAAAAACGACATAACGAACTATCCCGTTTTAAACGGCGGCGTCGTCATTAAACGAGCTTCCGACCAATCCTATGCGGGTGATGCGGAAGCCGTCGCCGTTATAACCGCCTTGGCTGAAGAAGCAAAAATTCCCGTTCAGACCTTTGTCAATCGTGCCGATCAACGTGGCGGTACAACCTTGGGTTCCCTTTTATCGGCCAATTTACCCGTCCGCACACTGGATATAGGAATTCCGTTACTTTCCATGCACTCTACCTTCGAAACGGCAGGATCCGCCGACCAGTCGCATTTAATTTCGCTATTGCAAGCTTATTTAAACAAAGTCATATAATCTCTACCTCCTAAAATATATTTATCCATATATAAAAGCCCCGATTATGAAAGCATAATGCCGCCAAAAGATACCTATGCTATTTATAAACCACTACATCCTTCCTTTATGAATCATATAATTTTGGCATTTATTATTTCCTTGAATAATTTGCAAAATTAAACTATACTCTTAGTGTATATTATATTTCTAGAGAGGCGGTGGTTTTACCCGATCTTATTTTAAACGATTTATGATTTCTTGTATGGGAGATGTTATTGTGGAGGCAACAAAAGAAAAGAAACAATTTACCGACTATTTTACTGATTTCGCACGAAAATGGGTTCCTGATTCTTACGTTATCGCACTAGTATTAACTATAGTTGCTTTTATTATGGCTCTATTTCTAACAGAATCCGGACCTTTTGATATTGTTATTGCCTGGGGCAAAGGATTTTGGACACTCCTTGCATTCGCAATGCAAATGTCTTTAATTGTTATAACCGGCTATGCACTAGCTACAACTCCGATTTGCACCCGTCTAATTTCATCAGTTTGCAACAAGCCTAACTCTGCTACGGGATTTTATATCTATGCCGTTATTCTTTCAGCCATCGGCTTTTATCTGAACTGGGGATTCGGCTTAGTCTTCGCAGCACTCATTTCAAAAAATTTAGCTACACAAGCATTGAAAAAAGGGATTAAAATAGATTACCGATATCTTTGCGGTGCTTCTTGGACTACCTTTTATATTTGGCACATGGGACTATCAGGATCAGCTCCGTTACTAGTCGCAACAGCAGACCATTTTATGGTTAAAGAAATAGGTGTTATTCCTATTTCTCAAACAATTTTCCACCCTTATAATCTTATTTTAACGGCCGTATCCGTCATAGCCATCATCCTTTTATTCGGCTTCATATTACCTCCGAAAGATGAAGACAAAATGATCTCTATCGACGACTGGAATGAAGATTTAGTCGTTAAAGAAACTCCTTCAGTAAAAGAATCTATCGTTATTAAAACGCCTAGTGATTTTGTTACTTATACACCTTGGTGCTCCTATTTGGTAGGGATCATGTTCGTCGTATATTTATATTACCATTTCTTTGTTTTAGGCAAATCACTGGATATTAATGTTCTAAATTTTATGTTCCTGACGCTTATTATTCTTCTTTACGGCACACCGGCCGCAATGTTAAAAGCGGTAAAGGCTTCTACTTCAGCTGCATGGGGAGTTATTTTACAGTTTCCTTTCTACGCTGGGATTTATGGCATCATGAAATTTACAGGATTAGTTGATTCAATCTCATCATGGGTTATTGCATTCAGTACTGAATCAACCTTTCCTGCAATTGCTGCTATACTCACAGGCTTCATAAGCTATTTTATTCCTTCTGGCGGTAGTAAATGGGTTATTGAAGCCCCCTTCCTAATTCCTGCAGGACAAGCCTTAGGAATTCCGGATGCGCAAACAGTTATTGCTTATGTATTTGGTGGAGACTTAACAGCATTAGTCCAACCCTTCTTCGCTGTTCCGTTTATGGCAGTCTGCGGGTTAGAATTCAAAGACTTTGTAGGATATACTTTCGTCGCTTTTATAGTTCTTGGGATTATTATGGTACTTGGCCTTACTTTTATCCCGTTTGCCATTTAACACGATATATAAATATTGATAATTTTCTAACTTCATTTTAAAGGAGACGTATCATGAAGCAGTTAAAGGATATTAAAACGATTTGTAATCTCGGTTGCGGTACGATGGGATTTGGTACGGCTATTGCTTTCGCGCAAAATGGATATAATGTAAATATGTATGGCCGTAAAGATGCCAGCATTGAACGGGCTACCAAAAATATTAACTTTACATTAAATGTTATGGTAGAAAATAACCTTCTTACAGAAGTCGGCGCTAAGGAGGTCTTATCCCGTATTCATGGTGTCACAACGTTAAAAGACGCAGCTCACAATGCTGACTTTGTCATTGAATCTGTCGCTGAAGAGTTATCTATTAAACAATCTGTCTATAAAGAAATGGAAGAATATTTAGGTGAAGACGTAATCTTTGCTACGGATTCATCCGGTCTTAGCCCCACAGCAGTAGCCGCTGCCTTAAAACATCCGGAACGTTTTGTTGTCGCTCACTTTTGGAATCCGCCTCACTTAATTCCCTTGGTTGAAGTCGTCCCCGGCGAAAAAACATCCCAAGAAGTCGTGGATATTACGTGGTCATTAATGGAAAAAATTGGCAAAAAACCCGTTTCACTTTTGAAAGAAGCACCCGGTTTTGTCGGCAACCGCCTACAGTTTGCTCTCTTACGAGAAGCTCTTCATTGCGTACAAGAAGGCATTGCTACAGCCGAAGCTGTCGATACAATTTGTAAATACAGCATCGGACGCCGTCTTTCTGTCACCGGCCCTTTGGAAACAGCAGATTTAGGTGGTCTAGACATTTTCTATAACATATCCGCTTATTTGAATGCCGATTTAGCTGATGATAAAGAAGGATCTGCAATTATGAAAAAATGTGTAGATGAAGGAAACCTCGGTGCAAAAACAGGAACCGGGCTCTATCAGTGGAAGCCGGAAGATTTAACAGCAATCAAGAAACGTCGTGAAGAAATTCTTATTGAATGGCTCCAAAAGGATAAGCAAGGAGAAGAGTTCTAGTGTACATTGGGTATAATCATATCTTATTATAGAAAGAATATCCAATTGATAAGATATAGCCTTTAATTTTGAACCAATATCATATACATTTTATTCGATTCATAATGGCGATAAAGCTAGATATCTAATAGCTTTATCGCTATTTTTTGTCGGTTGCTTAGGTTATTTAAAAAGTTTTAGATATTTGCTGTATCAATGACAAGTTATAAACGGTACATACTTTAAGTACGCCTTTGTAATTTAGAGCTCATTACCTGTAATATATGCTCCCTTACTTATAACCATTTGTCGATCATATATCCCCTGTCTACTAGTTGTTAAGCATATACATACTTAGCAATATAATAGAATAGGTATTGATTTAATTTATAAATAATAAGAAGTAATCAAAAAAAGAAATAAAACGCTTATTGTTACAAATGGAACGTGGTATACTATGAATATAAAGAATTTATCTTGTGAATAATTCATTACGAGCGAGATAAATCCGGTTTTGTACATTTAAAGGAGGTTATTGCAATGGCTTATAACAACATTAAATTTGAAAACCAGGACGGAATCGGTGTTTTGACGATTGATCGCCCGAAGGCACTGAATGCGTTGAATTCCGAAACGT